>Ga0172369_10001987_pt1 | contig 28713 bp, 21 predicted proteins | sample LakKiv25m_FD_114539 | JGI IMG/M metagenome (GOLD analysis project Ga0172369, IMG submission 114539) | Freshwater microbial communities from Kabuno Bay, South-Kivu, Congo - kab_022012_11.25m | ecosystem: Environmental > Aquatic > Freshwater > Lake | place: Democratic Republic of the Congo...
CCCGTGGTGCTGCTGCGCCGGCGCAAATTGACGCCGATAGTGGTGAACGAGCGCGTCATCGAAAATAAGACCATTCAGGAATCCATCGTCGATCTGGAATTGGGAGACTGGGTAGTTTTCTTTTCGGACGGGGTGTTGAACGCGGGGATCGGCGGCGTCTACCCGCTGGGCTGGGGTTGGGAGCAGGCAGCACAGTTCGTGCGTGAGAAGGCGCATCCCGAGCTGACGGCGCAGGATCTGGCGGATCGCATCGCGGAAGCGGCCAATGAGCTTTACGCACATTCGCCCGGCGATGATGTCAGCGTGGTGGCGATCAAGGTGCGGCGCAAACTGGTGGCTACCGTATTGACCGGCCCGCCGTCCGAGCGGGGCCGCGAAGAGAGTCTGCTGGAGCGGTTCACCCAGCGCGGAGGCCGGCTGATCGTCTGCGGGGGAACGACGGCGCAGATCGTTGCAACTCACCTGGGACAGCCGCTGGACGTGGACCTGGGCACTATGACGGCAGACGTGCCGCCGGTAGCGCGTATTCCGGGGATCGACCTGGTGACGGAAGGCATCCTGACGCTGACGAAAGCCAATGAATTGCTGCGCGCCGGATCGACCAAGCAGGCGATGCGGTATAAAACCGACGGCGCCTCATCGCTGGTACGTCAGTTGCTCGAAGTAGATCACGCGCATTTTCTGGTAGGGCAGGCGGTGAACCCGGCGCATCAGAATCCCGAACTACCGCATCAGCTCGGCATCCGCCTGGCGGTAGTGCGAGAAATCGCCGAGGAGCTGAAGAATCGTGGCAAGGAAGTCAGCATCGAGTCGGTGTGAACGGATGCTATGATGAAGTATTAGGTATTGTAATGACAGATAACGATCAACTCGTCGATGATATTGTAACCCGGTATGACGGCGACGTGGGCATGCTTATTCCCATGATGCAGGACGTGCAGGCGGAATGCGGCTACCTGCCGCCGGAGCAGTTGCGCCGGCTGGCCCGGCGCCTGCGGGTGCCGCTGACCCGGCTGTACGGCGTGGCTACTTTCTACTCGTCCTTCCGCCTGGCGCCCAAGGGGCAGCACGAAGTCACCCTCTGCATGGGCACCGTGTGCCACCTCAAGGGATCGGCGGCGATCATGGCCGCCATTCGCGAGGAGTTCCAGGTCGAGCCGGGCGGCACCACCGCGGATCGCCTCTTCTCCCTGCAAGGCGTGAATTGCGTGGGAGCGTGCGCTCTCGCGCCGGTGATGATAGTGGACGGCAAATATTATGACGGCGTCAACCGCGATTCGGCGCTCAAGCTGCTGCGCGAGCTGCCGGCGGAGGAGGCCGCGGAGACTGAGGTGGCATCATGACTATCGCCGTAAAACACCTTGCCGATCCGCGGGAGATGGAAGCTTATCGCGCCGTAGTTAAAGCGCGGCGCGGCGCCGTTGCCCACACCGTGCGGGTGTGCATCGGCACCGGCTGCGCCGCCAAAGGATCTCGCCGCCTGTTCGAGCTGTTCCAGGAAGCGGCCGCCGAATCCGGCGCCGATGTCGAGATCACCAATAAGTGCGTCGGCTGTCATGGTTTCTGCGAGCGCGGCCCTATCGTCGTCATCGAGCCCGGCGATATCTTTTACCAGCGCGTCGAGGAGCCGGACGTGGCGGAGATTTTCCGTGAAACCGTGCTCGGAGGCCGCGTGGTCGAGCGCCTGCTCTATACTGATTCCGCTACCGGCGCCGCCGCAACCACGGAGGAGGATATCCCCTTCTACCAGGCGCAGCAGCGCATCGTGCTGGCCGCCAACGGCCTGATCGACCCGCGCAGCATCGACGACTACCTGGCCATCGGCGGGTATTCGGCGCTGTCGAAGGCGCTGACCGCCATGCAGCCCGAGCAGATCATCGCCGAAGTCGAAAAGGCCGGCCTGCGCGGGCGCGGCGGCGGCGGCTTTCCCGCCGCGCGCAAGTGGCGCTCCTGCCGCCAGGCGCACGGCTCGCCTAAATATGTCATCTGCAACGGCGATGAAGGAGACCCCGGCGCCTTCATGGATCGCTCCGTCATGGAAGGCAACCCGCACTCCGTGCTGGAAGGCATGATCATCGGCGCTTACGCCATCGGCTCGAATCAGGGTTATATCTACGTTCGCAATGAATACCCGCTGGCGGTGGAGCATCTGAAGGTCGCCATCGGGCAGGCGCGCGAGTTGGGGCTGCTCGGCGAGAATATCCTCGGCTCTGGCTTCTCCTTCGATATCAAGATCACCCGCGGCGGCGGCGCCTTCGTCTGCGGCGAATCTACCGCATTGATGGCCTCGCTGGAAGGCCGCGCCGGCGAGCCCCGCGCTAAATACGTCCACACCGTCGAGCACGGACTGAACGATCTGCCCACAAATTTGAATAACGTGGAAACGTGGGCCAACGTCCCGGCGATCGTCAACCGCGGCGGCGACTGGTTCGCCGGCATCGGCACGGAGAAAAGCAAAGGCACGAAAGTGTTCAGCCTGGTGGGCAATGTGGTAAATACCGGCCTGGTCGAAGTGCCGATGGGCATCACGCTTCGCCGCATCGTCGAGGAGATCGGCGGCGGCGTGCAAGGCGGCAAGGCCTTCAAGGCGGTGCAGACCGGCGGGCCATCCGGTGGATGTATCCCCGCCGAGCACCTCGATACCCGCGTGGACTTCGACGAGCTGACCCACCTCGGCTCGATGATGGGCTCCGGCGGCATGATCGTCATGGACGAAAACACCTGTATGGTGAATGTGGCGAAGTACTTCCTCGGCTTTCTGAAGGACGAGTCGTGCGGCAAGTGCACCCCCTGCCGGGAAGGCATCGCGCAGATGCTCTATATACTCGACCGCATCACCCATGGCGATGGCGAGAACGGCGACCTTGATCGGCTGGAAGTGCTGGCCGGCCTGCTCGACGGCACGGCGCTGTGCGCGCTGGGAAAAACCTCCGCCAACCCGGTGCTCTCCACCATCCGCTATTTCCGGCGGGAATATGAGGAGCATATCCGGGAAAAACGCTGCCCGGCGAAGGTGTGCAAGGGATTGTTCCTCTACGAGATCGACGCGGAAGCGTGCAAGGGCTGCGGCATTTGCAAAAGGAACTGCCCGGTCAGCGCTATCAGTGGCGAGCGCCGGCAGGCGCACGAGATCGACCAGGCCGTCTGCACCAAGTGCGGTACCTGCCTGGAGAAGTGCCCGTTCTCAGCCATATTGAAAGTGTAAGGAGCATTACTTGTGCCAACGGTGAAGATAGACGGCATATCGATAGAGGTGGAGACGGAATCGACGATCCTGGACGCGGCGCACAAGGCCGGCGTCTGGATTCCCACGCTCTGCCACCATCCGGCGGTTACCAATGTGGCTGCCTGCAGGATCTGCATGGTAGAGATCGACCGCGGTGACTGGCGGCAACTGGTAACGGCGTGCAACTACCCGATTCGCCGCGACACCGATGTTTATGTCAACAGCGAGAAGGCTGTCCGCGCGCGCCAGGGAGTGATGGAGCTGCTGCTCGCCCGCGCGCCGGAGAGCAAAGAGCTGAAGGAGCTGGCGGCGCGGATGGACGTGAAAGGCACGCCGTATCCCACCGTCACCGAGAGCCAGCGCAACTGCATCCTCTGCGGACTGTGCATCCGGGTGTGCGAAGAAGCTATCGGCCAGTCGGCCATCGGCTTCGCGGGCCGCGGCGCCGAGCGGGTGGTCGCCACTCCTTTCCGCATGGCCTCCGAGGACTGCATCGCCTGTGGAGCGTGTGCCGCGGTATGCCCGGTGGGTACTATACAGATACGCATGCATCCCGAAACGAATGAAGTCGAAATTTCACCCTTTAAGACACGGGCGAAGATGCTCGTCTGCGAGGAATGCGGCGCGCGCATCGTCGCCACACCGGTAGCCGGGCAGGTGCTCGAGAAGGTGAAATTCGATTGGGAGGAATTCCGCCGCCGCGCCCGGCTCTGTCCGGCGTGCCGCCGCAAGCGTACCGCCGCCGCGTTGACCCAGGCAAAGATAGAATAGTACCTTTGGGGATGAAAATCCGAAAGAATAACAAGTATTGAATCAAAATTACGATAAACCAGGCAAGCTGAGTTCGGTGGTTGAGTAGGCAGGTAAGCTGAACGATTCTTTCCACAGTTCTGTTGCCGTATCGAAACCACCTCTGCGGCGGTACTCCGCGGCATGCGTGGTAAACTGAATGAAAGCCTGAATCGTTGGGTTGTGGGCAAAGCCCACGTTAGTGAGTTCATGGTTCCAGGTTCAAATGCCGCGAACTCTAAATCTGAACTTCAAACTTCAAACTTCGAACTTCGAACTTTGAACTTTGAACTTTGAACTATAACCTCGAGCTTCGAACTCTTGAACTTCGAACTTCGAGTTGGTCGAGAGGAGCGTTGAATTGTCCAAGATAATTGCAAGTGCTGCCATCCGCGGCGCGCATCAATTCGTCAACGAAGCGGTTACGAACTGGAATCGCATTCGTGAGTCGAAAGGGGAGGACACCAAGGTCGCCTTCCCGGAAACGGCGTATTACCTCCCCATGTCCCACGCGCTCATGGGGTTGAACGTCAAGACCATCGGCGAAATGAAGCCGATTATCGATCACATCCAGGAGCTGCTGCCGCCGCACCCGTCGGAAAACCTGTGGCTGCCGTACCTGGGCGATGCGCTCGACTCGGGAATCGCTACCCTGCTGGCGCAGGAGGCCATCATGGCGATGCGTTACGTCGAGGAGCAGGAACCGCAGCCGGACTGCAATGGCTTCTTCACCGACACCATCCTGCGCACGCTGGGCATCCAGCTTGTGGATGGCCGCATGCCCGGCTTCGCCGCCATCCTGGGGGCGGCGCCGGACGTGGAAACCGCCGTGCACGTCGTGCGCGAGTTGCAGAAGCGCAATATCCTCACCTTCGTCGGCTCCAATGTCAACGGCGTCAGCGTCATCGACCAGTTGATCGAAGGCGGCGTGCAGATGGGCTGGGACACCTATATCGTACCTTATGGCCGCGATACCGTTTCCGCCATCTATCCGCTTAACTGGGCCATCCGCGGCGCGCTCACCTTCGGCGGCATCAAGCCCGGCGAAGCGCTGCGCTCGCTGCTCTACTGCAAGGACCGCGTCTTCGCCTTCGGACTTACCTTCGGAGAAGTGGACGATCTTAAATACGCCACCGGCGCCGGCGCCATCAACATGGGCTTCCCGGTGATCGCCGACACGCCCATTCCGCAGATTCTGCCCACCGGCATTTGCACCTTCGAGCACGTGGTGCACGAGCTCGATTACAATAAAATCGTGCCCCGCTGCATCGAGGTGCGCGGCGTGCGCGTCAAGGTATCCGAGTTGGATATCCCGGTGCCTTTCTCCGCTGCCTTCGAAGGCGAGCGTGTGCGCCGCGAGGACATGCAAGTCGAGTTCGGCGGAAAATATTCCACCGCCTACGAATACCTGCAGGCAGTGGAAGCCGATACCATCGAGGATGGGAAGGTCGAGCTGATCGGCCCCGATGTCGATACCGCCGAGCTCGGTTCCGCCATGCCCCTGGCTATCATCGTCAAGGTGGCGGGCCGCAAGATGCAACAGGACTTCGAAGGCATCATGGAACGCCAGGTGCATTCCTTCCTCAACGAAGCGATGGGCATCTTCCACATGGGCCAGCGCAACCAGATTTGGGTGCGCATCAGCAAGGAAGCTTACGAGAAGGGATTCCGCCTCCACCACTTTGGCACCATCCTGCATGCGGAGCTGCATGAAATGTACGGTAGCATCGTAGATAAGGTGCAGGTGCAGATCGTCACCGAGGATGAAAAGGTGAAGACGATGATGCCTGACGCAATCAAAGCCTTCGCGCAGCGTGACGAGCGTGTCGCCGGCATGACCGACGAGAGTGTGGATACCTTTTACTCCTGCTCGCTGTGCCAGTCCTTCGCTCCCAACCACGTCTGCATCATCAGCCCGGAGCGCCTGGGCCTGTGCGGCGCCTACAACTGGCTCGACGGCAAAGCCGGTTACGAGATCAATCCCGTCGGATGCAACCAGCCGGTGGTGAAAGGCCACTGTATCGATCCGGTAACAGGTCAGTGGGATAATATCAACCAGTTCGTCTATGAGAAATCCAACCGGAGCATCGAGCAGATCGAGCTGTATTCGCTGATGGGCTTCCCGATGACCTCCTGCGGGTGCTTCGAATGCATCCTGGCTATTGTGCCGGAGGCCAACGGACTGATGATCGTCAATCGCGAGCACAGCGGCATGACTCCGTGCGGCATGCCCTTCTCCACGCTGGCCGGCTCGGTGGGCGGCGGCAATCAGACGCCCGGTTTCCTGGGTGTTGGCCGGCTCTACGTGGCCAGTAAGAAATTCATCTCCGCCGACGGCGGCCTGCGGCGGTTGGTGTGGATGCCGAAGGAGCTGAAGGAATTCCTGCGCGAGCGCCTCGAAAAGCGCGCGGAAGAGGATGGCATTCCCGGCTTCGTGGATATGATCGCCGATGAAACGGTGGCCGTCAGCGCGGAAGAGCTGGTCGAATACCTGGCGCAGGTCGGCCATCCCGCGCTGGAGATGGATCCGCTGTTCTGATTTTTGGATTTTTGATTTTGGATTTTCGATTGCTCTTTCCGACAAGCAGGACAATCGATAGCTAAAGTTGAAAAATCAAGTTGCAATCATGGTTTTGGATTTCGCTATTTTGGATTCGTTTCTGCCCGAACGGGCGAGAGCAATCTAAAATCCAAAATCCAAAATCCATCATAATAAAAAGGGGGGAACCATGGCCCTGAAAGCATTGGATATCTACAAACATCTGCCTAAGTCGAACTGCGCCAAGTGCGGCAGTCCGACTTGCCTGGCCTTTGCCATGGCGCTGGCATCGAAGAAAACCTCGCTCGACCAGTGCCCGGACATCACGCCGGAAGGCATCGCCGCGCTGGAAGGCGCCTCCGCTCCGCCCATTCGCCTGGTCACGGTCGGCATTGGCGCGAAAAAAGTGGAGGTGGGCAACGAGACGGTGCTCTTCCGCCACGACGAAACCTTCTATCATCCCACCGGCGTTGCCGTGAGGGTGAAGGACAACGCGAGCGACTTGCCGGCGCAGCTCGATGCCGTGAAGACGCTGGCCTTCGAGCGAGTCGGCCAGCATATCGCGGTGGACATGCTGGCGGTCGAGAATGCCTCCGGCGATGGCGCGACCTTCGCGGCGGCGGTGAAGGCTGCCGCCGAGACCGGCCTGGCGCTGGTGCTGATGGCGGAGAAAGCGGCGAACATGGCGGCGGCGCTGCCCGAAGTCGCCGATAAGAAGCCGCTGCTCTACAAGGCCACCGCGTCGAATTGGGAGGAGATGGCCAGCATGGCCTGCCAGAGCGGCTGCCCGCTGGCCGTGGATGCCGTCGACCTGGACGCCGCCGCCGACCTGGCGCAGAAGATAACCGCCGCCGGCGCGCAAGACCTGATCCTTGACGTCACCGGTCCCAACCTGGGCGCCACGCTGGAGGCGCTGACCAAGATCCGCCGCCTGGCGCTGAAAAAGGGGTTTCGCACTCTCGGCTATCCCTGCATCACCGTGCCCTCCACCGAGGATCCCGACCTGGAAGTGGCGGAAGCCGGCGCCTGCATCGCCAAGTATGCCGGCGTCGTGGTAGTTGATGTGAAGGAACCCTGGCAGGTGCTGCCGTTGCTGACCATCCGCCAGAATATCTTCACCGATCCGCGCAAGCCGGTGGCGGTGGAGCCGAAGCTGTATTCGGTCGGCGCGGTGGATGAAAAATCGCCGCTGCTCATCACCACCAACTTCTCGCTCACCTACTACACGGTGGAAGGCGACGTGGAAGCCAGCCGCGTGCCGGCCTATATCGGCGTCATCGACACCGAAGGCACTTCCGTCCTCACCGCGTGGGCATCGGAAAAACTTACCGCCGCCAAGGTGGCGAAGTTCCTGAACAGCGAGGAAGTGAAAGGCAAGGTTAAGCACGGCAAAGTCATCATACCCGGCTACATTTCGGTGATGAGCGGCTCCCTGGAAGACGAGTCGGGCTGGAAGATCATGGTAGGTCCCCGCGAGTCCTCCGGCATCGCCAAGTTCTTGAAGACGATGTGGAAAGCCGAGTAAATCGCAGGTGAATGGATGAGATGAAGGGGAATAATGGGAGAAATGGGACGAATAATCTCATTTTCCATAACTCCCATACCTCCAATACCTCCCATCGATACGCGGTTATTTCATGGTAAAACACCAGATTACATTTCTACCCGATGATCGAGCGGCGACCATTGACGAGCACCAGACGCTGCTCGAGGCCGCGGCGCAAATCGGCGTTTATATCAACCAGGTATGCAGTGGCGACGGCGTGTGCGGCCGCTGCCGGGTTATCGTGCGCGAAGGCGACGTAGCAACGGAGCCTACCGCCCACCTGACGCGCGACGAGATTCAGGCCGGCTACGTGCTTGCCTGCATGACGCACCCGCGCGGCGACGTGACCGTCGAGGTGCCCATCGAGTCGCGCCTGGAAGGCAGGCCGCGCCAGACGGAAGAGGATACCATCCGCTTCAGCGCCACCCAGGTGCTGGTGGGCGAGCAGGGGCCGTATCCGCACGAACCGCTATCGCGGAAGCGTTTCCTCGACATGCCGAAGCCGTCGCTGGAGGACCCTATCGCCGACCTCGAGCGCGTCTACCGCGAGATAAAGCGGAACGAGCACATCCCCGTCATGCAGATCGGGCTGGCGCCGTTGCGGCAGTTGAGCGAACAGCTTCGCGCCGATCACTGGCAGGTCACCGCCACGCTGGGCCAGCGCGGCGGCACGGTGGAAGTGGTGCAGATCGAAGGTGGCGACACCTCCGCGCGGAACTACGCGGTGGCGGTGGATATCGGCACTACCACGGTGGTCGCGCACCTGATCGACCTGGTGAACAAGCGCACGGTGGGCAGGCAGGCTACCTACAACGCGCAAATCCAGTTCGGCGAGGATATCATTTCCCGCATTATATATGGCCGGACGGCGGATGGGCTCAGCAAGCTGACCGCCAGCGTGGTAGCGGACATCAACAACCTGATCGCCGGCCTGGTCGAGACCACCGGCGTCAACATGCACGACATCACCTATGTGCTTTGCGCGGGCAACACCACCATGACCCACCTGTTGCTGGGACTGGATCCGGCCAACATCCGCCTGGAGCCGTATCCTCCGGTGGCTGCCGCGCCGCCCGTCGTCCGCGCGTCGGAAGTCGGCATACGGATCAATCCGCGCGGCCTGCTGGGGTGCGTGCCCTCCATAGCCTGCTACGTGGGTGGTGATGTGGTGTCCGGCGTGCTCGTTTCCGGCATGGCGCAGTCGCCGGAGCCCAGCCTGTTCATCGATGTGGGCACCAATGCGGAGATCGTGGTGGGCAATCAGGATTGGATGGTCTGCTGCTCCGCTTCCGCCGGCCCTACCTTTGAAGGCGGCGGCATCTCGCGCGGCATGCGCGCCACGCGCGGCGCCATCGAGCGGTTGAATATCCGCAAGGGCGGCCAGCATATCTCCTACAGCGTGGTCGGTGGCGGCAATCCTATCGGCCTGTGCGGTTCGGGACTCATCGACACCGTGGCCAGCCTGCTGCGCAGCGGCTGTCTCGAGCGAAGCGGTCTGCTGGTACGCGATGGCAAGTGCAGCCGCGTCCGAGAAGGCGAAGACGGCCTGGAGTTCGTGCTGGTAGAAGCAGATCAGACCGCCAACGGCAAACACCTGGCCATTACCCAGGCGGACATCCAAAACTTCATTCGCTCAAAAGGCGCAATATATCACGCCAGTGAATGCCTGCTGGATACCGTCGGCCTTACCTTCGCCGATTTGCAGAATGTGTATATTTCCGGCGGGTTCGGGAACTATCTGGATATCGCGAAGTCGATAACTATCGGCATGCTGCCCGACTTGCCGGTGGAGATGTTCCAGTTCATCGGGAACGGGTCCGTGCAGGGCGCGAAGATGATGCTGCTTTCCCGCGAGGCGCAGAAGGCAACCGATATTATCGCTTCCCGCATGACCTACATCGAATTGAGCACCAATCCGAAGTTCATGAACGAGTATACGTCAGCGCTGTTCCTCCCCCACACGGACATCGAACGGTTCCCCTCCGTGCGGCTCGAGCTGGCGAAAAGTCACAAATAATGAGAAAGGACGAATGGGAGAATGGGTGAGTGGGCGAGTGGGAGTCTATTTTCTCCCATTCCCCCATTCTCTTACTCCCACATTCTAAAGTGAGGAACAATGGTTATTGCCGTTTCCGGAAAAGGCGGCGTCGGGAAATCGACGATCAGCGCCTTGATTGTACGATATCTGGTCGAGAAGAAGAGCAAGCCGGTGCTGGCGGTAGACGCCGATCCGAACAATACGCTGGGCGAGAAACTGGGCGTGCGGGCTGACTGCACCATCGGCGACCTGCGCGAAGGCGCAATGAAGAATAAATACGACGCGCCAGCCGGCACGCCGAAACAGCGTAATATCGAATATCAGGTCCAGGAGGCCGTCACCGAAGGCAGCGGATTCGACCTGCTGGTAATGGGCCGCGGCGAGGGGCCGGGGTGTTATTGCTCGGTCAACAATATGCTCCGCGCCTTCCTGGAGGACGTGTCCGCCGGCTACAAGCACGTGATGGTGGACAACGAGGCGGGCATGGAGCACTTGAGCCGCCGTACCAATGCGAAGGTGGACCTGATGTTGGTGGTCTGCGACGCGACGCCCACCGGCATGCTGACCGCGAAGCGTATCGGCCAACTGGCGAATGAGCTGGGCATCATCAGGGGTAAAATGGGCCTGGTAATCAACCGTGCCCTCGAACCCATCACGCCGGAAGCGGCGCTGACGGCCACCGGTCTGGAGTTGCTCGCCTGCATACCTGACGATGCGCAGGTGCGCGATTACGAGTTGGACGGCAAGCCGCTGGTGAAGCTGCCCGCGGAATCACCCGCCGTGGCCGCGATCGGCGGCCTGATGGCCGCATATGGCTTTTAACGAAACGTAGGGAACTGTCCCAGCCCACCGTGAACCGCTAACTGAAGAGTTGACAGGCAAGCGGTAGAATTGCGATAGGGACTGTCCCAGCCGTGAATAGGTACTGTCAGCGTTCGAAGGGGACAGTACCTAAGGTTACGGAAACGAGCGTAAAAAGCGAGCACGGACGCTGGTCCTTCGGGGCCGGGACAGTCCATGGCGTGAATATATCATCATTTGAATAGGAGAATGGACCGATGGCAATTGAAGATCCCAAAGAGCGATGGTCGGCGACGGTCGCCACCGTGACGCTGGGCGCCACGCCTGCCGAAGGCGGCACGCGCGGCAAGTCCCTGACGGTCGGCGGCTCATCGACCCTGCCGTTTCTCGACTTCGACGGCGAGACGCCCAACAGGCCGCTCATCGCCATGGAAGTGCACGATGTGGCGCCGGCCGAGTGGCCGGCTGCGCTGACCGATGCGCTGGGCGGCGTGCTGGCCGATCCGGCCGCCTGGGCGGCGAGGTGCGTGAACGATTTCGGCGCCGACCTGATCTGCCTGCGCCTGACCGGCACGCACCCGGACAGCGGAGACCGCGGCCCGGCCGATGCCGCGGCTACGGTAAAAGCGGTGCTGCGGGCGGTGGACGTGCCCCTCATCATTTGGGGCTGCGACGTCGATGACAAGGACAACGACGTGCTTCCTCGCTGCAGCGAAGCCGCGGCGGGCGAGCGCTGTCTGATGGGCACGGTGAAGGAAGACAACTACAAGACCCTCACCGCTTCCTGCCTGGCCGACGGCCATGCGCTGATCACCCAGTCGCCGCTGGACATCAACATCGCCAAGCAGGTGAACATCATGGTATCCGAGATGGGCTTCCCGCTCGACCGCGTGGTGATCTTCCCCACCACCGGCGGCCTGGGCTACGGGCTCGAGTATGCCTATTCTATCCAGGAGCGCGGGCGGTTGGCGGCGTTGAGCGGCGACAAAATGATGTCCCCGCCGGTCGTCTGCACCATCGGTGAAGAGGCCTGGCGCGGCAAAGAGGCGAAGGCCACCACCGAGGAAGCGCCGCAGTGGGGTCCAGCCGAAGTCCGCGGCCCGATGTGGGAAGCAATGACCGCCGTCAGCCTGTTGCAAGCGGGCAGCGACATCATGATAATGCGCCACCCGAAAGCGGTGGAGACGCTGAAAAAGACCCTCGACGCGCTCATGCAGACGGTGAAGCAGGGGTAATTGGAAGATCGGGTGTCTAGTGTCTAGTGACTGGTGATTCTGTCCATGAAAAGCTTATCGAGCCTTTAGCAGTTTTTTACAATCCAGGACACTAGTCACTAGCCACTAGCCACTCATTTGTCCTTCCAACGGCATAACTTGATGAAAACCACATAAGGGAGAGACTCAGATGATTATCATCGGCGAACGCATTAACGGTATGTTCAAGGTGATGAAGGAAGCCATTCAGAACCGCGACAAGACCGCCGTTCAGGATCTGGCCAAGCGGCAATTGGCCGAAGGCGCGGATATGCTCGACATCAACGTCGGCACCGCATCGGCAAATCCGATCGATGCCATGCAATGGCTGGTGCAGACGGTGCGCGAAGTGACCGACGCCCCGCTGGCCATCGACAACGCCAACTTCGAAGTGATGAAGGCCGGCCTGGAAGCCTGTACCGGCAAGAAGATGATTAACTCCACGACTGGGCAGATGGAACGGCTGGACATGTTCCTGCCGCTGGCCAAGGAGCACAATGCCTCCGTGGTCGCCCTCTGCATCGACGAGAACGGCGTGCCGGTGGATACCGATGGCCGCGTGATGGTTGCCATGAACATCCTGGCGAAGGCGATGGAATACGATATCCCCAACGACGAGCTGTATATCGATCCCATCATCATCCCGGTTAAGGCCGATCAGCGCAGTCCGGGTATGGTGCTCGAATCCATCAAGCAGTTCGCCATGCTGGCCGACCCGGCGCCGCACATCGTCATCGGGCTCAGCAACCTCTCGCAGGGCGCCATCGACCGCAAGCTGATCAACCGCACCTTCCTGACCATGGCCATCGGCGTCGGGTTGGATGCGGCGATCGTCGATCCGCTCGATACCGAGTTGATGGACGCCGCCATCACCGCCGAGTTGCTGATGAACAAAGCCATCTATAGCGATTCATTCCTGGCGGCCTACCGGCAGCGATAAGACGAAAAGACGAAAATCGAGGATGTCACCAGCATGTCCATGCCCCGAACACGCGGCATTGGACTAATATGGTGGCATTCCTTGGTTTATGGTAAGATAATGGTGATATTTGTGATAACAGGAAGGACATGCCATCGTGGGATCGCCGAGCGAATCTGAACGCGCAATCCCGGAACCGGGACGCTTCCCCATTCCGCCGAAACAGCGGCCCTATGAGCTCGCCATCGAAGTGGCTTTCACGGCGCTGCTGGCCCGCGAGCAGACCCCGGAGCGGCTGGCCGCCCTCGGCGCGACCCGGGAAGGAACGATGATCCGCCTGCCGGCCCTCGACCGGCGCCTGCTCATCGACCTGGCGGAACGGACCGTGCGCGTGGAGGGCCACGGGAAGGCGCGCTACGAGTGGACGATCCTCGCGCTGCATTATCTAAGTGCCGAAGATCGCACCGTCGATGATCGCGAAGTTACCTTGACACATTTTGCCGATGCCCGCGGCTACTTGAGCGTTTACAATGGCCGCATCATCGGCCGCTTCCTGGGCGCCGTCGGGCGCACGGACGCCGGCTTCAGGCAGGCCGCCGAGCGGGTGGGCGCCGTGCCGGTTTCCTGGAACGGCGCCTGCTACCGTTTCGACGTGTTCCCGCGCTTGCCCATCAAAGTGATCCGTTATGAAGGCGACGAAGATTTTCCGCCCGGCGCCAATATCGTCTACCACGCCGACGCCGGGCGCCTCCTTCCCGCCGAGGACCGCATCGTCGTCGCGGAAGTCATTATCGATGTGCTGGCCGGCAAGCAGTTATTCGATCAATGTGCCGGTGAATAAAGTGATAAGTAATAAGTGATAAGTCATGAGTGATAATTAATAAGTTATAAGTGATATGTTATGAGGCGTTGTCTATAAACAAAAGTATCAACCAGCCTTCGGATTTGACCTTATCAGGCAAGGTTAGTCCGGTGAGACTCTCAACACGGGAGGTTACAGGGATGAAGAACGAGCGCCTGCGGCGCCTGTTTGTCGCCGCAACCAACCAGAATGACGGTAAAACGTCCTGCAGTCTGGGTTTCGTCAAGGGATTCGAGGGACTGGCGTCCTCCATTGGCTTCATCAAACCGGTGGGACAGCGCTACATTACCGCCGAGGATCAGCAGGTAGACGAAGATGCCTGGCTGATCAAGCAGGCATGCAACATGCAGTGCCCATTGAAGCTGATGAATCCAATTGTCATCCCGCAATATTTCACCCGGCAATATCTGGAAGATCCGGACAGTACTCACCCCCGGCTGGTGGAATCCATCCAATGCTCCTTTGCCGAACTGTCCACCGGTAAGGACCTGATGGTCATCGAAGGCACCGGGCACGCCGGGGTGGGGTCGGTGTTCGACCTGTCGAACGCGCGCGTGGCGAAGCTGCTGGATGCGAAGGTTGTCATCGTTACCCTTGGCGGCATCGGCCAGCCGGTAGATGAAGTGGCGGTGAACCTGAGCCTCTTCGAAAAGGAAAACGTTCAGGTAATCGGCGTTATCGCCAATAAAGTACTGCCGGCCAAGCTCGAACAGACAAAATATCTTTCCCGCGCGCTGGAACGGCTCGGTCTGCCGCTGCTGGGTGTCATCCCGAATACGCCGCGGCTGGCGTGGCCGACGGTGGATCAGATCGTCGAGTCCCTGCACGCACAGGTGCTCAACGGTCACGACCGCCTGGCCAATCCCATCGCCAATATGATCATCGGAGCGATGACCCCGCACAACGCGTTGACTTACGTGCAGGATAAGACACTGCTTATCGTGCCGGGCGACCGCGACGATATCGTGCTTGCCGCGCTGACCATGGATCTATTGCGTAAGGATATCAAGCTGGCGGGCATCGTCTTCACCGGCAGTCTGCAGCCGCAGCCGCAAACGATGGACATGGTCTGCCGCACGGATATTCCGGTGCTCTCCGTCGAAGCGCGCACCTACGAAGCGACCACGCTGATTCACGATATGTCGGTGAAAATCCGCGTCACCGACGAGGAGAAGATCAGGCTGGCCGTCGCCAATCTGCGCGAGCATGTCGAGCTGGACGAAATATGGCATGCGTTGTTGTGATTGGATGGGAATAATGTGAGTAATGAGAATTATGGGAGTATGAGACCGAAAGATCACATAGCTCCCATTCTTCCCATATCTCCCATCTATTCATCCAGCCGATCGGTTTATTTTCAGCTATCCGCTGTCAAAATATAGTTGGGGTTACCAAATGAAGCAACAATGTCCCGGGCAGGACCCGCGATTCTGGAAACCGGATTCAGTCAACCTGGTGCCGTGTCCAAAATGCGGCAGCGAGGTAGAGTTCTTCAAGGACGACCCCTCGCGCAAGTGCCCCAAATGCGGCGCCCGTTTTAAAAATCCCCACCTGGACCTGGGCTGCGCCGAGTGGTGCCCGCACGCGAAGGAATGCCTGGATTATGTTGGACGGGAGACGGAAGGACTCGAGTAAACTTACGCCTTTGCGCCTTCGCGTGAAACCACTTCTACCTTATCGCCAATCCTCAGTACACCGCATTTGAGCACGCGCGCGAACACGCCCTCCCGCGGCATCACGCAGTCGCCGACCTGCCGGAAAATCTCGCAGTGGGCGTGGCATTCCTTGCCGATCTGGGTGATCTCCACTTCCGCCTCGCCGAGGGTCAGGCGATCGCCGACCCGCAGATTCGGCACGTCGATACCCTCGGTGGTGATGTTCTCCGCGAAGTTGCCGGGGTGCACGTCGGCGCCCTTCGCCCGCATCTTCGCGATGCTCTCCACCGCCAGCAGGCTGAGCTGGCGGTGCCAGTCGCCAGCGTGGGCGTCGCCCTCGATGCCGTGATTCTCGACCAGCCGCGCGCTCTCCACGTTAGTTTTCTGAATACCGCGTCTCTCGCTGATGGAGATGGCGACGATTTTACCTTGAGTTGACATGACGATCTCCTGCCTCCTGCCGCCCTTTCAGGGCTTGAGCTTTACTATCACCGGTCCCAGGGGTTCCGCTTCGCTTCACCCCTGGCTATTGACTGACATCCCTTCGGGATTACCTGGCTCCCCTACCGGCTCAATCCCAATCCAGCAGCTCGATAGTGATCTCCTTGCCGGCGGCGCAGGATTCGGCGGGTTTCGGGAAACGTATCAGGCAGTTCGCCTGCGCGAAGCCGCCGAGCATGTGAGAATCCTGGCCGGTGGTGGGAGTAACCACGAGTTGGCCGTCCCGGAGCGAGGCGACGCCGCGCACGAATTCCAGGCGACCCGCCTTCTTCTTGAGGGCCGCCGTCAGAGTTGCGGTCAAGGATAGCGGCTCCACTTCCGCCATGCCCATCAACCGCAGCAGCGCCGGGCGGACCAGCTTGTAGAAGGTGAGCAGCGCGGAGACCGGGTTGCCGGGCAGGCCAAAGACAAGCTGTTTCTCACGCGTGCCGAAGAAGAACGGCTTGCCGGGTTTGATGGCCACTTTCCAGCAATGCGCCTGAATATCGAGCGACCCGGCGGCCTCCTTCACGAAGTCATAATCGCCGACGGACACTCCGCCGACGGTGATAACTGCGTCCGCCCATTCCAGCGCGGCGGCGATTTGCGCCCGGATGGCGTCCGGGGTATCCTCCGCGCAAGCGAACCGGCAATCGTCGATCTCCATTGCGCGCAAGGCGGCGGCGAGAATGTAGGAGTTGGAATCGTAAATCTGCCCCGGACGCAGCTCGCCGCCGGGCTGAACCAGCTCGCTGCCGGTGGTGATGACCGCCACCTTCGGCTTGCGGTGGACAGGCGCTTCCGTGCAGCCCAGCGTGGCCAGCAGGCCGACGCCGGCCGGGTTGAGCCGCAGGCCGGCCCGCATAGCCTGATCGCCCTGCCGGAACTCTTCGCCGCGCCGTCGGATATTCTCACCCGGTTTCGCGGAGCGCGCCACCAGCACATCGCCGTCATCTTCGCTGCAGTATTCACGCATAACAACCGCTTCGACACCCGCGGGAACCGGGGCGCCCGTGAGGATCTTCACCACGGAGCCCGGGGCCAGCTCCCGTCCGGCTTCGTCGCCGGCGCGCACGATGGCGGCCAACCGCAGGCGGACAGGGGATGCTTCGGAGGCGCCGGCCACGTCCGCCAGCTTCACGCCGAAGCCGTCCATCGCCGAGTTGTCGAAGCGCGGCAGGTCCATGCGCGCCGTAACCGGCTCCGCCAGGCAACAGCCGAAGGAGTGTTCCAGCGGGACCGAGATCGTTTCCAGCGGTTTGGCATAGCTAAATACCAGCGTTAACGCGTCTTCAAAGGAAATCATCGGCGCTCCTTTCCCTCGCCATGGCCACTGTAGCCCCACAGCATGCCGAAGGCGTGCATCAGGCCGGGGAAGAGGGCGTCCAGCGACTCCGCCACCCCGCGGGACGAACCGGGGAGGTTGACGATGATGGTGTCCCCGCGCAGGCCGGCCTTCCCGCGGGAGAGCATGGCATACGGCGTGCGGTCCTGCCCATAGTTGCGCAGCGCTTCGGGGATGCCGGGAATTTCGCGCTCGATCACCTCGCGCATGGCCTCCGGCGTGTTGTCGCGATGGCTGAAGCCGGTGCCGCCGGTGGTAAGCACCAGGTCATACTTATCGTCATCCGCATATCGGCAGAGCGTGTCGCGAATCTGCTCTACATCATCGGAGATAATGCGGTAGTCGCCGACCTGGAAGCCTTCCGCCTCCACCCGCTCGACGATCAGCCGGCCCGAACGGTCGTCCTTCTCGCCCGCGGATATGGTATCGGACATCACCAGCACCGCCGCCCGCAGCGGCCTGTCGTAAGTGTTGCGGAAATCCGACTTCCCGCCGCGCTTCTCCAACAGCTTCACGCCGGCGATCTCCATGGTCTCGTCGATCATCTTCAGCATGTCGTAGAGGGTCAGCGCGGCGGCGGAGGCGGCGGTGAGCGCCTCCATTTCCACTCCCGTTTTGTGAACTGCTTTGACGGTGACGGTGGTGACAATCGCTTTTTCCTGCAGCTCGAAGCTTACGTCCACCGCCTCGACCGCCACCGGGTGGCAGTAGGGGATGATGCGGCTCGTCTCCTTCGCCGCCTGGATAGCCGCCACCTTCGCCACCGGCAGCGGGTCGCCTTTGGGCGCTTCGCCGCGCCGGATGCACGCCAGCGTCTCCGGCGAGGCGAGCAGCGTTGCTTCCGCCGTCGCGGTGCGCAGGGTGCTGAATTTCCTCGAAATATCTCGCAAACTATCCTCCGATTTCGCTCATCAGGCGGTGATTGGCGAGCGCCATCTCCTCCGCGGGAGGATGCGCCTCCGGCTTGAGGGCGATGGCCGAGCGAATCTGCACGATCAGCTCTTCATCCGTCGCGCCGGCGCGCAGCGCGTGGCGCAGGTTAACCTCCGCCGGGTGAAAGAGGCATGACTTGATGGAGCCGTCCGCGGTCAGCCGCAGCCGCGAGCAGCGGGCGCAGAAGGCGTCCGAGAGCGGGGTGATGAAGCTGATCTTGCCGCTGATGCCGTCAATGCGGTAATCCGCCGCCACCGCCTTCGGGTCGGCGTCTTCAATCGAGATGAGTGCATAATGCTCCGCGATCCGCGCCTTCATCTCATCGGCGGGGAAGCGGCCCCAGCCTTCCCAACCGTTGCCGGGCATCGGCATCTCTTCGATGAAGCGGACGTTGACGGGACGCTCGCGGACGAATTCGACGAAATCCGGCAGCTCGTCGTCATTAAGCCCGGCCAGCACCACCACATTCAGCTTGATCGAGGGGAAGCCGGCGGCGAGGGCGGCGTCGATGCCGGCGAGCACCTTCGGGAAGAACTCGCGGCGGCCTATGCGGGCAAAACGCTCCGGCCGCAGGGTATCCAGGCTGATGTTAAGGTGAGTCAGACCGGCATCGCGCAGCGAACCTGCCACTTCATCGAGCAGCACGCCGTTGGTGGTCAGCGCCACGATGTCGATGCCCGGCGTCTCCGCCAGCCAGCGGACGAGCTGCCCGATGCCGCGGCGCAGCGTCGGCTCGCCGCCGGTCAGCCGCACCTTGCGCACACCCAGCGAGGCGCAGGCACGCGCCACGCGCAGCAGCTCCTCCAGCGAGAGGATCTCTTCGCGCGGCCGCCAGGGCACGCCCTCTTCCGGCATACAATACACACAGCGCAGGTTGCAGCGATCGGTGACTGCGATGCGGAGATAGGTATGCGCGCGGCCAAAGGCATCTACCAGGTTGTTTGGCGAGTCATCCAACAGCAAACTCCAACTTCATATGGTAAGCGAAAAAGCACCGGCGGGCAAGCCGGCGATACAGACAAGCAATCGGGCGCAGATCGGCGCAGATCGGCGCAGATCAGCGGAAATCACCGCAGATCAGCGGTTTTCGGTGACATGGTCGGCAATCAACCATTATTAAGACTAAATATATCCAATATGGTGTTACCCGATTTTTATGCCTCATTCACCTGCAATAACCGGATCATCGAGTCGTCGGCCGGCAGCCCGCGCGTCACTGCCGGCGCGGGAGTTCGGCCAGGTCCGCGGGCGTGTTGAAGCTGCGCAGGAGGGGGACATCTTCGGCGGGGAGCATGACGCAGGTGATAGCCGCGCGTTCGAGCAGGCGCTTCATCGAGCGCTGTCCATTGCTGAGCGCTTCCCGCACGCGAGTCAATAGCGCCGCGGGATAAATGCCGGGGAAGGGGAGGAAATCACGTTCATCGCCGGTGTCGAACAGGCAGATGCCATTCGATTCGCACCGGGTCAGGCGGCGGAGCAATTCCGGCGTAAGCAGCGGCTGGTCGCAACCGGCGATCAGATAGCGGTCATCCAGGCCGCCGGCGAGGAGGGATTCGAGTCCGGCCAGCGGGCCTTCGCCGGGATGCAAATCGGGGAGATGCTGAACATCTTCAGGAATTCGGAATCCGCGGCACGCTCCGACGATCACTATCTGCCGGCATACCGCCTGCAATGCCGAGATGACATGCGCGATCATCGGGTGTCCGTCCGGAAGGATGACGCCTTCCTTCGGCTGCCCCATGCGCCTGCTCTCGCCGCCGGCGAGGATGGCGCCGGCGTGCGGCCAGGTAGATTCGTTGGTCGGTCGGCTCATTACAGCTTTTCAGACTAGTCTACGACCAGTCTTAATCAGAGTCGGACCGGTCAGACATGTCGGCCATGTCTGACCGGTCCGGCAATCACTCGCTCTTTCCTTCATTAGCCGGCGCTATCGACGGGCAGTTTCTCGATATTGATGGCGGTTACTTTGAACTCCGGCGTTTTCGAGACCGGGTCGAGCGCCTGGTTGGTGAGCACATTGGTCGGCTGGTCGTAGAAGTGGAAGGTCATCCACGCCGTACCGGGGTGCTGGCGCGGGGAGATCTTCGCCTTCACGGTCAACGCGCCGCGGCGGGAGGAGACCTTTACTTCCTCGCCATCGGCAATACCGAGCCGCGCGGCGTCCTCCGGACTGATGCGAACCATCTCTTCCGGCTCGAGCGCCATCAAGCCTTTCACCTGGGTAGTCATCGCCAGGTGGTAGTGGTTGATGCTGCGGCCCGTGCTCAAGATGAACGGATATGCCTCATCCTCGCTCTCCGCCGATGGGCGGTACTCGAGTGGCGCCAGGTGTCCGCGTTTGGTGGGCGTTTTGAACTCTTCGACATGCAGGCGCGGTGTGCCCGGATGATCGGGACCGAGGCAGGGCCACTGGATGCCGCCTTCTTCCAACCGCGCGAAGGAGATGCCGGCGAAATTCGGCGTCAGGCGGGCGACCTCGTCCATGATCTCGTCGGCGCCGGCATACTCGAAGCCCGGCGCGCCCATGCGTTTGGCGATCTCGCAGGTGATCCACCAGTCGGGCTGCGACTCGCCGGGGGGATCGACGGCCTTGCGGATCAACTGCACCCGCCGCTCGAGATTGGTAAAGGTGCCGTATTTCTCGGCAAAGCAGGCCGCTGGGAGCACCACGTCGGCGAATTTCACGCTGTCGGTGAGGAAAATATCCTGGAAGACGACAAACTCCATCTTGCGCAGCGCTTCATGCACGCGGTTGATGTCGGCAACGCTGTAGGCGATGTCCATGCCGACGCAATAGAGCGCCTTGATGTTGCCTTCCAGCGCCTGGTCGAAGTATTCCACCAGGGTCAGGCCGGGCTTGTCGTTCAGCGGCACGCCCCACGCCGTCTCGAATTTCCGCCTGACCGCCGGGTCGTCCACTTTCTGGTAGCCCTGGTAGGCGGTGGGGCCGCAGCCCATGTCGCAGGCGCCCTGCACGTTGTTCTGGCCGCGCATGGGCATCACGCCGGCATGGGGCTTGCCCACGTTGCCGGTGAGCAGCGCCAGGTTGGCCACGCCCATCACGTTGTCCACGCCGTGGCTGTGCTCGGTGATGCCGAGGGAGTAGATGATGACCGCCGATTCCGCCGAGGCGTAGGTGCGCGCCGCCTGCACGATCTGCTCCTTCGGCACGCCGGTGATCGACTCCACCGTGTCCAGGTCATAACGATGCAATACTGCCTTAAAGTCGTCGAAATTCTCACACCGCGAGGCGATGAAGTCGGGGTCGTGCAGTCCTTCCTCGATGATGACGCGCGCCATGCCCATGAGGAGCGGCACGTCGGTGCCCGAACGCTGCTGTAGCCAGAGGTCGGCGTGCTCCGTCAGGTCGATTTTGCGCGGGTCGGCGACGAGGAGGGTGGCGCCGTTGTCGGCCAGCCGCCGGAGCAGCGAGCCGGCCACCGGGTGCGCCTCGGTGGTGTTGGAACCGATGACGAAGATGCACTTCGTGCCGTACAGGTCGGCCAGCGGCAGAGTGCCGCCGCCCAGGCCGAAGGACTTCGTCAACCCGGCCACCGTGGGCGAGTGGCAGAGGCGGGCGCAGTTGTCCACGTTGTTGGAACCCATCGCCGCGCGGGAGAACTTCTGCACGATGTAGCACTCTTCGTTGCTGCCGCGCGAGCTGCCGATGGCGGCGAAGGCGTCTCCCCTGTACTCCGCGAACTTTTTCGCCACCAGGTCGAGCGCTTCGTCCCAGGTGGCTTCCTCGAACTCTCCGTTACGTTTGATCAGCGGCTTGGTGAGCCGCTTCGGGCTGTTCACGAAATTAAAACCGTAGCGGCCCTTCACGCACAGCCGGCCTTCGTTGACCGGGCTGGTGCGGTCGGCGGAAACGGAAACAATTTCGTTGCCGCGCACGCCGAGGAACATGCTGCACCCGGTGCCGCAGAAGGTGCAGGTAGTTTTAACCTTTTCCAGCGGTTGCTTGCGTTGCTTGTCCGCCAGCGCGCCGGTGGGGCAGCGGGAGACGCACTCGCCGCAGGATTCGCAGACGCTGTCCACCCAGTCCACGCCGTTGGCGGAGCCGACGATGGTGCGCACGCCGCGGTTCACCAGATCGATGGCGCCCAGCCCCTGCAGCTGCCGGCAGGTGCGCACGCAACGGGCACAGAGGATGCACTTATCCGGATTGTAGGTGAAGAAGGGGTTGCTCTCGTCCGGCGGGCGGTGGCCGCGCGTGTTGCGGAAGCGGATGCGATCGATGCCGAATTCCGCCGCCAGCGTCTGCAGCTCGCACTGCTGATTCTTCGCGCAGGTGAGACATTCGAGCGGGTGATCCGCGAGCAGCAATTCGAGGCTGATGCGGCGCGCCTGCTCGATCTGTGGTGAAAAGGTAGTAACCTCCATGCCGGGCGCGATCTTCGTGGTGCATGAGGTGGTCAATCCGCGAATGCCTTTTACTTCCACCAGGCACATGCGGCAGCCGCCGTAGGGTTCAAGGTCGGCATGATTGCATAGTGTCGGTATATGGATGCGGTTGCGCCGCGCCACCTGCAGCACGGTTTCGTCGGGTTTGCCGGCAACCTGCTTGCCATCTATGGTCAGGGCAACGGTTTTCTCATTAAGTGTTGTGGTCATCAGTTCGTCTCCGTAACGTCAATACAGCTCCCGATCAGTCTTCCAGATCGCAGTTAAGACAGCGCAGCGCTTCTACCATCGCCAGGTCTCGCGAGAGTCCGATTTCTACCTGACAGAATGACCGCAGGCGGCCTTCGACCGGATTCTCGTCAAGGCGCGGACGGGACTGCCATTCCTCCGCTTCCGGTATGACAATGGCAGCGAGCTCCTCGGCCGTTTCCGGCGGCGCAATCTGTTCCGCAATGATGCCGGTCCCGCCCAGGAATCGATCGATGGATTCGGCAGCAAGGCGGCCGGCAGCGATCGCATCGATTACCGACGAAGGCCCGGATACCACATCGGCGGCGGCGAAGATGCCCGGCACGCTGGTCCGCAGAGTTTCCGCATCGACGCTGATCAGGCGCCCGCGTCCGATAGCGACGCCGGTCCGCGCCGGGATATCGGGCGTCTGGCCGACCGCGACCACCACGTTATCGAATTCCAGGATGAACTCGCTTCCGGGGATGATGTCGGCTCTGCGGCGGCCCGACTCATCCATCTCACCGAGCTCCGTGCGGACGCATGTTACGGTCAGGCATTCACCGTTCGGAACGATTTGCCGCGGCAGCGCGCAGGTTTGTAAGTCAATGCCTTCCGCCAGCGCTGCCGCCACCTCTTCCGGATCGGCCGGCATCTCTTCGCGCCCACGCCGGTAGAGCATGGTTACTTCGGAACCAAGCCGGCGCGCGATGCGGGCGGCGTCGATGGCGGTGTTTCCGCCGCCGATGACGGCCACGCGCCGGCCAAGCGAAACGTTTTCTCCCGAGTTGACGCGCCGGATGAGCATGACGCTGTCGATGACGCCGGGTTCCTGCTCGCCCGGTATGCCCAGTTTCATACCCTGGTGCGCGCCGATAGCGAGCAGAACGGCATCAAAGCCGTCATTCAGCATGGCTTCCGGATCTTCGACGCGCGCGCCCGGGTGGAAGACCACGCCCAGCTCGCGGATGCGCTCGATCTCGCGGTCCAGCGCCTGTTCCGGGAGACGGTAGCGCGGTATACCGACCCGCAGCATGCCGCCGAGCTTCGGCAAGGCTTCATACACCTCTACCGCATGACCGCCGATCTTCCGCAGGTAATACGCCGTCGTGAGGCCAGCCGGTCCGGAGCCGATGATCGCGACACGTTTCCCGCTGGGAGGAGCCGGCAGTGTTTCCGTTTCTACCGTCGATTTCCCGTATTCCGCCGCGGCGCGCTTGAGGGCGCGAATGGTGAGGGGTTCATCCAATTGCGCCCGCCGGCAGCGCGACTCGCAGGGGTGATAGCATACCAGGCCGCACACCCAGGCAAAGGGGATTCGCTCGCGGACCACCTGGAGCGCAAGGTCGAAATTGCCTTTCGCGATGGCGCGAAGGTAGCGCGGAACTTCCACGCCGGCCGGACAGGAATGAATGCAGGGCGCTTTGACGAGCGCGCGGCAGGCGGCCGCCCGGCAGCGGCTGCGCATATGTTCCTCGTATTCCTCGCGGAAATAGCGAAGCGTGGTCAGCACCGGGTTAGGGGCGGTCTGTCCCAACCCGCAGAGCGAGGCAACCTTCACCGTGCTCGCCAGCTCCTCGAGCGCCGCGAGATCCTGCGCGGTGGCGGCGCCGGCGCAGAAATCTTCGAGCATGGCCTGCATCTGCCGGGTGCCGACGCGGCAGGGCGTGCATTTCCCGCAGGATTCGTTTTGCGTGAAATTCAGGAAATATCGCGCCAGATCCACCATGCAGGTATTGTCATCCAGCACCACGAGGCCGCCGGAGCCCATGATGGAACCGGCCGCGGCCAATGATTCGTAATCCACGGGCAGGTGAAGCAGGCGGGCGGGGATACAGCCGCCCGAAGGCCCGCCGGTCTGCACGGCTTTAATTTTCCGGTCGCCGAGTATCCCGCCGCCGACGGAAAAGACCACGTCATACAGCGACATGCCCATCGGCACCTCGATCAGGCCGCTGCGCTTGATTTTTCCAGTGAGCGAGAAGGTTTTCGTTCCCTTGCTCTTTTCGGTGCCGTATCCGGCGAACCACGCGGCCCCCTTCAACATGATCGGCGCGAGATTGGCGAAGGTTTCTACATTATTAATATTGGTGGGCTTGCCCCACAGTCCGGATTGCGCCGGGAAGGGCGGGCGGGGGCGGGGCATGCCGCGCTTGCCTTCGATGGAGGCGATGAGCGCGGTTTCCTCGCCGCAGACGAAGGCACCGGCGCCTTCCTGGATAACGATATCGAAGCTGAAGTCGGCGCCCAGGATGCGCTCCCCAAGCAGATTATATTCGCGCATCTGCCCGAGGGCGCGCTCGAGCAACTGAATGGCGAGGGGATATTCGGAGCGCACGTAGATGTAACCGCGGGAGGCGCCGATGGCATAGGCGGCGATGAGCATGCCTTCCAGCACGGCGTGCGGGTCGCCTTCGAGCACGGAGCGGTCCATGAATGCGCCGGGGTCGCCTTCGTCGGCATTGCAGATCAGGTATTTCGGCGAGCCGGCAGCCTGGCGGGCAAATTTCCATTTCAGGCCGGTAGGAAAGCCGGCGCCGCCGCGGCCGCGCAATCCGGCTTCCGTCACCTCTTCGATGACCGCCTCCGGGGTCATGCCCAGCGCTTTGGTAAGACCCTGGTATCCCCCGCGCGCGAGATAATGGTCGATCTCGCGCGGGTTGATGAAACCCATGTTCCGCGTGACGATGCGGACTTGCGACTTGAGCATCGGCAGGTCGAAGAAGCGGGGTATGCCCGCGACTTCACCCTCGCCATGCGTGCCCAACGCGCGCTCCGCCAGCGGATTATTATCGACCAGATAGGCCTTAACTATCTCACCGGCAAGCTCGGGTGTCACCTGACCATAACTGATGCGCGGACTGCCGGGTTTCTCGATATCTAGCAGCGGCTCAAGGTAGCACGGTCCCATGCAGCCGACGGGGACGATATTGGCCGTCAGGCCGAGTCGAACGAGCTCATCACGGACGGCATCGATGACTTCTCCAGCGCCCGCCGCCAGCCCGCAGGTAGCCGCGCCGATCCAGATGACCGGCTGCTTTTGCGTCAAATCTTCCCAATTCGCGCGGGCGCGTTGCTGTAGATCGGTAAAACTCATTGAATATCCTCCGACTCTGCTCTTCAGTCAGACACGTCGGACGGGTCGGATCAGAGCAAAACAATCAAGGCACTTATAAAAAGCTACGCTTTGTCCGCGGCCTCCAGCATATCGATGGACTTCAGGATGCGCGAACGGTTCATGCGGCCCCGAACTTTGCCATCAACGACAATCACCGGCGCCAGCGCGCACGAGCCGAAGCAGGCGGTCGTCTCCAGTGTGAAATTCTTGTCCGGCGTCGTCTCGCCAGGGGCGATTCCCAGCCGATTTTGCACATCGGTGACCAGTTTGGCGCTCCCGCGCACGTGGCACGCGGTGCCGCAGCAGACGGTGATCGGGTGCCTTCCGGAGGGAGTGAACTTGAAATGAGCGTAAAAGGTCGCCACGCCATATACATGACTCTCCGGAACGCCGGCGAATGCGGCAACTTCGGGGATGGCTTCAGTCGGGATGTAACCGAACTCTCGCTGGATTTGCTGGAGGGAGGGCAGGATTTGTCCGGCGCGCTCCGTCTTGCTGCCCGCGCGCGCGTTCTCACCGAGCACGCGCTGAATGCGTTCTTTGACCATGTGATGCGATACCTTCCCGATGCGGGTTGGGTCAGCCGGTCACCAGCGCACGCAGCTCCGGGGAGGAGCTGCGTGCGTATCCGGAACCAGACCGCTGATCCATTATACTACTTATTCCTCCAGAGTTGAAATATCACCTTCGGAAAGGCCTTGCGCGCGTGCTTTCAACAGGCGGCGCATTATTTTCCCGGAGCGGGTTTTGGGAAGCGATTCGACGAATTCGATCTTTTCCGGTCTGGCGATGGGTCCCAGGTGATGGCCGACATGCTGGCGCAGCTCTTCCGCCAGCTCGATAGACGGCTGTTGCCCGGCGCGCAGCATGCAGTAGACGTGGATGGCCTGTCCCTTGATTTCGTGCGGAAGACCGATGGCCGCCGCTTCCGCCACTGCCTGGTGGCTGACCAGCGCGCTTTCGACCTCGGCGGTGCCCAGGCGGTAGCCGGAGACCTTGATCACGTCATCCACGCGGCCTATTATCCAGAAATACCCATCCTTATCGCGCTTGGCAGAGTCGCCGGTCATGTAAACGCCGGGATATTTCGACCAATATTGCTTCACATAGCGGTCGGGATCGTTGTAGATGGTGCGCATCATGGCCGGCCACGGTTTCTTGAGCACCAGGAAGCCTTCTTCGCCATCGGGCACCAGATTGCCGTTATCGTCGCGGATTTCCGCTTCCTGCCCGAAGAAGGGGCGGGTGCCGGAACCGGGCTTGAGCGGCACCGTCGGAGTGGGGGTGATCATGAACATGCCCGTTTCCGTCTGCCACCAGGTATCCATGATGGGGCAGCGCTCGTTGCCGATCACCGAGTGATACCACCGCCACGCTTCCGGATTGATTGGCTCTCCCACTGAGCCGAGCAGGCGCAGGGAGGAAAGATCGTGACGTTTGGGCCAGGACTCGCCGAAGCGCATCAGGCCGCGGATAGCGGTGGGAGCGGTGTAGAACACGGTGATGCCGAATTTTTCCACCATCGACCACCAGCGGTTCGGATAGGGATAACTCGGCGCTCCTTCATACATGAAGGAGGTGGCGCCGAGCAGCATCGGCCCGTAAACGAGATACGAGTGGCCGGTGACCCAGCCCGGGTCCGCCGTACACCACCAGCGGTCCTGGTCGTTGAGCTCGAAGACATATTTCAGCGTCGAATAACACCCGACCATATAGCCGCCGTGCGTGTGGAGGATAGCCTTGGGGGTGCCGGTGGTGCCGGAGGTATATAAAATGTAGAGGGGATCTTCCGCGTCCATCACTTCGGGGGGGCAGGCGCCGTTGGCGATGGGAAGCTTGAGCAGGTCGTGGTACCAGTAATCGCGGCCCGCTTCGATCTTCACGTCGTGGCCGGTGCGCTGGATCACGATCGCCGTCTCGACGGACGGACAGCGCTTGAGCGCCTCATCCACCGTCTTTTTCAGTTCGACCAGTTTGCCGTTCATCCATCCGCCGTCGGCGGTGATGACCAGGCGGGATTGCGAGTCCTCGATACGGCCCTGCAAGGCGTCCACGCTGAAGCCGCCGTATACCACGGAGTGGATGGCGCCGATGCGCGCGCAGGCCAGCATGGCGATGACGATTTCCGGGATACGCGGCAGGTAGATGGTCACGCGGTCGCCTTTGCGCACGCCCATCGCCTTGAGCAGATTGGCGAACTGGCAGACTTCGCGATAGAGGGCGAAATAAGAATAGGTGCGAACGTCGCCTTTTTCGCCGACCCAGATCAGCGCCAGCTTGTTTTTCCGCCAGGTTTTCATGTGCCGGTCGAGTGCGTTATGGGTGATGTTGACCTGTCCGCCGGTGAACCATTTATAAAATGGCGCGTTGTCGCCGTCCAGGACGCGGTCCCATTTGCGAAACCACTCGAGCTCCTCTGCCTCGGTTGCCCAGAAGCCTTCCAGGTCTTCACCGGCGCGCCGGGCCATTTCTTCCCAGTTTTTCAACTGCGCCTGGTCCAATACGTCGTTCGAGGGATAAAAAACTTCACCTTCCAGCGTTTGCACGGTGCTCATAGTTGCCTTGCCTCCTTCC
>Ga0172369_10001995_pt1 | contig 28656 bp, 31 predicted proteins | sample LakKiv25m_FD_114539 | JGI IMG/M metagenome (GOLD analysis project Ga0172369, IMG submission 114539) | Freshwater microbial communities from Kabuno Bay, South-Kivu, Congo - kab_022012_11.25m | ecosystem: Environmental > Aquatic > Freshwater > Lake | place: Democratic Republic of the Congo...
GGCCAAGTTCGCCGACTATTTCGCCACGATCAAGAAGGGCGCCCGGTTTGACCAGGCTCTGGGCCAGGTATACGGGTTCGACATCCAAACGTTTGAGCACGAGTTCATCGTCAGCAGCGGCTCGACAGCGCCTCCCAAAGCCACGCCCACATCGCTGCCACGAGAGACTCAGCCGACTGCCAAACCGGCATCGGGGTCGGTCTCGAACTCGACGACAGATACCGGCGGCGGGAACCTTAGCCGATCGACACTGGCGATGCTTGGCATCGCGGTCGTGTTCATGTTGGTCGCGGTCTTCTTCTTCCTTCTCCACCTGCAGGTTGCCGGGAAACGCCGCGCCGCCGCAGTGCACGATGCGCCTCCAGCGGATGATTGGCGGCGCCCCCCGTACCAGTAGCCCGTTATTCTGCCGCGTCCATCGCCCGTAGCCCGCGCCCGATCATCCAGAGTCGCTGGAAGGCGGTCAGGTTCGCGAGTAGCGCAAGCAGGGCGATCACGGCCGTCAGTCCGTTGAAGAGGAGGCCGATGCCGAGCAGGGCCACCCTCTCCTGCCGACGAAATAGGCCCTCTCGCATCGAGAGCCCGACAATCTCGGCTCGGGCGCGCATGTAGCTCACGGCCACACTGCCGAAGAGCGCCGCCCCCGCGAAGGCAGCCTGGATCTCCTCACCGCGCTCCGCAAAGTACCACCCGCAGGCAACGAGGACGAGGGCCTCGCTCGCGCGATCGAGGACGGCGTCGAGCACGGCGCCATAGGCCGTGGCCTGGTTGGTTGCCCGGGCCACCGCCCCGTCCACAAGGTCCAGCGCGCTAAAGAACAGGTAGACCATTCCGGCGGCCAACAGTGATTCCCGGATGATCAGCCAGGCAGCAAGGCCGTTCCCGGCAAACCCGGCGAGCGAGACTACGTTCGGGGTGACGCCGAAGCGAGCCACGGCACGCCCAAGAGGGTCGGCCACGGTGCGAGGCATCTTCTGCGGAAGGATGTTCAAGCGTGGCATGTTACCGGCTTTCGCGTCGCTGACGGGGGCGGGGCAGCACACTCACGGACGGCTTCCAGTGTGCCCGCGCGACCCGCCTAGAATCTTCCTTGGCGTTGCGGCGTACCCCCAGGCCAGCTGGAGGACGACGCGCCCAACTCCCATCTCGCGCACGGAAGGATAGCGCGACATCCGGCCGGCCGTCGTCCCGGTGACGAGCGCCTGGCGAAGACCGCCAGCGCCACCCCCCGGGAACTCCGTCCAGCCCGCGCCTATGCACACCAGGTGGTGCGCATCCGAACCCCCGGTCACCGGCAGCTTCCAGGTCAACTCGTTCAGGCGGTGTGCCTTTGGCGCGCTCGGCTTTGTCGCCGGACTTGGATTCGCAAGCTCGACGGCATCGAATGTTATCCCCTGCTCGTTTCGTTGGCAGATTCGATCGACGGTCCTGCGGCTGAGCGAGCGTGTGAGCCAGCACATGGGGTGGGGCACAACCGCGAGCCCGGACTCGCGGTGGATGGCTTCGAGCGTGTGTTCAACGTGGCGGAAGCTTTTCGGTGTCGACTCAAGAAACAGGCCGAGAAGATGGCCCTGGAGCGTGGTGATCTCGGCGCCTGGCACAACCTCGAACCGGTACCCGCGCCTGGCCGCCAGTTCCTGTGCCCGCAGACCGCCGCGGACATCCTCATGATCGGTGATGGCGACGACGTCGAGGTCGGTGTCGTGCTCCACGTACTCGAGCACCTGCTCGATCGTGGCCAGCCCGTCGGACGCGCGGGTATGAACATGGAGGTCAGCTTTCGCCACAGGCGTGCACCGTCCAGTAGTCTTCCAGCACCTTCCACTGACCGGGGAACCGGAACAAGTGCCGACCCAGAATGCAGGCCCAGTGTTGAGCTGCCAGCCGCACGTCCTCTTCGGGGTCGTCGGTTACAGACATACAGAATGGCTCTTCCACAAACACGACCTGGTCCTCCATCCCGTCGCGCGCGGCGAGGATGGGGATGAGGGCCGCATTGGTGCGTCGCGCAAGTTCGAACGGCCCGCGCGGGAGCTTCACGCGCCGGCCGCAGAGATCCACGCATACGCCGGTGCCCTGGATGTCTCGGTCGCCGATGATTGCGACCAGTTTTCCATCGCGAAGCGCATCGAGGCAGGCGCGCACACCGCGGAGGTCCGCTTCGTAGAAGGCGCCACCGGTCGACGATCGAAGTGCGAGCAAGTAATTGGCAAGAGCGGGCGGATCGAGCGGTTGCACGAGCGCGACGAATGCCCGCCCGCGGTTTGTGAACGCCTGAACAGCAAGTTCCGGATTCCCCGTGTGTGCGCTGAGGACAATGAGCGGACCCGGCTTGTCGAGCAGTTTCAGCCGTTCGCCGTTGACTAATCGAAGGTGGTCCCGTTCGAACCGGGTGATGTCGAGGCGCGGCATGGTCGCGAGGTCCACGTAGTACCGCGCGACGTGCCGGAAAACCTCAATCCCACTTCGCCGGGCGCGGCTCTCGTCGCCGTTGCAAAGCGGCAGAAGGTTGCTGATAACCCGGCGGCGTCGCGCCGGTTGCACGTGCCAGGCGATCGAACCGACGACCACGGCCAGCCGGTAGAAGAGCCACGGTGCTCTGCCGGCAAGTGGGACCCCGAGGCGAAGGAGGAAGAGCTTGACCATTGTCTGATTGCTCGCGCGTGTGCTAGCGGCGCGTTTCCGGCCACATCTCCCTGAACATGTACCACTGATCCGGGTAGGCGCGAACGAATCGCTCATGCGAGTCCATTATCGCTTGAGTGAGGCGCTGTATGTCGGCAGGCTTGTTTCCCGTTTCCGCCGGCATGATCTCGAAGTCCGCAAGGGTTGATACTGCCAGGCTGGCTCGTTTCAAACGAGGGAAGGCGGTTGGCACCACGATCGCGCCGCTCCGCAGCGCCAGCCGTGCGGGGCCGGCCGGCACCTCCACCTCCTCCCCAAAGAACTGCACTTTGACGCCATCGCCCGCGATCGGTCTGTCAATGAGGAGTGCCAGGATGCCGTTCTGTTTGAGGGCTCGCAGAAGCGAGGGCCCTGCCCGTTCCATCTTCACGACCGCCATGCCCAGCCTCTGTCGCGAATCCACGACCATTTTGTTGAGCCGCGGGTCGGCGAACGTTTCGGCGACAACCGTGAGGGGATACCCGCGCGCAGCCGTGGCGCCTGCACCAAGGTCCCAGTTGCCGAAGTGCATGCACACGACGATCACTCCCTTGCCCCGCGCCAGCGCTGCATCCAGGGCATGGAAGCTTTCCTCCCCGGCAACGTCGGCGATGAAGTCCGCAGGTGCCAGCGACGGGAATCGGATGAAGTCGATGAGGTAGCAGCAGTAGTTGACAAGTGATCGCCGGGCGATGCGGCGGACCTCGCGCCGACTGGCCCAGGGCATCACGCGGGCGTAGTTTCGCGCCATCGATCGCCGCCCCCGCGGCCAGAGGTAGTAGGCCGAGGATCCCGCCGCCCGGGCGATGCCGTAGCTCAGGCGCAACGGCAGCCGGCGCCCGAGCGCCGTGGCGAGTTGCCAGAGCCGGTATTGCACCTTCCCTCCGAGTCGTGCGGTCGCCGCCGAAGGTCGTCTCCGGGCCACGAGATCATAGGCGCGGCGCTGCATGGACGGAAGTTCCAGGGCGTTGCGCTGCAACACGGCCGGCAAACAGGCAATTCAACTATTTGAAAGCGTTTGTCCTGCTGTTACCATCTGCTCTGCGCGCGGATCCAGACCGCACGACGTCACACCAGGAACTCCGAACGTGACTTTCCAGAACCAGCCGCGATCGCGCGGACCGCTGCACCGCGAAATCGGCATCATGCTCCAGGCGGCGCTGCTCATCTTCGTCTTCACTGTCGTCATCGGCATTCTCAACGGCACTGACGTCGTCGACTTTCAGAAACGGACGCTGCTCGCGCACGTGCACGCCGGAACACTCGGCTGGATCACGATGGGTGTGTTCGCGGCCTCGCTCTGGCTCTTCTCGCAGGGAGACCGTCCCGGTCGAGGGAGCATGCTGGCGGCCCGGCTGCTTGTCGGCGCAGCCGTTCTTGCCCTGCCCCTGTACGCGATCACGTTCATGTTCACCCAGGGGATCGTTCGTCCCATCCTCGGCGGCATGGCGCTGGCCGTGATCGTCGGGTTCCTCGCCTGGGTGATCGAACGGCTTCGGCACATCGATGCTCTGACGACGCCGCACTGGGGATTCCTTGCTGCGAACGGCACGTCTGTCGTCGGCGGCGTGCTGGGTGTCCTGCTCGGGTTGAAGATTGCTACGGGGTGGTCGGTGCTCCCGGACGGAGGTTCCGATGCCCATCCCGGGACGATGGTCGTTGGCTTCCTCATCCCCATGGGGCTGGCGCTCTGTGAGTGGGCGTTGACGTGGCCGAACCCGGCGGCTGCGGGTCGGCTTGGGCGCGCACAGATGGCGTTGCCGTTTGCCGGCGGCGTGATGTTGACCATCGGGCTCTTGCTCGACTTCATTCCGCTTGTCGCCATCAGTCCGCTGCTGGAGATAGCCGGTCTCGTCATCTTTCTGAAACGGATGTGGCCACACCTTCGCAGGGTGCGCTGGACTGCACGTGCGCCGGGACGCCTCGCGGCTGTGAGCGCTTTAGCCATTGTGTTCAACATCGCTCTCATTCAGTACTTCGTCGCCCGGTATGCGGGTAATTTCGACGACGTGCCCAAGCACCAGCTCCTCGCCCTCGACCACACCATGTTCATTGGTGTGATGACGAACGCGATCTTCGCCCTCCTGCTGGCGACGACCGATGCAAAAGACGCGCCCTGGCGCCGGGTCGACCACGTCGTCTTCTATGGCATGGATGTCGGGCTGCTGGTGTTTGTCGTGGGGTTGCTCGCCGACGTCACAATCCTCAAACAGGTTTCCACGCCGGTGATCGGTAGCGCCATCCTGCTTGCGATCGCCACGTTCACCTATCGCCTGCAACGGCTCGCGGAGCAACGGGCCGAGTTGGCCCCATCCGTGTCACCGGCTGGCTGACGAGGGGCCGCTCAGGTAGCGCAGCTGGCTGCCAGGCTACTGATAGCGGTGATACGGCGACCCTGGGTGAGTTCGTTCACAAAGCCGTTGGTGCAGTAGCCGACCGAAATCCCCGTTGCCGGGTCGCCCCACCCGATCTGGCCGCCCGCGCCACCGTGGCCGAAGGCTCGCGGCGAAGCGGTGTTGCCGAACCCGCGCAGGTTCGCGTGGCCGTCGTCGCCCGCCACCTGAACGGCCAGTGCGCGGTTGATCGGATGGCCCAGGATGGGGTCCCGGTGGAACTCTTTCGTGCGAACCCGCGTGGCCCATTCGATCGTTTCTGCTTTCATTATCTGCTTGCCTTCAGCGGTAGCGCCGCCATTGACCAGCGGCTGGTAGAACAGTGCCAGCTCGGCTGCGCGGGCGATGCCGCCGCCGCCCGGAACCCCCACAGCGCGCACTTCGGGGCGGTTGAAGGCGAGGATCGCGTCCGGGGTCACCTCGCCCCACCCGCCCGGCGGTGGCGTGGGCGGTTCAACGTGGTACACGTCGGCGACGCGGCCGTTGAGCTCCGCCGGGAGCCCGACGTACAGGTGTTTGAGGCCCATTGGTTCGATGATTCGCTCGCGGAGGAACTCCCGGTACTCGGTCCCGGTCCGTCGCTCGATGATCTCCGCGAGGACCCAGTGGAGGGACGTCGCATGGTACTCGAACCGGGTTCCCGGCTCCCAGTTCAGGCGCCAGCGGGAGAAGGCGGCGAGCCTGCCTTCGCGCGTCTCCCATTGTCCCGGGCCGAGGGGCGCGAGCGGGAACCCGCCGATGTGTAGCATCGCCTGTTCCACGGTGACGACTTCCTTACCGTTCGTCCCAAATTCGGGAATGATGTCTGCAACGCGCTCATCGAGGCGTAGTAGACCGTCTTCGAACAGTGTCCACACCGCCGCGGCAACCACCGCCTTGGTGGACGAGAAGATGCTGTACAGCGTCTCGTTTGTTGCTGGAGTGGCCGTCCCGGCAATGCGCGCCTCGCCGAAGGTGCGAAACCCGGCGAGGCGACCGTTCCGGGCCACGGCAACCTGAGCGCTGGGCAGCGTGCCGTCTTCGGTGTCGCGCCGGGCCCGGGCGAAAACCGCCTCCAGCTTCTCGCTGTCGATGCCGGCGTCTTCGGGCGAAGTTGCGATAAGGCTCGGTGCCAGCATGTGGCGCCTCCATTTGCGTTGTGGCGGAAGCATACGATCCCCCGAGGGGGCTGTCGCCTCGTCGACGGTGCGCGAGGCGACCCTGCGTTAGCGATGGTTCCGGGCGGCCGTTACGGTGCTGGCCTGCGGTCCGCGATCGCCCTGTTCTTCGGCAAACCGCACCTCCTGGCCCACGGCCAGTTCGCCAAATCCTGGCGGAAGGACGGCGTTCCGGTGGAAGTAGACCTCCCGGTCGTCGTCGGTGGTGATGAACCCGTACCCTTCTTCCGGAAAGAGCCGCGTGATGCGGCCGTGGGGCGGGACATCCTCCACCTTCACCTGGCCGCGCTGGCGGCGGAGGTAGTCCTCCACCTGTCGCGAAATGGCATCGAACGCGTGCCGGATCGCGACATGGAGCGACGGGTCCGCCTGACGGTTCACCACGAGCTTCGCCCCGGGCACGAGGATGCTGATGCTCACCTCGTAGGGCCCGCCTTTCTGGTGATGTCCCACCGGGGCTTCCAGCGTCACCCTGCAACTGGTCACGCCGCTGGCGAGAGTCTGGAGCCTTTCGCTCCGTTCGCGGACATACGCTTCGATTTCCGCAGTCACAGGAATATCTTCCGCCCTGATCTCGAGTGGCATCTCCAACGTCATCCTCGCGCTCCCTCCTCGTTGTGGCCTGGCCGATCTGCTGTCATCGGCTCCACCTCGCCCGCACGAGGTAGTCTTCCTTGGCGTAGCTGATGTCCAGCTCGCCATGGAACGCCCGGCGAATTGCTGCGCCGATTCGCCGCGGCAGATGCACGTCGGTGGTGGTGATGGTGATGCCGTCCTGGTCTTCCTTGATGTCAAGGATGCGGTGCAGGGGGTGTTCGGCCGTCTCGACGGCCGCCTCTCCCTGCGCGAGCAGCAGCAGCTCCTCACTGTGTTCGCGGGCAAATGGTCCTTCGAGCCTCAAGGACCCGGCAGGGTATTGGTCGCGTGCGCGCTGGCAGGCGGGGCAGAGTTCTTCTGTCGCACCAGCAGGCGGCTCATCCATCCAGGTCCAGCGCCCGCCATGAAACACAGCCTCGCACCCGGGGCAGACAGACGGTTGTGGCAGGTGGTGGCGCGCCTCATACGGATCGGCGCCGAATCCTTCGTCCATCGTGTCCCGCCGCGGAGTCCAGACGGCCGCGTTTCGCGCCGCCGGGGTATCGTGCAATCGCTTTGGCATCGCGGCTCTCCCGGCCACACGGTTCCGTCAAGCTCGCCGGTGGCGGATCAATGGTGGCTGATCACCGCGTCCATATGTCCGGTCGTTCGTCGCCGGGTTCACGGCCGTTTGTCCCTGATCGCCGGGTGGATTGCGGCGCCGCCCCCACGGGCAGCCGAACAGGCAGGGTCCGGTGTTGCCGTGGCGCCACCGAGATGGCGCCGTCGCCGCGATGGCGGTGGCGTTTGGTACCCTGCCTGCCAATCTCAGCCTACGTCCGGCGGGCTGCTCGCCAGATGTCCATGGGGACCCCTCTGACCGGTACCTTCGGTCCGAATCAGGGCGCGGGCGCCACTATTGCGACTGTCGGCCCCGCTCTGGAGTCCATTCGGACTTCTCGACGTGACCGCAGCGGTGCAACCTCGCGACATCGGTGATGTGCCATCGGTGGAGGCCGGCATGAAATGTGACATTTGCGGCTCCGAGCGGCAGGATCTCGTGCACGTAGAAGTGCCGGGGTTCGCCCCAAGGGCGGCGGCGACGTCCGTGGTGTGCCCCCGGTGCCTGACCTACGAATTGCTGCTCGCCCTTACCGGCGCCACGTCGTGCCCGGAGGCAAGGGATCTGAGGCCCGTCGCCTGACGGCCGCCTGTCCCGCCATGCCGGTCATCTGGCGTCACGTCTGGTAAGCTGCGGCTGTGGAGCACATTCGCCTCGACCGTCGGCCGTCGTTGCACAACCCCGTTGCCGTGGTTGCCTTCGCGGGCTGGGGGGACGCCGCCGGCGCGGCGACCAGCGCGGCGCGCTTTGTCGTCCGCCGCCTCGGAGCGCGCCGCTTTGCCTCCATCGACGCCGAGCCGTTCTTTGACTTCACCGACACACGGCCTGTCGTTCGGATCGACGCCAGCGGTGCGCGCGAGGTCGTGTGGCCTTCGAACGACTTCTTCTATGCGCGCAACCCCATCGGGACTCACGACGTGGTGGTTGCCGTTGGGGTCGAGCCCAACATGCGCTGGCGAACGTTCGCGGATGCCTACCGGTCCCTCTTCAAGGACATCGGGGCGACGATGGTGGTCTCCCTGGGGGCGCTCATGGCCGACGTCCCCCACACCCGCGACGTCCGCGTTACCGGGGCCGCCGCGGATCCGGCTGTCGCCGCCCGGCTTGACCTTTCGGTGTCGCGCTACCAGGGCCCAACGGGCATTCTCGGTGTGCTCGGCGATGGCTTTCGCCGTGACGGCATGCCGTCGGTCAGCCTCTGGGCGAACGTTCCCCACTATGTGACCACGAACCAGAATCCCCCCGCGACCATGGCGCTGCTGTGCCGCCTGGAGAAGCTCCTCGATCTTGAGTTCGACTACTCCGAACTGCAGGCCGCGACGACCAGGTTCATCGAAGAGGTGAACACCGCGGTTTCCGGCAATCCGGAAATCAGCGACTATGTCCGCCGCCTCGAAGAATCCGTCGATTCCGGGTCGCCGGCGCCGGCATCGCTCGACCAGCCAGACGGGGATCTCCTCCTCGACATTGAGGAGTTTCTCCGCAATCAGCGCCCTGGGGACTGAGCAGCCGGTACGTGGAGGAGGAAGTGGTGGTGGACCGCGATGCCACGGTTGGCGCGGAGCCAGGCCGCCAGGCTGGCCCGGGCGGGGCGCTGGCTGTGGGCCTTGTGCTCACGCTCGCGTTTGCCGGTCTCGAGGTGCTGGTTGGCCTCATCAGCGGCTCATTGGCCCTCGTTGCCGATGCCGGGCACATGCTCGTTGACTCGGCCGGGCTGGTCCTGGCGCTGGCCGCGACGTTGATCGCCCGAAAGCCGGCTGATCTCCGGCGCACCTTCGGTTACGCCCGCTCTGAGGTCCTCGTCGTGCCAGTTCACGTGTTCCTGATGCTCGCGATTGCCGGGTTCATCGTTTACGAGGCGGTGGGCCGGATCGGCGCTGAGGCGGAAATCGACGGGTTCCCCGTCTTGATCGTCGGGATCGCCGGTCTCGCTGTGAACCTCGTAGCGTTCCGCCTGCTGCACGGACACGGCCACGACAACCTCAACGCGCGCGGAGCAGCCCTGGAGGTTGCGGCCGACGCACTGGGGTCGATCGGAGTGATCGCGTCCGCAGCGATTCTCCTCGCAACGGGATGGACGGGCGCAGATGTGTTGATTGGTCTCGGCATCGGCGCGCTGGTCGTGCCTCGCGCAATCTCCCTTCTGCGCCACGCCTTGAGCATCCTCTTTGAGTCGGCACCCCGGGGCACTGACCTCGCCGCTATCCAGCGGAACGCCCAGGCCGTCCCCGGCGTGAACGCCCTCCACGACCTGCACGTCTGGTCGCTGGCGCCGAGCTTCGCCGCGCTGAGCGCGCATGTCGAGATGGACACCATGGACGGCTGTGAGCGAAAGCTCGCCGCGCTGGCTGCTGTGCTCCTCAAGGAACATGGGATCGGACATGTGACGCTCCAGCCGGAAACCCGGACATTGCACGACGAGATCGCCTGCTGTCTCTACCCGGATGCGGCGGTCGAGGGCGCCCACCATCACCGTTTTCCTGCCGACCGGTCACGCGGGCGCTAAGCACAGCGCGGTGAGGCGAGGCGCGGCTTTGGACACGCGCTTGGCCCGGAAAAACCGCGTATGCCACGATGGGTGAGCTCAGGCGCGGTTCGCCGCCCTGTCCAATCGCCCGAATTCTCAGGCTGTGGCACGGTTCCAGCTCAGCGCTGGAGTGATTGGTTCCCGGTCGATGGCAGTTCGGGCTGCGCAAGGGGCAGAGCTCGACATGGTGTCCGAAGAGACGTTTTCCCCGGTTGTGGCCGCCCTCGCAATTTCCGTGGTGTTCGTCGTGCTTCTCGCGATGATGGTGGCCGAGCTGCCGTTCGGGGACATAGTGCGCACGGCCATCGACCGGCATGCCCAGAAAGCCATGCTGCTCGTGGCCGCGGTGTCCACCGCATCGTCGCTCTACTACTCGGAGTATGCGGGATTTACTCCGTGTGACTTTTGCTGGTATCAGCGAATCATGATGTATCCGCTTGCGATCCTGCTGTTGGTTGCACTGGTGTCACGATCGCGCATCGATGCGCGATACATCGTGACCATGGCCGGTATCGGCCTGGCTCTGTCCATCTATCACTATCAACTGGAGATGTTTCCAAATCAGGCAGAAATCTGTTCCGGCGCTGTCTCCTGCACAAAGAGATTTGTCGAGGAATTTGGCTTCGTTTCCATTCCGTTCATGGCTGGTTGCGGTTTTCTCACGATTTTGCTGCTGCAGTTCTTCGAGTGGCGAGTGAACTATCTGTATCGACAATGGTCCGAGACCGAGGTGAATGCAGAAGAGCTGGCGACCTCATAGTTGGGCGGCGGCGAAACCAGTTCAAGCGTCGTGCGCCGGAGCCAGCGCGGTCGGTTCCCGGGGGCGGGCGTGTGGCTGCAGAAGCGCGAGTTTCGAGTCCCACGCCACAGGTAGCCGGCTAAATCGCGAACTTGAACCCCATCTGGCCCCGAAGCGCGTTGATTTCGCCCAGGTGCATGAACCCGTGGGTCATCACGACCTGGCGGAGAACGCGCCACTTTGGCATTTCGCCCAGCGGACGGATCATCTGGATTTCCTCAAGCGCAGAGGGTGAGACGTCCTTCAGAAAGGCGATCGCGTCTTCGCCCACGGCCTTGCCATAGGCCCTGAGCAGTTCCACGTCCGAGATCTTGATGGCGTGAGCGTCTTCGAGGCTCATGCCCATCCCCTGCTCTACTTTGGGCCGGCCCAGCTTTTCCATGTAACCCTGCGCCATCCAGATCGGAGGCGTCTTCTTCATCACGAAGTTGACGATGTTGTCCGACGTGCGCATGACGTGCCACGCGTTGAAGCCGATGCTTACGGCGTTGCCCGGCGGGTTCCAATTCACCTGTTCAGCGCTGATGTCCTTCAGCGCATCGTCCATCCAGCTGTTCAGCTGGGTGATGCCATCGATGAGCACGTCACGAGCGTCCATGTTCGTCCCTCCGGATTGTTGGCGTGCGTTGCATCATAAGACCCCAACAGCCACACGTGTATACGCGTGCGGTCGCCCTGGGTTACACCTGATCGCCGACGACCACGTTCCAGCTTCGGATCCTGAAGGAGGTCACCAGGCCGTTCGTGACATAAGGGTCATGCTCGACGAACCGCTCCACCATGTCGCGGTCGGCGACGTTGAATACGAACAGAGCGCCATCGACCGGGTCGCTCCATGCTCCGGCCAGGGCAAGTTCGCCGCGCTGGTGGTGCTCTTGCGCGAGTGCAAGGTGGCCCGGTCGATGCGGTCCCCGCCGCTCGAGAATGTCGGGTACGTAATCATAGAAGAGCGCGTAGAACATTCTCGCATCGTACATCGCGCGCATCCGTGTGACTTTTGTCGCTGCGAGCGGGCGCTACTGAGGCCGAAGGTACTGGCATGACGACCGTTGAGATCGACAACCGGGGCCTCCCGCCTCCGGAACCGATGGTGCGCATCCTTTCGGCCCTTTCCGAGCTCGCCGCGGACGCCGAGCTGGTAGCTCTCATGGACCGCGACCCGGTGCTCCTCTACGCCGAACTTGAGCGCCGGGGTTTCACCGCGGCGCTCCGGCCCGAGCAGGAATGGTTCGTCCTCACGATTCGCAGGCAAACCCCGGGATGACGCCCGGCATCACAACGGCCCGGAGCCCCGCGCTCGGGATGATTGCGCCGTTCTTCCTCGCCGCGCCGCTCGGGCTCATTCTTGCCGGAGTTCTCATCGCCACGGCGACTAGCGACTCGTTCGTGGCGGTCAACCTCCCGCGCAACGTTGCCATCACGCATGGCCTCGTCATCGGCTGGCTTACAACGTCCATCATGGGGGCGACATATCAGCTTGCCCCGGTGGTCATGGGCGGGAACCTCTGGTCCCAGACCCTGGTCCGCGTCCAGCTTGTCTTCCATCTGGTGGCGTTCCCGGTATTCGTCTGGTCGTTGCTTCGCTGGAACGTAGCCTGGATGGGTGGTGCCGGGGCTGTACTCTACCTGTCGCTCGTGCTCTACGCGGCGAACATCGCCATGGCCCTGAAGCGCGGAAATGCCTGGAGCCTCGCCCGCGGGTTCCTCGTCGTTTCGACCGCGTTCCTGGCCGCGACCATGACCCTGGGGTTCGCCTACCTCGGGACACTTCAGCCCGAGCACGTCTGGTTCGGGATCACGCTCGGACGAGTCTCCGCCCATGCCCACCTGGGGCTTATCGGGTGGCTGGCTATCACAGTGATGGGTGTCGGCTACCAGCTGGTGCCAATGTTCAACGTCATCAATCAAGCAAAGCCGCGATTCGGGTGGTACGTTCTCGCGACCACAGCTGTCGCCACCGCTCTCTCAGTGATTGTGCTCTTCACGGATCCGGCGGCGGTCGTTCGGCCGATCCTTGCTCTCCTGCTCGCTGTCGGTCCGGGGCTCTGGGCGCTGGACCAGCTCATGCTGATGCGCCACCGCACGCGCCGGAGGGTCGACATTCAGGGGCGCGCCACCTGGCTCTCGATCGGTTTCCTCGGGCTTGCGATCGCCCTTGGGTTCGGAGCTGCTCTGGGGACGCCGCTCACCACGGGTGACGAGCCGGCGAGGTGGCTCCTGGCCTACGCGGCAGCGGGTTTGCTTGGATGGTTCGGCTCAACGCTCGTGGGCAACAGTTACAAGATCCTTTCCTTCCTAGTCTGGTATCACCGTTACCTCCCGCTCGTCGGGCGCCAGCGGGTGCCAGTGACGACAGACATCTACAGCGAGCGTGCAGCGACTGCTGTGCTGGCGGTCAACGGCGTGGGTACGCTGGTGCTCGTGACAGCCTGCCTCGGCGGGAGCCTCGACCTGCTTCGCGCCGGCGGCGCGATCATCGCCGCTGTCGGCCTGGCGCACCTGGTCACGATGAGCGCGATGCTCCTCCCCAAGAAAGCGCGACGGCCATTGGCCGTATCCACGTCCCGGGTGGTGACTTCATGAACGCTTCCGATGTGGCGGACGTCCTCCGCGATGTCTACGATCCCGAACTCGGCCTCGACCTGGTTTCGCTGGGCCTGATCTACGGGATTGACGTCGATGAGCCGGACATCGGCATACGCATGACGCTCACGTCGACAGGTTGTCCGATGGCCGGCGCCATGCTCGATGCCGCCCGCGACGCCGTCGCCTACCAGTTCCCCGGGACGCAGGTGAGGGTGATCACCGAGTTCGAACCACCATGGGATATCGACATGGCGGACGACCGCGCCCGAGACTGGCTTGGCGAGCCACCTCGCGTCAGAGGAGCCGGTTAAGCGCGTCCAGATCGCGGATGAGGATGTCCTTCCGCCGCACCTCGACGATTCCGTCCTCGTCCATCACTCTTAGCGTGCGGCTGACGACTTCGCGCACGGACCCCAGGAGCGAAGCCAGGTCCTGCTGGGTGATCACCCTGGGCACGACGATCCCGGCAGGGGTCCTGGTCCCTTCCTCGCGCGCGAGCTGGTAGAGGTAGCGGGCGAGCCGCCCCTGGACGGTCTGGAGACTGATCTGTTCGACGAGTTCGGTGAACGATCGGAGGCGCCGGGCAAAGTGACCGAGGATCGCCATCGCCGCTTCTGGGTGCTCCCGGATCACGCGGGCAAACGCGTCCGTTGGCACCAACACGGCTTCGCAGGGCTCGATTGCCTCGACTGTTGCGGGGTTCGTTCCGCCGTCGAATACGGGGACTTCGTTGAAGGTGTCACCGGGACCGGCAAGCCGGAAGGTTTGCTCCCGCCCATCGGGAGCAGTGCGGAAGATGCGCGCCTTGCCCGACCGGAGATAAAGGAACCCGGTCGCCTGCTCGCCTTCGACGAGGATACATTCCCTGCTGGCGTACTTCCTTACCGAGAGGTGCCCGGCGAGGTGCGCAGCCTGACGGTCATCGAGCGCGTCGAAGTAGGACATTCTGCGAACGTCGGCGAGGTCGGGAGGGCGAGGCATCGCATCGAAGTATGCCCGATGGGCCTGCACGCTGCGATGCCTCCAGGGTCTCCCGGCCCCATGCAAAGGGAACGAAGGGACCTTCTCGGTGCCAACGATTCGGCGAACGCTGATCGCCAATGCCCATTCGTGTGGCGAGGTTCGCCACTCTTTGGAGCACGCGGCGGGAACGTCCCGCGCGATAATGATGTAAATCACATTCTCCGCGCGTCTGATGCCCCAATGTGCACCGCGGAGGGACGGGTGCAGTTGGAGTCCGTTGATCGAGGAACAGCATTCGTGGGACCGGTTGTCGTGTGTGTCCGCGGACCGTCGCGATCGGGAAAGACGTCGGTCTGCGAACGCCTCATCGCCGCGGTGGAGCCGCAAGGCGTTCGGGTGGCTTACCTTAAGCGGACCCACCACGAGCTTGACTTGCCCGAAAAGGCCTCCGGCCGCGCGTGGCTACGTGGCCCGAGCGCCATGGTGTTGCGGTCACCGGGGCGCCTGCAAGTGTCGCTGCCGCCGGGCGACGCTACGCCGGCGGACCTTCTCGCCGTGCTCCCCGACGGCATCGATCTTGCTCTCTTTGAGACCCACTCGCCCGAACCTTTCCCGACCATCCTCGCGTCGGCGCTTGAACCTGTTCCGGGTGAAAACGTATTGGGCCGCTGGACACTGGCGACGGTTGACCGTGATTCCGCGGCGCTCGTCGAGCCTCTCCTGAGCCTGCTGCCCGCCGACCGCCAGCTGGATCACGCACTTCGCGACGCCATGAAGATTCACGGCGGTCATCTGTGTGCCGGGCTTGTCCTTGGCACGCGCCTCGCGCTTCACGGCGCCGCCCGGCTTGGCGTCGATGTGCCGGATCGGCAGAAGCGGCTCATCGTCTCGGTTGAAACCGATCGCTGCGCGGTGGACGCCATCCAGGCGGTCACGGGCTGCAGGCCGGGAAAGCGCACGCTGCGACTGGTCGACTACGGCAAGCTGGCGGCCACGTTCGTCGACCAATGGTCCGGTGCTGCCATTCGAGTTGCGGTGCGGGGCGATCTGCGTGAGCAGGTACAGGCTGGCCACGAGACCGGGGACCGGCACGAAGCCCAGAAGCTCGCATACCTGGCAATGGCTCCGGACCAATTGTTCACCGTCCGTCGTGCCAGCCCGGCGATCGATCAGTTTGATCTTCCGGGCCCGCCGCGACGGCGGGTCATCTGTACCGCCTGCGGTGAAGAAATCTCGGACGGGCGGGAGATAATCACTGAATCAGGCCCGCGTTGCCGTCCATGTGCGGCGGCGGGTAACCCGCGCTAGCGCGTCGAGGAGGATCGCTCATGGCCCTGAACCGGAGAGGTTTCCTGAAACTGAGCGGAGCTGCTGCCGCTGCCGGCACTGCGTTCTACGCCGAAACGCAGCTGGCCTTCCTGCAGTCTGCGCCGGGGATCACGAACCCGCTGGCAACCTACCCCAACCGTGGTTGGGAAAAGGTCTACCGCGACCAGTACGCGTACGACAGCAGCTTCACTTTCGTGTGCGCCCCCAACTGCACGCACAACTGCCGCCTGCGAGCGTTTGTTCGCAATGGCGTTGCCATTCGCGTTGAGCAGAACTATGACGGGGCGAACACCGGGGACCTGTTCGGAAACCACGCCAGCGACCACTGGAACCCGCGCGGTTGCAACAAGGGCTCAACCCTCACCCGGCGCATCTACGGCCCCTATCGCCTGAAGGGCCCAATGATTCGCGCCGGATGGAAGAAGTGGGCCGACGACGGATTCCCCGGGCTTGACGCCGCCGCCCGCACAAAATACAAGTTCGATTCCCGCGGCACCGACACCTTCGTCAAGGTGAATTGGGACGATGCCTTCCAGTACGCAGCAAAGGGGCTTGTCGCGGTCGCCCAACGGTACTCGGGTGACGCCGGCAAGAAGATCCTGCTCGCCGAAGGCTACCAGCCCGAAATGGTCGACATCATGGAAGGGGCTGGAACGCGCACCTTCAAGCTTCGCGGCGGCATGGGTCTCTTGGGTGTACTCGGCAAGTACGGCATGTACCGCTCGTCGAACATGATGGCCCTCCTCGACACATACGTCCGGAAGATCGAAGACCATGAGCAGGCAAAGGGCGGGCGCAACTGGTCGAACTACACCTGGCATGGCGACCAGGCGCCGGGCCATCCCTTCGTCCATGGCCTGCAGGCTGCCGACACTGACTTCAACGAACTTCGCCACGCCAAGCTTCACATCGGCATCGGCAAGAACCTGGTCGAGAACAAGATGGCGGACGCCCACTTCTTCATCGAGGTGATGGAGCGCGGCGGCAAGATCGTCACCATCACACCCGAATACAGCCCGCCGGCCACCAAAGCCGACTACTGGATTCCCTGCCGGCCCGGCCTGGGCGACACGGCCATCCTGCTCGGCATCGCCAAGCTGTTGATGGATCGCAACCTCTACGATGCTCCGTTCGTCAAGAACTTCACCGACTTCCCCCTGATTGTTCGCTCCGACACGCTCAAGCGGCTCAACCCCGCAGACTTGCTGGCGAACTACACGCCAGGCCTCACACCCGACGGTCCCAGCTTCAAGATCCAGGGCCTCACGAAGGCTCAGTACGACAAGCTGCAGGACTACGTCGTGTACGACGCGAAGTCGAAATCGCTCAAGCCGGTCACTCGCGAAGACGTTGGAGCGAAGCTTGCCGCCAAGGGCCTCGACCCTGACCTCGAGTATCAGGGCACCGTCACGCTCGCCGATGGCAAGCAGGTCGAGGTGATGACGCTCTGGCAGGCCTACCGCCTTCATCTGCGCGACTACGATCCCGATACGGTTGCCGAAATCAGCGGCGCTCCGAAGGACCTCATCGAGCGATTGGCGAACGACATTGCGACCATCAAGCCCGCGGCAATTCATGTCGGCGAGGGCGTCAACCACTGGTTCCATGCGACGCTGCACAATCGCGCCGCCTACCTGCCGCTCATGCTCACGGGCAACATCGGCGTTCCCGGCGCTGGCTGCTACACCTGGGCCGGGAACTACAAGGCTGCCCTCTTCCAGAGCACGCCTGAGTCTGGGCCGGGCTTCAAGGGCTGGATCGCCGAAGACCCCTTCGATATGAACCTCGATCCCGCTGCCGATGGCAAGGTCATCAAGGCCCATGCCTATACCAAGGACGAAGAGCCTGCCTACTGGGATCATGGAGACCAGGCACTCATCGTCGACACGCCGAAGGCGGGCCGCAAGGTCTTCACCGGCAAGACCCACATGCCGTCTCCAACCAAGGTCATGTGGACGACCAACGTCAACATCATCAACAACGCGAAATGGGTCTACGGCGTCCTCTTCAATGTGCTGCCCAAGATCGACATGATCATGACGCAGGACATCGAGATGACCTCGACCTGTGAGTACTCCGACTTCATCCTCCCGGCGAACTCCTGGATGGAGATGCAGCAGCCGGAGATCACGGCCTCTTGCTCGAACCCGTTCCTCCAGATGTGGAAGGGCGGACTAAAGCCCATCTTCGATACCAGGGATGACATCGCGATCATGGCTGGCGTCGCAAAGGCACTGGCCGACGTCACCGGCGACCGGCGCTTTGCCGACTACTGGAAGTTCGCACTCGAGGGCAAAGCCGAGGTCTACATGCAGCGCCTGCTCGACGCCTCGGGCACAACGCGTGGCTACAAGTACACCGACGTGATGGCTGGCAAGTTCGGCGAGCCGGGCGCGGCCCTATTGCTCTTCCGCACCTACCCCCGTATCCCCTTCTGGGAGCAGGTGCACGACAACATGCCGTTCCATACCGACACGGGCCGCCTCAACTCGTATTGCGACATTCCCGAGGCGATCGAATACGGCGAAAACTTCATCGTTCATCGCGAAGGCCCGGAAGCCACGCCCTACCTTCCGAACGTCATCGTCTCTAGCAACCCGCTCATTCGTCCCAACGACTATGGGATTCCCTGGGAGGATCTCGATCCGGAGCGGCGAACCGTGCGAAACGTCAAGCTGCCGTGGGCCGATGCCAGGAAGACGAAGAACCCGCTCTGGGAGAAGGGCTACAAGTTCTACCTCCTCACGCCAAAGACCCGGCACACCGTCCATTCCTCCTGGGGTGTGACCGACTGGAACGTCCTCTGGGCCAGCAACTTCGGCGACCCCTACCGCGAAGACAAGCGCAACCCCGGCGTCGGCGAGCAACAACTCCACATCAACCCTGAAGACGCGAAGGAACTCAAGCTCAAGGATGGCGACTACGTCTACGTCGATGCCAACCCGGCGGACCGGCCATATATCGGGTGGAAGGCCGACGACCCGCATTACAAGGTCGCCCGGTTGATGCTCCGCGTGAAGTTCAACGCCGCCTACCCCCGGGGCGTGGTCATGACCAAGCATGGCGGCTTCATCGCCACGGAGAAGACCGTTGCGGCGCACGAGGCTCGTGCCGATGGCCGCGCGGTCTCCGAAGACACCGGCTACCAGTCGAGTTTCCGCTATGGCTCTCACCAGAGCGTGACCAAGGACTGGGCGATGCCGATGCACCAGACGGACACCCTCTTCCACAAGGCCAAGGTGGCCCAGGCGTTCATCTTCGGTGGCGAGGCCGACAACCACGCGATCAACACCGTCCCCAAGGAAACCCTGGTGAAGATCACCAAGGCCGAGGATGGTGGCCTTGGTGGCCAGGGCGCATGGAAGCCGGGGACGACCGGCAAGAGCCCCGGCGCCGAGGACGACTTCATGAAGTCGTACCTCGCCGGCAAGATCGTCAAGGTCAAGGGGGCCTAGCCGTGGCGGAGAAACACCTCGAGGCCGACGATCCCTACGCGCTGGTCGCCGCTCGCTTCCCCGTTGAACCGGGGCTGGACGCGGATGAGGTCATGGCGCGGTGCATTGTCGAGGAGTACGCCCTCATGGGGTTTCCTCGGCAGAAGATGATGCAACTCTTCCGCGCACGATCCTTTGCCGGCACGCACGCCATTCTTGCCCACCGCGGCGAGCCGTTCGTCCAGCAGATCATCGATGCCGTCTTCGGCGCGGCGCCGGCCCAGGAGGTCTCCTAGATGCCCAAGGTCTACAACTGGCAACTCGGCCGGCAGATGGACTACCGCTTCGACGGCGGACCCGCCAAGCGGCAGTTCGTTGCAGTCTTCAATACCAACCGGTGCGTCGCCTGCCAGACCTGCACGTACGCGTGCAAGTCGACCTGGACGTTCTCGCCCGGGCAGGAATTGATGTGGTGGAACAACGTGGAGACCAAGCCCTACGGCGGCTTCCCGCACAATTGGGACGTCAACATCCTTTCGTTGCAGGAAAAGGCCAATCCCGGAGGCCAGGTCTGGGACGCCGGCAAGAAGGTCGTGAAGAATGCGCCTTATGGCGTGTTCGAGGGCAAGACCATCTTCGAAACCGCCGACGGCGTGAACAACATGGCCACCGGCTACATCCCTCCCGAGGAGGAGTGGAAAGCCCCCAACATTAACGAAGACACGGCCACCGCGTACTCGGCGAAGGGCGTGTCGCTTCCGGAACACGCCGGGTGGTTCTTCTATCTGCAGCGCATCTGCAATCACTGCACCTACCCGGCGTGCCTCGCCGCCTGCCCCAGGAATGCCATCTACAAGCGCGAGGAGGACGGCATCGTCCTCATCGACGAGAGCCGCTGCCGCGGGTACCGCAAGTGCGTGGAGGCGTGCCCTTACAAGAAGTCGATGTATCGCCCAAGCACGCGGACGTCTGAGAAGTGCATCGCCTGCTATCCGCGCGTCGAAGGGTCTGATCCGCTCACGAAGGGCCTCCCCATGGAGACCCGCTGCATGACGGCCTGCATCGGCAAGATTCGCCTCCAGGGACTCGTCAAAGTCGATGCCAATGGCGAATGGATCGAGGACCGCCAGAACCCGCTCTACTATCTCGTCCACGTAGCCAGGGTCGCGCTGCCGCTCTATCCGCAGTTCGGCACCCAGCCAAACGTGTACTACATCCCACCACGGTGGGTGCCGCGTGACTACCTCCGCCAAATGTTCGGTCCGGGCGTCGATGACGCCGTCGCTGCCTATACCGACATCAGCCGCGAGACGCTCGCGGTCCTCCAGTTGTTCCGCTCCACCCAGCGGATCATCTTTAGCTACCGCATCCAGGAAGGCCCGAAGACCGGCGAGATAACCGTGGCCGGGAAGAAGCGCGAACTGTTCAACGACACGATCATCGGTTTCGACAGCAACGGCCGCGAGATCATCCGCATGACCGTCGACGAACCGGTGATCGAGCGGCCGACACAATTCGCGATGAATACGATCTAGAGGGTTTGCATGTCCACCATCACGCGACCCCGGGCCACCTCGATCGACGCGGCGATACGGCGATCGCTGGGCTACGCCCTCCTGGCGCGATGCCTTGCCTATCCTGACGAATCAGGTGCTGGCGCCGTCCGTGGAGCGGCGGCGGACGCTGGCCAAGCGCTCGTAGGCACTGCCTGCGAGCGCCTTGCCGAAGTAGCGGCGAGCGTCTCTCACGGGGATATAGAAGAGCGGCATAGCCGGCTCTTCACTTTCAGCGCCTCCCCCGATTGCCCGACCTTCGAAACGGCCTATCTTGCCACGGACCATCTCCAGCAGGCGCAGCGGATGGCCGACTTGAACGGGTTTTACCGGGCGTTCGGCGTCGATACCGTCGAAACTGGCTTTCGTCCGGACGACATCTGCGTCGAGTTGGAGTTTATGGGCTTCCTCTGCCGCAAGGAGGTCTACGCCGCGGAACGCCTCGGCGCACCGCGTGTGGGCCAGACGCTGCGGGCGGAGCGCATGTTCCTCCGGGAACACCTTGGCCGCTGGGGCGCAGCCCTCGGGCGCCGCATCTCGCTGCGCGCCGCCGGCGATCCGTTCTACTCGGTGGTTGGCGATGCGCTGCACGATTGGCTCGAAAGCGAGCGTGAGTTCCTCGGCGTGGGCGACATCGATGTCGTCGATGCCGCGCGCATGGAATGGGACGACCCGAACACTGATCACGTGCCCGAAGACGGCGCGATCTTTGATTCCGACAACGTCGGTGACCTGAGGTGACGAATATGCACGTGCTGAACCGAATTCCACCACGGCTCTTCAGCCTTGGTGCTCTCGCCGTGGTCCTGCTTGTCGCGGGTGCCCTTCAACTCGCCGATGCCAATCCCGCCGCGTCCCAAACCATGACGCTTACGGCGTGGACAGCCGACTCCGACCCCGGGCTCGACCCGTCCGCGGCTGTGTGGAAGCGTACGCAGTTCATCCAGGCGCCGCTCACGGCCCAGGCGGGCAGTTACGCCGCGGGCGGAGGCAGTATCCCGGTGGTCTGGGCGCGCGCGCTGCACTACAACGACACCCTCTATGTCCGCCTCGAGTGGGAGGACGCAACCCAGGACGACACCACGCTCAAAGTCGAACAGTTTTCGGACGCGGTCGCCCTGGAGTTCCCTGCGAAGGCGGTCGCAACCGTGCCGTCTGTCTGCATGGGCCAGGCCGACGCGGGCGTCAATATCTGGCAGTGGCGCGCGGACTCGGAAGCTGGCGTCGCCGACCCCAGCGACCGCTATGCGAATGCCCTCGTCGACATGTACCCATCGAAGGATGACCTTTACTACACGGCTCGCGCCGTCGGCAACCCATATGCGAAGCCCGACCAGGGCCCGGTGCAGAACCTCGTCGCCCAGGCCTTCGGTACCATCGGCCCGGCCGGGATCCAGGATGTCCACGGTAGCGGTGTCTACCAGGATGGCCGCTGGTCGGTGGTTTTCGCCCGCCCGTTCGCCGGCGGTGCGAACGACCTTGCGACTTTCACAGCCGGCACGAAGACTGACATTGCTATTGCGGTCTGGAATGGCAGTGACGGCGACCGAAACGGCCGCAAGGCGATTTCGCAGTTTCTCACGCTCAACATCTCCGGGGCCGGGCTCCCCGGGGGTGGATCGAGCCACTGGCTCGTGCTGAGCCTCGCTGCCGGAACGCTCCTCGTCATCGTTGCGGGCGGCGTCGTGCTGGGCATCATTGGATTGCGGGAGGAGAAGCCAACGGCGTGATCGCGCGTGATGTGGTCCGCTCGAGACCGGCGGTGGCGCCGCCGGTGGTGCAACTGGAGCCCGTTGCCGTTGCGCTCGCCGTTGCGTCGGTGATCGAACTCATGGTCTTGCGCGCCTTCACCAGGACGGCTGTGCACATCCCGGCGCTCTCTGCGCTCCAGAGGCCATACGAGTTCATCTCCACGTTCGGGCGGTACTCCTACTTTGTGGCGGTCGTGCTCCTGCTCGTTGCGTTCCCGGTTGCCGTGGTAGCGCTGTGGTGTCGCGGCGACTTCGCGGCGCGGATGGCTGCCGCTGCCCTGTTGCTCTTCAGTTTCGTGGCCGTTGCCGCCCGAAGTCGGGCCGTCGACATCCTCGTCCTTGATGCGCTCACGATCGGTGCGGTGGTGCTTGCGGCGGCGGCGGTGGCGTCTCGGGGGCAATGGCGCGCGAGTCTGGTGGTCGCCGCATTCGCAGCCGCGTTTGCCTTGCAGGGTACGAGCTCATTCCTCCAGGATGCCGCTTCCCAGGGACTGGCTTCGTTCGAAACGCGCTGGCTGCTGTGGGCTGCAGAATGGCTGGCACTGCTGTTCGCGGCAGCCGCCCCCCTGGGCTTTGCGGTCAGGCCGTCGCGGTGGGGGCTTGTGCTGTCTATCGCCGTTGCGGCCTTCACCTTCGCCGTGTTGTTGGCAAACGGATCGACATTCAAGGTGCTCTTGCTCTGGAACGAAGGGCTTGCCGGAACGCTCCCGTCGGCCGGCTATGCAGTGGCGGCGGGGTCGCTGACTGCTGCCGTGTTTGGTTTGTTGCAGCACCGCCGTGCGCTTCCGGCAGCGGGGCTGGTTCTTCTCATCTCAGGCGGCATCGGTCTCCACAGTACCTACCAAACGGGCCTTGTTCTGGCCGGGCTCGCTGTGATCTGCCTGGCCGCGCGCGAACCGGCTCTCGCCGCGCACGCGAAAGTGAAGTAGGCACTCCTTCGCGGGCGCACCCTACAGGTCGGTGGGTCCCGGCAGGTTCTTCGCCAGCGAGTCGTAGCGGCGCGCCAACCGGCCCACGTCGGGCTCAGGTCCCATGGCAGCGTCCACTTCCTTGCCGAACTTCGCCTCGGCTTCTGCCAGCTGGTCCGCGGCGGTAAGGTGGCGGGCGAAGGGGCTGACGATGCGCTTCATCTCGTGACCGGCACCACCTGGGGCCGTCGGGCAGGCGGGCGGGCTCACGTCGGCTTGCACGGAGCGGGTGAACACCTCGTCCTTCGCGCCGCACTTTGGGCAGAGGAACTCGTACAGTGGCATGTGGATAGCGTAGCACGACCAGTCTGAACTGGTATTACGCCGTAGCGCCCCACCGCTCGGCCAGGTAATGCTCCGCCGAAATTGCCGCCGTTGCTCCATCACCACAGGCGCTGATGAGCTGCCGCGCTGATTGCGTCCGCAGGTCGCCTGCCACGAAGAGCCCCGGGACCGTCGTCCGCATCGAAAGGTCGGTCAGGGCGTGACCGCCAGGATCGAGGTCCACGAGCCCCTTGAGCAGGTGGGTATTCGGCGTCTGTCCGATGAAGATGAAGATTGCGGCCACGGGCAATTCGCTCGTAGCGCCGGTCTTGACGTTGCGCAGCGCCAGCCGTTCGACCTGGCCGGTTCCTTCTATGCGCTCGACGACGGTATCCATGGTGAAAGCCATGCGCGGATTGGCGAATGCGTGTTCCTGGAGAACCGCGCTCGCCCGGAATTGGTCTCGCCGGTGAATCATGTGAACTTTGCTCGCATGCCGGGTGACGAACAGACCCTCGTCGAGAGCTGCGTCGCCGCCACCCACCACCGCCACCTCCTGCCCCTGGAAGAAGGCTGCGTCGCAGGTGGCACAGTAGCTTACGCCGCGTCCCACGAACTCGGTCTCGCCCGGCACGCCAAGCCGGTTGTACTCAGCGCCGGCGGTGACGATGACGGCTTTCGCCCGGTACTCCTCCGCGTCTGTTCGGAGCGTGAAAGCGTCACCATCCGAGGGGGTGAGCGACTCAACGCTTTCGAAGGCCATCCGGGCGCCGAACTTCTCTGCCTGCTGCAACATCGACTGCGCCAGATCGAAACCGTTGACGCCCTGGGGGAACCCGGGGAAATTCTCGACCACGTCGGTGGTCGCAATCTGGCCCCCGGTCACGAGCTTCTCGAACACTACGGTGCTTCGGCGGGCGCGCGAAGTGTAGATGGCGGCGGTCAGGCCGGCGCCGCCGCCGCCGACAACCGCGACGTCGAACTCCTTCATACAGGAAACCCCTCATTCTCCGCGGGCTCTTCCCGTGGATACGAAAGGCGGCCATTGCGGGCCGCTTTTCGCGATGTGCCTGGTCGCGCTGCGAAGGCGCGCTGACGGCCCGGCGGCTAGACCAGCACCTCCTGGAGCCGCTTTTTGAGCTCGCTCTTCGGCCGGAATCCCACGATCGAGCCCTTCAGTTCCCCGCCCCTGAAGATGAGGAGAGTCGGGATGCTCCGGATGCCGAATTTGCTGGGGATCGCCGGGTTATCGTCGGTGTTCATCTTGAAGAAGTTCACCTTGCCGGCATACTCGTCGCTCAGCTCGTCGACGATTGGGCCGACCATGCGGCAGGGGCCGCACCAGGGCGCCCAGAAATCGACCAGCACGGGCAGGTCGCTCTTGACGACATCGCTATCGAAGGTGGTGTCGGTTACTTCTCGTGGGTGGGACACGTGGTCTCTTCCTCCAGGTTATTGTCCTTCGACGCCCGGACGCGGTTGACAGCGCCGGTCGCCGTGGTACGATGCACCCAACATACCCCCATAGGGTATAGTTGTCAACAGGTGAGGAAGCCCATGGAGGGCCACGACAGCAAGAAACTCCAGGACCGGCTGGCCCGCGTGGAGGGCCAGATCCGCGGCCTGCGCAAGATGCTGGAAGAGGATCGCTGCTGCGAGGACGTCCTCACACAGTTGTTGGCGGCGCGTTCCGGCCTCGAGCAGGCGGGTCTGCTGCTGCTCGACCAGCATCTTGCTGACTGCGTGCTCAGTGAGGCCAGCCTTCCGCCGGAGTCGATCGACCGCATCCGCGAGACCCTCCGGCTCTGGAGCCGCCACGCTCCCACGGTCTGAGCACAGGCGCTGGATCGGTCCGGCGAATTGCGTGGCCGAATTCGCATTTGGTACCATCGGCCCGAAGGCGGGATGCGCTTGAACTCCGCATCGGTACTCGTCTTGAACCAGAACTACGAGCCGCTCAACGTCTGCAACGTGCGGCGCGCAATCGTGCTCGTGCTCCGGGGGAAGGCCGAGGTGCTCGAGACCGCCCGCGAAGTCCTGCACACGGCCAGCACAACCTTCCCCCTGCCCTCAGTGATTCGCCTTGTATCCATGATTCGGCGCCCCCGCCCGAAGGTGCGCCTCACGCGGAAGGAAGTGTTCGCGCGCGACGGCTGGAAGTGTGCCTATTGTGGCCGCGAAACCCGCGACCTTACCCTCGATCACGTGGTCCCTCGTCACCGGGGAGGACCGCACACCTGGGAGAACCTGGTCAGCGCCTGCAAGGCCTGCAACCATCGCAAAGCGGGCCAGACCCCGGCCGAGGCGCACATGATCCTGCACCGCCAGCCTGCCCCGCCGAGGGTTTCCATCTACCACGCCTTCTTTCAGTATCTCGGGCAGCAGCGCGAGTGGCGCAAGTTCGTTCCCGGGTACGATCCGGCAGCGGCTGCTGCCAGCTAACGCTGCTTGCGCTGCGCGTGGCAGCGCCCGCTGGTAGCATTGCCTCCCATGCCTGAAGCACTCACCACTGCGGAGATCCTCGCCGCCGCCGCCGAACTCGCCCGCGGACAGGTCGGCGGCGCGCTTGCCACGATGCACGCGGAAGACGGAACGCCCTATGTCACTTTCGTGCTGTTCCACCTGCGTGACGACGGCACGGTGCTCTTCGGCGCAGGCGCCCGGTCCCAGCACTCGCGGAACATCGCCGCCACGCCCGAAGTTTCATTTCTCATCGATAACCGCGAGGTCATTCGCACCGATTGGACGGCGTTCGATCGAGTAGTCGTCGAAGGCCACGCGATGGGCCTTCCCCGGTCCGATGAACGCCACGCCCCGTTCATGCAGGAGCTCGCCGCAAAGAACCGGCTGTCGGCGCACTTCATCGAACAGGGTGATCTGTTCTGCATTCGCCCACGGCGAATTGTCCTGGTGCAGGGAACCGACGGCCCTCGCCAGGTCATCGATTTCGGAACTGAGGACCGGCCCCACCGGTAGCGGGGGCCCGTGTCACGGGACCTACAATGGCCCCATGAACTATGCCGAAGCGCTGGATTACCTCCTCTCCTTTTCGGATCTGGAGCGCGGTGTCCAAAAGTCCGCCGATCCGACTATGAGTCTCGAATCGGTGTGGTCTTTGCTTTCCCGTTTGAACAATCCACAACTCGGCCGCAAGACCATCCACGTTACCGGGTCAAAAGGCAAGGGAACGACGGCGGCGATGATCGCTGGCATCCTCCAGCAGGCCGGGGCGACCACGGCCCTCTTCACCAGCCCGCATCTGCATTCTTTCACGGAGCGGATCGCAATCAACGGCGGCGCGATTTCGCCCGCCGAGTTCGCAGCCGCGATGAGCGCGATTCGGCCTGCTGTCGACGCCGAGCAGGCGAGTGCCCACGGCAACGTCAGCACCTTCGGGATACTCACAGCGCTCTTCTTCTGGCTGGCGCGGGCGCAGGCCCGCCATATCGATTGGCAGGTAATCGAAGTTGGTCTCGGTGGGACCTTCGATGCCACCAATGTTCTCGACGAGACCGAAGTCGCCGTCATCACCCCGATCTCCCTGGAGCACACCGCCATCCTCGGCAACACGCCCGTGGAGATCGCCCGCGACAAGGCGGGAATCATCAAGCCGGGGTCAATTTGCGTGCTCGCACCCCAACGGTCGTCGGAGGTGGTGGACGTTGTACGGGCGCGCTGCGACGAGGCCGGGGCGCGATTGGTGGACGTCGCCAGCCTCTATCAGGCCGAAGCCCTCGACAAGCATATCTATGGCCAGACGTTCCGTGTCCGAGGCCCGTCAGGCGCCCGGCTGCTCCGTTCGCCGATGCTCGGCCGGCACCAGATCGCCAATGCCACGACGGCGGCAGCGGTCGCCGATTCATTGCGCCGGGCCGCGCACGAGATCCCGGAATCAGCCGTGATTGATGGTATCGCGCGAACCCGGGTCGCCGGGCGCATGGAGGTCATGGGCCAGAAGCCACTGATCGTTGCCGACGGCGCCCACAACGCGGAGAGCGCTGCCGCGCTCGCAGCGGCCCTGCGGGACTACTTCGAATGGCGGCGGTGCTTCCTGGTCATCGGCGTCACCCGCGACAAGGACCTGCGGGGAATGGGGATCGAGCTTTCACGTCTGGCCGAGCTGATCGTCTGTTGCGGCTTCCGCAACGCCCGATCGCGTGACCCCTACACCATGATCCAGGAGATCGGGTTCCTTGGCCCGGCGGCAGTTGCGGAGCAAACCGTTTCCGCTGCTATCGATACGGCGCTTGCCCATGCCGGAGAAGACGACCTGGTCTGCGTCACCGGTTCCCTCTACGTTGTCGCTGAAGCAAGAGAGCACCTGCTCGGGGAGAGCGTCGTGCAGCGCTGACCACGCCCGTGGTCAGCGCTGAGGACGGCCCTGGGCGAGGCCTGCTGGACGTAGCCTCGCGTCCCCGGCAGTCTAAATTGCATGCTGCTTGCCGACCGGTTCCGCGGCGGAAAATTTGCCGTCGCGCTGGAGATCACGCCGCCGCAGCGCCCCATGCCTGCGGTGCTCTTGCGAAGGGCCACTCGCCTGGGTTCTGAAGCTGACGCCGTCAACGTCATCCAGCGCCCCGATCGCCAGTCGAGCCTCGACGCGTCGATCGAACTGCTTCGCGCTGGCATCGAGCCCGTGTGGCACCTCGTCACCCGTGGCGCGACCAGGTCGTCGATCATTGCCGACCTCGGTCGCGCCCGCGAAGCTGGAATCCGGCAGGTGTTGTGCGTGAGAGGTGACCAAGCGGGGACCGACGGGGCCAACACCGTGACGGTGCGCGAGGCAGTGGCAACGGCGCGATACGCCCTCCCCGGAGCGCTCATCGGGGCCACTCTCAATCAATACGCAGCCGACTGCGCGGCTGTCCTGAGCAATCTGACGCCGAAGCTCGGCGCCGGCGCGCGGTACATTCAGACGCAACCAGTGTTCAGCCTCGACGCTCTTGGTCCTCTGATCGATGCGGCGCGCCAGTCAGCTCCGGAGGTGCGTGTCATGGCGATGGCTGTGCCGCTTCTATCTCGCGCTGCGGTGGCAGGGATCCAGCGCCGCCTCGAGTTCCGCCTGCCCGA
>Ga0172369_10001997_pt1 | contig 28636 bp, 55 predicted proteins | sample LakKiv25m_FD_114539 | JGI IMG/M metagenome (GOLD analysis project Ga0172369, IMG submission 114539) | Freshwater microbial communities from Kabuno Bay, South-Kivu, Congo - kab_022012_11.25m | ecosystem: Environmental > Aquatic > Freshwater > Lake | place: Democratic Republic of the Congo...
AGTTTTAGTCCCCCAAAAAACTACGATAGATGTCTGGTTAGCTTCCGATGGAACGTCATATAGCACACAAGAATATGCTATTGCCCATGAAACAAAAATTGAAGAGACGAAAGTATTAAATAAAATAAGTATTATGGGAGATGATAGATTAGCCAGAATAATGGGCGTTACTATGCCGGATTATGATTTTGCTGTATGGATTAAAGTCCAAAATCAAAGAGATGTTGATCTTATCATAAAAAAATACAGACTTGACATAACTAAATTAAAACCCAGAGATGTTGATAATTGGAATCCTGATGATATTTGGAATAATTGGTTTCTCTATGTGAATACTGGCTCATATACAATAATCGGAGGCCATAAAGAAATTTACACTATTAAGGGAATAGAAAATATATTGCTAGAAGAACGCTCTGAATTAGAAGAACAGTTAGATCTAATTCAGGGAATGAAAACGAATTCATTATATTTCCCTTAATAGATGCTATAATCGACATCAGGAGCCTTGACGATGGAATCTCAGACCTTAGCAAAGTTTGAATGGAAAAAGCACGAATGTCGTTATGAAGATCTAGAAAAAGCTTTAAATCATTTTGAAAATATAGGATATGAAATCTTCGAGGTCTTTAATCGTCCTTTTATGGGACTGAATGATGCGATTATTATTCTACGCCGACCAATCAATAGTGAAAAATTGACCCAGGAACATCAGATTCAATGAAAGCTCAAACTCTTAACATCAATATGCATGTGCCATGCAAAATGAAATGTCCATTTTGCATTGCTCGTTTGACCTATAAAACAGGCATCAATAACAATGAACGTCTCATCGCAGCTTTGCCAAAAGTTATCAAATATGCCACTTTACATCAAACCGATACCGCATTGATCACGGGGATTGGCGAACCAACAGATAAACTAAATGATCTATTTGTCATTCTCCATAAGCTTTATAATAGCCCTGTTCCAATCATTGAACTCCAAACCCATGGATTAAATTTGTATAATGATTACAATCTTCTCAGATCATTAAAACAGGCTGGGTTAAACACCATCTCAATTTCGGTTTGTTCAATGGATTTTTTGAGAAGTGCAGAGATTATGCAGTCTGTTGATCCTAAATATAACTATAATTCTGTCATTAAGGAAGCCTCTGATCTTGGATTTTTGGTTCGGTTGAGTCTTAATATTATCAAAAATGATGATTGGGACAATTTCCCTGAATGGGCTGAAAAAATAAAGGGCATGGGCCTTCATCAGTTAACTTTACGCCAAATTGGTTCTCCGGATGAAACTAGCCCGCATCACCAGCAAATATTAGAATGGATTAAGGGGGAAGCCGCCTCGGAACAGATTATAAATAACCTACGGGCCGAAATCGAGCAACCAGGGCGGTTATTGAGGCGTTTGGGCTATGGAGCTATGGTCTATGATTATAAAGGAATTTCCACCAGTATCGTGACTTGCATGACGGATAATCCTAATCCTGATGAAATTAGAAGTGTCATTCTTCAACCGGATGGGCATTGCTATCATTCATGGAATTTTAAAGGAAGCGCGATATGGTAAAATTGCTATGCTTGACGGTTGCGAGATTTTGAGATATAATGGTAGTTCCTATAACGGAAAGGAGCGAGAATGATACGCAAAATCGTACCAATCTTGTTCATCTGCGTGATGGTGGGGGTACTATCAGCGGGTGGGCAGCCTACGACCATAAGCATCAAACCTACTCAACAAGCACCGGAAACGCATAAGAGCGTTGTGCAAAATGCGAATCCCCCCAATCGTCCGAAGTCCAAACCAATTATCCATCCCGAGATTCTGAATATTGCGGGAAAGAAATACATTCGGACTCATTGGGGTTCGGCTCTCGCCTCGGATTATAGCTATGGCATAGAAACGGCTTGGAACAATGGCAAATGGTCAACTGAAAGATGGGATTTTGACCACAACCGTTGGATAAGAAAACCAAGTATCAAGTTATACCATTTCGAATGGCAAGGCCATCGGGATTGGCATCGATTCGGGACTTACAAGAATGACATTCCAACAGTTGCCCATAAGCATCATGAGCTTGGGACTTTTGTCATTTTTAAATATCACGGCCGCGAAGTTGTGGCTTTGATCACAGATAGAGGCCCACATATCGCAAACAGAGAGTGGGATTTGAATCCAGCTTTGAAACGTAAACTTCATTTCAATGGGCTGGATAATGTCGAATACAATGTCCTGCGGCGAGTGCCGTAGGACACATGAAAGCACAAACATGACACTACAAGAAAAGATTGATACTTACCTGCAAGAATTGCTCGCACTAGATGCAGAAGCTAATAAAGCAGGCATCCATCCTCAGCAATACCTCAATAGTCATCCTGATATGATGCCTATTGTCGGAGGCGAAAATCCTAAGGATCAAACGGAGATGTGTTGGCTACAAGATGCCGAGGATCTTGGTACTGCCATCATTTTTACTGATCTTAGATGGGAAGTTTATAAGGTGACTTATGCTCAGGCCAAGGAAGAAATGGCAAAGCGTTTCCCCGATGCTAAAGTCTTAAAATGGTATCCTGATTGGACCGAGTATGCATACGAGCAATACATGGAGAGTAGTAGGACTGGTTGTGGCTGTTCTGGTTCCACTAGTTGCAGCGAATGCAATGGGGAGTGAAAAATTCATCCCCAACCCCCTTGACAAAATTGTGAAGAGAGGATATAATTAGAAGCGTATTGGGAAGATTAAATTTTTTCCTCTCAATGTCTTGTGGTGTAGCGGCAGCACAGATGGTTCTGGCCCATCAGACTCTAGTTCGAATCTAGACAAGACAATTTAATCCCTCGTCGTCTAGCGGCAGGACGGCAGATTTTGGATCTGCTTACGGTGGTTCGAATCCATCCGAGGGAATGCCTTGTGGTGTAATGGCAACATCCGACACTTTGAATGTCGAGACGCGGAGTTTATCCTGGTTCGAGTCCAGGCAGGGCAATTAGGAAATGAGCCAAATCATATGGTCTACTATAAAGCCCAGAAAAACAATCATGAAGTCCATTGTTCTTAAACCGTTCGTAGAAATCTAAGGAATTTTATGTTTGAATATGCTCCTGCCACTTTGGGAATAGATTTCATTAGAACTCACTAAAAGAAAGAAAACGATATGAAAGTTGTGGTCACCTCTGATATCGCAGAGGCTTATCGCCTTGTAGCAGAGGGTTATATTCCTGTCGAAGCTTCTTATGGTTCCGAAACAGTACATGATTTGTCTCGATCCGATCCTCTTTTGACTCTGGATCATCATGGCCCTCTTTCTGATCTTGAATGTCCAGCCATTCGGGCTCAAAAAGAAATGTGGGCAAAGGGATTGGAAAATCATCGGGCAGTTGGTTGTTATGTCCTATCTCATATTGATGCTGATTCTTTCCTAACAGTAATGGGACTTGAAGGTTATCGTTTACCGATGAATTTTATTGAGCGTGTTGCTTTTGTAGATATTCACGGCCGTCATAAAATCCCCGAAGATCAACAGAATCATCCTGATCAAATCAGGCTTTCTCTGTTGAATGATTTACTCAATAGAAGAAAAGGCTTTGGCCATGATGAATTCAGAAGAGCAATTCAGATCCTCCTCTTGCCTGATGATTCACAAACTATCAAAGATAAAATTGAAAAGCTAAAAGTTCGTCGTGAACGGATTTTAGCCAATTGTTTCGTCATGGACAAAATTGCTATAGGAATTTCTGATGAATATCCTTTGGATATCCTTTATGAATTGAGAGATTTTGCAATTGCCTATCATTACATTGATAGATACATTACCATTGGTTGTCGTGATATGGAGACAGGATTGGCTTATGAGGGCTTTTTAGAAGATGGCCTGAAGAAATTATGGTCAATGCTTGGTTCTGGATGGGGCGGGCGCGAAACTATTGGCGGAAGTCCGCGCGGTGAGAGAATGGATTTGCAGCAGACTTATGATGCAGCGATTTTTCTGCAAAAGTGGTTAGGAGAAAAACATGAGTGAAAGAGTTTTAGCAATACCAGCAAAATATATTGAGAATTTATGGGGGAAAGATGATTTCACCATTTGGGATGATTGGAAAGATTCTTGTGGTCAATATCATCTTGATCTTCTATTTCGTCTTATAGATGGCGAGGCTTATTTCATGGATCGGGATGAGGAACTTGAAAATAATGAACTTATTTTGCAGATTATTCCATATTGTGTTGTGACTTATTTTGATAGATATACAGAAGATATTTTTTACATGACTTACCGCAGGCTTTCACGGTCAGGTGAAGATAGATTGAAAGGAAAAGTCTCAATAGGCATTGGTGGCCATATCAATGATGAAGGAATGATAATTCATTTAAGCGAGCCAGGAGTTCGTCAAAATGTTTTCGCCAATGGGGCACATCGAGAACTTCTCGAAGAAACGAATATTAAAGATATTTTGAGAAAACAGCTTCACCTGTCATCGTTTTATCCTATTGGTTTTTTGCGTTCCAGAAGAAGCGAAGTTGGTAAAGTCCATTTTTGTGTAATATGTAGACTTAATTTAGATATTAGCGATGAAGATATTTTGGGGGAAATTCAAATGACCGAGACAGATGTGGCTGAAAAGATTGGATGGTTCACAGCTAAAGAACTTCTTGAAAAAGATGGCACAGAATTTGAATTGGAAGATTGGTCAAAAATCATATTGAATAAATCGGATGAATCGGATGAATTCTATGAGTAGTATATTTCTAACTTCTGATTTGCATTTTGGATCAGATCGTCTTTCTATTTTACAAAGACCGTTTGTTAATACCAATGAACAATATGAATTTATGCTTGAAAAGCACAATGAAGTTGTTAAACCAGACGATTTAGTGCTATATCTAGGGGATATTTGTGACAAGGGATCTAAAGAATTCCTTCCCTGGTTAGCAAATTTCAATGGGCATAAATGGTTGTTCCGAGGTAATCATGATCGGTTAATATCAGATGAAGAATTCGCTCCTTATTTTAATAGGATTTTCCCTGAAAAAGTAGTGATTTGTACTATACTGTTTGATATCCCAATTTCTTTCAATCATTATCCAAGTAAGATGAGCGCAGGCTATTTCCATCTGACAGGTCACATTCACAGTAGTTGGAAAGTACAGTTGAATGCGCTAAATTGTGGGATTGATGTTCATCATTTTAGACCAATGAATAGTGATAAGATTCCATTCTATTTAAGTGCTATTTCTAATTTCTATGATGAAGATGTATGGATTGCCGACAGTATAGCCAATAAAACATGGCGAGGGACCAGAGGCAAACCCGGATACTACAATAATGAAGGGGCAAGCTTTATATACATGGAACCAGAGGAGCTATCATGAGAGAAGTAACAAAAGATCAAAGAGTTTTTATCGCAGAAGATGGTACAGAATTTGAATGGCTAGAAGAGGCTAAACAATATGAAAATAGGTTAAAGAGGCAAAAGATTATTAGAACGATATCAACTAAGCAAAATAATAGCTTAGCCATCATGACCGACATTATTCGAAATAATCGGGACTCTATTTTTTACTATCTCAGAGGCCAGCTTCTTCAATTTTCTACAGAAGAACAGGTTAATGCTTTTGTTGAAGATATTTGGGAGTGCTCAGGATATAGTGATGATCACACTCAGGAACAACTTAAAGATAAACTAATGCTTAACATGGGGGAATGGATTTATTGTGTTCATAATGCAGAGATTGAGACGATTGAAGAGATTATTTTTCTAAAAGATATTAGAAAAGAACTCATAGATATGCTTCAGATGACTGACGCTATATTAGGAGAAAAAGGGGATGTCTAAGATAACCTTCATCACAACTCTTAGAGTCGATAATATTCAGAATTGTGTTATGCAATTTGTACAACAGAACTCTGAATATAAACCAGATGATAAATTGGCATATAGACTGCCTGGAGAGGTTTCTGGTGGAGTTGAAAAAATAACCTTAATATTGAACGAAGATTTAACAGAAGAATTTGTAGTTATACCTTCCCCTCAATTTTGTTCAAACTCACAAAAATATGCCAGTAAACTTACAAAAATGGATATGGCTGGCTGGACGCCGATGATATAAATTCTGTAAAAATATTGACAGGGATAAGGATAGATGTTATAATAAGGATTAGCAAATCTCCGTAGATTTTATGACAACTATTGGCAATCTCAGATGTCCGGGCCGCAAGGCCAATAATAGTTAATATGTTGAGAACTTCCGCAAAAAACGTATCGGTGCCCAGGAAAGGGCTGAATAATGAAATACTATAAAATCCTCAATGAATATGAAAAGCATAACGGTCTTCAGTATAAAACTGGATTAATTGTTGACCCGGTTTCTTTTAATCCTTCAGGAGATTGTCTCCCTGGTGGAATTTATTTTTCTAGAGAAGATATTTTAGCTTTTCTAGATTATGGTCCTTGGTTAAGAGAGGTGATTTTGCCTGATGATGCTAAGGTTTATCAAAACCCTGGAGTTCCTATTAAATGGAAAGCAGATCGGGTGATCCTGGGTGAAAGGGTTCAGATTGATTTGCAAGTGATAAAGGATCTGGTTGAAGAGGGGGCTGATATCCATGTTGATAGTGATTATGCTTTGAGATGGGCTGGCTATAAGGGGAATCTAGACATTGTTAAGTTTCTGGTTGAGTCTGGTGCTGATGTCCATGCCAGACTTGATGAGGCTTTAATATTGGCAAGTAAATATGGACGCCTAGACATCGTTAAGTTTTTGGTTGAATCCGGTGCTGCTGTTCACGCCAGACTTAATGATGCTTTGAGATGGGCTGGCTATAAGGGGAATCTAGACATTGTTAAGTTTCTGGTTGAGTCTGGTGCTGATGTCCATGCCAGAAATGATGAGGCTTTGGGATGGGCTAGAGAGAATGGACATTCAGAAGTGGTTAAGTTTCTAATCGCAGCCGGTGTCCAGGAAAAAGCCGAGCAATGAAATGCTACAAAATCCTTATTGCCAACTTAGTTCTTGATAAAACTGTTCCAGAGAAAGGTTGTCCCAATGTCTTTTAATCCATTGTATGATCCTCCTAAGGCTATTGCTGCGTATCGAGATTTTAGTGCTTTCGTATCCGATGTTAGTGGAATAATTAGACAAGTGAAAAAAGCTTTCACTTGTCAGATAACCGTTCCCGCTGAGACTAAAGCATATCAATATTGTCTCCAATGGCTTCAGGATAATACTGCCATCTCAAAGAGCAACGATGTTGTTATGCAAAAATCTAAATTCGGTCGCGATAGCTTTGTTCCAACTTCTAAACCCTTTTATTTTACACATAATGGGAAAATGCTTTGGGTTAGAACAGATAAAACAGAAAAGACCGATGGATGGGGAAGCGGATACACTGGTATTCTCATTTTTACATGTATAGGCCGAAGCAATAAGCCTATTCTTGATCTGATAGATGATGCTGAACGTATCTATAAGAAAGAAGAAGAAGCTTTTAATTCTTTTGCTGGCCATAATGATAAAGGGGAATGGAATAGATGGTCTTATAGATCAAAGAGAGATACAGACACTATCATCCTGCCTAACAATCAGTTAGAAAAAGTGTTGCGAGATATTGATATCTTTTTTAAATCTAAGACTAGATATATGGAACTTGGTATCCCTTGGCGAAGAGGTTATCTTTTCCATGGGCCTCCAGGCACAGGTAAATCGTCGATTGTCCCGATTATATCCTCGAAGTTCGATTTGACTGTCTACGTCATTCAGGTAGCGGACGTAAGCGATTCTGTTCTGGCCACTGCCATAAATGATGTCTCTCCAAGATCAATCATTCTTATGGAAGATATTGATCGCGCCCTGGAATCAAAAAAGAAGATATTGACGCAGAGCGGTCTCTTCAACGCTATCGATGGCGCCGCCGCTGGGGAGGGTACCATATTGATCATGACGACCAATAATCGGGATAAACTTGATGAAGCTTTAATTCGTCCTGGCAGAATTGACTATGAAATCGCTTTTGGCGTGCTAAGTTATGATGAAGCTGTTAGATTGTATCTTAAATTCTATCCTGGCAAGATTGCGGAAGCTAAAGAATTTGCCAGAATGGCCAAAGAACAAAATATGACACCTGCCGAAGCTCAAGGTAAACTCCTTGTTGATTACGATGTTATGGATAATTTACCGATGGCGGTGTAGGAAGAAGATAATGATATATAAAGTTAAAGGAGATACATTATGATTGATAGATTATTAGACTTGTGGAACCGTTGCAATTTCCCTTTAAGAGATGGTTTGAAAATTATGTCACTTAGAGGGATGGCGGTTAAAAAAGGCCAGCCTATTCCTCGGGCAGATATTACCAATGAATTCGATGATACTATGTTTTTATGGGACGAAAAAACTGGTTATATTAATCATGTAAATTGTACAGCAGGCCGTCCTGGCTGGTATTGGATTCAAAAATATGGTTCTGGAGATGGAGCCCCATTTTCTCGCCCTGGTTGTTATGCCTATATCAGAGGATTACACAAGGGAAAGAATAAATGCTTAGTGCAAGAAAATAGTGAGTTTGGCCGTGCAGCCGTTATTCGTGATGTGAATAAAAATGGTGTTCCTGAAATTTCACAAGATGCACCAGATTTATTTGATTATCCTTTAGATACCGGGATTCATATCCATGCTTGTCAGGGCACACCAACTTTAGTAGGTGTGTGGTCTTCTGGGTGCCATGTGGTTCAGTCAGACTGGAATGGTGCAGATTGGCAGACTGTCTATAATCTGACATATAATATTTATGGCAACCAAAATCATTTTTGGTATGGTGTATGTGAAAGTTCTTGGTTTTTTGATGAGGGTAGACGATTATTATATGGAAGCTACGGTGTTAATGTTTTAAAGCTTAATGATTTTCTGAAGACTCATGGTGTTGCAGATCTTCATAATCCTCATTTTGGTCAGGATACTGATGTAGCCTATCGTAGATGGCAGCGCATGAACAACAGGCCACAAGATGGTGTTTCTTGTAATGCTCCATGGGCTGTGGGCTGACCGATTTGATTTAATGATTTTTTTCTACATACTTTTCTAAAAGTTCATAATAGTTGGGGATTTCTTTTATATGAGCAAAAGCTATTTTGCCAGTCATCTCGGGATCCCCACCGGTAACATCTTTATGTTCTAGTTCTATGTTTATGCCTTTATGAAATTCGTCTAGAGAATAGTTGTCCCAATTTATATTGATCTTGTCCCCAATCTTTTTAGCTTCTTCTTTACTGAATTCTTTTTGGGCAGTTTTAGGGATATCAACTTTCATTGACTTTGCAGCAGCTTTTCTTAGTTGATTCAGGATGTCGAATGCTTCAGATGCTCTCATTATGATCTCCTCAATAGATAATTATCATAATTCTTGCAGGATCCTTTCGATGAAGGATATAATTCCATTATCGGAGAATCACTTGACACGGAAGCGTCAGTGTGATATAATACTGATGTCGGATTTCGGGGATGAGGTGTAAAGGTTTGCACATATCTTTTGGGAAGATGGGGAGGAGTCCGAGTCTCACATTCCCGACTGAAAAACCCAGACCATATGGTCTGGGTTTTTCATTATCCAGAGGGGTGTATATGGGATGTGGGATATTTTGTCCCAAAGCAGGAATCCTTCAATGAAAATGAGAATATGTGTTATAGGAGGATTTTAATCATGTCTGTAAATAATGTCCAATGTTCATATTGCGGAATAGATTTCCATAAGAAACCAAGCCAAGTGATTAAAAGTAAGAATCACTATTGTTGTGAAGAACACTTAAGATTAGCCATTAAAAGAGAAGTCCCATTAGTAGAATGTAATAATTGTGGGTTAAAAATACCCTTAAATAGAAGAAGAAAAAGAAATAGTAAAACCGGAATATATTTCTGTGGTGTAGATTGTAGAAACAAATATGTGGCTCGTGAAAAAAGGTGGGCTGATAATCCGAATTCCCATAGGGATAAAAGGCAAGAAGTTATCACCCGAGCAAACAACAAATGTGAATATTGTGGATATGATGAAGATGCTAGGATGTTTGACATACATCACAAAAATGGCGATCATTCAGATAATGGATGGGATAATTTGATGTGCGTATGCGCTTGGTGTCACATTAAACATCATCGTGGAGTGAAATTCATCGAAATAAATTCCGAGAATCGCTTGACATTCTAGAGGGATGTTATATAATAGAGTCATTGAAGCCTTTCTATGGGTTTTTGTTACAATTCCTTGGACAGAGGTGTCGTGAGTTGGACAAACACGACTAGGATAGAAATCCAAGTAGGAAGATTCTTCGTAGTCTTCGCTGGTGAAAGGAAGCCCTTGGGTTAGGCATTTTACGGGTGTAGCTTAACGGCTAGAGCACAATTCTGGGGGAATTGGAAATGTCCGTTCGATTCGGATCACTCGTATGTCGATTTTTCTGGAAGTGGACTAATGGTAAGTTCCCGCGTTCGGATCGCGGTCATCATGGAGGTTCAAATCCTCTCTTCCAGACTTCATAACGAAAGGAACGCATTCATGATTTCTTGTCATACTCAGCTAGCACGACCAATAACCACAACTCTTATGTGGCATAAAACTTCTGAAAAAGAACCTCCCAATGATAAATCTTGTCTTGTTTATCTGCCTGAGTCTGGCTATGGGACTCACATGGCTAAAAGAAGAATTATATTTTATCCAGAAGGAAATAAGCCTCGATGGCATTGTTTTGAGAGCCCATCTTTTCAAGAAATGTGCAACCAGCCTGATGCTGATCCCCTTTGGGCGTTGATGCCAGAACCATCTAAAAAATATGAGCAATAGTTATAAACACACACCTATAATCCCGGTTACTACTTGTGACTCTGAAAAAGAATTCAAAAGAGAATGCCACGGTGCAAGGAGGGCTTTTCTCCGAGAAAACATCTTTCGAGCCCTACAGATTGATCCTGAAGATGCTGATGTTATTGATTTCAATTTGAAGGATGGTGGCTGGATTGGGCCAAAAGACGGTAAAATGTATTGTAATCCTTGTACCACTGATCCTAAAGAATTGCGCCGTTGGATGAGAAAATAAAAACACCGAGGAGCTATTGTATGCCCGAGATTTTTCTTTCAGTGGACTTAGACTTCTGGAATAAAATAGCCAATCCTTATCATACTGCTGGAACTGGACTCGCTTTCCTCGAAAAGTGCTGCCAAATCAAAGTTCCAATTTCTCTTCACATGGAGCATCAAGACATACTAAACCATGCGAACAGGTATGAATGTGATCGATTGATCAATGTTGATTACCACGATGATTTGATATCTTTTAAGAATAAAGATGATTTGCATAAATATATGAAAAGAGGTGCCGAAGATTATAATTGGGTCAATTTTATCTATTGGAGAAATAAAGCTCATTATACATGGATTCATCCTATGAAAAATATCAATTATGGGATATGTGATCCTCGGGCAGATTTATACAATGGAAAAATCCATCGCCATGGATGGCAGAGCGTATCCCATCAAAGAAAAGCTACATCGAAAGCCCTTTTTAATGCTATAGCCTGGGATGATGTTGTTGGTGTGGGCATTGTAGTCAGCCCTTCTTATATTACAAATGAAAGATTAGCCGAAAGAGCAAGTTTGTATTTAAAAGCGGCACGACCTTTTTTGAATCTGCGCATTGAGAAAGACTTCGATATGGCATTGGAATGTCTTGAAGGGATCTGATGCACATCATCTGGTATAATCGAAAACTTTATGGTGGATGTCTTTCTTTTTTTGTGTTCATATTTCTATTGCTTATCGCAGTCAAATTATTATGTGGGCCAGGGTTTTGGAGATAATGGAGAAAATAATGGAAAAACCTATGCAATATACAATCTCATTTTTAGATTATAACGAAGTTTACAAATATATTGGGGAAAAATATGGTAAAAATTTGAACGATTGGGCTGGACGAGAAAATCCAGAGAACAGAGACCTGCCAGAAGATCAAAAGCCACCGCTCCAAAATTTTTGGAGCAGTATTTTTAATTTTATACATAATGGTTGCTATCTTAACTTATGGAGAGGCAATTCTGCTGACCTAAATGACTGGGAACAAGAAATCTATGATATTCTCTTCGAAGAATTCTCTGAGTTTGTGGATGAAGATTCTATTTTGTTCTATGTCGATTGGTAATGCTGAAATAAATTTCATATTGCTCTTGACGAACCGGCTCGTGCCGTATATAATTAAGTATGTAGCGGGATGTCTTCTAACTGGCAAAGATACTGTCTTTGGATGACAGGGAATGCGCGTTCAAATCGCGCTGTCCCGATTAGGGCTTGTGGGAAAGTTGGGAATCCGTCTCAATGGCATTGAGAAGATCACCGGTTCAAATCCGGTCAGGTCCATAGAATTAATAAAAAGGGTCTGTAGTTTAACGGGAAAACAGTAGCATCGCACGCTTCAGACGGAGGTTCGATTCCTCTCAGATCCATCGGAAAAACGGGCCAATAGCTCAACTGGGAGAGCATCCGCCTTGCACGCGGAAGGTTGTCGGATCGTACCCGATTTGGTCCATCGGGCCTAAGTTTAGGGCAGAGATGCTACAAGCCAACGGCTCGCGCTGTTGGTGGCCCTGGCAGTGGAAAGGCGCAGGTTCAAACCCTGCTGAGGGCGCTCCAATGGAAGTCTTTCCACTGCCTATCTTTTGAACTGAAGAATCACAATGATCACTGTCGTCAATTTCTACGATCCCCGGTCTGCTGAGGCCATTAACACAACTTCTCGCTCCGAAAATTGGAGTAGTGGCCTAAGTCCTTTTTTCCTCGGTCCCATTGAACTCTACGATGGGCATTATGCTCGCAATTTCGAAAATGCTTGGCAGTTTTCTAAAGTCTATCCTGATTTCGTTGACGAGCACCAAGATCCTACCGAAGCCTATTGGGATTGGGCCAGACAAGGTTGGGCGGATAGATATGCCCGTCGTTATCCCATGGGGAAAGGAGCCATTCCGCTCTATTCCTATTGGGAAGACGAGAAGCTAGGATACATTGAAGCCAGGAAGAAAATCTACGCTCCGCTTTACGCGAAGGCCATGGAGCCGACGGAAGCATGGAGAAAACTCAAATTGCAGTATGAGACCGATGGTGATATAATCCTCGCAGACTTCGATGCCTACGATCATAGAGCACTCGGGATGGACTATTCTCAAGTGCTACATAATGAAAAGAAGAAGATGGGTCATGCTTTTGTTCTAGCTATGATGCTCGAAGAACAAAGAGAATGGGAGAAATGAGATGAATTATTATTCTTGTGGCAACACCCCGCCAGATGAATCAGAAGGTTTTGAGTGCGTTAGCATACAATCTTTGCTCGATGAAGCCGTTGAGGCATTTGAAGTCATGGACAAGTTATTGGAACCATTTGGTTTGGAAATTGAGCTTGCAGAAACATATGATGATATGTACTATGTCAAGATTGTAGATAGAGGATAATGAAATGCCCATTGAAGTGAAAGAAGTTGTAAAAGAACAAGTCGTCAAGAAGACCAAGAAAATCTATGTTACTTCTGATGGCAGAGAATTCTCTAACAAGATGGATGCTCACAAGCATGAGGCTGACTTGGAGCTTCAAAACAGACTGAAGGATCTGTCTGAAGATGAAATTGTTCTCATGAAGAAAACGGCAGAACTTTTGGGGATTCAAAGCGGATATGATGAGTTTAATCGTTTATCAGGCAATGCTTTGTACGCCTGGATGTTAAAGAAGTTTGAACTCAATGCCAAAGACATCGGCCCTTATCTAGGATATTGCTATTGGGATGGTGGTTGTAATTGGTTTTTCCTCAAGGACAAAAGCGGTATTCTTCAAGCTGTCCAAGAGAAGTTGGATTCTGGATATGATGAAGGTTACTGCCTTACCATTTATGACATCATAAACAAGAAGACTTTGGATATTATCGTAACTGACATAGAGATAGAAGAGTCAGAACTCATCTGAGGAGAAAACGAAGAGGAAAAGCACATGATGGATACCTGCCTCAAGCTTTACGCTGCCTGAGGACTTTATGGCCATCTAGACGTTGTTAAGTTCTTATCAAAGAAATGATGCCTGAAAAGGTAAGCCTTGAAGCTTGTGGCGTAGCACATGATCCTGCCTTGTTCAAGCAAGTAGAAGAAATGCTTCGCAGGCAAGTTGATTTAGAGAATCGGCTTGAATCTATTGAAAGAGCCAGAATGGCTACTTTCATAGGACTCTCTGGTCTCTGAAATATGGGATCAAGATTGAATTCCCAAATAAATTTAAAAGGGCTTGACAATCTAGGAGCAGGATGATATAATTAACAGTGTTGATGCGTCCATCGTTCAACTGGCTAGGATTACCGGTTCCAACCCGGCGGATGTGGGTTCAAATCCTACTGGGCGTGTTGTGAAAGTTTGGCTTTCACAAACATAGATCCGAAGGAAAAGGACTATACAATATCATTTATCTCAAATTACTCTTGGGACAAAGTGCAAAAGGAACTGGATAAATGTATTATTCTATGCTCTAATTGTCATAGATCAGAGCACGCTGATAGATATGAAGAGAAGATATTGGAAGCCGTAGAAAGAATTCCCAATTATGGGGATGATGTATTTTATTTAGAATGGCTGGATGATAATCAAAAAGACATCTTTAATGCAAAGATACTGAATACTCCCACTATTAAAATATGTCCTACTTGTAACAAAGAATTCGAAACAATAGAGGAGACCTATTGTTCATGGAAATGTAGCGGGCGAGCCCACAGAAAAGTGGAACGTCCCACAAAAGAAGAGTTAGAAGAACTCATAAACAATAATCCTTGGACAAAGATAGGGAATATTTATGGAGTATCAGACAACAGCGTAAAAAAATGGGCGAGAGCCTATGGCATAGAATGGGAACGCCGAAGGAAATGACCCGAGATAGCGAGGTTCGATCCCTCGTCGCCCCGTTCTCTAGAAGAGATAAAAATGCGCTTTGATTCATTTGGAGAGTAAAATGAGAGTGACACAAAAAGGCAGTTTCCTTAAAATTGATGATAGGTTGGTTGCATCTACCAAGAATATTTTTTACGATATCTGCAACAGACACAATTGTTATATTACCTTCGATTTGGACAATTTGAGGTTTGAAATAGAAGGTGAAGAGGAAGATGTCAAAGCTGCGAGCAAAGAGATTGAGAATTTCTGCCGATATAATACTCAAATGATCCAAGCTGTTAATGCTGGTGGATGCTTAATGCTTCCATTGACATTGATGATGCGACTGTTTTCATAAAGAAATATTAAGTTTGATAATATTATTTCAAACTATTATGTTGGGAAAGGATAAAAAATGCGTACTGAAACTATTAAATATGAAATGATTTACGACTACGATATTGATGGCTTCCAGTTTAAAGTATATGCCACCATTAATCCTAAGAGTCTTTCAGGTTTTTCAAGATTTTGTCCTATTTTTTTTATGGCCGCTTATTAATGATGAAGTGTTGGAGCCAATTGAAACCGAAAGTCCTCTTATTATAGATAAACTTGGCGGATATGAAGCCCTGGAAAAATATGCTATGGCCTATCTTGCTGATTTGAAACACCAGAAATCAATGTTTGATAGATTTCACACTATATTGGTTTCCAATGGTGCTACTCCTTTTAAGCAAGAAGTTAAGATAGAAAGCAAACAATTAATCGTAGATTACGATGGAGCTAGGCGAAAGATCAAATACTGCATCGGCGTCAATGACTATGGAGTCTTTCTTTATAGTATAAGCAAATTCATCCCTTATTTGGATAAAAGTAATGTAGCAATGCATTTTGAAATGACCAAGGGAACAATATGGCAGGATTTGATAATGTGGGCTTATGACATCGGTAATAGAGTGAACATCTTCGAAGATTTGCAAGAAGACAATGCCAATGCTATTGAATATATATTCGCCAAGCATAGGGGGAGATAATTATGATAGAAGATTGGAAGATCATAGACCATATGCTACAAAGGATTATTTTCAATCCGAATCAACATATAGATAAGTATGTGGCAGAGATTGAGGCTGATGCTGGGCCAGATGTAGCAAGAAGCTATATTTATGCTTTGCAAGATGAAGGCTGCATCTCCATCGATGATAATTTTCATTGTATACCATTCTCTAAGAAAGAGAGACTGGAAAAACTATATGAGGAATTAGATAATTGTTGTAGTGATAAAGATTCCATTATATATGATAATGCTGCTTTAAAAATGGATAGATTGTTTGATAATGGTAAAAAAGATGTACTAAAGCAATTAGTTGAAGATGGTCCCAAAGAAGATGGAAATATAGCTTCTAAATCAGCTAGAGATATTTTAATTTCTTGGGGGCTTGCTTCACGAGCAATTATCAAAGGTTCGTATGGTTTCACTGTAGCAAATTATAGAGGTGGATTTATTCACAACGCTCTAAAAAGGGCTGATCAAATTAAAAAAGGAGAAGGAGATGGTGGATTTAAATTCTGAGAATTTTCAGGAAGAAGTCATGAAGTGTGAGGATTTGGTAGTCATAGATTGCTGGGCTCCTTGGTGTGGGCCTTGTAAGATGTTTGGACCAATTTTTGAAGAAGCAGCCGGGAAGATTGAAAAAGATGTAAAATTTGTCAAACTTAATACAGATGAATATCTTGAAGGTGCAACTTATTACTCAATCCAAAGTATTCCTACCGTTCTATTCGTAAGAGCGGGAGTTGAAGTCAAAAGATTGATAGGAGTTCAAAGTGTTGAAGACATTGAAAAGGTGTGCGTTATGCTCACCGATGAATGAAAGGGAAAACTATGGAAATGTACGAAGTATTGGTAGAAATGCCTGCTTATATTCTTGCGGATAGTTATGAAGAAGCAGTAGCATCTATTGAAGAGGATAAGGGAACTGTTGTTAATGATGTCCTAGAGCTTAAGAGCGAAGATCAAAATAAAGCTTTGATCATTGCGAGAGTAAAAATAATTGATAGACTTTCAGATGTTAGGCCAGGATTTGATGAGATGGAATTATGGACTGCCAGAGACGAAGATTTTATTGAGGGCTTAACTCCAAAAGAATTTTTTACAGAAGGCTATGGAAATGTTCGTCTAAAGGATTCCATATTAAGTAAATTATCCTATATTGAGCAGTGTCTTCTCATGCTCAATAAGGATGGTAGGAAAATGAAGGAAAGTGCTCTTGAAAAACTGAGCCCAGAAGAAAGAAAATATTTGGGATTTACTTGATAGAGTGACAGGCTTGGTAAAAGCTAAACAAATCTTTAAAGATAGTATGGATACTGACCGTCCGAATTGGAAGCTTGGCGAGAATAATATGACCTGTGGAAATCATAGTACAATTATCGGATTAGAAATAGAGGAGACATAACATGATGAGTTTAGGACAAGAGAAAGATAGAGATGCTTTATTGAAGGCTATTAATCACTATTTGCAAGATCGACAATATCAAGAAGAAGATGATTTTGTGGGAGGGGATTTTTGCCCTGAATGCAATACCTCTAGAAATGAACCTCATCATGAAGATTGTTTGTGTCTAGCTTTATTGAGTATTATTAAGAAATTTAGTACTGATATAGAAGAAATTTCTTAATCTACTTGACAGCTTTCTGATTCTGGCATATAATTGAACCAGGATTTTTGGGATGCGCCTATAACATAGTGGTAATGCACCAATTTGCCATATCGGGCAGCAGGGTCCGATTCTTCATAGGTGCTTTTGCCCCGTTAGCACAATGGTTAGTGTATCGGTCTTCCACACCGAGGATGAGCAGTTCAAATCTGCCACGGGGCTTTTGCCTTGTTAGTGTGACAAGCATAGCGTGGATTAAAACACAACGGCGATCCTGCATTTTTTGCAGGATCGCCGTTGTGTTTGTATATAACCTTTCTGAGGTGATGTAATGCACATTGGAAAGGAAACGCCAGAAATAGAAATAAAAATTGAGCTTGTGGAAGATGAGGCTAAAGACTTCTTCTTCATGGAAGTAAGTGAACCATATATCCCCATCGGTAGAGAACTATTATGGGCTAAGCAGATAGAAAAAGAAGATGTTTGTTACAATGAGAATTCTGAAACGGAACACGGAGTCGTAGTATTCAACCGGGATATTGCCACATGTTCTTATGTTATTACCAAGAGAGGTTGTGTGTCAGACATGTTCGCCGAGGGCGAACAATGTGCCATCCCAACTTTTGAAATAGCTACGAATCCTATGGCTAAACTAAATCAAAGAGTTGCGATAAAAAGGCTTGAACAAAAAGGTAGACAATCTATAGCGCAGCAAGAAGATAGAGAGATTTTGAGATGCATTGGCGCGGCAGTTCCAGAGAATCATTCAGTATACTGTAAGTCTTTTGAATTAGGTAGAGCTTTTGATGCGGGAATATCTCTGATAGAAGCACATCTGTTAAAGGTAGACAAATTGGTATGCCATCCTAATCTAAGAGCCAATTTGTCCAGGCTGGTGAAAGCCTATAACGAAGAAAATCCCGATAGACCAATCAGATTAATTGTCTGTGTAATGTGTCCTGATAATGCTGCATATTTCTTGGCAGCTAAAGAATATGTTGGACGGATGCCTATCCGACAAGATGTTGCTGTATTGGAAGTAGATGATCCTAAGGCTTTGAGAAAAGGCTTGGTTGTTTATGAAGAAATTGGTGTGGCTGTAATCAATGAATATGCTACTTCTAAATTGATCGTCAGAGACGAGGAAGTGCCGCAATTTCCTAATGAACGCTTGACGCCCTAGCTCTGATGTGATATAATTGGGATACTGGAAGGTCGGTGCAGGTTGGTGAGGCCCCGTCTTGCCTCATTTTTGAATCTGGTATGGGGTTGCCAGCAGTTGTCTAAAATTCTAGTTCCTGCCCCCTTGACAACTCCCTCAATATCACATATAATCTCATTTCTGAGATTCCAATGACACCTGCTATGGCCGCTTCGCAAGCTTTTGAGCATTTACATAAACTGGAACTATATGGCTCATTCAAAATCAAAAAAGAAGGGAAGATCGGATATAGTACGATTATATCTGAATATAGTCCCTTAATTTTTGATGGCTATGCATTCAATATTGCTAAAAACGACACAAAATACGGGACTAAAGTCTATTATTCCGTAGTTTGGCGCTACAATGATATTCTAGTCCAACTCATCTCCAAATCAAATGATTCCACCGATTCCGCTCTTAAATGTAATCGCATTATTCCCTGTAAAAAGTTCTTCTTTTTTAACAGTGAACGGGTAGAGGAGATTCTTAGATATTCTCCCAATGAAGAATTCCCTTCGATTATAGATGACTTCATTAATATCTTTTCCACTGGCCTTAAAAAAATGTTCGATCAAGTCCAGAGAGAAGAGCAAAAAGCACTAAGAGAAGCTGTTCGTCTTAAAAAAGAAAGAGAATATTTGCTGCTAAATGTTTCAGATGCCGCTATCAGTCAAACCGCTTCCAAACTAAATAATTGCTCTTTGAGTTTACCCAAAAACTAGCCTGTAAGTTGATGAGGCATGGTTATCTGGAAGACAAAACAATGAATATATTATGTTCCATTTGTAATCAAGAAAAAGATTGTCGTCCTTATCTGAATGGTGGCAAAATGGTCTGTTTCCAATGTATGAGTGAAAATCCACAAACCGAGGAAGAAGCTAAGAACAACTTCAAAATTCTTTTAGAACAACACGAGCGTAAAGGTTTTTCTACTTTACTCACTGACGATGGACCACTCCCTATTATTTTACCAAAACAATAATAGAGTTATTCATCTTTTGTTGGATTCCTAATAAATTGTTTTTGAAGGCCATGATATATTTATCTCAATAAGCATTAAATTCCTAAAAAATCTATTGACATTCTCATGGATGGGGATATAATTAGCATGTTTACTTGGAGAGGCGGTGCAGGTTGGTGAGGCACGCATATCTGGAACATATGTGTCGTTGAAAGACGACCGGGAGTTCAATTCTCCCTCTCTCCGTTCAAAAACTCTGCGAAAGCGAGATTATCATGAAAACCATCAAGTCTGAAGCCCAGATAGAAACCTTCATAACCACCGACGGCAAAATATTCTACGAAAAGCTTGGAGCTTTGAATCATGAGAAAGCCCTTCTCTTGAAAGACATCGAAAATAAGATTGTCTCCGAGTTCCGTACCACTGCTAAATATACCTATATAACTGATGATAATCAAGAGTTTAAAGATAGATATAAGGCTCAAATGCATGAGGTCGAGCTTACTAAAAAGAAATCTATTAACCAGTTTGTGGAATGGATTCAAAACGAAACCCACAAAACACGACTGATTCGCTTAATCTCTGTTATAGAGAATAAATCAGTCAAAAATGTAATCTATGAGCCGGAACATTTGGTTCATAGATTTATTGAAGAAGGTTCTGGTAAATTAAACTATTATATAAAAGATATTGAAACACATCGATATCTTTTGGTCGGAGATACCGAGTATTATGATTACACCGATCATGCATATTTTCTATATGATAACGCAAAAGATCTTAAGGAATCTATTTTACTTTATATAAATGAAAATATAAAGTTTCGCGTTTTTGATCTATGGAGAGAAGATTTTGATTGTTATTATCCATTGCAGGTCAAAGTAGGGGGCGTTTTAATAGAAGGGATAGATCAATGGATTTAATCAAGATGGTGCTGCTGGCTTCTGATGAAATCAGAAATGGTCGAGATTCTGCCTACGCTCTAAGATATGGTCTGGGCGAATTTGATGAACTTGTCTTAGAGTTTGAGAAAAGAGAAGCAGGAGAGGCAGCAGGCCCGGACGGAATCATTGGTGAAGCTATTGATGTTATCCAATGCCTGATTGATCTAATCCGTTTAGAATATCCTGATTTATCTCATGACGAATTGCTTAATAAAATGATGCAAACTATGGCATCAAAATGTGTCAAATGGCGCAAGAAGTATTCTACTGCGGAAACTATCAATGCCGCAGCAGAACATGTTTGATAGAAAAATTTCTGTTCGAAGAAGATTTCTGAAATGAAAAAGCCCAAGCACTTCAATTTGCCAGCCCTACGCGCATGGCGAGATTCTTTGAAACTCGATGATTCGGTGTTGACTCGTGAAGGCAGGAAAGGTATAATAAGCTATATTCCAGTGAAGGAAGGAGATAAATTCCGTATACTTCAAGGCAAAGGCCATGAAATTAGAATCGCCAAAGATGATCTGCTCCCACCCGATTGGGAAGATGTTGTTGATGACTGGCGCGGCCGGAAATCTAGCCGAGAACCAGACATCCCTTTAACAGGAGATGAGAATGCTGATAACAGAACTGATCGACACACTGAATGATATGCACTCTGAATTCGGGAACTTGGAAGTCTTAGTTATCGATGAAGATGGCAATGAGTTTGATTTGTTGCCAGAAGATATTTCTGCCGACGAAGACGAGAGAATCTGTCTTCTGGGTATTGATTGTGGGAGCAACGCATGAACGTAAACAGAGAAGATCAAATGAGAAAATCTATCGAAGGTATTTTGAAGATACCAGATGAAACTTTTAATAAACTGACCAAAGATATGCCCCCAGAACAAAAGCTCAATATGGTCAACAAGATTAGGGGATTTTGCGATAAGATGGGGCTAGAAGCTACTGCTGATAAGTTAATTAATAAATTCTCTGGAGAATCTCATAGCTGATTTTTGTCAATCTTCTGAAAAAATTCTTGCGGAAGACTTGACAGGATCAGTGAAGACGGATATAATTGAACGGTAGGGCTAAGGAGTGTGATGGGTCGCACGGAACCTTTGCACGGTTTAGGAGGGGTTCGATTCCCACTTGGTCCATATGTGCCCGTTCCTAGTCGGTCTGGGCTTATCTCTGCAAAAGATAAGGATGTCGGTTCGAATCCGACCGGGCACTTGATACGAATAGGTAGGTTCGTCAGATACTTTCGGGCTGGACAAAAGAAGCTGTTTTGTTCCACAGGAGCCTGTAGTCCTACAACTGGAATGCTGACCGTATCAGACAGAGACGGAAACATCAGAGACGGAAACATCAGAGACGGAAACATCAGAGACGGAAACATCAGAGACGGAAAGAAACAGAAGCCCTCAGGCGTTGAGCCTGAGGGCTTCTGTCGTTATAATGGTCTTAGGAGGCTATCATGGCTGAAGAACTATATGTTGAATTTTGGATAACTGTTAATGGTTGTGATGATGATAATGATTTTCATGAACCATTCAAAATTTTTGCTAAGGAAGAGGAAGCAATAAAAGATGTTGAAGAAAGCGAATGGATGGGAGCATATTATTGGCGTGTCGAACTGCCAGTTAAATTAAGATAAATCGGAGAAATATAAATGCGAAAAGTGATAATTGAGACTCCCTTTGCTGGGGATATTGAAAAGAATCTTGAATATGCTCGTGCTGCGATGCATGATTGCCTTATGAGAGGAGAGGCACCTTTTGCATCTCATATGTTATATACTCAGGAAGGAGTTTTAAGAGATGAAATCCCAATCGAGAGAGAACGCGGCATTGAGGCTGGTTTCGCCTGGAAAAAAATTGCCGATGAAACAATAGTTTATATAGACCGTGGCATCAGCGGGGGCATGAAGAAAGGCATCGAGGCTTCATTAAAAATAGGACAGCCCATCATAACGCGCTCCATGGATGCATGGCGAGGAGAGGACAGCGAACAAAACGAAAAAGAAGTCTTCGATATGATCAAAGATTTCTATATCGCTGAAGGGAACTCTAGAAAAATTCCATCTCTCGCTTGACATATTCGGATGATACTATATAATACGAGTGCCGGTAGAGGCATGAGCCTCAGGATAATCGGTCGGACGGAAAAGCCTGTAAGCCTGTAGACGGTCAATCTCGGGGTGTCCCAATGTCCTTTCGCGAGGGTCGGGATAGCTTGGGGGGCCTCCCCAAAGGAGGTGCGCGCTCCGCGAAGAGTGTGGAAGACCGTAGAGGGAGCCGTCCACCATGGGAAGCGTTTCTAGGAGTCCACTTCCCCGCCGCAAGGCGTAAATAACCCACTGCGCGAGCCGATTATCCTCCTGAAGCAGGATCACTTCAGGTTCCGGGGCAAAATTAATCATCCATTAAATTGAAAGATCGGATTTATAAAATATTATTAAATCAGATATAATGTTTCTATGGGAAATAAAAATGCGCGAGAAAAACATAGCAGTTCAAATGTTTGAAGCCAACGATGGTTCTTTGTGGCCCACCGCCGAGATGTGCCGGATTTACGAGAATGGTGGCGATCCTACACAACAAGGCAATGAAAAGCCAAAAGAAGCAAGAAAGCTTCCCAGATCAGAATGGACCTTGGAAGAAATTATGGCCCATGATGGATAGAAATGCGCTGGAGTAGCTCAATTAGTCAGAGCCCGCCCTTGTAAGGCTGGGGCAAAGATTAAAGCAGGTTCGAATCCATCTGGGCATTATCTTTCTAATTGTTTGATATAATATTTTAAGTCATAAACAAGAGGAGTATTTTCGTATGCAACATGTTCTCCAATTATTTCTCGGAGATGTCTTGCGATAATTTTTCTAATTCTCTGTTTGGTATCCATATCAAAATCACTATGGGGCACAGTAGGTTCTTCCTCAGGGGCTGAATCGTTCAAAAGTTGTGCTATTTTCAAAAATCTTTGTTTATTAGTCATGTTATGCTTCCTCTTCCCATCCGCCAGGAGTTTCTAATCTTTTGAGTGTTTCAGGAATACTGCCATATCCTTCTAATCTTGTTGATTTGGCGCGTGGAGGATATGAGCCTTCTTCCATATCCCACATCAAAGATGGAGCATGATAAGATGTTGAGATCATAGATCCTATTTCTGAACTTTTAAGGATGCTATCACTGAGCAACCGCAATATGCGAGCTTCAATTTCCCGATCTATACCTGCTTTTCGTGTGATATTTAACATTTCATCGAGGGATCTTTGCATCAATTCACCGGATAATCTATGCAATGTCTCTTGTGGTTGAGAACCATAGGGAGCTTCTCCCCCTAACGTTCCGAAAGCTTCTCCTTTATTGAATAATGGCATTGCTGTTTTGGACATAGATTTTTTCAGCAATCTGGCAATCTTTAAAGTTCTTTGTTTGGTGGTCATATCGTGCTCCATATATAAATTCCCAGATATATTAGGGATTATCCTTTTTCTATTGAAATTTCTTGTAGTAAAATATTGGAAGCATGGTATAATATGGCTACGACGCGGAGATGGTTAAATGAGAGGACTCGGGAGACTGCCTATGCTTTCGCAAACCCCACAAAGTCATATCGATTCAGAAATCTCCCTGCTTCAGCATATTCAGTTCTGCCAACAAGTTTTCGAATCGGAAGCAGATTGGGAATATAAGTATGGTAGAATTTTCAATATTTATAGGCGCTACATTCAACCATTATTAAACAAAATGGGTGTGTGTCTGGAATGGAATTCCCCGGACGGTTCTTATGAAGAAGACACTACAGTTTTCATGAAAGCTCTAATAGGACAGCTTTTGCCAAGTATTGAAGCAGTTGTTAAAGGGGACTATCAATGACAGAAGAAGATTTAGCTGTCTCTCTTAAGGCTATTTTGGGCGAGAGAATTTATGATAAATATAAGGGCCAATATTTGCCTCGCATTTGTAATTATGCTGCACAAAAATGTTTTATCAATGATATGTCAGAGAATGAACATACCGCTCGACTAAGAGAAGCCTTGCAGGATCTTAAAACGAATGGCTATTTCAAATTCGAAACTGTCAGAAAGGAAATTTGACATGACAGAAATGCAACTGTGGAATTCATTACATGTCATCTTGGGCGATGATTTTCAAAAGCATTATGATGCCATGCCGACTCCGGCTGGTCTCTGCAAAGCGGCTGCCTATAAGTGTTTTGTAGATAATATACCGGAAGATGAGCATACAGCCCGAGTAACGGAAGCTTGTATTATGGATGAAGAAAAGTGGATTAGATTCGATCAAAAGGAAGTACGATGAACCTCAAAAATATCTTCATACGGTTGCTCACCAATAAAAATATCTTCATACGGTTGCTCACCAATAAAGAATCTGATGATAATATCATCTATGATAGAGCAATGATCAATACTGCTGATAAAGATTACGAATTTATTCCTATGCCTGAAGGATGGTTATGTATAATCACCACGGTTCATGGGCAAACGACTTCCTGCCATATTCCAGACCCAGATCATAGTTTGAGATTTAAGTTCGTTAAGCACACAGAGCTTGAATCGATGAGCCCGCCATTAAGTGAATTGGGGACGTTTCTTAAGTGAGAGATTCAAATGCCAAAAGTCACTGGTTCTGGAGCAGGGGCGCAAGCGAAAGCTGAATTTTATGCATTGCAAAAAAGAATCCAAGATTTCATTGAAATCGGGGATCGGTACGCTGCCCGATGTTTAGCTCCAAAATTAGAAGAACTGAGGAAAAAATGGATCATGCTAACGCGAAATAAAAAAACTGAGAATAGACATGCCTAGAAAAAATATGCTTGACACTCTTAATGAAATCGGCAAAGATTTGGAATGTACCATCCAATTTTTGAAGATTTTAGGTGTCATTTTTATTATTGCCTTGATATATTTATTTATAGGGGCACGAGCATAAAAGTTTATCATACGAACGAATAGTTTTGATTAGATTGTCTCTTTTTAGCCCAATATAATCATTTCTGGAGAGGTTGACATGCTAGCACAATCTGAAAAAGAAAATATTGAAACAGCTATCAGACTATCAGAGAGATTTCTTGGAGCACCTTCATATGATGCACAAATGGCCGCGTATGTTCTGCGGGATTTGCCCATTATGAAAGAACTGGGGATTTTTGATTTAGCTCATAGTTTGGCATTCGGCAATGCTCATGCAAATGATGTCTTAGGGATTATCAAACATTTAGAAAACTATATCGCTGAGAATCAGCCTCCAGATACGGATTAAAAAATTCCATTCGTGGGCTTGACAGAATAGCTAGGAACGGATATAATTGTAATATTGACGCGGGAAGGTTGTTGGTCTACCCGATAGGCCCCATAAGTCTGTTCACACCAGTTCGATTCTGGTCCCCGCTATGTCTGAAAAGACAAAATAATGGCCTCGGAGTTCCATGGTCTGAACACCCGCCTGTCGAGCGGAGAGGTATATGCGGGTTCGAATCCCGTCGGGGCCGTAGGTCTATACTCTGGTTAGCTGGTATGGGGTAGCTCCCCGGTAGAGGTTCGAGTCCTCTCCTAGCAAAATCGGCACACCTAAGATCGGTTCGAATCCGACGCCAGAGTGAAAATGCTAGGGACCTAAATTGGAGCCGTGGTGTAATGGTTTAGCATTGATGCTTGTCACGCATTAGGAGAGGTTTCGAATACCTTCGGTTCCGTGAAGCCCAGGCTTAGTCTGGGCTTCATTGTTTATATGTGCTATATATTGTAGTTTAGAAATTCCGATTCGGTGTGAGCGATAACGCAATCAGGAAATGGATGAGGGCTGAGGAATTATCAATTCCATCCCCTTGACAGCCCGTATGATTCGTGTTATAGTGATGCTTGTAATCCTCGGACGCTGACGCTCTCCCCGAAAGCTAAATCTAATGTCAACTGAAGCAGCAGTTTCAACCTCAAAAGAATCATGGGATCCTTATGATTCCTTTCTCCCTCAACCTAAGCCCCATAAAGAACCCAAAACATATGGAATCCTCAAGAAAGATGAAAAAGGCGCTATTTCTTCCTATATTTGGGAATATTTAGAAACTAAAAATTCTAAAGTAATACGGACAGCTACTCCTTCAGGTTGGTTGGTTGTATATAATGGCATACCTATTGTCGTAGAAGATCCAAAAGGCGAATGGATTTTTACCCGAGAAGATGAAACTCCTGATTATAATATGGTAGAAATCGAAACTTTCTTGAGGGATCACAGTATAAAGAACATCATCATGTTGGGGAAAATGCTGGAAAACCAAAATGAGTTAGCCCAAATTAAGAAAGTCATGGCCGATGAAGGCGTAGAAAATATTGAACAATTGAATAACATGTTAGGCATCGCCAACGATTATCTGAAGAACAAAATCAGCAAAACAGATGATTCTGGGAAAGCTTCAAGGGGCCTTTCTTTTTTCAGGAGCAAAAAGTGAGCAGGAAAAAAGTTGAAATTCCCCGGCCCGAGGATCCTCAACTAGATGCGCTTGCCTGTCATTTTCGAGGTTTAAGAAAGCTGGTGCCTTCGACAAATTGGGGAGCGCCACCGTTTTCAGAATATGGTTTCCATAATTCTCCTCATAATGCATGGTATGATGAAACAGCGCAGAACTATGCCGAAGTTTCTATAGTTATTAGTTATCATGCCTCAGAAGGTTGGGATTGTTGCGTCTCCATTTCAGACGGAGATGACGGACTTTTCCAAATATGGAGAAAACTTACAATAGAAAATTGGCAACAAATGATGGATTTGTATAATTCTATCGATGGTGTAGATTGCTGTGTATGCGACATGATTCATCACGAGTTTGGTTTAGAATAAAGGTAGAAAGATATGAGCAATCATTTTGTCAGTAGAGGAGAAACAGCATGTACGTAAACAAGCATAGCGAATTGCCCAAGACCCCATTTTGGGCGATTCTTTCGACTTCGGCGACGCACATCCCTGGCGATGAAAGATCGCGAACAAATCCTGGGCATGGATATCCTGCCCATACTGTTAATTCTATCAGTATGGAAGTTTTTACTAAAGAAGCGGAATGGAAGAAGGCAATCGCAAGAAAAGTTGAAGACCAGACCAAATATGGTTTGCATGGCAATGACTTTTTTGCTTGTTTCATCAATCCGGCCACCATCTCAACTCAAATTTCTGTAGATGTCAAAACAACCTAATTCCATTATTTAGAATCCGCTGTTGACATCGACCTACCTTCGTGGTAGAATAATGGTACAGAGGCCAGGAATGGGACAGGAGGCCAATGTGAACGAGAATTCCCTGCGATTGAAGAGTGGCATTGTTGTCCATTGGAAGCCTTTGGACAAATATACCGCCGAACTTGATCGCCCCCTTGGGCAACCTGCTTGCCGTCTCTGCTGTGAAAGAGAAAACGGTAAAGAAAATGCTCAGATTGGTCTGATCATCAATGGCAATTGTTCCATGGGCTGTGTTTTCCCCGATGTTGCCGAAGCAGATCGCATTCGTAGAGAAGTATTCCTCGCATCTCCTGTGAAAAACAAAACGAATAAAAGCGATCCTTCTATTCCTGAATATGATCGTAATGCCAATACACCTTTTCGCAAAGGGACTGCTGATGACAGATTGTTTTCGGTTCTTCTTAGTTATGGCCGCGAAGGAGCGCAGTTTAATGACATCTATAAGAAGGCTTTGCCTTTATTCCCCGACAAGGATGAGAAGAGCATCCGCATTGTTTGCAGCGTTTTCGTGAGCCGTTTCAGCAAAGCCAAGAATGGTTCTGGGTTTGAAACTGTTTGGGACATCGCTCCTAAGCGTGGTCGAGGGGCGAATGCAGGAGCCCGCCGGATCGCTATCGTTTTCGATGGTCAGGCTTGGCCTGCATGGGCTATTGCCAAAGATGATGCTGAGGAAGTAACGAGCGACAGCCAAGAAC
>Ga0172369_10002000_pt1 | contig 28623 bp, 20 predicted proteins | sample LakKiv25m_FD_114539 | JGI IMG/M metagenome (GOLD analysis project Ga0172369, IMG submission 114539) | Freshwater microbial communities from Kabuno Bay, South-Kivu, Congo - kab_022012_11.25m | ecosystem: Environmental > Aquatic > Freshwater > Lake | place: Democratic Republic of the Congo...
AATATTTATTGTAGGGACGAGGCAACGCCTCGTCCAAATAGATTGACGAGCCGTTGGCTCGTCACTACAAATACAAAAACAAGCCGCTTTTCTCATAAATAACGATTTTATGAATAATACAGGCTAATAATTTACTAAACTTAATAAAAGCAATGGATTCTGGCTTTCCAGTTTTTCCGAAAATAAAAAGATAAGAAAGACCTGTTCTGTCGACACCCTGTGGTAGACAGCAAGTCTCTATATTACAAGCTATTGGTGTCGACTGCAGAGAGTCGACACCACCATTTATGCCTATTGGCTAATGCTTATTTACCATTCTTTCCGCCTCTTTCATCAATTTTTCCGCTTTATTCCATTCGCCGGTGTCCTGATAATACAGGCTTAAAGCATACAATCTGCTGGCGTAAAACTCGGTGGTTTCAATATCATTGGAAAAAGACTTTCCGGTGAAATTCATAACAGATTTGTCCGGTTCTATTTCGATATTCAGCACAAATTTGAATAACATTCCTTCCGGCTGTAAATACTTATAAAAAGGTCGGTAATTTTCCCCGTATTCACAGTAAATCGGCCGAAATTCATGATTGTTTTCGATGATTTTGGCGATGACTTCCAGGTTTGAAGAGGGCAGGGGATCGAGTCCCGGAATTTCCGTCCTTTGGTAAATTTCCCGTGCGTACCACTCACGGCTGGCTCCTCCTTCGATCAACATCCCCGGCAGGATCAAATCGCAGTCTTTTCGCTCGTCTTTGACTACCTGCAGATAGCGGCAGATAAAGTAGGAACTAATATCGTTGAACATTACAATAGAGTCGTCCGGCAATTTGCCGATAATTTCCCGCCCGAATATTTCCGCATTGTAATTACTGCGCAGGTTATTTTTTTCCAACTGTATCAGGAACATCGGCAAGATTACCGCCAGTGTTATCCCTCCTTGAACTATCCTTCCCGCCCATCTGCCGGAAAAAATCCCTTTCGACTTAAACCAGTCGAAAACGCCATCGAATCCCGCGCAAGTCCATATACTTAGAGCCAATATCACCGGTAAGAGATACCCCAGATGATCCGGCTGAGGCAGCGCTTCCCGCATCAAAGTTACGCTCGAACCGCATACAAATAGCAGCAGCACCCACCACTGATAGCGCATAAACCAAAAGCCCATAACGGTAAAAAGCGTCAAAGGCAGAGGAATATTTTGATAAAGCAGTTTCCAATGCAAATACAACCTGCCGGAGAAATCCAGCCAGCCATTCCATTTTATGGAAAAAGCGAAATCCTTAGCGGAAATCAGATGAAAGAAACTTGGCCAATTATGTACCCCTCCCCAATTGATTTCCGGCTGTAACGCGCTTCTGATGGGAATCATTAGATAGATTGATAATCCAAGCATCGCTCCGGCGATGGGATAAATTGCCAACCAATATCTGAAGCCCGTTTCCTTCCGGTCCCGGATAATCAGCGCCAGCAGGGGAATTAGCACGGCCGCCGCACTGGAAGTATGATTCGCCGCCGCCAATCCCCAGAAATATCCGCTGGCGAGCAAGAATTTCCGGCAGCCGGTACCATTATGCCTGATGATTAAATAAAATACTAATACGATGAGCAGAAAGCTCAAAGCATAAACTTCCGCGCGGTTAGCCTGAATCCACAATCCTCCGGCGAAAGCAGTCAATAATCCCGCTAAAATCGTTCCCCAGCTTAATCTATTGTTCCATTTTTTCAGCAGTAATAATAAGAAATAGACTCCAATTCCCGCGCAGAGTGCAGAAGATAAACTCATTATATAAGCAATATCCCATTCTATCAGAGTCTTTGCCGCCCTGCCCATGACGATGTATAAAGGAAAACCCGGCGCATGCGCAATCCCTAAAGTATGCGCCGCCGATACCAATTCCGCACTGTCCCAATAACGCACCGTTGGGCAGGCGGTAAATAAAAACACTGTAGTAATGAAAATTCCCAAAAGCGCTAAATAGCTTTGTTCTCTCATTGAAGTCGAAGCGCCGCTGGATTTCATTTGCTGATTTCCTTTAATTCAGCTTTCTGCTCTTCACCGTTGGCTCGGATAATTTCCCGGTAGATTTCCAGGTAGGACCGGACTTTCTTACCTAAACCTAAAGCTTTTAAATATTCAACATCCAGGAGATAACTTTCGACTTCATTATTGGCGATTTTTTCTTTAACCGGATTTAACATATGTTCGAAATAATTGGCGATATGAATGGCGGTAACCGGGGAGAAAGTATCGGGTGAAAGTAATTTGGGATTATGATGACAAGCCACCATTTCGGTAATATTGTCAGGGAAATTCCACAAATTTAACAGATATGCCCCTACAGACTGATGATCTGCGCCCATAACTTCCCGCTCAGCTTCAAATAAAGGGATTTTCTTTGCTTGCGATAATTCCACAGCTTGAGAATATTCTTGGGGCATATTAGCAATAAATACTAATTTACCGACATCGTGCAGAAGTCCGGCGGTGTATGAGGCGGTCTGCGCAGCTTCACCGGCGTGTTCGCTCTTCAGTATCGATTGAGCGGTCAACGCGGTATTTAAACTATGCTGTGTCAAATAATCTACCGAGAACTCCTTCAGAATGGCATCCGAATACTGCTGAAACACATCCGCCATCAAAGTCAAGTTAGTAATAGTTTCCAACCCTAATAGGTTTACCGCCAAATTGATGTTTTCAACTTTTCGGGGCAAGCCGAAAAAGGCGGAATTTACCATTTGCATAATTTTGACCGTCAATCCCTGATCCTTGGCGATGATTTCCGCAATATCGATGATTGAGGATACCGGAGATTGAATAATCTGCATCAATTCAAAATACACTTGCGGGGCGGAAGGCAAGGATTTCATCCCCCGGATGATTTCCATTAAATGGGCATCGTTCAGTATACCGCGCAGGTAGAATGCCCGTTCCAGCGTCTCGATCAATTCCAGCGGTTTAACCGGTTTCAGCAAAAACTGATGCGCGCAGCCGGTCATTTGATAGAGGATATTTTTATCCTTAACCGTGGTCATAATAATTCTAACCGAATTAGGCAAAATCTCCCGGTTGCGGTGAATAAATTCCGCTCCGTCTACTCCGGTCAATTTAATATTGGTTACTACCGCATCATATTTCTCGACTTCAAGCTTTGTCAAGGCTTCAATAGCATTTCCTGAAAACGCAAAATCCCACCTTTCTGCGCATTCAGATAATCCTGCATAAAGACTCTGGAGGTGAAATTCCTCGGGTTCAACAATTAATATTTTCTTTTTTTCCGGCATAAATCTCCGTGGAAAACTTTTTCCGTAGAATAACGGGCAGATTTGAATTAGTTGAGATGTCTAAAAATCAACACTATAAAATATAATATTTGCGTGGTAAAATCAAAAAAAAGCCTGAAACAGGCGATAAATCCGCTAAAATACCTTTATCGAAAGCGAATCCTGAATTTACCGGCGTTTTATTTGTATCTAAAATGAGATTTTTTAAATTTAAAGAACTAATCACAGAAGTCTCATTAATTATTATCGGAAACATAAAATGGAACTTGACTTTAATCGAGTTTGGCTGCCTTATATTTACCTTTATGGCTGCGGCGCAATCATTATCACCGCCAGTATTGTCTCCGTGATTAAAGCCGGAGGGATGAATCTTAAAGTGAAAAATCACCGGATTTGGCTGTTTATCTCCATACTGGGATTTTTTTGGTATATGTTTATGCACGGCTTTTTAACTGTAATCGCCATTCATTAGAGGAAAATACAATGCTGCATATATATACTATCGACTATATTGTCATCGCCTGTTACTTCCTGGTGATTTTATCTTTCGGAGCTTACTTCGGCCGGTATGCTAAAACTACCAGCGATTTTTTCTTCGGAGGGCGGCGTTTCCACTGGTGGCTGATTTGTATGAGTATTGTCGCTACCGGGGTAAGTTCGCATAGTTTTATCAAATATTCGGCGATGGGCTTCAAATACGGCTTTTCCTCCTCGATGGCTTATATGAACGACTGGTTCTTTATGCCGCTTTTTATGTTCGGCTGGCTGCCGATTGTTTATTATACCCGGATGAAGTCCATCCCGGAATATTTCGAGAAACGCTTCAATCCCACAGCGCGCAAGTTAGCTACCGTCGTGCAGTTAGTTTATATGCTGGGATATATTTCTATCGGATTTCTTACCTTGGGTGTGGCTTTAAGGAACATTCTGGGATTATCCCTCTATCCTACGGTGTTATTAGTCGCAGTAGTGGTCGCTTTTTATGTCAGGATTGGCGGAGAAATCTGCGACATATTTCTGGATTTGATTCAAGGGATAATGCTGACTATAGCCGGACTATTGCTGTTTTTTCTCGGTATCGCCTATATCGGCGGTTTGGATCAGTTTTGGGCGCTGCTTCCTGACAGCTTTAAATTGCCTTTAGCGGATTTTAATAAACCGTCGGATTTTAACTTTGTGGGGATTTTCTGGCAGGACGGCATCGCCGGCAGTGTAGGCTTTTTATTCCTCAATCAAGGACTGATAATGCGCTTTATGTCCTGCAAATCGGTCAACGAAGGCCGCATCGCCGCTACCACCAATGTGCTGATCTTCCTCCCCATTTCGGCGATAGTGGTTTCCAATGCGGGATGGATCGCCAAAGCTATCAGCGCCGCTCACCCGGAAATCATTCCTCCGAATTTTGCGCCGCTGGACGATATTTTTGTCAAAGTCAACTTTTTAGTTACTCAGCCGGGGATATCCGGCTTCATCGCCGCCGCTTTAATCGCTGCGCTGCTTTCTACCGTGGACAGTCTTATCAATGCCACTACCGCTATCTTCATCTTCGATGTTTATAAGCCTTTTCATAAGAAAGAGCGTTCCGACGCATTTTATCTAAAAGCAGCCCGCTGGACTACCTTAATCGTGACTGCTTTAGCGGTGGGTTTAGTGCCGCTTTTTCATTCCTTCGGTACTATTTACAAAGCGCACGGCTGGTTCCATTCCACCGTGATTCCGCCATTGGTAGTGGCGGTTTTTATGGGGATTTTATGGCCGCGTTTCACTTCCAAAGCGGCGGTGTGGACTTTCATCGGCGGGGGAGCGATGATCGTTCTGGGACAGTTTTTCCCGCAATTGGTCAAACCTTTCGCGCACGGAACTCCAGCGGATCCCAATCAGCCTTACATCTTCATCGGGGCGCTGTACAATCTGGTGTGGTGTTCCGTTATCGGTTTTGTGGTGACCCTGTTCACTAAATCCAAAGATAAAAGCGCTATCGACGGATTGACTTTATGGTCGATTAAAAGCGCCAAACGGATGTATAAGAACGGTACTCCCAATGAACTGATAGGTAAGAAACCCGTGGTTAATTGGAAGACCGCCGATTTGACCGGTGACGCGGTGAGAATGTCCCGGAATGATATGAAAACGATGCAGGCTTTCCCCGGAGATTTAGTCTATCTCTGCGATAAAAGGTGGTACCTCGGCGGATTGAAATCGGTGCACGCCAGGCTCGCGGAACCGCACGATGAAGACGGTGTGGTCTATCTTTCGCCGGATATGGTAAAAGGCGGGCTCTTCACCCCGGTAAAACCGCTTTATGCGGAAAAAGAGATGTAAAGGCAGGCATTGGGCATTAGGCATTGGGAAAAGCAAAACAAAAAGCAAAAGCAAAAATATTTGAACCGCAGATAAAAGCGGATAAAACACCGATAAAAGCTGATAAAAGCACAGCATAAGCAAACATAAAAGCCTCATCACTGATGAAATCCGAAAAGACCATCCTATTCTACCTTTCAGGGCACGGATTTGGGCATATTACACGGGAAAGCCCGGTGATCTATGCTTTAAAGCGTTTACACCCTGATTGGCGTATCGCCGTGCGTTCGCCGGCAGCGGAATGGTTCATCCGGGATTCTCTGCCGCCGGATACTATCATTGAAGGCGCGGAAATCGATGTCGGTGTGCGCCAGCGCGATAGTCTGAATATGGACTTGGAAAAGACTTTACAGGATTATTTAAGCCTTATAAAAAACAAATCGTCCATTATCGAAAGAGAAGCGCAATGGTGTATAAATCATAAGGTTAAGCTCATCGTAGCCGATATTCCGCCTTTGGCTTTCGATATTGCCCGGGCTGTTTCCGTTCCTTCAATCTGCATCGCTAATTTTTCCTGGGATTGGATTTACGGGGGATTTTTAGCGCAATATCCGGATTTTGCCCGGGTGATTGCCGACATTCAGTCCTCGCACAGCTTATGCACGCTCTGCCTGACCACACCCTTGACCTGCGATTTGACCTCTTTTCACCGGCGGCAGCCCATCCCGCTCATCTGCCGGCAATCGCAATTGACCAAAGAGCAAGCCCGCCGGCAAGCCGGTTTTCCGAGGGATAAAAAGGTGGTATTATTTTCCTTCGGAGGGTTTGGGCTGAATTCCGGCTTTAAGAAACCTCCCCTTATCCAGCCGGATACAATTATCGTTTCCACTCAGCCGGATTTGCATATGGATGGCTTCGTCTATCTCGCCCGGGCCGATATTCGCAAGCTTAATATTGAATACTGGGACCTCGTCCGCGCCGCCGATGTAGTGATTACCAAACCCGGCTACGGCATAGTGTCCGAATGTATCGCCAATCGCACGCCGATTATCTACACTGAAAGAGAAGGCTTTTTGGAATACGAAGTTTTAGTCGAGGAGATGAAAAATTATCTCCCTACTCTGCATATCCCGCAGAGAGCGTTATTATCCGGCGATTGGAAAGATTATTTGGAAGAGTTCGAAGGAAGGGAAAAGAACTTCAAGGATATTCCGCTAAATGGAGCGGAAACGGCGGCGGGGGTGATAGGTGAATATCTGCTGGGGTATTAGCAGAACCGCAGGCAAAAGCAAAGATTTGAATCACTGAAGCAACAGAGAACACGGAAAAAAGCTGAAATATGCAAAAATAATTCACTGGCTATTATGGAAATTAATTATCTATTTCATCTTTTTATCTGTTGTGAATCTCATTTAAAAGCGGGCAAGGCGCTGCCTCGCCACTACAATTAATTCGTCAAATTCGTTTAATTCACTATGAATAATTTTTACTTAATAGCCTTAATTGCCTGTTAATGTTCTTGCTTTAGCTTTTATCCGCTTTTATCCCCTTAATCCCTGTGAATGCTTTTGCTTTTTCTGTTCAAGGTTTACGGTTCACAGTTTACTGTTCAAACTGATTATTCAACACAAAATCGAAAAATTCCCCCATATTCCCCTTCCCGTTCGCCCGGTACAAATACATATCGATGAAAATCAAACGATGCGCTTGGCCTATTGGCCATCTAATCCCTAAAATCGGTTCTCCCGGCGTATATAAACTATAGCCCTTATAAATCACTTCCACGCTGTCCGCAGCTTGGAAGCCGAATCCTTTAGGGCTTTCCAAATGCGTGATTGCCCCCATCCCCGCCAATTTCAAATCGGGATAACCTGAAACTTGCGCCGCCAAACTGTCCCCCGGCCAAAACCGCCAAATGTCGTAACTTACACTGTCGATCCCCAGGAAATAAAACGGCGGGTAATCGTAATTGTTGCCTTCGCCCAAATCGGAAGTGGAGACTAAAAGATGTCCGTCCATAAAAAGATACGAAGTTATGGAATTCGCCGCATTGGCTAACTGGCTGGAAGCGTCGGCGAACCAGATCACCTTATCGAATAACTGCATTGTCCCCAGCAAATCATTTTCGGAGTAGGGGAGCCCCTTTTCCACATCCCAAACGGAATATTGATAGCCCGTTAATGTATCCAGCGCCGCCTGATAAAAAATCCGGGTGCTGTCAGTATAAGCGGTTTCGTGAATGATGTCATCGTCCACCAATAAAATATCACCTACCGGCTCCATTACATACCATACCCCGGGCTGTTCCTCGTTGGAAGTGTCCGGGAATTGAATAGTATTGGAAAAAGCTCCGGCAATGTCCTTAGTCCTGAGGAAAAAGGTATGCGCGCCTTCATCGAATCCCGCCGTCCCAGGTTCCAAAGTCATCGAGGATACGCTGCCCGGCAGGGAATCCCACTGCGCCGTATCATCCAGCGCCCAATAATGTTGAACAATGGTATTTGCCCCGTCCAAATCCTGCGCTTCCCAGATGAAAGTGCGGAAATTGAAGGTGAAAGCCGTATCCTGCGGCTGACCATCGGGATTGGAACCATACTTGAAAGTGACTGTCGGCAGGGAATTACGCACCGGGAAAGTCATCGCCGCCGGAGTCAGATCCGAAGAAACGCTGTAATTGGTGGGGATGGGAATCGGCCCGTAAACCGGCGTATTTTGGCGCAGATGTTCAATGTCCACTTCATAGAGCAGCAGCGGTGAATTTTCCGCTGTCCAGTATATCGAATCCGGGCTGTAATACACAGAATCGATTTGATTGTCGGAACGGTTGCCGTCGGCGATTAAAGAATCCCCCGGGTCATAGTAACCTGCTATAAGACCTATATCTAAAAATACTTCATAATCGAATAAATTGAGGGAAATTCCGTCAGGATAATCCCATTGGGCGGAATTATCCACCGCCCGCACCTCGATAGTGAAACTGGAATCGGGGGTCTGTATGGGCACGAAAAAAGTATCGGTTTCCGCTGTGGTCCAAAACCATTGGCTGAACCCGGGCTGATCCTCGAAATAATCCCATCTCACCAAATACCCCATCACTTCGCCGTCCACATCGCTGCCCCACCAATGAGGAATCTGCATCGAAGTCGAAGTATCCGGCAAAGCGCTGTCGGGCATCACGATACTCAAATGCGTTTCCGGCGGGCTGTTTCCTAACGGCTGATTGCTGTGCCTTTCACTGCAGGAACTCAGTAAAAGCGCGCCGAGAAGGGCGATTGACAAGTGACGAGTGTCGAGTGACATTTAATTATCCTGAATTAACCGAAATAGTTTTCGCGAGCCGAGTGCTTTAATTTTTCGTTTTGGGAGAACGCGAGCCCAGCCGCCCGCGGCGGTTACTACTGCGGTTTCCTGAACATCACCGGCTGAGTCAATTTTCCCACCGTTTTCCCCGAATCGCTTTCCGCCGGGATGTACTGCATATTTTCCAAAACCTCCAATGCCGCCCTTTCAAATCCCATTTCCGCCGGTTCCGCCCGAACGATGTTCATCCCAATCGGCAGTCCGGCAGTATCCACTGTTACTTCCACCAAAACCACTCCCTCTTCGATTCCGGCTTCCATAGCCGACTGCGGAAAGATATTATTCATAGTAATATATTCCATCACCGCCATCGCACCGCCGGCAATCTTCGGTCTGGCGCCGGGAACCGGGATTTCCGGCGGTTTTTGCTTTTCTGCGGCCAAAACGCTGTCGACTTTCGCCGTATCCGAGACTGTTTGGGCAAACGCTTTGGTAGTATCTTTTACTGAGGAATCCGGCGCGGCGGAGAGCTTAGTGGTATCTTTTGCCGCCGGAGCTGGAGGCGGAAGATATGATTCCAGAGTTTTTAGTTTAGGTATCTTTAAATATTCGATTTGGTACTTTAACTGTTCCTTCAGAGCAGTTAAAAACTCCTGATTCCGTTTGATCAGTAGAGAATCTTTCGAGGTTTCCGTCCTCTGCCAGGCTAAATCTAACATCTTTTTAGCGCTGTCCGTCTCACCGCTTCTGATAAAAATATCCGCCAGCATGTAGTAATCGGTTATCTGTTCGGCTTTCAGATCATCGGTAATCAGCCTCAGCAGTTTTTCCTTTGCCGCGGCATATTCCCCCAGAGTGTATAAATCCAGAGCTTCCTTGCGATCTTTGGAAGGGCCTTTCGGCAGCGACAAAGCTTCAGTTCCAAGCAATAATACTATGATCGCTGCGGAACATAGCAGAGCTATGATTCTTTTTGTTTTTATCATAATCTATAAAGATAAAAAACGCTTTCAACTAAAGCAAATCCGGCGCTTCGACTTGCCCGATAGTACAAAAAAAACCCGCTTTTGATTAAGCGGGTTCTTTGGATCGTTGAATGAAACTATCCTACTGCTGTTCCGGAGGAATTTCCTTTATTTCCACGATAGAATCTTCTTTGGTCTCTTCCTTCTTGGAGTGTGACCAGTGGAAAATGACCAATGCCGCTCCGGCAAGCAGCAGCATCAGTCCCAAAGCAGCTTCTTCTTCTAAATCTCCGATGATTCGGGCAATAATCAGAGCCAATCCGATAGCGATTAGCACCATACCCCATTTCAGGGAATTATCCCGCCGGCAGGTACGATTTTTAAACAACAAGTCCATAGTGTTTTTGTCCAGATTGCCTTTTTCAAGGGCGGATTTTCGTAGTTTGTTATCCGATAGAACTTTGACTATCCAGCCGATGACGATAAACATCGTAATCGGGATTAATAATTCAAAATTGAATGACATTTCTTGCCTCTTTGTCAATTAATTTTTTATTGTTAAGATTTTCTATTATATTATTCCGAATTACTTTGATTTTCCCGCTTCCATTATATTCGACAGTTTACCCGCCGGAATGTTGCAGATTTCAGGAAAATTTTTCTGCAACATTTCTCCATTTCATCTGTCTTATGTTATGTAAGAAAGCTTCGATTCTCTAATTTACCGGTGTTATTGCTTGCAGGAAACTCAATTAATCAAAAAAATCCTCGACGGCGACAAAGAGTCTTTCCGTGTTTTAGTCGATGAATATAAAAACCTGGCCGCCGCTATTGTCTACCGGGTTGTTAAAAATCGGGACGACACGCAGGATTTATGTCAGGAAGTATTTATAAAAGTCTATCAAAACCTGGGATCGTTTCAACAAAAGTCCAAATTATCCACCTGGATTACCCGCATCGCCTATAATACCTGCTTCAACTATTTGGAGAAGAAACGCCCGGGGTTGCTCGATGAAAATTCTCCGACGGATTCTTTCACCGCTGCAGAAACTTCATTTTCCTCGCCGGAAATTTTCACCCAGGAAAAAAATACATCTGAAATCATACAAAGAGAAATCCTCAATATGCCGGTCAAATACCGCGCCATCATTACCATGTATCATTATAATTCCATGAATTATCAGGAAATTTCCCAAGCCACCGGACTCCCGGAAGGCACCGTAAAAAGCCATCTTTTCCGCGGCCGGCAATTTCTCAAAGACAAACTTTTATCCCAATACGCCCCGGAGGAAATATGAATTCTCCTCATTTATCCGACTATGACATTCAGGATTATCTCGATCATAACCTGAATAATCCGGCCTTAGTCGATGAACACCTTGCTTCTTGCTCCGTTTGCCGGGAAAAACTTGCGGTGTACTCCGAACTTTATGTGGAATTGTCTGCGCCAGCTCCTTTCAGTTTGCCGGAAAACTTTGCCAGTTCTGCCGCCGATACCGCTTTCTCCGGAAAAAAATCCTTCTTCAATCCTGGTTTTCTGAATGTCATCTTGATAATTATGGTGACAGTTGCGGTAATTGCCGTTACCCAGCGCTATTTCGATTTTCAGACCGTGGGCAAAGATGTGGTCGATAGTATGGTGCCGCAAATTAATTTTAACACAGATGCTATAGCTGACAATTTTTCCTTCTCCGTTGACTCCTGGGAAAAATACAAAATCTGGTTTTACTGCGCCGCCGCTATAGTGTTTACTTTCTTGATGGAAAATCTTTTAAGCCGAGGAAGACTGCTGTGGAAGAAGACAATGATGTGTTTGATATTAAAATAAATCGTTAAACTTTAGCTTTCTGAAGTACAATGGTCATTCTGAGCCTTGTCCTGAACTTGTTTCAGGATTGTTTCAGCATCCAGCGCCTTTAAAAGCACACGACAAGCAAAGCGCTGGAATCCGAACCAATACCGGATCGAGTCCGGCACAAGGTTCGGAATGACTTATTGTTTTTTTATTACTCCCAAGAGCTGCAGTTTTACAATAATTCTAATAGTAAATCCTTAAATGCGGTAAATTTTTTTGACTTTACCGCATTTTTTGTTTATTATTTAAGGTTAATATATCATTATAGCCGCTTCTAATTCTATCTAACTACATATTTTTAAAACGGATTTAAACTATGCGCTGCGACAAATGTAAAGCTTATCTCCCCTTCGACACCAAGCAGAAAAACTGCCCCGCCTGCGGAGAACCTATCAAAGGCAAACCCATCTTCGAAGATATGTTCAACCTGATGGCGGAATTCGCCGCCGATAGAAATTTTGTCTATTGGGCGTTTGTCTCGCTTATCTTCTGGGCGGTAGTCGGAGTAGCAGAATTCGCTTTAAGCGAAGGACTGCTTTTCGCTTATTTCGAAAAGAATATTTTCCATTCCTTAGTGCTTTTTGTCTTCTGGGGATTTGTAGTCGAAGTGATTGCCAAAATCAACGCTCAAATCAGGATCGCTTCCCGCACCTTGATTTTAAAAGAACGGCGCAATCTCCGGATTTTCCGCATCGGTACCAATCTTTCCCTGCTATTCGGCTTGCTTTTAGCTTTGGCGTTCGTTGGACCCCGACAATACTTCTCCCATTTTCCCGGCATTACTATGCTGGCTATATCCTGCGTCTGCTTTTTCTGGGCTTTGGAAGGCTTTTATTTCCGGGAAGAGCATTTTGAAGATCACCGCGTGCGAAATTTCTTTTTCCTTATCGGCGTCAGACATCCTCATAACTACAGAGTGGCGGCGGCCTGGTATGTCGCCGGATTTATTTTTTCCGCAGTAATTTATTTTGCCTTAACTATGTTCCCCACGATTTTCTGGGGTATTTATAATACTTGGTTTGTGCAAAGCACGATTAAAGCTATTAAAGGTTTTTTGGTTTATTTTCCGTTTTAAACAATAGAACATAATTGTTTATCAAATGAAAGATAACCTGTAGTATCGACTCTCTGTAGTCGACACCAATCATTTGATATTTAGCGGAATTCTGTCGACCGCAGATGGTCGACAGCACGCTAACAGTACATATAATTATTTGTCAAAATATATATTTTTTTATTCCTCAAGTTAAAAAAATCCTCTTAAAAAGGTAAAACAACTATTCTGTTTCCAAGCTGTTCCCGCCAATATTGAAACCAAAGAGGTATCTTATGCGGACTCGCTACAGTTTTGCTTCACTCCTGGGAATTCTCGCCTTATTCCTCAACTTAACTTACGCCGATTCTAATATCCTGCGAAATTGGCTGGGCAATGAAATCCTGCCCTCGGAAAAACCGGTGCGGGCAACAGTTTTTCATTCCAACCCATCCGAAACTGAAGTCTTATTTGAAATTACGGGCGCCGAACTTATTTCCACTTTTGACCGCGACGGTTGGGAAGTGGAAATTTCCGGCGAAGGGCATACTATGCGGCGGGGAGTGCCTTCCCTGCCCAAAGTATCCCGTTTAATCGCTATTCCCGGCCGAGCTAAGGTATCGGTGGAATTCCAGGTGGAAGACCGATTGGAATTCGCCGACATTGAACTTCTGCCGACTCTGGATCTGCCCTACTATGATTTAAGCCCCGATGTCGAAGCGGAATACAATTCGGAAATCTATTCGCAGAACAGTTTTTTCCCGGAAAATCAAGTCGAAGTATCCGACCCCGCCATTATGCGCGACATCCGGCTGGTTCGTCTCACCATCAATCCTCTCCGATATAATCCCGTTTTGAAAAGGCTGGAATTTTGCCGCCGGTTTACCGTAAAACTCAAGTATGAAGACGGGGGAACGGTTAATATCAAAGCTCAAGAGCCGACTTCAGTCTCCCGTTCATTTGCCAGAGTGTATAATTCGGTTATTCTGAATTATCCCGAATTGGACTTGGATCTCGACCAATCCAATGGTTCGACCATCATTATCGCCCCCAACGATGCAACTGTCCTTTCTATCACGCAAAATCTGGTCAACTGGAAAATCCAGAAAGGCTATCCCACTACTTTAGTTACTACCGCTCAGACGGGAACTTCCGGCACCCAGATTAGAAATTACCTTATCAACGCCTACAACACCTATGATCCGCCGCTGGAATATGTCATCCTTATCGGCGACTGCGCCGGGACTGTTGCTGTTGCCGCTTCCGAATCAAACGGCGACCACGATTATTCCCGCCTCGATGGCGACGATATCCTCGCCGATATCGGAGTGGGACGCTTTTCCTGCGCCAATACCACTCAATTGGCTGCTGAAGTCAATAAAGTGGTTTCTTATGAATCCAATCCCTATATGGGTCAGACCGCTTGGTACAAGCGAGGCGCGGTTATCGCCGGTTCCAATCTTTCCGGTCTTTCCACTATCCAAGTCAATCAAACTGTCCGCTTTAAAGCTCTGCAAAACGGCTATATGGTGGTTGATACTCTCTGGTACACAATGGGCGGCTCTTATACTACTTTTATTAATAATAGTTTTAACGGAGGTATTAGTTTTTTTAATTATCGCGGCTGGTTAGGCATGTCCGGTTATAATCCCGGCGATCCGCAAAATCTGACAAATTATTATAAAATTCCTTTCGTAGTTACCATTACCTGCGGCACTGGCGATATCACTTCCAGCGGCGCGGATTATACGGAAGAATTCTTCCGCGCCGGCACGCCCACTACTCCCAAAGGCGGAATCGGCGCTATCGGAACAGCTACTACCGGGACGCATACCAGATATAATAATTGCGTCGACAGCGGGATTTGGGGGGGAGTTTTCGATTATGGGATTTTTGAAATGGGGTACGCTCTTAATGTCGGCAAGTATGAATTGTATATGAGTTACCCCGATAATACGGGCGATGTCAACAATTTTTCTCACTGGAACAACCTCATCGGCGATCCCAGCTGTCAATATATCACCGATATTCCCGCGGCGATAACCGCGGTCTGCCCTGACACGCTTTCCCTAGGCGAAGATGTGCTAAACCTGACTTTAACCGACTCCCTGACACAAAATCCGCTTTCCGAAGCTTTAGTTTGTTTAAAAGGCACTGGAGTTTATTCCGCCATATATACAGATGAAAGCGGAGAATTGACTTTTCCTTTACCGGAATTGACAACGGGAAATCTTACGCTTACTGTTACCAAGCACAATTACCGACCGGTGATACGAACAATCCCCATCGTCACTGAACCCATCTATGTCGGCATCGACAGCCTCGATGTGGATGATGACAATGTCGGTTCGTCCCTTGGTAATAATGACGGATTGGTCAATCCCGGTGAAACTATAGAAATGGGTATTTCACTTAAAAACTTTGGAGTTGAACTTACCGCTTCAAACATTAACGCTGTGTTGACTTCACCCAGCGAATTTGTCCTGATAAATAGTTCCACTTCAAGTTTTTCCAATCTGGGACCGGGGATTTCCTCGCCGCTCAATTATAATTATGTTTTTACCGCTTCGCCCGATGCAGTTTACGGACAAATTCTCCCGCTTAATTTGACGATCAATTCCACACAAGGCAGCTGGCAGTCCTATTTACCCATAACTGTTTCAGCGCCGGATGCCATATTTTTAAATTCCGCAGTGCAATCACCCGACGCCAGACTCGACCCGGGTGAAACTGCCCCGGTAGTCGTGACACTTTCCAATATCGGAGATGTGAATATAGTAAATTTAGTGGCTATTCTCTATACGGACAACGAAAACATCGACATCTTGCAGGATTTATCCTCGGTGGGTACTTTAAATGCCGGGCAGTCCGCAGCAGGGCCCGCCTTTACGGTTCAAGCTTCACCCTATACCGTTCCCGGTGATTTAGTGGATTTTACGGTCTTTCTCTTCGGCAGTGGAGACTATGCGGACACCACGGAATTTTCCCTTACTGTAGGTTTAGCTATTGCCGAAGACCCCACCGGTCCGGATAATTACGGGTATTATATCATCGACGATTCTGACGAAATGTACAGCGGCCGGCCGGTTTACAACTGGGTCGAAATCGATCCCAACTCCGGCGGAGCGGGCAGTGACGCGCAGTTGACCGATTTTGGCAATGAACAAGATGATTCCCGCCTGCTTTTACTTCCCTTTACTTTCCAGTATTACGGGCAGCCTTTCGACACCTTGACGCTGTGTTCCAATGGCTGGATCGCTTTGGGCAATTATGCTTATTTTACCGATTTCCGCAACTTTTATATTCCTTCGACCGCTGGTCCATATTCAATGATAGCGCCTTTCTGGGATGAACTTTATCAAACTACCAATCCAGTAAGGAAAGTCTATTATTATAACGACATCGCCAGCCACCGTTACATTATCGAATGGAATGTTTTAACCGCCGGCACCGGAACACCGGTGGAAAAATTTGAAGTCATCCTATTTGACCCGGAATTTTATCCTGCTTCCTCTGGCGATGGGGAAATCGTCATCCAATACTACGATGTCAATAATGTGACCGCGACCTCTTCCTGGGATAACAGCTACGCTACCGTTGGGATAAAAAGCCCGGATAATTTGGATGGTCTGCTCTATACTTACTGGAACGATTATACACCCGGCTCCGCCACTTTACACGACAATATGGCTTTAAAAATCACTACGGAGAGACCGGTTAAAATCATTCCGCCGACAATTTCGCATCCTGCTGTGGAAAATGTTACTTCACCTTCACTGTTTTACAATGTCTATGCGGATATTGTCTCGTCATACCCTCTGGTTCAGGATAGTCTTAAAGTATTTTACACTGACGATCCGATAACCGGTTATGAAAGTACGATTTTATTCCCGGATACCACAGGTTCTGTTTATCAATATCTGGGCTTGATACCGGAATATGCTCCACCCGATATAGTGTATTATTATCTTTACGCTGCGGATGTGCAAAATGGTTTTTCCTTTTATCCTGCGGCCGGACCGGGTTCGCCGCTTTCTTTTATGGTGGGACCTTTGGACACAGCGCTTTTTGAAGACGCCGAAATGGAAAACGGCTGGTCGCTGGGTATTACCGGCGATAACGCTACTTCCGGTATCTGGATCCGGGAGGACCCGGTCATATCCATCGCCGACAACGGTCATATCGTTCAGCCCGAAGACGATTTTACTACAGACCCGGGGCATATTTGTTTTGTCACCGGCAACGCCGCTTTAGGCGCTTCCGGCGGCACTAACGATGTCGACGGCGGAGTGACTACTTTGCAAAGTCCGGTTTATGATCTTTCGGCTTATTCCAATCCCATTATTTCGTATTGGTACTGGTATACCAATAATCAAGGCTTGAATCCCGGTCAGGATTTTTGGTATGTCGCGGTTACTGAAGCCGGTTCAGGTTCTTGGGTAGTTATCCAGAATACTACCGAATCGACGCCGGAAAACTGGCAGAAGAACCAATTCTTCCTCGTCGATTATCTTACTAATTTTACGGAAATTCAGATGCGTTTCCGCGCCTCCGATGATGCCAATGGTTCACTTGTAGAAGCGGCGGTCGATGATATTCTCATCGTAAATCTTGATGACCATTGGCCCGATGCCCTGCTGACTGCGCAAAATATTCATATTACGGTCGAGGGCGATCAGGTGACATTGAATTGGCTGCCCGATCCCTGGGCGGTCGATTATTCTATCGTAAAAAGTGATAATCCGTATTTTTCATTTGAGCAGGGAATATCGGTAGGGCAGACGGCTAGTACTTCTATTAGTTTCACTTCTTCCGCCGCCGCAGAATTCTATATGATTAAGGCGCAGCGGTAAAAGCAGTGTTCAAGTGTTCAAGTTAGCAAGTGTTCAAGTGAAAGTACAATATACTGTGCTGTCAGGCTCCACGCCTAACAGCATATCGAATAGATCTTCAACGATTCAATGGATTGAAACGCTTATAACAGCCAAAGTGAAAAAAATCTTGACCTACTTTGTGAAATTTATTGCAAAATCTTTCCTGCTAATTTGACTTTTTTCGAGAAAATCATTATATATATTACGGGTCAAGTTATCTCTGGGTCTGAACACCCTCTAAAACACTACTCAACATAAACAAGTGATGTCTTAAACCTTAGGAGTATTTAAAGATGTTATTAAAGGAAAAATTTGCTGCCAAACTCCCGGCTTGGAGAAGTGAGATAAAGACAATTCTCGCTGAGAGCGGCGATGTCAAGATTTCCGATGTGACCGTCGCGCAAGCCTACGGTGGTATGCGTGGTGTCAAAGCCATGATCTGTGACACATCCGAAGTTCCGCCGGATAAAGGATTATTAATCCGCGATATACCTATCGCTAAATTAACTGACAAACTGCCCGAAGAAATCTTCTACCTCCTCTGCATCGGCGAACTGCCCAATGCCGCGGAATTGAAAGATTTACAGGCGGAATACGCCAAACGCGCCGCCATCCCGAAGTATGTCTGGGATGTGCTGAAAGCGATGCCCAAAGATTCCCATCCGATGTGTATGCTGGATACCGGGATTTTGGTGATGGAACGGGAATCCAAATTCCGCGCCCGCTATACCGAAGGGATGAAGAAGGACGAATACTGGGATCCGATGCTGGAAGATTCCCTCGATTTATTGGCGAAACTTCCGGGATTAGCCGCCGGCGTCTATCGTATTCGGTTTGGCAAAGGCAATCCCATCGACTACGATCCGAAACTGGATTGGGGTGGAAACTACGCTAAAATGCTGGGATTACCCGATCCCACCGGCAAATTCGCCGACCTCATCCGCCTCTATCTGACTCTACATTGCGATCATGAAGGCGGCAATGTCTCCGCTCACGCCTGCCATTGCGTGGGCAGCGCTTTATCCGACGCCTACTATGCCGTATCCGCCGGTTTGAATGGTCTGGCAGGGCCTTTGCACGGTCTGGCCAATCAGGAATGCCTCGATTGGATTTTGAAAACCATCGAAAAATTCGGCCGCGCTCCGTCACCGGAAGAACTCAAAAAATTTGCTTGGGATACCTTGAATTCCGGTAAAGTCATCCCCGGTTACGGTCATGCGGTTCTCCGCATCACCGATCCTCGTTTCGACGCTTTCCTGGCTTTCGGACGCAAATTCTGTATGGATAGCCCGGTGGTGCAGACTGTTTCCAATGTCTTCGATGTCGTCCCCGGCGTGCTGACCGAACAAGGCAAAGCCAAAGATCCTTGGCCTAATGTTGACGCCGCTTCCGGCGGTATGCTGTATTATTATGGTCTTACAGAATTCTCTTACTACACGGTTCTCTTCAGCGTCTCCCGTACTATGGGAATCTGTTCTCAGCTGATTGTCAACCGCGCTTTGGGAATTCCCATCGAAAGACCCAAATCGGTGCCGACTACCTGGATTAAGAAACAGCTTGCGGCAGCCAAGAAATAAGACAAATTCTATATTGTCGATAAACGGCGGTGAAAATCTCACCGCTGTTTTTGTTTTATTACTGAAAAATATTGAAAAATTTGCATTATCTTGTGCAAAATACTTGACATTATCGGCAATTTTGTTTAAAATATAGTGATTATCTTGCATAGTCATTCTCGAATTCTCAGAAACCGCCTCACAGATAAAACTCCAATCATTCTTTATTCGTTATCTTATTGTTATTTGTAATTCTATTAATTTTTTATCAAAATGTTTCTAATGTTATTCCAAATCACACCGAAAATATAAATAGCGTTTTATCTTACCATAGGAACTGCTTGACAATTTTTAATTCTGAAATTATCATTCGAACCACTGGATCGCCCGCCTTGCTCTGCAGCCTTCTGAACAAACTTCCCAACTGATGTAGGGAGCATTTATGGAAGGAAGAAATTTTTTGGTGGATGGCAATGGCCGTTTATTTTTATCCCTGACCATTTTATTGGTCATAGTGGCCTTTCCCCTCGGGTCTTCGGCGCAGATGCATATCGGCGGTGTTGTTGAAGGTACTTTGTTTGCTTGGCAGAGTCCTCTGGTGGTTGACAATACTCTGATTATTCTCGCTGGAACTACCCTGCTTATCGAACCCAGCGTGGAAATTGTCTTCGACAAGAATGATTCCATCCGGGTTTACGGTAACCTCACCGCCATTGGCAATGCTCAAGACAGCGTGTTTTTTATTAAATCGGACACGGCCGATACGGAATGGTACGGGATGATCTTCGAGGACCCCTATGCCTCCAACAGCGTACTGCAGTATTGTTCTGTCAAAGGTTCAACTCATGGCCTTACTTTCGACAGCTGTTCGCCTGAAGTGGCTAATTCCCTCATCTCTTCTTCCCGAAGCGGTATATATGTCCAATATTCTGTCCCCGCCATAACTAACAATTCGATCAATATTAGTATAGAAGAAGGTAGTCCCTATATCGCTTACGGAATTCAGCTTTGGGATTCTCCTTGTTCCATCGAATACAATACTATCAATGTGGAAAATCCCAATATCCAGTTAGATGTCAATGCTTTTGGCGTGCATGCTTCTTTATCCCAATTGAGACTTCTCAGGAATTATATAAATGTTTACTCAAAAGGAAAGCCTGTCGGAGTTTTTCATTATGGTTCATCCAAAGATACTGTAAGTTACAATGAAATCGTGGTCCATTCCGAAGGTTCTTATGTTCGCGCCGGATTGATGCAAGTCGATTGTTCCACCGCTTTTATCACCAATAATACTATTGTCGTTTCCAGCCCGTACAAAGATATTTCGATGCAATTTATGCAGTACTCCTTTGGTATGAAAATCATTAACAATATTATATGCGGTGATTTTAATTCCAAAGGCATCGAATTTCTTGATTATTCCATCCCTGAAGAACTGACCTATAATGATTTGTTTGGACATTCGGAGATATTAGTCGGCTATTCACCGCTTGATCCTTCCAATATTATTGAGGATCCTTTGTTCACGATGATTATGCCGGATAGTATGTACTATCTGACCAGTCATTCGCCCTGTATAAATGCCGGACATCCGGCATCGATGTTCTTCGATCCTGATAGCACCATCGGAGATATGGGAGCTCATTATTTTGAAATACAGGTCGAAGCACCTGTTTATGAACCTCCTGCACAGTTCGATTTAATCCAAGTTTACCCCAATCCGACCAATTCTTCCTCGATAATTAAACTGGATTTAAATGAGACCTCCGATGTCGATATTGAAGCATTCGACATTCTGGGCAGATCGGCGGTTATATTATTCCAAGGGCAGCTTCCCCCTTCCCGGCATTACTTCAACTGGGATATGTCGAATTTGTCTAATGGAATTTATTTTATCAGGATTTCTATTCAGGATAATATTCAGGTAGAGAAGATAATACTACTCAAGTAAACACTTATATTTATCCGATATTTGCAATGAAATGATTGTTGAATATTTTTAAGTATTTATCATTCATATTATCTGTCTTTTATTATTATCGCCCTCGCGAAAAATTCTTGCAGCCACCTCAAGCAGGGTGGCTGCTTGTGTAATAAGCTGATTTTACTCATAACAGTGTAATTTCGATTGTGTCCAGATATAATTGTTAGGACGCGATTAGAAGTGACGCAGGGTCCCTGCACCCTGCGCCAATTACCAATATATTTTAGATTTGCTGCAGACTACAGGGAGTCTGCAGCACGCTTAATGTACTATTTGACAATTATATAATGACATCACCGTAATTTCTGGATTTGAAAAAATGAAAAAAATCATCTTACTATTTTTAGCTGGATCGTTTTTACTAACGCTTAGCTGTTCCTTCGATGCTGATAGGGATAATCCTATCGATCCGAACAGTAATGTGTATTTTAATCCGGCTTCAGTGACCGGTGTCGTATTAAGGAAAAGCGGAAGTCCTATTAGCAATGTAGAAGCAAGTTTGAGCCCGGGTAATCATATCAGTGTTACTAATAATAATGGTCAATTTTTTCTTTACAATATAACCGCAGGTCCTAAGACTATTAAAATTGAACATCCTGACTATGATTATATAGAGATGGATATCTTTTTAAATACCGGTGTCGAATTTGACACTGTCTTTACTCTTGACGCCAAACCGGTTATCGATTCGGCTTCTGTGACTTCTCAAAACATATTGATAGATCCACAATTATATGAATATGATTCACAAGTATATATCTATGCTAATATATTCGATCCTGATGGCAGTACAGAAATGGATTCCAGTGAGATCAAAGTATCATATTTCGATAATTTAATAACACTTAATAATATTTCAGGTTCAATCTATGAATATACTATTGATGAAGATGACTTTCCTGGTGGAATGATAGATAGCTTACTTAATGTGCCTTTTACTCTTTTTGTTATCGATCCTGGTAGTGACACTACCTGGAGTAATCCTTTGTATATTAACGCAGTGCTTGCTTTTCGAATATTTCTTTCAAAGCCAATACCGGGAACGGTTTTTTATACTGGGAATCCATATTTTGAATGGAATTATAGCGAGTACAATAACACATATTTTTATCATAAACAGATATTAAGCATTCGTAACGAATTTCCCTCATATTTAGTATATGAAAAGGCTCTATATGATACCACCGAACATTATTATGAAAATATTTTTACTGAAATCGCGTATGACACATTGTTGGATGACACCTTGAATCCAGGCAGATACACTTGGACTATCCGTTTTGCTAACCTTTTTGGAGATTTTGTCCAAAGTGATGAAGCTGTTTTTGAAATCAGCGATTAAATGTTTCTTATCTTTTAACATATTTTTTATCTATTTCACTTGTTTTTATGACCGAAATCGACCTGAAATCTTGGCAGGGCCCTTTTCGAGCCCTTTCGGATGTGAGTCAAATCATCAATTCCATCCGTGAAATCGATCCGCTGCTTACCAAAATCCTCGATGTCGCCATTGAAACGGTCAAAGCGGAGCGAGGCTTTATCGTTCTTACCAGGGATGACACCAAAGAATTAGCCGTCGCCCGGAACATCTCCCGGCAGACCATTGAAGATTTGACTCAAGCTTCCGCCAGCATCATTCAATCAGCTCTCGATTCCAATGAACCGGTATTGACGCACGACGCTTTGAAAGATCCTCGTTTTTCCGGTTCGGAAAGCGTGATTTTTCAGCAGATCAATTCCGCCGCCTGCGTCCCCTTGAACTACCGTAAAAAAACTCTTGGCGCACTCTACCTTGACAGCCGCGGCGACCGGGAAAAGTTCAATGACGAGTCGATGGAATTCCTGCACGCTTTTGCCAATCAAGCCGCCATTGCCATCGAAAACGCATATCTCTATGGTGAACTCCGCGAAGAAAACCGCCAGTTGCAGAATGAAGTCCAGCGGATTTACGCTTTTGAAGAGATCATCGGAAAGAGCCCGAAAATGCAGGATGTCTTCAATATTATGTCGCGTATAATGAATTCCGACATCACCGTTCTTCTGGAAGGCGAAAGCGGTACCGGTAAAGAATTAGTCGCCCGGGCTTTGCATTACAACAGTCCCCGCAAAGACCGTCCCTTTGTCGCCCAATTCTGCGGCAATCTGGCGGAAAACCTGCTGGAAAGCGAATTATTCGGACATAAAAAAGGTTCCTTCACCGGCGCTTATACCGATAAAAAAGGTTTGTTTGAAATCGCCGACGGCGGCACTTTTTTCCTCGATGAAATCGGCGAAATTTCTCCCCAAATCCAGGCTAAATTGCTCCGCGTTTTGCAGGAAGGCGAAATCCGCAGGGTGGGGGATACCGAAGCCCGGAAAGTGGATGTCAGAATCATTTCCGCCACAAATAGAAACCTTAGGGATGAAGTTGATAAAAAGTTTTTCCGGGAAGATCTTTATTACCGGCTGAATGTTATTCAAATAAAAATGCCTCCTCTGCGTGAACGGCACGGCGATGTACCTCTGCTGGCAAAACACTTTTTAAAGAAATTCTCGAAAAAACGCAGCGAAAAACCGAAAATATTATCCCGCGAAGCGATGCGGCTGTTGGAAAAATACCATTGGCCCGGCAATGTCCGAGAATTGGAAAACTGTCTGGAAAGGTCTATAGTACTATCGCTTAATGAAGAAATTCAAGCGGATGATCTGCTCATTCCCACCGTTGCGCCGGGAGATAGCAGCCGTAAGACTCTGAAAGAACTGGAAAGAGAATTCGTCCTGAATACTTTGGAAGAAGAAAATGGAAATAAGACAAAAACCGCGGAAATTCTGGGGGTCTCGCTCAGATGGCTGCACTATAAATTGAACGAATGGAATTTTAATAAGAAAAAGGAAAAATAATCACAAATCTTAAGGAATATAACTCCGGCTTTATTATTTAGTATATGGAAGCTCCGCGAAAAATAGGCAAATACGAGATTTTAGAAGAAATCAGCCATGGATCGATTACCTCTGTTTATAAGGCTTACCAACCCGATTTAAAACGGGTAATTCTGATTAAAAAGCTTCATCAAAAGCTCGTTAATGAAGAAGATATTCGGGAAAGATTTTTCCGGGAAGCGCAGGTTTACGCTCAAATAAATCATCCTAACATTGTCTCCGTTTTCGATTTTCATAGTTCCGAAGAGGGGACTTATCTCGTCCTGGAGTTTATCAAAGGCAGCAGTCTGGCGGAATTGATCAATGGAAAACCCTTCCCCCTCGAAGTGACTTTTGCGCTGATTAACGAAATCCTCAAAGGCTTAAAATACGCGCATGATAAAGGGATTGTCCATCGTGATATTAAACCCGATAACCTTCTGATTTCCGAAGATGGTCTGGTAAAAGTATCCGATTTCGGTCTGGCGGTCTTCGAAGGAGCGACTTCACTGACACGGCAAGGTATGGTGGTGGGTACTCCCGCTTATATGTCACCGGAACAAGCGGCTGGTAAAAGGATCGACAAAAACAGCGATCTGTTCTCTTTGGGCATTGTCTTTTTCGAACTATTGACCGGCGTCAATCCTTACAAAACCGATAATTTTTCCGCCTGCATTAAAAAAATCATTTCCGACCCCCCGCCCAAACTAGTCGATTACAGAGCCGACTTGCCGTTGCTGCTGGAGAAAATTCTTGCCCGAATGCTGGAAAAAAGTCCCGGTAAGCGCTATCAGAAAAGCGAGGAAATTGCCGAAGACCTGAAATCAGTCGATATTGGCATCTCGCTGCCCAACGCCAAAGAAATTATCGCCAGGTTTTTCCTGCAGCGCGACAATTATTCCACCTCAACTATTAAAGTCACTTCGACTATTGCCAGAAATCGTGCGCTGCGCAGGAAGTGGATTTTTAGTTTATCCTCAATTTTTCTGGTACTGCTTTTTTCAGTTCTATATATTTTTAATGTCTTTACTCCAAGAAGTGAATCATCAGAACTGGAAATTTCCGCACAGCAAACAGCTGTGGAAGACGATTCTTTACTAAAAAATTCCCATACAGGCCTCGACAGCGTAAAATCAGCGGATACTTCGCTGATAAAACCACCGTTGCAAAAATCTCCTGCGGATTATCAGGAAAAATCATCGCCGGCAGATAATAGGAATAATCAGAAAACTCCTTCGATTGTACCAGTAAAGTCTAATGTCAGCCTGTCTGTCGATGATACTAAACCGGAACATCTGTCCAAGGTAAAGAAAGAAAATACCGCGGCTAAAGAAAAAGAAGCGGCTGAAACGCCGGGAATTATTTCCTCTGAACCGGGAGAATTATTAGTTACCTGCTTCCCCTGGGCAGATGTGTATTTGGATGGGAAATTACTAGGGCAGCCTCCTTTCGCCCGTCCATTTAAAGTCGATCCCGGCCGACATCTGCTGATTTTTATCCGCCCGGATTACCCGGTGGTTTCCCAGGAAATCAATATTTCCCCGGAAGAAAAGTCCATTATCGATGTCAATCTTTGGGAACATCTTGGTGTCCTAAAAGTATCTACTACTAACACCTGGGCGGAAATTTGGATCGATGGGAAAATGGTCGACCGCACCCCTCGCGCCGATCCCCTAATTCTACCATTAGGCAAACACACCATCGAACTGAAAAATCCCGGCTACGAGATTTTTTCCACCACTTTAGAATTTGTGGAAGGTAAAAAAGACGCGGAATTACTTTCCGTAACTTTGGCGCCAAAACAATAGGCGGAATAGTTATTCCTCACTGACACTTTAGGCGCTTACTGTTATGGCATCGATAATAAATTGTCGATAATTCGACTGACATTGTGGTGTCAGGCGCATTCGCCTGACACCAGTCTTACTTTCGATGTTTATTATATTTGTAGGGAAGAATCACTGTCTCGTCCGACTTCTTGGACGAGGCGTTGAGCTTGTCCCAGAATGTACCCCGAACTTGTCATTCCCGTGAAAGCGGGAATCCAAGCATTTGTAATTTAATGAGATATGGATACTGGCTTTCGCCAGTATGACGCCCTTTGGGCGTTTTGGGACAACCTCGTTGCCTCGTCCCTACATTTCGGTTATCATGTCAGGTCACGCTCAGTTTCACAGAGGAAAGACCTGACAGGGCGAGCTCTTCTTAAAGATGGCTTGCTGAGCTAACTAACCTGCATTATTCATAAAATTGTAAAATTATAGAATCCTTCATAGCATTTTGTATTTGTAGGGACGAGACCTTGTCTCGTCCGCTTTTTGGACGAGGCGCTGCCTCGTCCCTACAATAAGAATCTGTGTATATTTGTGTTATGATTTAATAAATAAAATTTATGAATTAATCAAGCTAAGTAACCTTTATAGTTTTTGTTGCACCATATATTTTATAATTGGAGTCATTATGCTTGGTCATTGGGAAATTATTTTAATAGTCTTCGCAGTTATTGTCCTTTTCGGCAGTAAGAAAATTCCGGAATTTATGCGGGGATTAGGCAGCGGTGTGAATGAATTTAAGAAAGGAATGAAGGAAGGCAGTGAAAAAAGCGACAAGAAACCGGACGAAGAAAAGAAAGAAGAATAATCCCTCTCTGCCGGATCTTCCTTAAAAAAAGGGCTCATCTCCAAATTAGTTGCATACAAATGCTGTTGATATTTTCTCTATCTAACATAATAACAGATGAATACAGTCATGCTGAACTTGTTTCAGCATCCAGTGTCTTTTAGGTCGTATGATGAATAAAACAAAAGACGCTGGATTCCGAACCAAGTTCGGAATGACCAGCTTAAGTTTTTAGAGATAAAATTGAAATTCGTTTTACTTGCAACTCTTTTGGATGAGAACCAAAAAAAGAAAGGGCAGCTATTAGGCTGCCCTGTGAAAGTTCATTTTATGATGGTTATTTCCACTCGGCGGTTTTCCGGGGCTTTAACATTGGCATGGATAAAATTAACGGCGCCCAAACCCTCGATACCGATGCGGTCAGGTTCGATACCGGTATTTACCAGATAACTCTTGACTGCATCCGCCAGCCTCAGACTCTTCTCCACTGCCACTTCCATACTTCCCAAATCTTCGCAATATCCGGCGATGCGGATTTTTATCTCAGCCCGAATATACATTCCCAGGAAAAGTTTGAACAAAGCTTGATACGATCCTGCAGTCAAGGTTCCCTTATCTCCTTCGAACGCCACTCCCTTCAGGATACCATCTTCGATGCCGCCGATACCAATTCCGTCTTTATCCACGATAAAATTCGCCGGAGTATTCATTTCTTTGTCTTTATAATCAGGAACGCCGTCATGGTCGATGTCGACTGGAACTCCCATCTTATCGACTTTGACTTCCTGCGGAGTCGCCGGATGGCAATCCCGGTAATCCGGAACCTTGTCGCCATCGCTGTCGAGAGGACGCCCGCGGGAATCGATGTCAACACCTAACGGCGTGTTTTTACCCAAATCGATGTAATCCGGAATTCCGTCCATATCGTCATCCAGCGGCCGGCCGGCTTCATCGACCGTCACTCCGGCCGGAGTTCCCGGAGATTTGTCGATTAAATCAGGAACTCCGTCGCCGTCGCTGTCTTTTTCACCGGTTATTTCTCGTGGAGTCTCTTCGACAAACTCTACTACTCGGGCAGGCTGTTCTTTCTTCCCCTCCTTGGAAAACATAGTCTTTATCGAAGGACTGGATATAACTGCGGCAATTTCTATAGTTTCGGTAGTTCCATCCCACCAAAATTCTTCAATCCATTCATGGCCAGAAAGTTCAATTTGCAGCTGCCGAAATTCGCTCAAATTCAAACTGTACCTTAATCCCGCATGGATTCCCATGGAAGAGTAGCGTTTATTTCCGGGGCTGAATAAGGTATGATATAAAGGACCGCCAGTAATCTCTAATTTGGAATTAGGATTGATATTCCATAAGGGGTAGATCAGACTAAAATTCAAGGGAATATGAAGAATAATATCATTTCCAATGGTATCTTTTGAAGAGAAAAATCCTACTCCAAAATCCCCTCCGATTTTTAGTTTTGAAAAAATCCGGTATTCATAACCTAACTTTGCGTTGATCCCAAAACTGAGATGTTTGGTTATGTTTGCTGAGAAAGGATAAAAGACGGCAAGACCAGCTCGATATGATTCTTTGCTGTCATTCTGAGCGAATGTGATATTCCCCAGAAATATGGATAATGCCAATACAGCCAAAAGCAAGTTTTTTCTCATCTCAACCTCTGGTTATGAGGTGATTTATGATTTCGTTTTAATTTTGCGGAAGAGGATTTTTTAAAATAGCCGACAGTGGTCAGTCGTCAGTAGTCAGAATAAGAAGTGTTCAAGTTAGCAAGTGTTCCCAGTATGGGTCACTGCGTGACAAGTAAAAAAGCAATTAATTTAAAAGGCTCTTCGCTGTTTTGTATGGGTAGTCTTTCCTTAACGATTAGACCAGTCCCATTTAATTTAACCTTTGGTAGGCGGGGGGCTCGTCCCCCCGCACGATTTGTCGGGGGACAAGCCCCCG
>Ga0172369_10002003_pt1 | contig 28595 bp, 25 predicted proteins | sample LakKiv25m_FD_114539 | JGI IMG/M metagenome (GOLD analysis project Ga0172369, IMG submission 114539) | Freshwater microbial communities from Kabuno Bay, South-Kivu, Congo - kab_022012_11.25m | ecosystem: Environmental > Aquatic > Freshwater > Lake | place: Democratic Republic of the Congo...
AATTCCTGAATAGTGGCGAAACAGTAATACCTGTTAAAGTAATTGACATAAGAAAAGCATTTTGCATGTATAATGTTGTTACGAGCTTGGACGCAATTTTTATTACAGATACTACTCTTGCGGCAGCAATGCACCCTCCGGAGCAAGGTCCGGATTATTGTTCGCATTTGTGGGAAGTTTCGATTACGGGTCGTTTAATAAGAAAGTTGACATTTGAGCCATGAGGAAGATTTTCATAAAAAATTAATTCCTCTTTGCCTTGGTTTCCTCGAGAAGCTTGCCGAAATCCTCGTCGTCAAGCGTGTATTTCGCATTGCAGTACTGACAAACAAGTTCGCTGTGTCCGGCATCGAGCATCTCCTGAATTTCGCTATGCTCCAACGTCAGCAGTCTTGATAAAAAGCCCTCCTTCGAGCATCTGCAAAAGAAATCCACAGGTGTACTACTCAGCAAATCGAATTCAAACGGCAAAATTTCCTTCATTGCCTTGTCGGGTGTCAAGCCCTCATTGAAAAACTTCCCGATTGATTTTATCTTCGTAAGTCCCTTCGAAATTTTCTCTATATCCTTCTTCTTTGCACCGGGTAATGCCTGAACGACAATCCCTCCGGACTGAGTAATCATGCCGTTATCATCAATTTCCACCTCGAGAATAATTGCGGATTGTATCTGCTCCGATTGCTGAAAATACTTGACCATTTCGCTTTCAATGTCGCCTTTTTGCATAGCAATAACGCTTGTCTGCGGCTCTTTCTTGTTGTACAAAATCCGAATAACCTTGAAAGTACCGGTCCCGAGAAGTTCCGACATCGAACTCAGCGGTTCATTTATCATTTCTGAATCATAGCGAATATACCCACGGACCTCGCCAACCTGCAACGCTTCTGCAAGAATATAAGAAACAACACCTGTGCCGTTTGCCTCAATTACAATCCTCTCCTCACCTTTCAAAAATGACGACAACAGCGATGCGGCAGATAATGCACGTGCCATTAAAAAAGCAGGAAGAAAATGTAAATCGTGTTTTTCCTGAGCAGTCCTTGCCGCTTTTGTATTCTTAACCATAACTGCACGGAACTTCCCGTCTTTCGATATTACCTTGACGACTCTGTCGCGAGTTTTAAATTCTTCCAATATTTCTTCTTTTGTTTTTTTCATTTGCTTATAGATTGAGTTTGAAGATATTTATTTTACTCGCAGAAATCAATCAGCAAACAACAAACAGCATACAATATTTTTTCATGGTGTTTCATTTTGTGAATTTTTAAATTATCCAAATTTACTTGTTGTAAGTTGTTTAAATTACAATTAGTTTCTGCTTCGATTTCCGAAATTTCATGAAAAACGTCGTTTTTTTCTTTTTTCATTTTCCGTTATCGGTATTCAGTGTCTGTAAGATTTTAAATGCAAAGATTCGCGAAGTTATTGCGAAGTTACGCTAAGTTTTTATCTGAACGGTGAATTTTGGAATTTTTGTCAACAGTGAAGACATGTTGTCCAAGTGTTGCGACACTGTAAGTTATTATTTAATATATCCTTAATTGTTGTGTGGCATCGTTGTCATTGTTTTTTTTAAATAGTTTATAGTGACATCAGAAAGCATATAGAATTTTAAATTTACAATTAAATTACTACGAAGAGGACGTCGAAGTTACTTTTCAAAGAGCGAACAATTCGAATTTAAGAAGTTGATGCAAAATGTAATTTATTTTATTTTAAAAGGATTTTTATTTTATTTTTATTTTATTTTTACTGTGTTTTCGGTTATCTGTTGTCAGTTATCCGTAGGAAATTAAATGTAAAGGGCATAGTCAGAATCGCAGATTTTCGCAGATTATTGGATTTCGCTGATTTTTTCGTCGGAAAGGTGATTTTGGGGATTTATAGGATTGACAGAATTTCTCGCTCTTTGACAAGAATATAGAATTACACAACCCCTTGCCCCCACTTGATAGAGGGGGGATTATATGTCGCCACTTTGTGGATTTCCCGTTGTTGGTTGTTCGTAAAACAGGACTTAAAAGTCTTGGCTATTGACCTTTATAATTTGTTAATTGCTAATTGTTAATTATTAATTTTATAATAAATTCCTCTTTCGCTGAGATAATTCAGAATGTAAGCAAAAGCTGTTTCATCTTCGCCTAAGTATTCAGGTGGAATAATGCCCTTCCTCGAAAATTTTCCTTCCAAAAGCAGGTTGGCGGCGGCTGTAGCGGTATATCCTGTTGTTCTTGCCATTGAAGATGTCTTAGTTTCCTTGTTGTATCTATCGAGAAGATTGTAAACATAACTCACCTGTTTCCCGGCTTCTTCACCTTCGATGATAATACGCATCACAGTGAATTCTTCTTCTTCCGGCTGCAGTTTCCATTTCTTAAAAAGCAACTTTGAAGTGAAATCCATTGGTGAAATTTCAATGCCTTTGATACTGATTTTCTCATTACTGAAAAAACCGCTGTCCCTCAAAACCTTGATGTATTCTATATGACCGGGGTATCTCAATGTCTTTTCCTTCATGTTGGGAATTTTCATTGTGAACATTAGAGAACGCAATCCATCGGAGTTGAAAGCTTCCAAAGTGCCTATGTTTTCGAACTCGAGATACTCTGCATCTGATAAAGCTGGTTTGGTAACGATGAATCCGTTCTCGACATATCTTGCAGGGCGTGTATATTCCTCCAAAACATCAACCGGAGAAAATGGAGCTTTGTATTCAAACGGCTTTTCGCGCTTTGCAGGCAAGCCACCTACATAACATTCGAAATTAGAAACTTTCATTCTTTTGTTGTGATAGCCAAGAAGAATATTGTCCATACCCGGAGCGACGCCGCAGTCAACGATTGCAGTAACATTATTCTTTTTTGCGAGTTCGTCGAGAGCAAAGCAATCTTCGGGAAAGAAGGAAATGTCAACGATATTTTTACCTGCTTCGATTACTGTTTTGCATGTGTTATATCCCATAAATCCGGGAACTGCACCGATAACAAGAACATCCTTCGACAAGCTCTGGATGACGTCCTTCGACAAGCTCAGGATGACTGATTTAATATTTTCAGGATTTCTCAGGTCAGAGTGAATTGTTTTGATATTATGAGCTTCGAGAAACTGCAGGGCAGATTCATTTACATCAACGGATGTTACATCATGCTTTTGAGCAAGGTCGAGAGCCATTGCTTTGCCGACCATACCGGCACCGAGAATTACGATTTTATTCATTTTTTCCTTTTAATATCAGAGAAAATTAAACTAAATATTTTGATTTTTGGGCAACATCATTATGAAATTTGTTCCCTTTTTGGGTTGACTTTCAACGAAAATTTTTCCATTGTGCGATTCTACAATCCACTTAACGATAGAAAGACCCAACCCGGAACCCTTGATGTTTTCTGAAGAACGGGCTTTGTCAACGCGATAGAATCTATCGAAAATATGACCAAGTTCTTCTTGAGTCATACCAAGACCATTATCGGAAACCTTGATTTCAACATAATGTTCCCTGTCCTTAAGCGAAATCCTAACACCACCTTTTTCAGGAGTATATTTAACGGCATTATCGAGAATATTCAGGACTGCCTGATGGATTTTACCATCATCAAATTGAGCAATAACTCCTTTTTGAATATCCGAAGAAATTTCAATGTTCTTGGTTTCAGCAATGATGGTTATGTCTTCAGTAATACTTTCAATTAATACAGAGAGGTTTCCTCTTGCGAAGGACAACTTGGAATGACCGCTATCAGCACGGGAAAGCTGCAGGAGGGATTCAACAACATTGGAAAGACGAAGGACTTCGTCCAAAGCGCTTCCAAGAACTTCGATATAGTCATCTTCACTTCTCTCTTTACTCAGTGCGATTTCGATTTCACCTCTGAGAATTGTGAGAGGAGTCCGAAGCTCATGAGATGCGTCGGATGTGAATTGCTGAATTCTGATAAAAGATTGCTGAAGCCGTAGAATCATATCGTTTAATGTTCTTGCGAGCCGGGCAATTTCGTCGTCGGTATCGGGTTCTTCGATTCTGAGTGAAAGATTGCGTGCAGTAATGTCGTTAGCTGTCTTTGTCATTTTGTCAACCGGCTTTAATGACATTTTTGCAAGAGCTACTCCACCCGTTATAGATACGAATAAAATAACAGGAACAGCAAGAAGAATTGCACTGAACAAGTCTCTTAAAGTATCCTGCACATCACGAACAGTATATGCAATCGTTATTATTGAGTAATCGTTTCTGTTGACAAACAATCTGAGCTGTTCCTGACCAATCATCACGTTGTCGTAGAAAGAATACTTTGTATAAATTTTAGTTTTCTTTGCAGATTGGTAAGTCATATCAACGGGCATTTCATAAGCTTCGAGATTACGAGATTTCCAAACAATTTGCTGATTGGTGTCAGCAATTTGAATATAGTAATTATCGGGATTTAAAAGAAGGTGCGTAAAGATAGCCGACCAAACGACATCGCTTTTCTGGTTAACAATTTCCTTATTTGAAGGTCTCACAGGACCGATGAATCTCGATTGCACTTCTTTCTTAAAAATTGTAAATTTATCAGTTCCACCTGAAAATACAAAGGAAAGGTTGTTTTTTTCAGCACCTGAATCTGTATTTTCTTCTTCTTCTTCGATTATGTTTCCTAATGTATATGATATTTTTTTTAGTGATTCGTCGAGGTTGGAATACAGTTCATAGAAAACCCAGTAATAAGCAAAGAAGGCAAAAGCAATGAGCGATATAAGTACTATTGTACTATACCAGATAGTTAATCTCCAGCGTAATGACAATTTTGGCTTCAATTTTGCTATATAATTATATTATTATAATATTAATAAAAATTTAAGTTACAAATATAAAGAAAAAAGTTTAATGAGTTTAATGAGTTTAATGAGTTTTTTAGGTTTAAAGAGTTGATGGTTGATTGGATGAAGAGAAGTTAAATAAGGAAGAAAAAAGAAAAAAGGGATTTTGGTATTGGATACGAAGAAATTTTTATCCGATACTTTTGATATTTTCGGCTTTTATAATAATCCTAACGATTACTTTAATAATGCTGACAAGAGCACAGTGGTTCAGGTATTGGGTTTCAGGGTTAGTGTTTACAGTTGTCAATAATGAATTGCAGGATGGAGCAAAATTTGAGTTTAAGGATATTGGGTTTTCTTATTTGTTGGGAATAAAGTTGTATGATGTATCATTAACCTACAAGGGTGATACGTTACTTTATTCAAAAGAATTTGTAGCAGGGTTGAAAGTAGCACCACTTTTGAGAAATAAAATAATAGTTAATGAAGTGGTACTATACTCACCGAAAATTAATTTTTATCGTTCCGCGAAGGATAGCTTATGGGTAATCGAGAAAATACTGAAACCAAGCACTGATACAACTGTATCTGAACCTGCAGATTGGCTAATACAAGTAAAGAAGATTAGATTCCGGGATGGTGATTTGAGATTTTATGATTCAACAATAGCACACAACATAACCAATAAACTGGATATGGACCATTTCAGGTTAAAGAGCTTTTATCTCAGCATGAATGCTGAAATAGACCTGAAAAAATCCAAGTACAAAGCTGAGATAAAGGAGTTGAGTTTTTACGATAAGTATTCTGGCAACAAGGTAAAAGAATTGGAGATGACAGCGAGTTTGGATTCAAATGGTGCAAATATTGAAGATATGTTTCTCAGGACAAGCAACAGTGAATTTGAATTAAATACCGATATAACAAAGTTTAATGTTTTCGACGATGCAGATATTGAAAAAGCAAGGTTTAAAATTAATATGACATCAACCGGATTAAATATAGATGAGATTTCCAGATTTATTCCTGCTGATATTCCGGTATCGGGGAATTGCAGTTTTTCGATGCAGGCAAGCGGAAAATTAAATCACTTTTTCACTAGGTTTCAGGATTTGAACTTTGGAAGAAGCAATATGACATTTTCTGCTAATATAATGAATGTGATTGATGATAACAGGATGCTTGAGTTTGATTTTGAAGATTCGAGGTTGCTGAAAGAAAATCTCGATGTGGTTATAAAAAAATTGGGAATAGAAAATATTCCGGATTTCGGAGATATGACAATTCATAAGCTAAAAGGGACATTCAGGATGGACAGTATTTATTCCGAGTTTGATGTGAAGAGTTCTCTGGGAAATGCCAGCGGAATTGCCGGAGTTGGAATAAAAGATACTTTGAGTTATTCGGGAAAAGTAAGCGTTCAGAATTTGGACTTATCCAAAGTTCTGCTTGAGCCGGCATATTCGAGCAATGTTAATGCAGATATAGATTTCACAGGCAGTGGCGATTCACCGGAAATATTAAAAATGTCAATAAAGATGAACATGATTGATTCCAAAGTTATGGATTATAAATTTAACAACTTTATTTTAAATGCTTCAACACAGGAAAGAGGAAAGATTTTAATTGATACTTTACTGATTGGTTTCGGAGAACCATTCAGGGAAAGAACAGATGACACTTTAGAACGCAGAATCGCTTATGAGAAGATTTCAATGAGCGGTTTTGTTGACATACATGATATGAAAAAACCAAAATATGATTTGACCGCAACAATCAGAAATATAAATCCTGCTGAAATCTTTCAGAGCAAGGATATTCCAGAACACCTGAATGCAAATATACAGTTGAATGGAGAAGGATTTGAACCCGACAGCATGAATACTTCAATTGAATTTTCTGTTACAGAATGGAAACTTCGCGGAAAGAAGCTGAAACCACTGCATATGAAGCTGTCAATAAACAGAGGTGAAAACCATATCAAGTCATTAATTCTGAACTCTGATATTGCTAAACTTGATTTGAAAGGAAACTTTAGCTACCTTGAATTGATGAACAGACTTTTACTTGACTTTGATAACTTACACGGCTATACACAAAATAAAATAAATGACATTTTCCCTGATAAAGTCAGAAATGAAATTATTGTAACTGCAAATGCGAAACAATTCATCGGAGAGAATAATTTCGATTTGTCATGTAATTTGAAGGATAATGAACTTATTAAATCTTTTTTAAAGTACAATAAATTCGACTGTGATGTTGGTATAAATATCAGCTATAATTCAAAAGAAAATTTAAGTAATATAAAAATATCTGAATTTAAAATTGATAAATTTATTTTTGATGATGGTGAGAATTCTTTGCAATTATTTCCTTCTAAGATGGATGGAGGTATAAAATTAGATTATAGCTTTGGAACATCCTTCGACAAGCTCAGGATGACAGAAAACGACAAGCTCAGGATGACAGATTCTAATACAACACTGGGAAAAGTAACAATTTCACCTGATATTGATTTTAATTTTGTTAGTAGAGCCGGTGTGAATTATGGTGATATGACAATTTCCGGAATCAATTCAAAAATTAAATTTGCTGATGACAACCTGATGCTATTGTTAGAAGGTGAATTGAATGATATGTTTAAATTAAGTTCTAATGCAGAGTTCGTAATAGATAGAAATCATATTGATATTTCATTCGATAAACTTAAATTCCAATATTCAAATAAAATTGGCTTTTCAATAGAAGAACCAATCTCGATGATTTTTCAGAATAATGAAATTACATTTAATAAGTTCAAATTAATAAGCGATAAATTGGATTTTGTTGATTTGAAGGGAACGATGGGAGAAAATTATTTCAAAAATTTAAATTTAAAAGTTAAAAATTATGATATTGAGAATATTTGGGAATTTGTTCCGAGAGATGAAATAGAATTGGGATATGAATTAAAGGGGAATGTGGATTCTTTGTCATTGTTGTTGGACGGTAGTTTTGACAAAACAGACTTCGATTTGAGATTTGACATAGGAAAATTAGCTGTAGGAGAAAGCTACTTTGGTAATATTTCGTCAAATCTGAGACATCGAAATTCAGTTCTTAGTGGAGAGATGCGATTTTACAATCCTTTGTTAAAAACCAAGAGTAATTATTTAAAATTGACATTAGGGAAAATTCCGGTTAATATGTCAATAGATGCTGAGGGTGACAGGTTTTATGAGAATAATCCGATAGCCCTTACTCTCGAAACAACTCAATTTCCATTGAAAGTATTATCACCTTTTATTACTGAAGTTAAAAACCTTAGCGGATATGCAGATATTGGTCTTGACATAACCGGTGATGGTATAAAGAATTTAAAATACAAAGGAAGTTTGGCGTATTCAAATGCACAATTTTTGCTCGAGGCAAATAACATGAGTTATTTTTCTGATGGCAAAATCAGAATAACAACTGACACAATAAATGTTGAGAGAATTTCGGTTAAGAATCATCCGACGGATATTGCAAACGGTGAGGCAATAGCCAAAGGTAAAATAATCTTGGATAATCTGGAGCCAAGGGAATTTGATTTGAAAGTGTTTTCAAACAGATTTAAGGTATTAAGTCAGGCATCAATGAAATCCATGCCTTCGCTTTATGGCGATTTTGTTATTGCTTTTGGTCCACGACCAATACACTTCTACGGCACGACTGATGCTCCATATTTGAGTGGTGATGTAAACATTGTCAGAGCGGCTCTCGTAATGCCGAATACTTCAAGTATTGAGGTCAGGAAATCTGTATTGAAATATGAAATTAAACAAGACAGTACAATTGAATTTTCTTTAGTACCTGACTCGAGTAGTGATAAAGACAGTAAAACAAAAATCGCAGAGAACAAGCAAAAGCCAAAAAAGGGTGACGAAAAATCATTTGGGGATTTATTGGATATTGATGTTGGAATCAAGTTCAAAGGTAGATTTTTCATGACTATGGATATAACAGGTATAGGGCAGTTGTTTGCAGAAATCGGGACTCAAAATCCCGAAGATGAATTACGTTATGTAATGAAGCGTGGTGCGGAAGAAGCACAGGTTTATGGTACGGATATATATGTGAAAGACGGCTCGACATTGAAGCTGATAAAGATGCTCGATACAAAGGGAAAAGTATCCTTTAGCAAAGGTTTGGTAAGTAATCCGGGGTTGGATTTGGTCGCAACCTATAACGGTCAGAGAGTTTTGCCTGATAGAACTGAGAAGTATAAGGTAAACATGTATATCAAAGGAACAAAAGACCAACCAAACATTTCTTTTGGTTATTCGATTGATGACAAAGAAGAGACGGGTGATTCATCGAGGATAAATGAGAATGCTTTGCTATTATTAACATTAGGTAAGACAAAAGAAGAATTGCAGTCATCATCAAGTACGGGTGGGAAAGTTGATTATATGGCTTCTGCTTCGTCAATTGCATCATCCATGGCTTCTTCGGCATTAACGGACTTTGTGCAGGCATCGAGTTTCATACAAAGTGCGGATATTGATATTGGAAGTTCCCTTCAAAATATGGATGAAGCACGAATGAAATTTTCAGGAGATATTAAAGGAATTAAGTGGACATTGGGAGGTTCAGTAGCACAGTTTGCAAATTCGAATGAGTTGAGTATTGATTTTCCGTTGTCGAGTATTCTGAATATTAAAGGAACGAATATAGTGTTTCAGCTTACCAAAGTAACAAGTTCCGCGCAGGCATCAACCACAAAAAATCAAAAGGATTTTGAAATTAAATTAAGGATTGGCGGAAACTGGTAGAGCCGGTTTGAACGCTAATTCATTTAAATTGTGATTTGGATAACTTCAAAAGAGATTTGAATACACAAATATATTTTAATTATTATTTAAATTCTTTCAGCGACACAGAATATTCTGGAAATTCACTTAATATTTTTTTATCAGATGTGTATAATTTTAAATCCAATTTTTTAGCCAAAGCGACAAATTCGCAGTCATAAGCAGAACAACTTGAATTTACTGCCAAATCAAAAACATTTTCGGAGAGTATTTCATATTCATTGCCAAGCATTAGATTTTCAGCTTCCCTCATTAACAGCAAAGCATCTTTCTGTTTCAAGAAACCTTTTCGAATATACATTAAAAGAACATTTCGGAATTCACTTTTCCATAAAACTGGAGATATCCAGTCGTTATCGTATTTCAGCAACTCTCTTGCTACCGGGGTATGCTCACCACTTATAAACAGATAAGCGATTGTATTTGTATCCACAACTATCATGGGCGACCTTCGGACTTAGCAATTTTTAATAAATCATCAGTCAATTCTTCCAATCTTAAATCAGAATTAAATTTTTCCAATTTTGAAATTAATTTTTCGACATTTACTTTTCTCTTTTCCAGTGATAGTCTCAATCGAAAAAGCATTTCGCTATTTATGCTCCTGTAATTATCCTTAGCACTCTTTTTTATCTGACGATATAAGTTTTCAGGAATATTTTTCAATGTAATCGCTGCCATTGTTTCCTCAAAATAAAATAACCATTATGATACCATTATGCAATATAAATTATATTTTGAAAATATCCAAATTATTTTGACATTATTAACATATTCTTCTCAAGTGTTATTAATAACCTACTAATTAAAAAAAAAAGGTTGATTATGATTAACACAAGTAACATTTACCAATTTTGTGTAATTTATTACACAGTTTTTCCTGAAATTTGTAATTATTCAAAAAATATTTCATTTTTTCCTGATATTTCATCAAATCATCTGAAACAATTTTCAATTAAATGTTTTAATATAGTAAAACAAGAATAATTATTTTGAGAATTTAATTACGGTGTGTGTTAGCTATTAATTTTTTCAGGATTAAAATGTTAAGGAAAATTACAATATTGATTATTAGCTTCATTTTCTGCTATTCGATTTCATATAGCACTGAGAAAATAGCTCTTTCGACAAGACTGGATGATACAATTTATCCTGAAGAAAGAAATTATTTTGGACTCTTTCCTAATATTGATGATTTTTCCTGTGCAGTTTTATGTCAGGATGGTTCAACTAAATTTTTCAGGATAAAAACAGAATCCGAAGAATATGATTTACCTGTTGCTGATTCTACATTATTAGTTTTAAAGGTCATAATTGATAACTTCGAAGACATATTAATCAAAAAGAAATTGTTATATATCGATCCTAAAATATTAACAAACTTTATTACTATCTACACCAAGATTAACAGCGATTTAAAAATTATCAATGTTAAATTAAAAGATAGTTCTGAATATTCAGGTTATATTCTATTGTCCGACAGCCATTTTGTTATAATGACGAAGGATAGTATTCAGAACAGGGACTACAACAATTTGCAGGCATTTCATTACAGCGAAATATACTCAATTTCGGAAATTGACTACCCCATCATTGACGGAAGCAAGGAAGTATTTTGGGACGATGATGAGTCATTAAGGGAAAATTCTTATTACGTAAATCCTCAAGGAATTCATGTCGCTCCACCGGAGGTTTATAGTTTCTTAAGAAAACAAATTCCTGAAAATTACATTGCAGTAGATAGTAAAATTGACTTTGATGATTTATACAAAAACAAATTCATGTTATCATTCGATATATCACAGCAGGTATTCAATTTGAGGGGGATACCGACAATCCCTTTATATTATCAAGGATATTTTAAAAACTCTGAATTTAGACCTTTCTCATTTTTGGATTATACATCTATAGGTATAAGTATTGATTATCTTTTATTAAATAATTTATTAGTAAATATAGGAAGTAACTATGAATTAATAGGATATAATATTTCAGATGGAATTTATTATAGTTCGATAAATGGTTATACTCTGAATTTTAATTTAGCTTATAATTTTTTTAAAACAAGAGAATATAATTATCAACCTTATCAATTTCTATTTGATTTATTTCTTGGTTGTCAATTGCACAAGTTCTTTTATCCCGACGAAAGTAATTTTTCTTATAAGAAATATTGGGTTGATTCAAGCATATTGGATTATGATATTTCAAAAAAAATGAAATTTAGTTATAAATTTGGAATAAATATCAGGTACAAAATAAATTCTTTGTATTTTTGGAAGTTGAGTGGATTTGTAAATTATCATGATGACTATGGCTTAATTATTCAAAAAGAAGGAATTTCTACAAGATATATTCCTTATATTTATAGTTTTGGTATTTCTGGTGGTTTTGGTATAGAAATTTAACATAATGGAGATTTTAAAATGAAAATATTAATAATAATTATTATACTTGGAGTTTTTTTAACTTCATGTTATGATAACACGTTAGTTGATCCAGGAAAAGGATATTCAAATTTAATAGTTAAAGTATTAAATAAAGAAAAATTACCTGCCAAGAATGCAGAAGTCGTAATTAAAAAGTTTATCGGTAATTCTTATGAACAGAATGAAGCTCTACCATTTATTAAGGATTCAACAAACAATGATGGTGAATTAAAAACCAAATTGCTTGAAGGTGAATATCTTATTGAAGCAAGAATATACAAAAGTTTAGCTTATTATTCCGATGTCAAAGCATTGCAAATGATAGGTGGACTCGACAGAAATTTTGAATTAAGTCCATATAACAATGTGGGTAAATTATCATTCATAATTCAAAATTCAAAAAGGAAAAATATTTCTAATATTAATGTTTCTCTAATTTCGATAGTATTCGAATTCCCTAAGAAAAATTTGAATGATTATTTAAGTTATGATTTTCTGACAAGTACAACAGATACTTCCGGTCAAGTAACATTTAATGATATACCTGATAATTATTCTTTTGGATTAGTTGTCTTTTATAATGATTCATTATTTTATTCACCTTTGAAAACCTTTGAAGCTATACCAAATTATGAGGATAATTCAACAGTAATTATTTGTCCTTTTTAAAGAATAATTTTCTCAATAATTTTTTAAATTTTTGTTACCTAAAAATGAAAAAGAAATTAGATAAAGAGGAACGAGAACTGCTCGAATCAATCGAAAGAGGTGAGTGGAAACCGATAAAAAATCAGGAAAAAGAAATCCGAAAATATCAGGAATATGCTCTCGAATCATTGAAAAAGGATAAAAGGATAAACATCAGGATTTCGACCAAAGACCTGGAATTGTTACAAAGAAAGGCATTCGAAGAAGGATTGCCATATCAAACCTTAATTTCGAGTATTTTACATAAATATGTCAGAGGAGTTAATATTTAATATTCAATGCTTATAATTTTTTCGCTTGATTTAATAGAAAAATGATTGTATTTTCGTAGTTGAACTAAGTTCAAATTGCAGCATAAGTTAGCGGGAAAATTAATTTCATGTCAAATTCCTGCGTTTTTAGTATTAAGTTTATTATAAAAAAATGTATCTGAGGGGGAAACATGGGTACAAAAAAATCGGACAACAATTCCGACGATGACGTTATTATCAGACGTCCTCGCCAAAGGAAAAAAGCTGTCAAAGATTCTGATGATTCGGATTCTAAACGTAAAAATAAATCTTCAGCTGAAGATGATGATGATTTTGAATTGAAGCTAAGCAAACAAATCAGGATTATTGCCATTCTTCTTTTTGCTTTTGGAGTGATATTGCTATTGGCTATGATTTCCTATACCCCAAAGGACCAGGTCTTCACAGAAATTTCATTTGTAGAATTTTTTAAGCTTATGGCAGGGAACGATGTTATCAAAGCTAAGTATGAAGGCATTCAAAACTGGCTGGGAATATTCGGCACCTTGTCGGCTGATTTCTTTTATAATTCTCTGATAGGATATATTACAATCCTGACTCCTTTATTCATGTTCCTCTGGTCGAAGGATTTGTTTATCAGCTTGACCGTTTCAAAGAATTTAGCACGAAGAACTATTTTATTTCTGATTTTCGGCTTGCTGTTCGCAACTCTAATGGGAGCAGTTCAGCAAATTGATACTTTTTATGAAATATCCAGAGAATGGAGCGGTACAATCGGGCAGTTTGTTTCAACAATATTTATTGGAATAGTTGGCAAGTTCGGGACAATACTGATTGTTCTTGCTTTTGCGGCTATAACATTCGTATTCGGAACAAATGTGAATATTAATCAAATGCTTCATTCGATAAATCTTAGCCAAAGACAACCTTTCAAGATGTTAATTAAATTAAAAAATTGGATTAGCGAAAAACTCAATATGGAAGTTCGTCCTCTCGATGAGGAATACGAGGATGAAAGCGGAGATTTGGATGAACAATCGTTCAGGGATACGGATGAGCAAAAAAAGGAAGATATAAGAATCAACAGACAAAAAGATATAGTAATAGAGGATTCAGAACCTGCACATATCATTAAAAGGAGTATTAATGTTCAAGACGGAAACCGTCAATTCAGCGAACAGGGATTAAATAATGAATTTGTTGATGGGCATGAATTTGTAATTACCGACCAGAATATTGACGAACAAAAAATATTGGATGTCCTTTTGAAAGATGAAGAGCCCATAACGAATGAATTAGATGTTTCTGATGATGTAATTAGTCCAGTAATCATTGACGATGTGGCAGATGCAGAAGAGCAATCATCTAAAAAACCTTTAACAGTAACAGTGAATGAGCCGGTGGCTTTGATAGAAGATGAACCGATAAACCTGCTTAGTACTTCAATCCATGATGAAGAAATTGACTATCATACGCTTGGATATGATTTGTTGAATCAAAGAGATGAACTTGCCGATGTCAATGATGATGAACTCGAGGAAAATGCACGATTGCTAAGAGAAAAACTTGAGACTTTCAAAATTGAAATTGATAACCTGAGTGTAACCCCGGGACCAGTAGTTACACAATATGAGTTTGTACCTGCTCCGGGTGTGAAAGTCAGCAGGATTGAAAGTCTTGCAGACGATATAGCTATGGCTCTGAAAGCGAGAGGTATTAGAATCATTGCACCAATACCGGGAAAAGGCACCGTCGGGATAGAAATACCAAATAAAAAGCCCTCGATTGTGCGGTTTTCAAGTATTGTGAAGTCGCCGAGATTCCATCAATCAGACCATCGTTTACCTCTTGCATTGGGAAAAACTATCGGTGGTGATGTTTATTGTGCAGACCTCTCAAAGATGCCTCATTTACTGATTGCAGGTTCAACCGGTTCAGGAAAAAGTGTTGGGATTAATACAGTCATTGCATCTTTGCTTTACAAAAAACATCCGAGTGAGTTAAAATTTGTGATTGTTGACCCTAAGAAAGTTGAATTGAATCTTTATTCAAGTTTAAAATATCATTATCTTGCATCTTCACCTGATATTAATGATATGATTATAACATCACCTGAAGATGCAGTGATTATTCTCAAATCTCTCTGTGCTGAAATGGATAGACGTTATGATATTCTTGCACAGGTTGGACAAAGAAATCTTCTGGATTATAACGCCAAAGTCAGTAGCGGAAAATATAGCGATGATAAAGAACTCATTCATCGTCCAATGCCCTATATTGTTGTCATTATTGATGAATTAGCTGATTTAATGATGACTGCCGCCAAGGAAGTTGAAGCACCGATTATCAGATTGGCACAGCTAGCAAGAGCTGTAGGAATACATCTGGTAGTTGCAACTCAAAGACCTTCGGTTGATGTTATCACAGGAATCATTAAAGCAAATTTCCCTGCAAGGATAGCATATCTTGTTGCATCGAAGATTGATTCACGTACAATTCTTGACCAATCCGGTGCCGAGCAATTGCTTGGTAATGGAGATTTGCTCTTTCTTCCGGGTGGTTCACCAAAACCGATAAGAATACAAAACTCGTTCATCAGCACTGATGAAGTCGAGGCGATTTGCGAATATATAGGTAATCAGAAGGGATATTCAAGTGCATATATGCTTCCAAGCTTAATTGAGAATGGAGGTGGTGCCGGTTCAATATCCAAGGAAGACAGAGACCCGCTTTTTGCTGATGCAGCCAGATTAGTGATTAGTCTTCAGCAGGCATCAGTATCAATAGTGCAAAGAAGATTGAAAGTCGGTTATGCAAGAGCCGGAAAAATAATTGATGAACTCGAAGATGCCGGCGTCGTTGGACCTTATGCCGGAAGCAAAGCAAGAGAAGTAATTTTAGAAAGTGAAGCCGAGCTTGAAGCGATATTATAATTCAAAAGCACCTGCCATCATCACTGATAACAGGTGCCTTTGAAATAATTCAATTATTATTTTTTAACATCCTTTGAGGATTCAATCAGTGCGTCAACAAATCTCTTGTATTGCTCAGCCATGTTGCCTTTCAAAACAGAACGGTTAAGAAATGTCATGGTATTTTGGGCAATATGACCTGGAAAATCAACCTTGATATTATCGTTGGTTTTCAATTTGTCATTTTGTGCTTTTTCTAAAAAAGATTTTAAAGTACTTTTCACTTCAAGAAAAGCTTCAACTTCACCGCCGTTTAATTCAATGCCATCGAGTATCTGCAGAGCGACAACTATATCAGCAACTACAAAAGTCGGCTTCAACAAAGGAAAATCCTTTGGCGATTTTGTTTGTGTATTTTGTTGTGCAAAAATCATTGCTGTTTGTACAAAAACAAAGAGCAAGGCAAAAATAAATAATTTCTTCATTTTAAATTCCTTTAAGTTAATTTATAAATAATTAAATTTCTAATCCTATTGAAAATCTATGTAGCAATGCGGAGTTGCCAATTTGTGCAATGCCATAATCGAAATTAAAATATTCAGATTGAATACCGACACCACCTGAAAATCCGGAGAATTTTTTATCATTTGATGGAGCAGTAAATCTTCTGATTTGATTGTCATAACCTAAACGCACTCTAACATAGTCACCAAAGTAAAATTCACCCCCGAGGGAAAAGCTTATGAATCTGTCAAAAAAGTTATCTGTTCTATCAGCTAAATGATGCAGTGAGAAATTGAAAAGCAGGGGTAGCCCTCTTAATCTGTGGTTTACACCTGCTCTGACATCGAGAGGCAAAGATTCTTTTGTTCCGTCGAGTGATGTGAATTGCGAGCCGAGATGCAGAATTGAAATACCGATATTTGTCCGCTTTTCAGGGAGCATATAAATAACTCCTGCGTCCATTGCAAAAGCGAATGAGTTGGCTTTTTCAATATTGAGAAAAAGCATTTTAGCTGAAACTCCGTAATAAAAATTGGAATCGAGTTCATTGGAATAGGTAACAGCCATGGATAAATCATTGGCTCCAAATGTTCCATTGAGATTGCCATTGTTGTCAGCATAATCGAAACTTCCAAAGCTGTTGTAACTTATTGATGCCCCAATCACGCCATCTTCAGCCCATTTTTGTTTTTCGGGTAATATATATACAACTTGCCCGGAATTTATATCTAAAACATGCTTGAAGAAAGTTGTCGAAAAGTTCTTTTTTTCGATTGTACTGATACTTGCGGGATTGAAGAAAACAGATGTAGGGTCATTGGTTATTGCCTCGAAGCAGCCAGACAGTCCGGTAGCTCTTGCACTACCCATGAATCTCAATGATTGAAAAGGCGAAGTGTTTGAGTATAGCTGAATTGCCATCACAAAAAATAAAAATAAAATTTTTTTCATTGCAAATTTCCTATTTTTAAAAAACATAGTAAAAAAGCTACGTTCATCAACTCCTTTGTTTTAAATTATAAGCTGCTAATATAGCATCAACAAAAATCCTTGGCGGACGTACGGGTATTTTTAATATATGATTATAATAACTATGCACCGTATATCCTGTTGCAATTGTCGTATTATCCCTGAAAATATTATAATCAATTTTCAAAACAGGTTTCATTTCAAAATTAATAATTGCTTCAACAATCAATAAATCATCGAAAAATGCGGAAGATTTATAATTGACGTGGGATTCTATGAGAGGGAGTTGGTATCCGGCTTTTTCAAATTCGGGATAAGGCAAATTCGTTTGACGCATAGACTCAACTCTTGCTACTTCGAAATATGTTAAATAATTTCCATTATAGACAATACCCATTTTGTCAGTTTCTGCATATCGCACTCTGATTTGGCAGGTGTTTTTTAGAATTATGTTGTTTTCCATTGATGTTATTCCTTTAGCTAAAATCCTCAACAGTCGTTCATTGAATCTTAGTTTCAACATAAGACAGCAGTTCGATTATCCTTTCGAAATCATCTTTGGAAAAGAAATCCAGATGGATTGTTCCGCTTTCATTTGATTTGGTTGATATTTTCACTTGGGTACCGAAGATATGCCGTAGATTATTTTCATGCTCACGCAGAACCAAAGCGGTTTCGTAGCTAACATGCGGTTTACCATCCTTCGAAGCATCATCCTTTAACTCATTTGTTGTCTTTTTGATTATTTCTTTAGCCAGTAACTTCTTTACAAGATTTTCTGTTGCTCGAACCGACAAATTTTTGGTTAGAATTTCATTCCAGGCACTTAGCATTTGTTTTGCATCATTAAGAGAAAGCAATGCTCTTGCATGTCCTTGCGTAATTTCGTTATTTCTTATACTTGTCTGGATTTTCTGAGGAAGTTTTAGCAATCTGAGAAAATTTGTAATTGTAGAACGGTCTTTTCCGATTTTCAAAGCAACCTGTTCTTGTGTAAGGTTACATTCTTCTATCAACTTCTGATAACCGTTAGCTGTTTCAATCGGATTCAGGTCAGCTCTCTGAACATTTTCAATAAGAGCTAATTGAAGCATTTCAACATCTGATTTGACTTCGAGAATAAATGCTGGGATTTTCTTTAATCCAGCCATGGTGCATGCTCTCAAGCGTCTTTCACCGTGGATTAATTCATAACCGTTAACGGCACGTCTGACTGAAATAGCGGTAATGACACCGCTTTCAATTATCGAGTTCTTCAAATCTTCGAGTGCCAGTAGGTCAAAATCCTTTCTCGGCTGATATGGATTCCGGGAAATTTTTGCTATATCAATCATAGCGAAATTATCCTTAGTTATATCATCACTATCGTCAGCTTTGAATTTGAATCCCTTATCCGAAAATTCTATATTGGGAAGCAATGCACCAAGTCCTTTGCCTAAAGCCTGTTTTTTGGGCTTGGGTTCTTTGTGTTCCGTTTCCCGGTTATCAATTATATCACTATTTTCTTTTTTTGTCATTTTTATTATTTTGATTTTTTATATCAGAATTAATATTATTACAAATTCAAAATATTCAACAAACTTATAAACTTTACAAACTGAATAAACTAAATCTCCGGGTTTCTCAGTATAATTTCAGTCGCTAAATCAAGATAATTCTTCGAGCCGGAACAAAGTGCATCATAAAGTAAAACCGGCTTCCCGTGACTTGGTGCTTCTGATATCCTGACATTCCTGCTAATCAAAGTTGTGAATACTCTGTTGTCGAAATGTTTTCTGACTTCTTCAACTACTTGATTGGATAGCCGCAATCTTGAGTCATACATGGTCAGAAGTACTCCTTCGATGGTTAGTCTTGGATTCAATCTGTATCTCACGATTGAAATTGTATTCAGAAGTTGTCCTAATCCTTCGAGGGCATAGTATTCGCACTGAACAGGAATTAACACTGAATCGGCTGCTGATAAGGCATTCAGAGTCAGTAGTCCCAGTGAAGGAGGACAATCAATAATGATGTACTTATATTTACTTTTAAAGTGTTCGAGTATGCCTTTCAAGACAAGTTCCCTGTCAGGTTTTGATACCATTTCGATTTCTGCCCCGACTAGGTTAATATGCGAAGGCATTAGGGACAAGAAAGGCATCAATGTTGGCATAATTGCCTTTTCTGGTTCGAGTCCGTTTACTAAAACTTCATAAATGGTATTATCGAGATTTCTTGAATCAATTCCAACACCGTTTGATGTATTTGCCTGGGGGTCAATATCCACAAGCAAAACGGAATTTTCTGCCGCAGCTAATGAAGCTGATAAATTAACCGCTGTTGTTGTTTTTCCTACTCCACCCTTTTGATTTGCGACTGCTATTATTTTGCCCATAAAATCTTTAATCTTGTTACGAATAAAATATGTAATATAAGAATTTATTTACTATTTAGTTGTGTCAAGTTTTCCACTTTCAGAAAATAGAAGAAAAAAGCCGTAAGAACAAGAGAATGTTTGATTTTCCCTTCTAAGATATAATTTTTTATTTGACTTAGAGGGACTTCGATTACTTTTATATCCTCATGTCTGTCGAGTTTTTGTCCCGACACTTTTTTGCAACCTAACCAAATAAAAGAATGACAAGTGTTTGTCAAAAATGCTGGGTTCGGGATGTTTTCACCCAATAGTATGGCGTTTTCGCTACCTGCAAAACCTGTTTCTTCAAGACATTCCCTTTCAGCGGCTAATCTTGGTTCTTCTCCTTTTTCGACAAGTCCTCCCGGAACTTCGAGCGTGATTTCGTCAGTCCCGTGACGATATTGTTCGATAAGCACTACATTTCCCTCTGTCGTAATGGGAATTATGTTGACCCATTGGGGTGATTTCAATACAACGAATTCGCCTTCTTTGTTCAATTCTTCATTTCTTCGCTTAATCCATAGCAAATCGAAAATTTTGAAGTTGCCGACTAATTTTTCACTGAGAGTTTCCCATTTTTTTATCATTGTTTTTCCTTTTTAACGATTTTTGCAAGTACAAAAATAAGTAAATTTGGGTTTATGTGGGTATTGGGGTTTGGAAGAGGTTTTTTGGAAAAAGCTAAAAGCTTAAAGCTTAAAGCATAAAGCAGAACGGTAAAAGGTCGGAACCGCTGATTGAAGTTGATCAAGCTGATTTCGCTGATTTTTTGCTGTCAGATGTAACATCAGACAGAACATGAAAATGGTGAAAATGAGGGAAAGGAGGTGAAAATCATGCAATTTGTAACTTTGTTATTTCGATAGATTTATGGGTTTTTTCATTTTTTTTTTTCGCTTTTTCACCTTGTTTTTACGATTTTTGTTTTCCGATATCGGTTGTCTGTTATCCGTTTTCCGTTGTCCGTTATCGGTTAAAAAATAGCGGACTGAATAATTTGCAAAGAACGAGACGTTTTATTGTTTTGGTACAATTTATGGATTTTGTAACTCTTCTTGAATTATTGAGTTATCAGATTCATCGGAAGCAGTTGTACCAATTGTACCATTATTTTCAATTTTACTATTGAGATAGCCAGTAAGAGAATTAAAAATCAAGTTAATGTTATTGTTTTCATTTAACTTAGGTGCAGAAGCATCATTCGAATCATTTTTAACAAATTGTTCAATACGAATATCGTTATCCAAAGAACTTCTTATTAAGAGTTCATTTAAGGGAAATTCGGCATTTTTCAATAACATATTGATTGTTTTGAGCATTTCCCTGAGGAATTTCATTTCTTTTTTAAGAACGTCACTTTTGGCGGCTTTATCGTAATTTTCATAATAATGAAGCATGAATTTAGCGAATCTTAAAGATAATTCAGACTGATTCATTTTGAATTCATATTTTTCTTTTTCTCTGAGCCGAATTTTTTCGAAAGCTTTGGAATGGCAGCTTTCTTTTAAATATTGTTCATATTGACTGAGTCTTTTTGACCAATTCCATTTTTTAGCCCAATTTTTAATAGTGTTGAGTGAGCAAAAATGTATCAATGACATTTTTTTGTAACTACGTTTTCTACCGTAATCCAGATAAGAGCGCAAAACTTCGTATTGTTGGTCCGGTTCGCCGGGTTGTTGTTCCCATGGTATTATATTTTCTGACATTATTTTTTCCTTTTATTAAATTAAACATGAGCGAAATTAGTGGATGGCAAATGAACTACAAGAAAAGGATTTTAAAACGGTTTTTATTTTATTTTAAAACCTTTTTAAAAGCTAATAGCTGAAAGCTTAAAGCAGAAAGTTGAAGACAGAAGTCTGAAGTCAGAATACTTCGTGAACAGTGAACCGTGAACAGTGAACCGTGAACAGTGAAGCGTGAACAGTGAAGCGTGAACAGTGAAGCGAATGTCTGAACCACTGATTGTAGCTGATTAATCTGATTTAGCTGAGTTTTTTGTCTGAACGGGGATTTTTTTTTCGTGAAAAAGTAATAGTTAATAGTCTTCAAATATTAGTAATTATCAAACATTTTTTGAAATGTTAAATTAATTATTGCTTAATTGTTTGATAATTCGTAATTTAGAAATATGAAAAGGTCAACGAAAAAAAAATTGTCTGCTATTGATTTCTTCTGTGGTGCTGGTGGAATGTCTTATGGGCTTCAACTCGCTAAAATAAAAGTTATTGCTGGTATTGATAATAATCCCGAATGTAAAGATACTTACGAAAAAAATATTAATGCGGAATTCATATTAAAAGACATTCGGGAACTCTCGCCAAAAGAATTGCAAAAAATTACCGGAATCAAAAAAAACGACGACAATCTTATTTTTGTCGGTTGCAGTCCCTGCCAATATTGGACGCAAATAAATACCGACAAAAACAAATCGTTTAAGTCAAAAAATCTTTTGTTGGACTTTCAACGATTTGTCGCTGAATTTAATCCGGGTTATATCATTATTGAAAATGTACCCGGCATTTTGAAACGGAAAAATGAAAGCGGAATAGAAAAGTTTATAAATTTTTTGAAAAAAAAGGGGTTCAAAGTAGCAAAGGATATTATTAACACAAGCCGTTATGGCGTTCCCCAAAAAAGGAAAAGATTCCTTCTTATTGCTTCCAGATTAAATAAAAATATTGCAATTCCCAAACCTGAAGAAGGCAAAATCCCATGTGCAATTGATTTCATTGGTGTGCAAAATGGCTTCACAAAACTGAGAGCGGGGCAAACTGATTTGAACGACCGCTTGCATCGTGCGGCACATCTCTCGGAAAAAAATATCGAAAGATTGAAGAAAACAAAGAAAAACGGAGGCGACCGTTTGTCTTGGAAAGATGACCCGACACTACAAATAAATGCTTACAAAGGAAAAGACCACCACTTCAAAGATACTTACGGCAGGATGTTTTGGAAAAAACCGGCTCCTACAATCACGACAAAATTTATTAGTATATCTAATGGCAGGTTTGGACATCCGGAAGAAAACCGTGGTTTGTCTTTGCGAGAAGGCGCTTGCTTGCAAACTTTTCCAAGAGATTTTGAGTTCGTTGGTACAAGCATGACCTCAATTGCCTCCCAAATCGGCAATGCCGTCCCTCCAGAATTTGCTAAGAGAATAGGTGAAACAATAAACAATAAATAAAAAATGGAAAAATATTTTACATTACAGATACTTGGTCGTACTCTTGAGCACTTGGGTGTTCAAATGTATAAAAGAAGAAATACAGCAATTGCGGAACTTATTGCAAATTCATGGGACGCACATTCCAATAATGTTTATGTTGATATACCTTGTTCTGATGATTATACTTCTGATAAAAGTCAAATAATAATTGAGGATGATGGCTATGGGATGAATGAAAACGATATTAAATCTGCTTATTTAATTATCGGACGAAATAGAAGAATAGAAGACAAAGTAAAAAATAAAAGACTTATTATGGGTCGGAAAGGAATTGGTAAATTAGCCGGATTTGGTATGGCTAAAATTATGACAATTTACACTTGGAAAGATAATATATGCCATAAATTTTCGTTAAAGTCAGAAGAACTAAAAACAGAAGATAATACTTCAAAACCTGTTCAAATTAGAGCTGAACAAATTTCGATTCCCGATTTCGTAAGGCACAAAGAAAATGGTACAATTCTAATTTTATGTGATCTAAAGCATACTACTCCAATAAACATTGAAAGTATTCACCAATCTTTAGCAAGGAGATTTAGTAGAGTTGTCAAAGGAGAAATGAATATCTTTATTAATAATGATGCATTAAAAGAACCTGATTTAGATTTAAATTTTCAATGTCCAAATAATAAGGAGTATGAGGAAACTTCATTATCAGATTCAAATAAAATTGAATTTCGTTACGGTTTTTCAACTAAACCTATTAAAGACACAGAAATGAGGGGATTTACAATTTATGTTCGAGGGAAAACAGCACAAGCTCCAAATTTCTTCTTTGAAATGGAAGGCAGAACCAAGGGGCAACATGCAACAAAATATGTTACAGGTGAGATTATCGCTGATTATTTAGATGAAGGTGTTGAAGATGAAAGTGACTATATTTCTACTGATAGGCAAGAAATTGATTGGGAACATGAGAAAACAAAACCACTAAAAAAGTGGGGTGAAAAATTTATTCAGGATGTTTTCAATAAGTGGTTAGATTTTAGAGGACAAAATTTTGAAAACTCATTATTAGAAGATGAAAGTATTCAAAATAGAATATTAAAATTAGATTCATTAACACAAAAACAAGTGAGAAGAATTATAAGAATTCTTGGACAATCCGAAACAGATCCTGAGAGATCAAAAGAACTAGCCAGTGCTTTGATTATGGCTTATGAATATAGGCATTTCCATGATGTAATTTCTGAGATCGAAGATGCTTCAGGAGATCCAGATCAATTATCAAACTTATTATCAAAATTTATTGAATGGAAGGTTTTAGAGAGTCGAGCAATTTATGAAATTATTTATGGGCGATTAGCCATTATTGAAAAATTTCATTTATTAATAATCAATAATGCTCCTGAAACAGCGAGCAAACTCTCGAAGGATAATATGCATGATATTATTGCACAATATCCTTGGCTATTAAATCCTGAATGGCAAATACTATATGAAGAAAAATCGATTTCTAAAACACTTGAAGAATGGCATAAGGAAGATCTCAAAACTGAAGATGATGCTGAAAGATATGATTTTCTAGGTTTAACAAGTGATAATAAGACAGTTATAATTGAAATAAAAAGATCCGATCATCCTGTCGAGTTTGATGAATTAGAAAGACTTAAAAAATATAAAGAAAAACTGGTTAGAGCACATCCAACAATTTATATGGTATTAATCAGTAGTGATAAATATAATGTTTCAAAAGATGAAATTAACACTTGGGAAAGAGCAGAAGATAGAGAGTTAATGGCATGGAACAAAATTTATGATAGAACAAAACAATATTATTATCATTATAAAGATGTTCTAGAAGGCAATGTAAATGGTCCTTATTTTGAACTTAAAGAAAAAGAAGTTCAGAAAACCAGAGAAATTATCAACTCTGGTAATGTCCATAGGGGTATTGAAGAAAGAAAAAAGGGATTGGGTGGACAAGATGTTAGTTATATATCAATAGATTAGTTTCAGTGGACATCTTTACCAAAGAAAAGCGTTCCGAAATCATGTCGAAAATTTCCGGCGTTGAAACTCAACCGGAAATTAAAGTCAGAAAACTACTCTTTTCTTTAGGTTTCAGGTATAGAAAAAATGTAAAAAATCTGCCCGGTAAACCCGATATTGTACTGCCAAAATACAAAACCGTAATTTTTGTCCATGGCTGTTTTTGGCACCAACACAAAAATTGCAAAAAAGCAAACTTGCCTGCTACAAATAGAAAAAAATGGAAATCAAAGTTGCTCTCAAATGTCGAAAGAGACAAAAACAATGTAAAAGATTTGAAAAAACTTGGATGGAAAGTTATTATAATCTGGGAATGTGAAATAAAAAATAAATTCGACAAGGTTCAAACAAAACTTTTATCAGTTCTCATATAAAAAAATCCGATGAGTTGGCTCAACGGGTTTTTAACATTCATTTTCAATTGACAATTGTGCATTATCAATTAAAAAAAAATAGCTTGGCAGCGACAATTTAGTGAATAACGAATAGTGAATAGTGAATAATATTGTTATTTGATGTTTTTCTTTGATGTTATTACTGTTGATATAAGTAGTTTTATTATTTGAGTCATATCATTATTTATGCTAATGAATTGTTCTTTTGATAAATATCCAGTATCCTTTAACAATGAAAGCCAATATTCTGTTTCATTAGCTTCTTTAAGTGCTATACTCATTTTTGAAACGAAATCAGCTTTGCTTTGCCCAAATTCGGCTTCCCGAATCATAGCTCCAATTGAGGTTCCACTTCTCAGAATCTGTTTACTTAATACAGTTTCTTTCTTCTCTTTAACAAGAAATTGACAGAGCTTCACTATCCTAATAGCAAATTGATAACTTTTCGACTTTAATATACTTTCCATTTACAAATTTAAGTAAAAAAAAATAGTAAATAGTATTTTTTCAACTATTCACTATTCACTATTAGTTATTCACTAAAAAAAATAGCTTGGCAGCGACTTACTCTCCCACAGGGCAGGCGAGCAGTACCATCAGCTCGGCAGGGCTGCAGCCCCGCGGGGCTTAACTTCTCTGTTCGGAATGGGAAGAGGTGTACCCCCTGCGATAAAGCTACCAAGCAATTTAAATTTAAAAGTTTTGAGTTAGGGCTATAGGTTTTTAGACTATAGACTGTTAGGTTAAAATATTTAAAATTTAAATTTTTAACTTGAATCTGACCTTAACTTAAAATTTACTATTTAAAACTTAAAATTACAAAGAACATGCATTGAAGTTGTTTGTAAGAACCTGTTGTTTGTATGACTAAATCATTGAGTCGCTATCTAACGAATTATTCATTATTCCTGTATTTATTTTTTAACTCATCTAATAAATTTTGTTTGTATATCATTATCTTATCTGACAAGTGCTCAACTAATTTATCAATTTCTTCATCGCTGTAAAAAAAATAAATAGTTGTCCCATTTGATTGATAAGACAAATAATTTTGCAATATCTTCTTAGCTTGATTTTTGAAATTTAAATCATCAACTCTGTTAACAATGAATCTGCTGTTTCTTGAATCGGTTTCATGAAATTGTGTTTGACAAAGATACATTAATCCTTTAACTTCGTCCTTCAACGGTCGTTTTATAATTAAAAAAGTATCTTGGTGTGAATAATTATAAATTGTGTCTACGACAGACTTTGAATAAAACATTGATTTAAAAATTTCTATTTTAGATAATAAATCTTTAAATTTTTTTAAGCTTAGTGTATCTTGTAAATATTCGCTTCTATTCGATTGTAAGATTTCTTTACATAAAGTTATCGAACGTCTGTATTTCTCAGAATTTTCGATTAATAAAAAATTTTCACAATGATAATATACTACAGCAGCAAAATATTTTCGGATATTCGTTTGCAATGAATTACCATTGTCCAATTTGATTACAGTGTTAAGCATGAGTGAGTCTATGTTATCCATAATATTTTTTGATAAACTTCCTTTAATATATTGATTTTTATAATTAAAGTAATTATTTACTTGACATATTAAATCATCTGCGATGCTTATGTTGTCAATTTGCTTTGAATATAATGTGAAATTATCGAATGGTGAGCCGCTTTTTATGAATAAACTTAACAACGCAATGTACAATATCCTATTTATTACTATCATAGAGCTTCCTAATTTAGATTTCAATTATTTATAAATAAATCATAGAATTAAATAAAAAATTAAGCGTATTGTTCAATTGTCTCAGGTGTAAAGGTAACGTCAAAGTCACAAATATCAAGACGGGCACCGTTAATTTCTATGTCAAGAGTACCCTCTACTCTATATGAGCCTCCAGGATTTACAGTAATAACGACACTATGAATAGTTGGATTGACTTCAAGTTTAAGTGCTTGGGCAGAAGCATCATCATATTTAGGAGGTCCACTTGAGACACTACAGCTATTAAGTACATCATTTGAATTGATATCCCATATTTCTATCCCAGTAAATGTTGATAATGAATTTACGTAAACAATTACTCCTAGCCCACATTTATTTTCACTTGTATCTAAGATAGCTAAAAAACCCATTATTCTTTTGTTAGAAGCTACGTTAGGGTTAATTCTTTCATAAGGTAGTAAATGTATACACACCATATTATTATCTGTAGCTTTTGCAGCAGAACTTCTTGAAAATGTAATTCCGAATTCTTTCTCAAAATTGCAGATATTTCCATTGATCATTGATATTTCCTGTATCATAATTTACCTCTAGAATTGAAAAAATTAGTAAAATATTTTTTTACAAGTTATGTGGTGGGAGTGAATATTGTGTAGTTTAAATAACTATTTTTATGTAGTAATTAATACTAAAAAATCCGTTGATACAAATCAACGGATTTTTTTTAAGATTAGCTTGGCAGCGACTTACTCTCCCACACGGGTAACCGAGCAGTACCATCAGCTCGGCAGGGCTTAACTTCTCTGTTCGGAATGGGAAGAGGTGTACCCCCTGCGATAAAGCTACCAAGCAATTTTAATTTTCAATTTAAAATTTTCAATTTAAAATCATTTTCAATTTTTAAAAAGTATGATTTTTATTGAAGAAGTATATTAAAGAACAAACAATTGAAGTTGGTTGGAAGAACCAATCGGTTGTTTGTATGACTAAGTCGTGAAGAAGCTCAAGATTTTGAGCATGACATCCAAAAAATATTTTGGTAAGTCCTCGGATTATTAGTACTTCTTCGCTGCATGCATTACTGCACTTCCACGTGAAGCCTATCGACCTGGTAATCTTCCAGGATCCTTACTCTCTTGAAGAGATGAGATACCTTATCTTGGGGAAGGTTTCGTGCTTGAGATGCTTTCAGCACTTATCCTATACGGACATGGCTACTCTGCAATGCCACTGGCGTGACAACAGATACACCGTCGGTCCGTTCGTTCCGGTCCTCTCGTACTAAGAACGGCTCCCCTCAAGTATCTAGCGCCCACACAGGATAGGGACCGAACTGTCTCACGACGTTCTGAACCCAGCTCACGTACCGCTTTAATTGGCGAACAGCCAAACCCTTGGGACCTTCTCCAGCCCCAGGATGCGATGAGCCGACATCGAG
>Ga0172369_10002005_pt1 | contig 28587 bp, 20 predicted proteins | sample LakKiv25m_FD_114539 | JGI IMG/M metagenome (GOLD analysis project Ga0172369, IMG submission 114539) | Freshwater microbial communities from Kabuno Bay, South-Kivu, Congo - kab_022012_11.25m | ecosystem: Environmental > Aquatic > Freshwater > Lake | place: Democratic Republic of the Congo...
CGCGCCGTCGCCCGAGTGGTCGGCCGGCGCCTTGACATGGACCCGCTTGCCCTCCTCCCAGGCGCCCCCATCGATGCGCCAGGCGGCGGCGACGGGCTTCCCGTCGGCGTCGCGAAAGCGGAGCGTGACCGGTTCGTTGTGCCAAGCATCGTCGGCGCCGATCACGCGCAGGTCGCCGCTGCCGGCCGAATCCTCACCGGATGCGTCCGCGGACCCGCCCGGCCACGGCAGGCCGAGATGGCCGAACCAGGGGCCTGCGACCACGACGAGGACAGCGACCACGGCCAGCGCCGCGGCAAGCGCAGTGAGCCGGCGGCGGCGGCGGCGCCGGCGAAGCGCCTGACGGCGCGCCACGATCTGGGCCGGTGGCCGGGCGCTCACACCCGTTCGAGCCGGAATCCGGCGATGTCGTAGCTGAAGCTCACCATGCGGTCGGCGAAGGCCACGTCCATGTCCGCCTGCACCTCGACCGGCAGGGCCTTGAAGCGCGTCCGGATGAGATCGGACTTCGCGGCCGGCACGGCGGCGGCCTGCAGCCAGTAGTCGAGATGGATGGTGCTCCGCAGTTGACCCTCGCGGGTGGCCCTGAAGCCCGCCTTCGCGGCGATCGCGACCAGTTCCTCGGGCAGGTAGTGCCGGCGATGAGCCGGTTCGCGCAGGCGGGCAAGGTCATTGAACGCCCTGTCGTTGACGGTGCTGGCGACGGGGTCGAGCACGACGACACGCCCGCCGGTGGTGAGCACCCGTGCCAGTTCGCCCAGCGCGGTCGCAGGGTCCGGGAGCAGATGGAACGCGTTGCGGCAGATCACGAGGGTGAAGGAGCCCTCATCGTAGGGGAGGGCATACAGGTCGACGAGCGTGAAGGCGACGTTGTCGAGCCCGAGCTCCGAGGCCAGCCGGCGCCCTTCTTCCAGCGCGTCCGGCCACTCGTCGGCCGCCTCCACTGAGCGCACCGCCGGCGCGAGCGCGAATCCGGCCATGCCCGCGCCGGCGGCGAAATCGAGCACCGTGTCGTGCGATGTCGGCCGCGCCAGGTCGATGAGCAGGTCGAGCGATGCGTCGCGCAACTCTTCCACGGCGTCTCCCTTCGTCCCCGGCGGTCCGGGCCCGCAGGCCGGTCAGCCGTAGGTGACGGTGAAGATCGTACCCGTCACGGACAGGCCGATACCCACCTCGTGGCCGTCGACCCTGGTCGTCTCCCGATGCTCGCCCTTCGGCTCGTCGAACGCAAGCTCACTTGCCAAGGTCTCGGCCATGATCGCCGGCTGATGCCGACGCGCCGGGCCGAGCAGCGCCTCCGGGACCTCGAGCGTCAGGGCGACGGTGTCTTCGATGCGGAGTCCGGCCGCCTTGCGCGCGAGCTGGACGGCGTGGATGAGCTCGCGTGCCAGACCCTCCTCGCGCAACGCCCCATCGACGGCCGTGCGCAGCGCGACGATACGGCCGGCCTCGCTTTCGACCCGGTAGCCGTCCGGCGAGCCGGTCTCGACGAGAAGCTCCTCTTCGACGAGACGGAGCTCGCCGTCCGCGAGCGCCAGTGTGACCGAGCCGCTTCCGCGCAACTCGGCCACCAGCGCGGCGGCGTCGGCGTCCTTGAGGGCCGCCTGAAGGGGGCCGAGCCGCTTCCCGAGCTTCGGCCCCAGCAGCTTGAGGTTCGGCTTGACGACGTACGCGACGAGATCGGCCTCACCCGAGGCGATGCGGAGGTCCTTGACGTTGAGCTCGTCGAGCACGACGTCTCGAAGCCGCTCGACCGCGCGGGCCTCGGCCTCGGGCAGCGCGACGACGACCTCGGCGAGCGGCTGCCGTGTCTTGACGGCCGCGGCGTTGCGGGCGGCGCGGCCCATCTCGACGACGCGCCTCGCGGCGGCCATGTCGTAGGCCACGCCGGCGTCGACGGCCTCCTCGTCGGCGAGCGGCCAGGAACAGAGGTGGACGCTCTCGGGGGCACTCGTATCGACGGAGCGGACGAGATTCTGGTACAGCTCCTCGGCCACGAACGGGGTGAACGGCGCGAGCAGCTTCGTCACCGTCACGAGCGCCTCGTACAGCGTGTGATAGGCGGCCAGCTTGTCGGCGTCGCTCTCGCTCTTCCAGAAGCGACGCCGACTCCGCCGCACGTACCAGTTGCTGAGATCGTCGACGAACTCCTGGATCGCGCGGCAGGTGCCGGTCGCGTCGTACTGTTCGAGGCCCTCGGTGACGCGGTCCACGAGCGTGCCGAGCTCGCCGGCGAGCCAGCGGTCCAGCAGCGGCCGCTCCGCGACCGGCACGTCCTGCGCCGCAGGGTCGAAGCGGTCGATGTTGGCGTACACGGTGAAGAAGCTGTACGTGTTCCACAGCGTGAGCAGGAACTTGCGCACCACCTCGTCGACCATGTCGGCACTGAAACGCCGCGGACTCCACGGTTGCTGGCTCGCGAACATGAACCAGCGGAAGGCGTCGGCGCCCTGATGGTCGAGGATGTCGTCGGGCTGCACGACGTTCCCCTTGCTCTTGCTCATCTTCTGGCCGTCGCCGTCGAGGATGTGCCCGAGGCAGAGCACGCGCTTGTACGAACTGCGGCCTTCGATGAGCGTGGCGATGGCGAGCAGGCTGTAGAACCAGCCGCGCGTCTGGTCGATGGCCTCTGCGATGAAGTCCGCGGGGAAGCGCTCCTTGAACAGCTCGGCGTTCTCGAACGGGTAGTGCCACTGCGCGAAGGGCATCGCGCCCGAGTCGAACCATGCGTCGATGACCTCGTCGACGCGGCGCATCTCCCGACCGCACTCGGGGCACGTGAGCACGACGTCGTCGACGTAAGGCCGGTGGAGTTCCAGATCCTCCGGAACGGGACCGGCCGCCATCTCTCTGAGCTCGGCGACCGAGCCGACGCAGTGCGTGTGTCCCTCCTCGCAGCGCCAGACGGGCAGCGGGGTGCCCCAGTAGCGGTCGCGGCTGAGCGCCCAGTCGACGTTGCCGGCCAGCCACTCGCCGAAACGCCCCGTCTTGATGTGCTCCGGGTGCCAGACGATGTCGTCGTTGGCGGCGATCAGCTCGTCCTTGACGCCGGTGGTACGGACGTACCAGGTCGCCTTGCTGTAGTACAGCAGCGGCGTGTCGCAGCGCCAGCAGAAGGGGTAGCTGTGCTCGTAGAGCTCGACGCCGAGCAGCAGGCCGCGTTCCTTGAGATCGGCGGTGATGGCCGGGTCCGCGTCTTTGACGAACACTCCGGCCCACGGCGTGACCTCGGCGATGAACTTGCCCTCCGTGTCGACGGCGTTGACGACCGGCAGGTCGTTCTCGAGGCCGACGCGCATGTCTTCCTCGCCGAAGGCGGGGGCGATGTGCACGACGCCGGTGCCGTCCGTCGTGGTCACATAGTCGGCGCCGATGACGAAGTGCACCCGCGTGTCCGTCTCCATGAAGCCGAACGGCGCCTCGTAGTCGAGACCGAGCAGTTCGGCGCCGGCGAACTCGCGCTCGACGACGGCGTCCTTGCCGAGCACCTTCTCGACCAGATCGCGGGCGAGCACGAAGCGCTCGCCGCGGCTCTCGGCCAGGGCGTAGGCGACCTCCGGGTGCACGGCCGCGGCGACGTTGCTGATCAGCGTCCACGGAGTGGTCGTCCAGACGGCGAGCGAGACGGGCCGGGCCGGCTCGCCGTCCTCCCCTGCTTCCGCCGCTCCCGTCAGGCGCGCGGACGACTCGGCCGTCAGCGGGAAGCGCACGTAGATCGAGTCCTCGCTGACGTCCTTGTAGCCCTGCGCGACCTCGTGGCTGCTGATCGCCGTGCCGCAGCGAGGGCAGTACGTCACGACCTTGAAGCCCTCGTAGAGCAGTCCTTTGTCCCAGATCTGCCGCAGCAGCCACCATACCGACTCGATGTACTCGTTGGTGAACGTGTAGTAGGCGTCCTCAAGGTCCACCCAGAAGCCGATACGCTCGGTGAAGCGCTCCCACTCCTCGAGATAGGTCGTGACGCTCTCCCGGCAGAGCCGGTTGAACTCCGCGACGCCGTACTCCTCGATCTGCCCCTTGCCGTCGATACCGAGTCGGCGCTCGACCTCGAGCTCCACCGGCAGGCCGTGCGTGTCCCAGCCGGCCTTGCGCGGCACACGGTAGCCGCGCATCGTCTTGTAGCGCGGGAAGAGGTCCTTGAAGATCCGCGAGATGACGTGGTGCGCGCCCGGGCGACCGTTGGCCGTGGGCGGCCCCTCGTAGAAGACGTAGAGGGGAGCGTCCTCACGACCCTCGAGGCTCTTCTCGAAGATCGCGTGCTCCTTCCAGAACGCGAGGATACGGGCGTCTAGCGCCGGGAAGTCGACACGCGCCGAGACATCCTGGAACCTGGGCTGACTGTCGCGGAGGGGTGCACCTTCGGCGCCCCCCTCGATAGGCTGCCTGCGGCGGCTATTCACGTGACTCGCTTTCTGCTGCTTCTGGCCGGAGCGGCGATTCTACCAGACGAGCGGAGGCCGCCCCGGCAGCGACGCGCACCGCGCCCGTGTAGACTCCCCGTCATGACGGAAAGGCCCACACGCGCGGGCGCCGGGAACGCATCCGGCCCGCGCCTCCTCGCCCTCCTCGATTACGACGGCACGATGACGACGCACGAGTGCAACGAGCTCGCGCTGCAACCGTTCGTCGGCGACCCTTGGTGGGAACTCGAGGAGGAGTCGTACAACGACCGCATGAGCCACGCTGAGGTGTTCCAGCGGCAGATCGGGCTGATCCGGGCGCCGCGGGCGGAGCTCATACGGCGTCTCCTCGAGGTCGCCGAGCCGATGCCGGGCCTGCACGACTTCTTCGTCGGGCTACAGGCCCGCGGCGGCGAGGCCGCCGTCGTCAGCGCCGGGATCCGCGAGGCGATCGAGGCGTTCTGGCAGCGTCTCGAGTTGCCGCCGCTCGAGCTGTTCGCCAGCGAGCTCATCGGCGAGGGGCCGGACGGCGGACCGCCGTATCACCTCGAGTTCAGCGACGCGCTCGGCGACTGCCCGCGCTGCGGACCCAAGAGCTGCAAGGCGGCGATCCTGCGCGCCCTGCGCCGCCCGGGCGACGTCGTCGTCGTCTTCGGCGACGGTCCCAGCGATCTCTGCCCGGCGCGCGAAGCCGATCTCACCTTCGCGCGCGGCCACCTCGCCGAGCGCTGCGAGGCTGAGGGCCTCGAGTGGCGGCCCCTCACCGACTTCGGCGTGGTGCTGGCCGAGATCGACCGGTGGATCGCCACACCGTGAGGGCCGGCGGCGCGTCGCCGGCCGACGCGGCCGCGCCGGCGCTCCCGGAGCCCGTCACACGACCGCGCCGCGAGACGGCGCTCATCGTCCTCGCCGCGGTGGCGGCGCAGGGTCTCGCTTGGCTCGCCCTCTTCGCCGTCCTCTGGAGCGGGCGCATCTGGTACGGCTTCTTCGACGTCTCGGACATCTCCGTGTACCTCGGCTATGCGCAGCAAGTCGCCGCCGGGCAGCGGGTGTACCTCGACTTCTCCTTCGAGTACCCACCCTTGGCTCTGGCGCTCTTCGTGCTGCCGCCGCACACCGACATCGCTGCCTACCAGAACTGGTTCGCCCTCCAGATGATCGTCCTCTGCTCGGCGGCCGCCGCCCTGACCGGAGCGACGGCGGCGGCGCTGTGGCGCGGCCTGGTGCGGCCGCTGGCCGCGGCCGCGGCCTGTGGCGCAGCCGTCCTCGCGGCCGGAGCGATCACCGCCAACCGCTACGACGTGGCGGTGGCTCTGTCGATCGCCACGTGCCTCTTCTTCCTCGCCCGGCGCCGCACGACGGCGGCAGGCGCCGCGCTCGGCATCGGCGTGGCGCTCAAGCTCACGCCGGGGATGCTCCTGCCGCTGGCGCTCATCGTCGCAGAGGGGCGGCGGCGCGTCGTCTTCGCCGGCGCCGCCTTCCTGGTCTTCGCGGCGGCGCCGTTCGTGCCGTTCCTCGGCCGCTTCTCCGGCCTCGCCGACATCGTGACCTACCATGCCGAGCGGCCGTTGCAGATCGAGAGCGTGCCCGCCACGCCCTACCTCGTCGCCGGCGCCCTGGGGGGCGACGTCGGAACCGGGAACTCCTTCGGGTCGCAATCGCTCTCGGGACCCGGCACCGAAACCCTGGCGACCGTCGCTCCGTGGATCGGCGTCGCGCTCGTGGCGGTGGTCTACGTGCTCCTTTGGAGGCGCCGGACGCTGCTGCGAGCGGCGCCCGGGTTCGTCCCGCTCGCCGCCCTCGCCTGCGTGCTCGTCTTCACCGTGTGCAACAAGGTGCTCTCGCCGCAGTTCCTCGTCTGGACCCTGCCGCTCCTCGCCCTCGTCCTGGTCGGCGAGGGACTCGGCCAGCGGGTGACCGGGCTGCTCACGCTAACCGCGGTCGTCCTCACCCACATCGAGTTCCCGAACCTGTACTGGGGCGTCGTCGACCTGGAGACCGGACCCGTCCTCGTCGTGGCCGCCCGCAACCTCGTCCTAGTCGCGGCGGCGATCGCCGCGGTCGCGGCCGTATGGCGACTGCCGGCCGCTCCGGCGGCCGCCGGAGCCGCGGCAGCGCGGACCGGCGGCCCAGCCGTCCCCACGGCCGGCGCCGGGCCGCCCAGGCCGGCCTGACCTCTCCCGGCCGGTTTCCGGCGTCGAGCCGCATCGCGTATCATGACGGCGGTCTCGCGGCCGCGCGGCCGGCGCTGCGGCGCCGCGCGGCCGTCCTCCCCGCCACATCAGGGTGATCCTTGGACGCACGCCTCCAGAAGAGTGGCAAGCAGTTCGTCAAGTTCGCCGTCGTGGGCGCCAGTGGGACCATCGTCAACCTCGTCGTCCTCAAGGCGACCCTGCTCATCTGGGCCCAGCTGGCGACCGACACACCCTTCGCGATGGAGGTCTTCGCCAGCGGCCTCGCCTTCTGCGTGGCGGTCCTCAACAACTACCTGCTCAATCGCTGGTGGACCTTCCGCTCCAAGGGGAGCATGGGCGGTGAGTTCGCGAAGTTCCTCACCGTCAGCATCGCCGGCCTGGGCCTCAACGAGCTCGCCTTCTGGCTCTTCCGAGGCGGGTTCGGTATCGACGTCATGCTCAGCCAGCTCCTCGCCATCGCCTGCGTGCTTCCCTTCAACTTCGTCGTCAACAAGCTGTGGAGCTTCCGCCACTCGTGAGCGCTCCCGCCCAGCCTCCCGCCGCATCTCTCGCCCCGATCCCGGCGGCCAAGACGGTGAGCGCGCCGCTCGCCGTCTTCATGGCTGCGGCTCTCACCCTGCTGGTCCTCGTCGCGCTCCTCCCCAACCTCTGGTACCGGCTCCACGACATCAGCGACATCCCCGTCTACCAGAAGTACTCGCAGCGCATCGACGACGGTGAGAGCCCGTTCACCCCGTCCTTCAAGGTGGAGTACCCGCCGCTCGCCGTGCCGATCTTCCGGCTGCCCGGCCACTCCGGCGACGACGTCGCGTACACACGCTGGTTCAGCATCCTCATGGGAGCCTTCACGATCGCCACCGCCTCGCTCACGGCGCTCGTCGCCTCCCGGCTGTGGCCGCGCGGCGGACGGGCGTACGTCGCCGCCGTGCTCTTCCCGGTCGGCGTAGCGCTCACCGGAGCCATCATCGTGAACCGCTACGACGTGGTCGTCGCCCTGCTGCTCGCGGTCTTCCTGCTCTGTCTCACCGGACGCTGGTACACGGCTGCCGCCTTCGTCCTGGGCATGGGGTTCGCGCTCAAGATCACACCGCTCGCCCTGCTTCCGCTCGTCCTCCTTCTGGCCGGCCCGCCACGACGCTGGGTCTGGCCGCTGGTCGCCTTCGGCGCCGCGGCCGTCGCCCCGTTCCTGCCCTACGTGTTCAAGTCGTGGGAGGGCATCTGGTACGTGTTCCAGTATCACCTGGAGAGACCGCTGCAGATCGAGAGCGTGCTGGGGACGCCGCTGCTGCTCGGGCAGCTCCTCGGCGCCGACTGGGCGACCTGGGGCCACAGCCACGGCTCGCACTCCCTGGTCGCGCCCGGCGTGGGCATGCTCGCGGATCTCTCCGGCGGCTTCACGCTCCTCGCCGTCCTCGCCGTCTACTACGCGGTCTGGCAGCGCCGGTCCCGGGTGCGCGCCTCGACCGCCGATCAGGCGCTCGCCGTCCTCGCCCTCATCCTCGCCCTCATGACCTTCGGCAAGGTCCTCTCGCCGCAGTACTTCATCTGGATCCTGCCGGCGTGGGCGATCGTCGCGGCGCGCGACAAGTGGGTCGCGCTGCTCGGCGGCCTCACGCTGCTCCTCACCCAGGTCGAGTTCCCCGCCCTCTACTGGCGGCTGCTCGACATGATGCCGGAGACACTGGCGATCGTGGTGACGCGCAACACGTTGCTCCTCGCGCTGTTCCTGTTCACACTGTGGCGGTTGTGGGGGCTGCCCGAGAGGGCGCCGGAGGACCTGCGGTCGCCGGCCACGCGAGACGCGGCAGGCCCCCGAGAAGCCGTTTCTGCGACGCGCAGCCCACGCTGAGGCTATAATCGGCGCAGCACACGACCGAGGGGGAATCCGAGCGCTCGTGCCTCGCCCAGATCAATCATCCTTGAGCCTCCGGCACTACGCCGACATCTTGTGGCGGCGCAAGTGGACGGTGGTCCTGACCACCGCGATCGTCACGCTCATCGTCCTCGCCGCGTCGCTTCTCCAAGCATCCACCTACACGGCAATCGCCCGGATTCTCGTCGAGAGTCCGTCGAGCACAATCAACGTCGCCACGGGCGCCACTCTCGACAGCACCGTCCCCGACGATCGCGAAACCCAGACTCTGGCAAGCTTCGTGACCACGCCCGAGGTCGGCCAGAGGGCGCTCACCGGCCTCGGCTGGAAGGGTGCGGCTCGGGACTACGCAGACAAGGTCAGGGCTGAGGCCGACATCGCCGCCAACATCATCTCGGTCGTTGCGGATCAGCCCACTGCCGACAAGGCGAGCGCCCTGGCCAACGCCTACGCCGAGGAGTTCGTCGCCTGGCGCCGCGAATCCCAGCTCGCCACCGTACGCGAGGCGCTGGATCTGGTGAACAGGGAACTGGCCGACGCGACGCCGGGATCGAACAACCAGCAACTCCTGAAAGAACGCCAGCATCAACTCGAAGCGATCATGGCGCTCACCACCGGCGGCGTGCAGGTCGGAGAGGCGGCGTTGCCCCCTCTGGCTCCGTCGAGTCCTCGCCCCAAGCGTAACACGGCGCTGGCCCTCGCCGCCGGCTTGCTGTTGGGAGTGGGTCTCGCCTTCCTTCGCGAGGCTCTCGACAACAATCTCCATTCCGCTGAGGAAATCGGCGAGCGCATCGACATCCCGGTCATCGCTGAGATACCCGAGTTCCGCAAGAGTGAGAGCAACGCCGACAAGCTGGTCGCCCTCGCAAACCCCACCGGGCCGACCGCAGAGGCCTACCGGTTCCTGCGCACCAATCTCGATTTCGTGAACTTCAACCGCGACCACAACGTGCTCATGATCACCAGTCCGCTACCGGGACAGGGCAAGTCGACGACGATCGCCAATCTCGCAGTCGCTCTCGTGCGGAGCGGAAGCAAGGTCGCCGTCGTGGAGGGCGACCTCCGCAGGCCCTCACTCCATCGGTTCTTCAAGATCGGCAACACGCGGGGCGTGAGCAGCGTTGTGTCGGGTGCGTCGCCGCTCAGCGACGCCGTGCAGCGGCTGACGTTTCACGCGGACGGACCAATGGTGACCACATCGGGTGGATCCGCCGGAGCCGCCGACCCCGCGAGACCGTCGTCGGGGGGCGCCCTCACTCTGGCGGTGCTGCCGTCGGGTCCGATTCCGCCCAACCCGGGCGAGATCGTCGCGTCCCGGCAGTTGGCCGATATCCTCGGTAGCATGAAGGAGGGCGCGGACTACGTGCTCGTCGACGCGCCCCCCATGTTCGCGGTCGGCGACGCCGCCGCGATGGCTGCCACCGTGGACGGAATCATCGTCATCCTGCGTCTCCAGCAGACGACCTACGACACGCTCAGAAGCGTCGAGGAGTTCTTCTCGCGTCTGCCCGCCAAGGCCCTCGGGGTCGTGATCACCGGAGTCCCCCGCGGCGGCAGGAGCGGGCGCTACCGCTACGGCGACTACTCCGGTTGACACTGCGGGAGCCTCGCGGTGCCCGGCCGCGATGCCTGACGGCTTGACCTAGCCATCGCACCAACCGGCCGACTCTCTCGCGGTCCGCCGATGCCTCCCGGGAGACCGTCCGGGCACACTCTGTCGGGTTCCCCGCACTTCACGCCGCAATCGTTGTCGACGGCGACAACGCATGCACCTCCCGCACGCTCATCTTCGGGCCGTATCGGTCGATGTCAGTGGTGGACGTCCGAGTACCACCCGAAGCGAGTCGCGCAGGTGCGACACACTGACTGAAGGCCAGTTCTGCTGGGCACGAACCGCGCCTCGCTTCTTCACGACTCGACACTGAAGGAGCGACCGTGGCAAGGAAGATCCCCATCGCAGGTAGCCTGCTCGCGCTGGCGATACTCGCAGTCGGTCTCTGTGCAGCCCCCGCTTCCCTGGCCTCTTCATCGACGAAAGGCAGCAAGTTACGCTGCCCGGTCGTCAAGCGTCTTCACCGCGGAGTGGTCGTGAACGTGCGCCTCGTGAACGAGCGCGTGAGAATCGCCAATTCCAAGAAGGCGGTGACCGTTGATGGAGTAGGCCGTTGCACAGTGGTCAAGCGCACCATCCGCTACGTCGTCCTGCGTCCTCGTCAGCGGCCGAAGCCCACCCCGACTCCGACGGTCACGCCGACTCCGACGGCAACACCGACAGCGAACCCGACTCCGACGGTCACGCCGACCCCTGTCTCGGGCCACCCGTTTCTGGTGATGGACCAGACCAGGATCGACGGGATCAGGGCCCGCATCGCCGCGAGCCATGCGCCCGAAGCAGCAGCCTATCGCGAGTTCATCACCCACTGGGCGACTCCGGCGCTGAGCGCCACCCCCGAAGTCTTCGCGGGGCCGTACCGGGGCGTCGAGGACTGGAACACAGTCTTCGACACCCTGAACAGGGACGGTGCCACCGCACGCAACCTCGCGCTCGCGTATGCCTTTTCGGGTGAGGCTCGATACGCGACCAAGTGCCGCGAGTTCCTGGTCGCTTGGGCAAGAGGCAACACGCCGACGACACAGCAGGATGCGGACATGAACGACATCGGCTACCACCAGTCCTTCGGCGCCTTCTCCTTCGCCTATGCGTACGACCTCACCTACAACTCCACGGTCTACAGCGCCGCCGACCGCGCGGCCATTGCCGCCTACTTCACGGCGTTCGTCGACGCCATCAAGACGAGCAACGACAAGATTGCGAACGACTGGTGCGTCCTGAACCCGCAGGCCACCGCGACCTACCCTTGGGACGCGAGTAAGCACTACCACCGCATCGATACCTACGTCGGCGGTGACGCCGCCCTTCTCGGTCAGGCCGCCCGCCTCGCGATGGCAGCGGTCATCGGTTACCAGAGTGCCGTGGACGGCATCCTCAACGAGAGCTCCTACGTGCTCAATCTGACGCGCATGCTGCAGTCGGCCTTGACGCCCGAGAACATGGGCGATGGCGTCGTCGGGCATCCGAATCCGGTGCCGCACGTCTACATCTACGCGACATACACCGCCGGTCGCGGGGGGATGCTCGACTACATGACGTACAACACCCGCGCCTGCAGCGTCCTCGTAGACATGGCCGAGAATCTTGGCTGGGCCAAGGCAAAGGTCGCCTCCGCGCACACGAAGCTGTACGCCTCGTGGAGCTACTTCGCGCGATTCTTCGGCCCGAACGCCGAGACGAACCCCAATCCGATGGACGTGGTCAACACCGGCGCGAATCTGCCCCGATTCACTCTCGCGTTCAACGAGTTCGGCGACCAGCGCTTCCTGGACATCGTCAACTCCGGCGACCGGTCCCACTACTACGAGCCACAGCTGCTCGGGCCAATCACCCTGACTCATTCCCTGCGCTAGCGACCGCCGGAGAGGAGGCGCCCTCCTCTCGAGTCGGCGGCACTGATAGAGTGGCCACTGCGAGGCGCCCGATCAGGGGCGCCGTCGCAGCATTCGGGGAGGCGCAGTGAGCGGCACGGGCGAGCGCAGGGCGACGATCCCGCAAGCGGATCTGCTGCTCTTTGGCCTGCTGTTCTTGGCGGTAGTGCTGACGCGGCTGCCGTTCCGCAGTGACATTCTCTACTCTTGGGATTCGGTCAACTACGCATTCGGCATGCGGCGCTTCGACGTGCTCACAGAGCAGCCACAGCCCCCCGGCTACATCGCGTACGTCTGGCTGGCGCGGCTCGTCGATGCGGTGACGGGCAGCGCCAACACCGCGATGATGGCCATCAGCATCGCGGCCGGGGCAGCGGCCGTGGTCGCTCTCTACCTGCTGGGCCGCCGGCTCTTCGACCAGCGCGCAGGGCTGGTCGCCGCGGTGCTGCTCGCGACCAGCCCGCTGTTCTGGTTCTACGGAGAGATCGCGTTGCCGCACACGCTCGACGCGGCGCTCGTTCTCTTCGCCCTCTGGCTGCTCTTCCGCGTGCGCCGCGGTGAACGGCAATCGATATGGGCGGCGGCCGTCGTCTTGGCGATTGCCGGCGGCGTGCGTCCCCAGACGCTGGTGTTTCTCCTGCCGGTCACCGTCTTCTCGGTCTGGCGCGCCGACTGGCGACGCATCGCCGGCGCGGCGATTCTCGGCGCAGCAGTCTGCTGCGCCTGGTTCTACCCGCTCATCCACAGCGTCGGCGGCCTGCAGACGTACCTCGACAAGCTCAGTTCCTATGCGACGCGTTTCGAGACGAGCACGTCTCTCCTTCGCGGCGCCGGGCTGCCCGGCCTCGAGCACAACGTCGGCAAGCTCGTGGCCTTCACGCTCTTCGCGAGCGCAGCCGCGTTTCTGCCGCTGGCGCTGTACGCGGTGCTGCGCCTCGCCCGGCGCCTGCCGTCAGCGCCGGCGGCCGCGGCCGCAGATGAGCCTGCTCTCGGCGCAGGCGCGACGCCCGGAGCGACGGGAGCCGCTCGTGAGCAACGAGTTGACCGGATCGTCTTCCTGGCGCTGTGGGGCGGGCCCGTCCTCTTCTACTATGCCTTCATCCACATGGGGCAGCAGGGGATGATCCTGACCTTCTTCCCCATCGTCACCTTGCTCGCGGGGACGGCGGCGACCCGCATCTGGACCGACCACCGCCTGTGGCTGTGGCTCGCCGTCCTGGGGGCCCTCAACGCAGGTGTCTTCGTCGCTATGCCCCAACAGCCACCCGGACTGCGTGCCCAGCATCTGCCGGTGCGCGCGGCGATCGTCGCGAACGATGCCTACTTCTCGAAACGCTTCGCGTATATCGCCGGGCATCTTCCAGCAGAGAGCACCACGATCGTCGCCGGAAACTGGAGGCACGTCGAGTACTATCTTCCCTCCTACAGACTCCTGCGCCTTGGGGCGGACGCCGATCCCGACGGTGCCGGCAGACCCCGTCAGTGGCCTGGAGCCGGCACGCTCACTCCGGCCGACCTCAACCCGCAGGATGCCGGCGGACAACCGACGCTGGTGCTCTTCGACGCCGCAGGGAGCGACCTGTTCCGCGACCTCCCCGGCGTCGAGACCATCGCTTGGCCGGGGGCGGGGAGCTTGAAGCTGTATCGCCTGCCGCCGAGGACTTCGCTGGACTACTCCGGCGCGAAGCTGAGAGTCGTGCCCCAGCCCTGAGGCGCTGGGTTCGGGCAATCCGGGCAGGCAGGCTGCTCATGCCGCACGGAAGATGCCGCGGGACACGGGAGAAAGTCCGGTACGCCGCCACGATGGTTCAATCGGCCGGATCACGGTCTCCCGCCGACGCGGACTCGTCCGGCGTCGTATCCCGCTCTTTCAGCAGCCGCCTGGCGACCTCAGCACACCCCATGAGCACCGAGACGACGGCGACGTCGGTCATGTTGTTGAACTGCGGTGATGTGACGGACACGAAGAGGAGCGCGACGACCAAGGCGCGCGTGCCGACCACCAGCCCCACGAGCCACGGGTCGTCCTCGGCGCGCAGGGATCTGACCCCGCCCTTCGGGAAGAGAAAGGCCATCAGCGTCCAGGTGAAAAGGATGAGGCCGACCGCGCCGAGGCGCTGCCAGAACCAGAGGTAGTTGTTGTGGATGTACACCTCGGGCTGGAGGGGCACGCCGTAGCGCTGGAAGTCGGGGACGAAGGTCTTACCAAGCCCGTAGCCCACGAGCGGCTTCTGCCGTATCTGTCGCTCCACTGCCTGGTTCTCGAGAAAGCGATACTGCACGTTGCGGTCGCCGATCGCCGTCACAGCGACGGCACGTGAGATGACTGAGGTGAACACCGCCGGCTGCACCACCGCAGTCGCCACCGCGATGAGAGCGCCCACGACAAGGACGCCGGCGAAGAGACGAATGCGTTGCGACCCGCGCAGCAACACGGCGAGATACAGGATCCCGACCAGGAAGCCCACCCAGTACCCACGCACAAACGACAGCATCAGTCCCACCAGAGCCACTGCGAGAAGGGCCCAGAGCGCGGCCGGCCGTGACCTGCTCTTCGGCCAGAGGGCCACCCATGCCACAAGCATGACCGAGGCCATCAGGAACGCATCGTTGGGCCCCGGGAAGCGTGACACACCGGCCTCGACGAAGCCGGTGGCCTGCGCTCTGCCCAAGGCAGAATAGAGCAGCCCCACACCGAACCCGGCGACGACGCAAGCGGCGAGAGCCTTGAGCAGCACCATTATCGAGGCCCGGTCGGCGACTGAGGTGATCACCCAGAAGAAGAGGACGAAGTACGCGAGGCCGCGCAGGTCCTGGAAGATCAGCTTGATCTCGTTCCCACCCGCGTACCCGATGAACGCCGCCACCAGAACCCAAACGACGAACAAAGCGAGCGGCAGCGCCACGGGCGACCGCGTGGCGATGATGCTCCGCCGCGCCACGAGCGAGGCGACCCATGCGGCGACGAGGGGCGCAAGCAGGAGGTCGCCGATGAAGATGCCGCCACCGCCCACCGGCACACGGAACTGAAGCGAGAGGTCTTCAGGAAGCACGACCACGGCAAACAGCAGGATCACGGCCAGGACAAGCGTGCCCCGGCTCGTCCCCATGAGCGTCACGAGGAGGACGAGCGCACCGCAAGCGGCGGCGAGCAGGATTGCCAACTCCGGCGAGCGCAGGCCCGCGCCGAGGACGGCAAGACCCAGAACCACAAGGACGGCGGCGAAAAGGAGGTCGTCGCGCCGGATGGCCCACATCCTCAAGTCCACCTCCATGGGGGCGGGCCGGTGACACCGCTCAGGCCATCCCAAAGGCCGCGCGCGAACGCCCCGGCGGCCGCAACGAGCGACCCCTGTCCCACCGCTTTCGCCACCTGCCGCAGGCCCCAGGAGAAGGCCGGTGGCAGCGCCGGAAGTGTTCGGCCCCGACGAGCGGCCAGCACCAGCCGGTTGCGCGTGATGAGGTAGACGGAGGTGGGCGAGAAGATGCGGCGCCCACGCCGTCGCTCCACGTCATGCATGACCCGCGCAGCAGGCACGACGACGAGCCGCCAGCCTCGCTCGCGCATCCGAAGGCTCAGGTCCACGTCCTCGAAGTACATGAACAGGCTCGCGTCGGGCGGCCCCGCGTCCTCGATTGCCGCCGCGCGAACCAGCATGGCGCAACCGGTAACGTATCCCGTGCTGAACGCGGCCGGCCGCGGAGATGCTGCGAGGTGAGCGACGCGGAGAGAGCGCAGATCGACGACGCCCCCCGCGTACCAGATATCCCCATCCGGGTAGGAGATGACGGGGCTCAGGATGCCGGCCCGGGGGACGCCCGAACCTGTGGCGAGCAGTTCTCGCAGGCAGGCGGCCGAGACGAGCGCATCATTGTTGACGTACCAGAGCCACGTTGCGCCGGCGCCCAACGCCTTGCGGGCACCCTCGGCGGCGGCGCCCGCGAACCCCACGTTGGCGGTCGGCCGGACGACCATCACATCGTCGTCCGCCCCGTCCCAGTCGCCCTGATTGTCCACTACGACCAACTGGTCGGGAGGCACGTCGCCGGCACGGAGAGCGTCGAGGGTACGCTCTGTCGGCCCGGCGGGACCGTAGTGTGCCACGATCGCCCAGACCGTCACGGGCTCCTCGGCCGTCATCACGGACCTCGCAAGATCGTCGGCGGCGCAAGCATGCGCACGCAGCTGAAGATCCGCATCGTCCCGGTCATCCGGCGCACGCGGGCGACTCCTCGGCCTCTTCTCCGTCCACGAACAAACGGTGCCAGAGCTCGACGTTGAGCATCTGGCCGAGAGCCATGGCGTTCATTCCTCCACCCATCTGTTCATCCAGAAGCCGCCGCACCCCGGCCTCACGGAAGATGCCCCGCTCGAGGCAGCGCGGATCGAGCAGCACGCCACGGACGTACTCGACTGAACGCGTGCGCACCCACTCCTCACGCTTCTCCCCGTGAGAGTAAAGCCGCCGTTTCGCGTGCTTGCCGACGGCGACCGCGTGGTCGCGGACCGTCTGGGGCAGCCACTCGAAGAGAGGCTCAAGGCGCGCGACCTGGCGGAGCCCGAGGACGGCAGGCTCCGAGAGCGGGAGAGGCAGATGCGTCAACGTCCACGGCACCGCGGCCACCCTTGAGTCAAGCCTGCGGATGAGCCTCAAGCGGACCAGGTCGTCCACGCGTTCCGAAGGCGCCCCCGCCAAGACTGCAGACACCCAGCGCCGCGTGTGAAACGGCGCGCGGACCCGCAGCCAGACGCGATTGAACAGAAGCTGCGGACGCGACTCCCAGAACTCGAGTGCCGGCCCGAAGAGGTCCAGCCGGTCCACTGTGTCGAGACCGGCAGTGGCGGCGAAGGAGCGCCTCTCGAGTCGGATGCCGGCGTCGAGAACGGAGTCGGCCTCGGTGCCGAGCAGCGAGCGCAGGTGCCGCCGGTCGAGGAGCGGCCTGTAAGCTCGCCGGACCGCCAGCTCCACGAACTGGTCTGGATCCGCTCTGAGCAGGGAGCGGTCCGGCAACAGATTCACGGCCTTCATGAAACGTCGGCCGAGTTCGCCCCCCTGTCCGCTGACCATGCTCCGCTTCCCGGAGAAGTGATGCATGAGGCAGCCGGTGATGTTCGCGGCGGGGCTCAGGCGGCCTTCACTGATACGCACGGTGGCTAGGGCGCCGTTGGGCAGGTAGTCCGGGTCGAGGTCGAAGCGCTGGAAGTCAAGCCCCCGTGCGGCGGCGACCGAGCGGGCGCCACGAACGTCGTCGTTGGTCTCGCCGCCGAAGGTGAAGGCCTGTGGCGAAGTGCCCACGGGCAGCGCCGCGGCCAGCAGCCGAGAGTCGAGCCCCCCCGTCAGCGGCAGCGCCACATCTCCTCCAGCGAAGGCCTCGGCACCCAGCGCCAGCATGGTCTCTTCCAGCAGATCAAGATAGGCGGAGCCGCGAAGCCTGCTGCCACAGAGGTTGCGATCGTCGTCGTGGCGAACTGTCGCTATCGTGCCATCCCGGACTTCGAAATGCGTTCCGAGCGGCAGCCCGGCAGCCCCCGCGAACAGCGAGCGGCCTTGCACCATCCAGCCCTGGGTGAACAGCTGTCCGAACGACTCAGAGTCCATCGCGCTGACGAAACGCGGGTCGTGGCGGAAGACGCGAGCCTCCGAGGCGAGCCAGACGTCGTCGCCGAGACGGGACGCGAACAGCGAGCCGATGTGGCGAGGATCGACGCCGCCGAGAGCGAGCCCGGCCTCCTCGTCATACACCACGAGACTGAAGATGCCCTCCAGGCGCGTGAACAGGCCTGCGCCCCACCCGCGGTAGGCGGCAATGGCAAGCAGGCCGGGGGTGACGTCCCTCGGCCGCAGGGCCAGCTCCCGGGCGAGCGCCGTCGCGTTCACGATCTCACCGCTGACGACGGCAGACACCGCGCCGCGGCCACCCGTGGCCTCGGCATCCTGCCTGGCGACGTCTCGCTGCCCCTCGGGTCCGCAGGCGACGAGACGGGCGCGCCCCGGTAGCAGCCGCGCCACACCGGGAGCATCCGGAGTGCACACTTCCCGCAGCGCCGTGCGACCGAGCTCGAGCGTCTCCGGATCGCGAGAGAAGATAGCGGCCAGGCCGTTCACGCGCGCTGCCTTCGATACCCGTCCGGCGCCGGAGGCGCCGACGGCAGCAACGGCAGCTCTCCATCCACAAAGTGCCGGTGCCACAACTCGATGTTCAGAGCCTGCCCAAGCGAGTGCGAATGGTCTGTGCCGCGCATGTGCTGCTCCAGCAACGTCTTCAATCCTTCCCGGCGCATCAGTCCGCGCAGGGCCGTACGCTCGGACAAGAGCACTTCGGTCACGTACCCACCGGAGCGACTTCGCAGCCACTCCTCGTGCTCCTCGGCGTGCCAGTAGATCTGCGAGTGCACCTTGTCGACGAACCGTGACAGCCGCGGGAAGGGGAAGGCGGGTCCCTCGTCGTGTGGTCGCGCACGAACGTGAAGGCCGGCCACGAGACGCAGAGTCCGAAGGATCGTTTCGCTGGCACGCAGGGGCAGCCGCGTCAGCCCCCACGGCACGCGGGCCACGGCTGGGTCGAGCCTCCGGATGAGCCTGAGGCGCACTAGGTCGTCGACGCGCTGATCTGCCGCACCCGCCAGCACTGCCTCGATCCACCGCCTCGTCAACAGCGGAGCGCGGACACCGAGCCAGCATGTCCCGGCGATGAGTTGCGGGTTCTCGGCGCGAGGCGTCGCCTCGAGAGCGCTGTACAGATCCAGACGGTCGACCGCGGGCAGGCCGCGAGTGGGCAGCAGCTGCCGCCGAAGGTCGGCGAGCGCGGCCGCAGAGTAGTCGTCTGCCCGAGGACCGAAGACAAGCCGGGCATCCTCGATCGGCATGCCGTAGTAGGTGGGTTCGCCGAGCAGAAAGCGTCTCTCGAACTCACGGTCGCCGGCGCGCACGAAAGTCCAGTCCGGGAGAAGAAGACGATTCTTGTAGTAACGTCGGCCGAGGTCGCCGCCGATCCCGGTGACGAAGCACTTGTGCCGGTCCATCCCCGCCATCAGATGTCCGGAGATATTCTCGTCCGGGTTGAGCCGCCCCTCGGTAAGCCACACCGTTGCGGACGCAGTCTCGGCGAGGTAGTCCGGAGCGAGACCGTAGACATGGTGTTCGAGACCGCGCGCCGCAGCAATCTGCCGGCCACGCACCGAGTCCGGGTCCTCACCCGTACCGAAGGTGAAGCTGAGAGGATGGGCATCGCCCGGCGCGGCGGCGGCGATCATGCGCGAGTCCACACCGCCGGTCAGTGGGAGAAGCACGTCCTCTCCCGCCATCGCCGCAGCGGAGAGCTCGCGGATGGCAACCTCCATACGATCGAGGTAGGCGTCACCGCGCAGATCGTCTCCCAGCGCGCACCTCACATCCCAGTGGCGCACGACGCTGCAGACACCCGCGTCGACCTCGTAGTGCGAGCCGTGAGGCAGACCGGAGACACCGGCGAAGAGCGTACGACCCCCAAAGCCGTGCCCCAAGCTGACGAGGTCGGCGAGCGCCTGCTCGTCGACGCTGACGGAGAACCGCCCGTAGCCGAGGAACGCCTTGGCCTCGGTGGCGAAAAGCAGATCGTCGCCGACGCGCAACGAGTACAACTGCATGACGGCGTCCGGATCGCAGGAGGCCAGCGTCCGCCCGCACGATGCGTCGTGCACGATGAGGGCGAATGCGCCTTCGAGGTGCTCGAGGAGCCTCCTGTCCCAGCGCTCATAGGCGGCTGCCACCAGCCCCGCGTCGGAGACCGCGTCGGGGAGCGAGAGGCGCCGGGCCAAGGCTCCACGCCCAAGGATGTCCCCGCATACCGCGACGAGCAGCCCCGGACCGGCGACGGCGTTCAGCCCGCCGATCGCACCGGCGCCACGGATTGACCAGCTGCCCGGCCTGCCGCACGCACCTAGCCAGAGACCCGGTGCCGCGCACTCCCCTTGGGAGTACGCAGGCCGATGCCGCAGATAGCCAAGGGCCGCACGCCCCCATGCGGCCGCGCCGAGGTCCCCGGACAGGACGGCGATGAGACCGCTCATCCGGTCTCCCCGACCGATCGCCGACCCAGCATGCGGCGCACCGCCTGAAGCTCACGCTGCTCGAAGAACCCGGACATCCACAGAGCGAGCGCGGCGACCGTGAGGATGCTCAGCTTCCAGGCGAGCGCAGCGTACCAGTGCTGGGGCACGACGAGCAGGGTGCAGGCGGTGCCGGCCAGGAGGATGATGAGGACGGTCACGATCCGCCGTACCTGATACTCGATCCGATAGTAGTGCTGCGAGAACACGTACGTGACTGCTACCGCCACGACGTAGCCCAGCAACGTAGCGAACGCAGCTCCCATCATGCCGAATCGAGGGATCAAGAGGAGGTTGAGCCCGACATTCGTGGCGCCTGCCGCGATCACGATGTACGGCAGCACCTTCGTCTTCCTCGTCAAGAGAAGCCCGCGGCTGGGAACGTAGAACATACCCTGTATGACGGAGGCGAGGACGATGATCGGGGTCACGGCGGCGGCATCCAGATATGCCCGGCCGCCGAAGACCAAGACCGCCTCGCGGGCGAACACAACGACGAGAAGCCCGAAGGCACCGACCGCCAAGGTGAAGTACGTCGCCGCGTACGAGGCCACCCGGCGCGCGTCGGCGTCATCCTTCTTGGCGGCCGAGAAGAAGAACGGCGTCCACGCTTGGTCGATCGAGGCCGAGACCATGATCAGCAGGCGGCCCAAGGCGTACCCGAGGCTGTAGAGCGCCACCACACGAGCCGGTTCGTACTGGCGCAGGATGAAGCGGTCTGACGTATCCAGCACCCACCAGCCCGCCTCCAGGACGATGATGGGAGCGCCAAACGCCACGGACTGCCCGAGGGCGCGCCAGTCCGGCGGGAACGAGCTGTTCCTGAGCGTATAGACCGTGAAGAACACGTAGATGACGGCGCACTGTACGAAGAGTGCGAGGACGGCGCCGAGCAGCCCGAGGTGCAGGAACACGACGAAGATGAGCACCATCACGAGCAGCAGCACCGGCTGGGCGCACACGAGCAGGACGAAACGCGCAGCCTGCTGACGCACGCGCATGAGGACCTGGGGGATGATGTTGGCGGTGTTGAGGAACGTCGCCCAGAGGATGAGTGCCACGTAGGGCCAGAAGTCAACGTCGCCGACCAGGTATGACAGCATGCCGGATCCAGCCAGCGTGAGCAGCAGCGAGATGCCGCCGGCGATGAGGGTCATCCCCAGCCACATGGAACCGATGAAGCGGCGGCGGCCGTGGTCGTCGTCGTACTCGTAGTAGAACCTTGTGACCGCCGCGGAGAAGCCGAAGTCGAAGGCTACCCAGAGGATGGCTGTCATGCCGGTCAGCAATGCGAGGTCACCGTAGGACGCCTGAGTGAGGTAGCGGGTGTAGACGGGGACGAGGATGATGGCGAACGCGCGGTTGACCATGGTGGCCGCCGTATAGGCCGCCGACTGGCCGAAGAGGCGACGCAGCTGCGCGTACACCGTCAGGCTTCCCGGCCCAGCGCTCCGCGCAGGCCGGCGGCAGCGTGCGCCCACTCCGAGGCGCGACGGACACGCAATGCCTCGAGCCTCTCCGTCAGCGCCGGGCCGCTGGAGAGCGCAGTGTCAACGGCGGCGGTGAGCGACTCCCCACTGTCGCCGGCGTACACGGCCGCGTCTCCGAAGTACGCCTTGAGCACGTCGTGCGCGGATGTCACCAGAGGACGACCCACGACGAGCGCCTCGTAACCCCCGGACAGCAGCGTGTCCGGTCGTGTCGTGAGCACCATGACGGCAGCCGAACGGCGTAGCTGCCCCCAGTAGGCTGCCTCATCGAGGAACCCCGTCGGCCGCAGGTTCCGCGGCCAGCCGCTCAGGTCACCGTGAGGCTTCCCCGTTACCACGAACCGCGTGTGCGGCAGCCGTCGCGCGACTTCCGGCAAGAGCTCGAGCGGCTCGTCCTTAGAGTACGTCGCAACGACGGTGACGAGATCGTTCTCGACCGGTACCTCGAGTTCGTCTGGCGGCGCTGGCAGGGGGTCGGGAAGCACGAAGGGCCGGGCGCCCCACGCAAGCACCTGCATCGCCAAGGAATCGTTGGTCACAAGGACCGCGGTCGCCCGGCGCAGGAATGGCAGCTCCAGCGACCGAAGCACTCGCCACTCCCGCGCGTAGAACGCCACAGTGTGCATGTCGACGACCAGACGGGCTCCGCGTCGCCGAGCTGCGGCGCCGACTATCGCCACGAGCGGCGACGGCGGGTCCATGACCCACAGCTCTTCGGGGCAGGCCCCACCCAGCAGGCGCACGGTCGCCGCCGTCTGCCACGGGTACTTCACCGGCGTCAGGAGCGGGCGTTTTGGCCAGGGCGTGGTCACGAACCTCAGATCAAGAGCGAACTCCTGCGCCAGGGACTCCGTACGGCGCGAGAACGGCGCCCAGGATACGAACAGGCCGCGAATCCCGTCGCGGGACCTTCCCGGCCTCGCGACCGTCCCGCGCGAGCCGGCAGTCACCCCGCCACCTTCTGCCGCAGACGCTCATAGGCCACGACCAGGTGGGGTGTCTGGAACTCCCAGGCCAGCACACGCTCGAAGCGCTCGCGGGCCCGGTCGCCGAGACGCCGGCGCTCGCCGGGGTCGTCGAGCAGGCGGCCGATAGCGCTCGCCAGCCCCTGCCAGGTATCGTTGTCGGCGTAGGCGATGGCGTCCGCCCCGGTGGCCCGGTTCTCCGCAAGTCCAAACGCGACGCAGACGCGGCCCAGCGCCATGTACTCGATTATCTTGTTCATCGTCGATATGTCGTTGAACGGACTCGGCGGGTCGGGAGCCACGCACACGTCGGCGCTCAGAAGAGCCGGAGTGAACTCCTGATGCGTCTGGTAGCCCGGCATCAGGACGTGATCATCGATGCCCAGCTCCCGAACGAGGGCCTCGATCTCGGCACGTGACTCTCCGTCGCCGGCGAGATACAGGAGGATGTCGTAGCCTCGCCCGACCAGGAGGCCGACGGCGCGCACCAGCAGATCGACGCCGTCCTGCTTGCCCATCACGCCGAGATAGCCCACGAGGTAGCGGTGATCGAGGCGGTCGAAGACCCCGCAGCGAACGGACGAGAACTCCTCCCGTCGCGGCGCGCTGCGCACGACGAAGACATCGCCCGGATCCTTGCCGCCGCGAGTGACGGCCAGCCGCCTATAGGAGTCGTTCGGCGCGATCACCACGTCGGCAAGGTCGTAGGTCAGACGCTCCGCGCATGCCACCACTCGCTCCGGAAGACCGTCCTTGCGCTCGCCATCCCGTTTCGCCAGCAGGATCTCCGGGTTGGCGTCGTGCTGGTCGTAGACGAAGGAGACGCCACGACGACGGAACAGCCGGCCGATCAGGAAGAAGAGGTCGGGTGGGTTGCAGGCGTGGATGACGTCGAACGGGCGCTCGCCCCAGACCCGCCGCGCCAGGCGATACGTCCACCAGAGCATGTACGGGTACTCTCGAGCGTAGCCTGCCAGCGACCGCGCCGCGGGTGGCGGGGGATAGCGGTAGATGCGCACCCCGCCGCGCTCCTCGTACGACTCGGTGTCGTGCCGCTTCCCTTCGGGGCAGATGACGGAGACCTGATAGCCCTCCGACACGAGCGTCGTAGACTCGTGCCAGACGCGCCTGTCGAACGGCACGGAGAGATTCTCCACCAGGACTAGGATGTGATGTGGTTCGCGCACGTGCCACCCTGCTGTCGCGCTGCGCGGAGAACGGCGCGCCCCCCACGAGTATACCAACGGCCGAGCCGTGCAGGCCCGGCTACCGTCGGGACTCCTGGACGGGCCAACATGCTCCCCGCTTCGCGAGCACCGCCGGGACTGTCTGCAGCAAAAGCTCGATGTCCCAGCTCAGGCCGCAGCCGGTGACGCACATGTAGTCAAGCCTAGCCATCTCGTCGAACGGGATGCGGCTGCGCCCGAGAGCCTGTCACAGCCCAGTGATGCCCGGTGTGATGTCGTAACGCTTCTGCGTCTAGGCGCGGCACTGGTTCGCCTCTTCGACCCAGGGCAGCCACGGCCCATCGAGGCTCATGTCGCCCTCCATGACGCTGAGGAGTTGCGGCAGTCCGTCGATGCTCCACCTCCGTAGGGACCCGCCGACCCGGGCGATCCGCGGGTTCTTCTCCAACTTGAGCATCGGGCCGTCGACGTCGTTCCGCGTCTCGGGCAACTCCAGGCGCTCTGCGTCGGCGCCCACGTGTGTGGAACGGGACTTGAGGATCCTGAACGGCCTGCCGCCACGTCCCATACGCTCTTGGCGACAGAAGACGGGCCCGGGTGGGTCCAGCCTGATGATCATCGCGATCACCGCAAGATGCGGCAGGGATCGGGGTGCAGCGCTGCCCTCCGACGACGAGGTCAAACACTCGCTTGACGGACATGCTGAAGCGGCTCGGTTCAACGCGGGCGACATCGAGCAGCGAGGTTACCCCGACGTCGTCCACCAACGCGGGGGAGCTGACGACGTCGAAGAGGCGCGGTGCGATGTTCACCTTGACGCTCCTGTCCGTGTAAGCGCGCTCGATGCCCATGAGGCCGTTCTGCGGGCGCGGGAGATGACCACGATCACCCCGTCTTCCTGCTCGTCCTCGACGACACCGTGGAGGTCGTCAAGGGCACCGATGACCGGCACCGTGGGGGCCGCCGTCGCCGTTGCGGCGCGACTCTCCATTCTACGAGGAAGCCGACGAGTCAGATCCGGTACTCCTGGTGCTTGCGGATCTTCGCCGCGACTGCATGCCCGACTTCGCCGGCGCCGATGATCAGGTCGCGCTCCTGGAAGGCCACTCGCGACCGGAGCGTCACGCGACTCAACCAGCGCAACACGAGCGCGACGACGACACTGAGACACCAGATGGCGATCAACCCGGCCACGGGGATGGAGACCGAAGGCGCAGAGGGGCGCGTGCATGCATCTCAAAACGCGACCCACTCGTGGAGAAGCTGGTACTCCTGCCCGCCCATTCCCTTCTTGAAGCGGTCAGTGGCGCCTGCGCGCATGCCACCAAGATCAAACCAGCGATACCCGCGACGCTTCAGTTCGAGAGCGATGCGCCAGTACAAGAGGTTCCCGGCACTCAGCCTGCGGCCCTCGCTGCCCACCCAGCCGACGAAGTACTCGGCGGCCCGCCCGAAGCCGTAGACGAGCATGCCACCGACCGCCTCGTCGTCGAGCCGAGCCTGGATGACCAAGAAGTCGCCCGGAGCGGCTCGACACAAGGCCCGAACGAAAGCCGGAGCCGGCGTCGTGAACCCCTTCTCGGCCATGTTCTGCACGTGGCGCTCCAGCATCCACTCGAGGTCGGCGGACGAGCCGCCCACTCTCAACAGCACGCCGCTGCGCTCGCCGGCCTTCAGGCGATTCCGCCAGGGCGACGCGAGTCCCTTGCGCAGCGACTCCTCGTCGTGGCTCAGGTCGAGGCAGGTCGAGTGCCAACCCTCCTTCTGACGCTGACGGTAGCCCAACTCACGGAGAAGCCGATGATTGTCGGCCGTGTCACTCAGAGCCGGCGCGAGGACGAGCACGCCGCGAAAGCGGCGCTGGAGACGCCTCAGGGCCCGATAGACGTCTCGGACGACCTCCTCGTCCTCGTCGGGACCGAGGAAGAGCGGCCCGCGATTGACGCGCGTCGCACAGCGAACACCCGCGGCCGACTTGTCCAGCGCCTGGCAGATCGCCACCGGCTCTCCATCGCGTCGAAAAACGAGTCGGCGTGCGCGCCAGCCACCAAGGTCGAAGACGACGCGTCGCGCCTGCCACCCACCGGCATCCTCCTTCGCTTGGCCGTATCCCCACGACTGGACTATGTGAGGGTGCTCGACCCGAGAGAAGAGTTCTCCCCACTCGGCCGCATCGGTCACAGGATCCACGGTGCATGTGTCCGCCATCCGATCCTCCATCCGCGTCGCCTGCCCTGCAGAGCATCCGGCCACCCCGCCAAGAGAGCATCCGGCTCGCGGCCGCTAGCGAACCCGGCACGACTGACCGACGGACCGTCCGGACGCGAGATCCCGTCTAGCTTACAGGACGATCCCGAACGCCCCGTTCGACGTCGCCCGGCTGCCCAAAGCCAGAGGGCTGGGCCGGCGGTCGTGCTTCCGAGAGCATGAGGTGGCTGTCCGCGCCGGCCTTCCCAACCACGCGGCATTGGGACAACGGCGTCGATTGCACGCCCGACAGACCGGTTATCATCGTACAGAGCGTTGTGAGAGCATGTCTTCTGGCGAGAAGGGACACCATTCTCAGCCAGACGCAGGCGCAAGCCGGAGGGACAATGACCAGGACGGCACTGATAACCGGCATCACCGGCCAGGACGGCGCCTACCTCGCCGACCTGCTGCTCGGCAGGGGCTACACCGTCCACGGCATCAAACGGCGTGCCAGCTCGTTCAACACCGGCCGGGTCGACCACCTCTACGCCGACCCCCACGAGCAGGACGTCCGTTTCTTCATGCACTACGGCGACATGACCGACGCCACCAACCTCATCCGCATCATCCAGGAGACCCGGCCGGACGAGATCTACAACCTCGCCGCCCAGAGCCACGTGCTGGTGAGCTTCGAGACTCCCGAGTACACCGCAAACGCCGACGCACTGGGGACGCTGCGGTTGCTCGAGGCGATGCGCATCCTCGGCCTCGAGGACACATGCCGCTTCTATCAAGCCTCGACATCGGAGATGTTCGGCCTCGTGCAGGAGGTCCCCCAGCGGGAGACGACTCCCTTCTACCCGCGCAGCCCGTATGGCGCTGCCAAGGTGTACGGCTACTGGATCACGGTCAACTACCGTGAGGCATACGGGCTCCACGCCTCGAACGGCATCCTCTTCAACCACGAGAGCCCTGTCCGCGGCGAGACGTTCGTGACGCGCAAGATCACTCGCGCCGTGACGCGCATCGCGCTCGGCCTGGAGCGCCGGCTGTACCTCGGCAACCTCGATTCCCTGCGCGACTGGGGCCACGCCCGCGACTACGTCGAGGCGATGTACCTGATGCTCCAGCAGGACAAGCCCGGCGACTACGTGATCGCCAGCGGCGAGCAGCACAGCGTGCGCGAGTTCGTCCAGCAGGCCTTCGCGGAGCTCGGCGCCACGATCGAGTTCAGCGGCAGCGGCATCGATGAGGCCGGCAGGGTCGCCCACGTCGACCGCGCGGCGCTCGACGCCGCATGCGCGGCGCGTGGCGGCTGCGACGGAGCGTCCGGGGTGGCCGGCTTCGCCGAAGGGCAGGACGTGGTCCGCGTCGACCCCCGGTACTATCGGCCGACGGAAGTCGCCAGCCTGCTCGGTGACCCGTCCAAGGCCGCCGGCGTGCTCGGCTGGCGCACACGCACCGGCTTCCTCGATCTGGTCCGCGAGATGGTCCACGAGGACCTCGACCAGGCGCTCCGCACCGAGGTGCTGCGCAAGGAGGGATTCGAGGTGCGCGAGCCGCGCGAATGACCGCGCTCAGTACGCCCCGCGCTTGTTGAGCACCGCCGGGACCGTCTGGAGCAGCAGCTTGATGTCCCAGCTCAGGCTCCAGCCCGTGACGTACATGTAGTCCAGCTTGACCATCTCGTCGAACGGGATGTTCGTGCGCCCCAGCACCTGCCACAGGCCGGTGATCCCGGGCGTGATGTCGAGCCGCTTCTGCGTCCAGCCGCGGCACTGCTTGGCCTCCTCGACCCACAGCGGCCGCGGCCCCACGAGGCTCATGTCGCCCTTCATGACGTTGAGGATCTGCGGCAGCTCGTCGATGCTCCAGCGCCGCAGCGTACCGCCGACACGGGTGATGCGCGGGTCGTCCTTGAGCTTGAACATGGGTCCGTCGTAGTCGTTCTGCTCGTCGGCAAGCTCCAGACGCTCCTCGTCGGCGCCGACGTACATGGAGCGAAACTTGAAGATCATGAACGTCTTGCCGCCGCGTCCCATCCGTTCCTGCCGGTAGAAGACGGGGCCCTTGGAGTCGAGCTTGATGACGACGCCGACGACCGCGAGGATCGGCAGGATCGGGATGCAGAGAAGCCCTCCGACGACCAGGTCGAAGACGCGCTTCGCGGTCATGTTGAAGCGGCTGAGCTCCACGTGCCCCACATCGAGCAACGGGATGCCCTCGACGTCGTCCACGAGCGCCCGCGAGCTGACCACCTCGAAGAGGCGAGGCACGATGTTCACCTTGACGCCGTTGTCCGCGCAGGCTCGCACCACCCGGAGGAAGTCGTTGTGGCGGGCGCGGGAGAACGCGACGATGACGCGGTCCACCTGCTCCTCCTCGACGATCCGGTCCAGGTCGTCGAGGACGCCGATCACCGGCACGAGTGGGCCTCCGTGCCCGTTGCTGCGCGGCTCGCCGTCGTCGAGGAACCCGACCAGCGTGATGCGATACTCCGGGTGCTTGCTGATCTTGGCCGCCAGCGTGTGACCCACTTCCCCGGCGCCGATGATCAGCACGCGCTCCTGGAACGCCGCCCGCGACCACACCGTCTCACGGCTGACCCAGCGCGCGAACGGCACGACGACGATGCCGACCAGCCACACGAGGATGAGCGTCGCGACCGGGCCGTCTCCTCGAGCGCCAGGACGAGGATGATCAGCAGCAGCCAGC
>Ga0172369_10002006_pt1 | contig 28584 bp, 28 predicted proteins | sample LakKiv25m_FD_114539 | JGI IMG/M metagenome (GOLD analysis project Ga0172369, IMG submission 114539) | Freshwater microbial communities from Kabuno Bay, South-Kivu, Congo - kab_022012_11.25m | ecosystem: Environmental > Aquatic > Freshwater > Lake | place: Democratic Republic of the Congo...
GCATTCGCCGCGGAGTGTTCCGCAGCGTCCCGGAACTCGTCGCGACAATCGAAGATTTCATCCAGATCAACAACGAGAATCCAAAACCGTTCGTCTGGACGAAAAAGGTCGATGCCATCCTGGGAAAGGTCGCTCATTGTAAAGCCATCTTCGGGACACCACACTAGAATAAATGCAACAATCTCTGACAACACTTCTCCGCCGTCTTTGGCTCCACATTAGTCCACGGCGGCGCATGCAGTTCGGCATACTATTTGTCGTTATGGTCTTCACTTCCTTCGCCGAGATCATCAGCATCGGTGCGGTGTTGCCATTTCTGGGTGTGCTAACCGCACCTGAACGGGTATTCCATCACCCTCTCACACAAGCGTTAACCCGGGTCCTCAGTCTCAGCGAACCCAACCAACTGTTGTTGCCGCTCATGATTGCCTTCGCTGTGGCCGCGCTATTCTCCGGCGTTATGCGGTTGGTCCTACTGTGGGCGCAAACTTGGCTCAGCCATGCTATCGGCGCCGATTTCAGTAGCAACATCTACCGCCGCACCCTTTATCAACCCTATGCCGTTCACGTTGCGCGTAACAGCAGTGAAGTCATCACGGGTATTTCGTACAAAGCAAAAAGTTTAGTGGTTACAACCGTGGTGCCAGCTCTGACCATTCTCAGCTCCAGTTTGATGCTGTTCACGATATTGCTGGTCCTAATTGCGATCGAGCCAACTATCGCCTTCTCGGCCTTGGCCGGATTTTGCGGAATCTATGCTTTGGTGGTCATGATCACGAAAAAACGCCTGGCCAAAAACAGCGAGTGCGTTAATCGTGAATCGGCTCAGGTTATCAAAGCTTTACAAGAAGGTCTCGGTGGCATTCGCGATGTGTTGCTCAACGGTACCCAGGCCTCCTATTGTGCAATCTATCGCGATGCCGATCTCCCGCTGCGCCGGGCCCAGGCCAACATTGCGATTATCGGCAGCAGCCCTCGTTACGGCATCGAGGCACTCGGCATGGTGCTCATCGCCGGACTGGCTTTTTCGTTGGCCCGTCGTCCCGAAGGCCTGGCAACCGCGATCCCCGTGCTGGGCGCGCTCGCACTTGGTGCGCAGCGTATGTTGCCCGTATTGCAGCAAGCATATGCAAGCTGGTCATCCATGCGGGGGGGGCAGGCTTCTCTCAAAGACGCATTGGATTTGCTCGACCAGCCAATACCGGATTATGCTGATCAACCCCCGCCTGTACCTATCCCGTTCCAATCCAGCATCACCCTTACCAAACTTGCATTCCGATACTCTCCCCAGACTCCGTGGGTTTTGCGGGAGTTATCCCTAACCATCCCAAAAAGCAGCCGCATTGGGTTTATCGGCACCACCGGTAGCGGAAAAAGTACACTGCTCGACATCATCATGGGTTTGCTGCAACCCGACGAAGGCAGCCTCGCCATCGATGGCGTCACCATCAACTCGCAAAACCGCCGAGCCTGGCAAGCGCATATCGCCCATGTACCGCAATTCATATTCCTCGCCGACACTACAATCGCAGAAAACATCGCTTTTGGTGTTCCGAACGATCAAATTGACTATGAGCGTGTGCGCGAAGCTGCTCAAAAAGCGCAAATCGCCCAAACCATCGAAACCTGGAGCAAGCAATACCACACCTTGGTTGGTGAGCGAGGCGTTCGCCTCTCCGGTGGCCAGCGTCAGCGAATCGGCATCGCCCGTGCCCTCTATAAAAATGCCGATGTGATCGTGTTTGATGAAGCCACCAGCGCACTGGACAACGCAACCGAGCACGATGTCATGCAGGCCATGGAAAGCTTGGACAACGAACTTACCGTTCTCATCGTTGCACACCGCCTGACCACGCTGAAAAACTGTACGCAGGTGATTGAACTCGAAAATGGAAACATCAAGCGCATCGGCAGTTATGAGGAAATCGTGGGATCGGCGGCGTCAATCGATGAAATCACCCCGGCGTTGCCGGATTGAGGAAGGAGATCATGTTTCGAAAATTAACGGCTGACGGAACCCCTTTTGTGACCGCTGAAATTGGCCAAAACCACCAGGGTGACTTGGACAAGGCAAGGGAATACATTCGTGTCTTCGCCTTCGAAGGCGCAGATGCCGTCAAATTCCAAACAAGAAGCAACAAGTACCTGTTTTCACAGGATGCATATGGCGCACCATACAACAGCGAAAATGCTTTCGGATCGACCTATGGTGCTCACCGTGAATGCCTGGAACTCAAGCCCGAATGGTTGCCGATCTTGAAGGAAGACTGCGCCAAACACGGTGTCAGGTTTATGGCGACCCCGTTTGATGAGCCGAGCCTTGACCTTCTTAAACAAATCGATGTTGATGTGTTGAAGATCGCCTCCTTTGATTTGGGAAACCTACCGTTTATTCAACGGATAGCAAGCGTGGGCAAGCCTGTTGTGATAAGCGTCGGCGGCGGGAAACTCGAACAGATTCGATCGAGCGTTGAGGTGCTGCTCAAATATCACGACGATGTGGCCATCCTCCATTGTATATCCGAATATCCTTGCGAGTACAATCGCCTGGGATTGGATAACATAGAATTGTTGATCAAGGAATTTCCGCACTGCGTGGTCGGCTCGTCGGATCATTTCAACGGCACATTATCGGGGCCGGTGGCATATATGAAAGGTGCCAGAGTATTCGAAAAACACGTCACGCTGAATAGAGCATGGAAAGGCACAGACCACAGTTTTGCTCTCGAACCGGAAGGATTTCGAAAATTTGTGCGGGATATCAAACGCGTTCGTCACATGATGAAACCCAAGCCGGAGCATGATCTTGGTAACGAGCAAGTGTTCAGAAAACTTGGAAAATCTCTGATAGCCTATATCGATATAGAGGCCGGCGAGAAAATCACTTTTGAAAATCTGTCTGGGCGGATATTCAACAGTCAATACATTCCAGTGCGCGAATCCAATCGCGTCTTAGGGAAACTGACAAAACGCACTATTCGTCGAGGTGAACCGATCCTTTACGAATACCTGGAATCCTGATGCTCCACCAAGACATCCTCACATTGGTTCAATTGGTTGCCTTCGACTTCGACGGTGTGTTTACCGATAACACCGTCTACATTACGCAGGAGGGTGTCGAGTCCGTGCGATGCTGGCGCAGCGATGGGCTTGGGTTGTCCCGTTTGCGCAGCGTTGGTGTTAAAACCTTCATAATTTCCACTGAAATGAATCCTGTTGTCACTGCAAGGGCCAATAAATTGAAAACGTCCTGCAAGCAAGGGGTCGAGGACAAGGCTGCCGCGATTTTTGAAACCTGTCAAGCGATGGGGATTGCGCCGAAGCACACCATGTTCGTTGGCAACGATATTAATGACATTCCGGCATTCAAGACTGTCGGGGTGCCGGTTGCAGTGGCCGATGCTTCCCCCGAGGTGAATGCGCATGTGCTTTTTCGTACCGAGAAGCCCGGCGGATTCGGTGCCGTGCGTGAAGTGTGCGATCTGATATATTTTGCTATAAAAGGCAGGTTAGGATGATCGCGGATGGGCTTTTTAATGTTGGCCGGGAAGTTGTGTTGATTACTGGGGTTTCGGGCCAATTGGGTTGCGAATATGCAAAAGTGTTCCTTGAGCGCGGTGCCTGTGTGGCGGGGATTGATGTTCGTACATCGCTCAGCGGCGAAGCTCTGGCTGCGAATTACCCGACTAATTATCTTTACTGTCCGGCCAGCGTTACCGACAAAGGTGCTTTGCACAAAGTACTGCAGGATCTGATTCACAAGTTCGGCACTCCCTCTGTGCTGATCAACAATGCTGCCATAGATTCTCCACCGTCGGCGCCACCGGAGGAAAACGGTCCTTTTGAAGACTATCCAGAGGCTTCTTGGGACAAGGTCATCGATGTCAACCTCAAAGGTGTTTATCTGTGTTGCCAGCTCTTTGGCGCCGCCATGTCCAAAGCCGGGAAAGGGTCAATTATAAATATTTCTTCAATTTATGGTTTGGTGTCGCCGGACCAGAATCTTTACGAATATCGTCGCAAACAAGGAGAGATGTTCTATAAGCCGGTTGCCTATGCTGCGTCCAAATCTGGAATTCTCAATTTGACGCGCTATCTCGCCGTCTATTGGGCGAAGAGAAACGTACGTGTAAATTCCCTAACGATCGCCGGTGTTTTCAACGACCAAGAGCAGGGCTTCCTTGACGCATATTGCGCACGGATTCCCGTTGGCCGCATGGCAAACATCGACGATTACAACGGAGCTGTACTCTTCCTGGCAAGTAATGCCTCACGATATATGACAGGCGCGAATCTCGTTATCGATGGCGGTTGGACGGCAATCTGATTATGGCTGGACATCTCTCCCGCATACCAAATTGGATAAACGGCAGGGAAACCCAACCGGAAAACGACGCCTGGATAGCAAAATTCAACCCGCATTCAGGCGAACGCCTTTGCGAGGTAGCGGACTCTTCTGCGGCGGATGTGCACCGCGCCATTATTGCCGCCGGCGACGTCTTTCCCGTTTGGTCCGAGCTGACGCCCGTAGGGCGTGGGCAATTGCTGGGTGACATCGTTACCGTCATGAGGCGACGCGCCAACGATCTGGCTGCTTGCATTGCTTTAGAAACGGGTAAGCCACCGCTGGATGCGAAAGGGGAAGTGGGCGGTGCAATTCTGCAAGGGGAATATTTTGCGGGAGAAGGTATGCGTTTGTACGGCCGGTCCCTTACATCTGGCACCCCGGGCAAGTACAGCTATACTGTCCGGCAACCGCGTGGTATCGCCGGGCTTATCGTACCGGCCAACACCCCAATCGCAAACATTGCCTGGAAGACTTTTCCTGCGTTGATTTGCGGCAACACTGTGGTATTGAAGGCTGCCGAGGATGCCCCCCATATCGCTAACTTGTTTGCACAACTGACCCAAGAAGCCGGATTGCCGAACGGCGTGTTTAATGTCATACAAGGTCGTGGTCAACCCGCAGGGACTGCGTTGGTTGAAGATCCGCGCATAGCGGTAATAAGTTTTACCGGTTCCACGGACGTTGGGCGTCGGATCGCCGAAGTCGCGGGACGTCGATTGGCTCGCGTTTCCCTTGAGCTTGGTGGGAAGAACCCTTTCGTTGTCTGTGACGATGCGGATCTCGATCAGGCGGTGCATTGGGCAACGCTTTCTGCCTTCAGCAATGCCGGCCAGCGTTGCGCGGCAGGCAGCCGAATCTTGGTGTTTAGAAACATCTACGATGAATTCCGGGAGAAGTTCGTTGTAAGGGCCAGGAGTCTCAAGCTCGGCGTCAGTGAAGGATGCGATCTTGGGCCGGTGATCAACAAACGGCAGCAGCAAAATATTATTGCCGCCATTGAAACGGCCAAAGGCGAAGGCGGCCGCATCCTTTGTGGCGGGGCTGCGCCGAATGGCTCGGAGCTGGTAAACGGTTATTACATAGAGCCCACGGTGATCGATGGGCTGCAATCGTCCGCCAAGCTCGGTTACATGGAGGTGTTCGGTCCCGTAACCACTCTGACTCCGGTCGAAGATCTAGCGGATGCGCTGGTAGTGGCCAATTCCTCCGAATACGGGCTAACGGCAGCCATCCACACCCGCAATATCGATCGTGCCATGTGGTTTGCACAACGCGTGAGGGCGGGAGTTGCAAACATCAATCTGGGGACTTTTGGGAGCGAGCCGCATATGCCCTTTGGCGGTTTCGGCGCGTCGGGAAATGGAACTCGCGAACCTGGAATAGAAGCGTTGGATGTGTATTCGGAACTAAAAAATATTTCCTTTCTTACGCGCAGTAACCTCACATGAAACATAAAGCCGTTGCTTTCATACCCGCCCGCTCGGGTTCCAAGCGAGTGCGGAATAAAAATATCCTGCCATTGGCTGGGCATCCCATGCTTGCGTATACGGTATGTGCAGCGATTGACAGCGGTGTTTTCGATGCGGTGATCTGCGCGACCGACAGCACGCTTTACGCAGATGTTGCCCGGCACTACGGTGCGGAAGTACCGTGTCTGCGTTCATCGGAAATCTCCGGAGACAATTCTCCCGATATCGAGTGGGTTGTCTGGATGCTGAACATCCTCAAGGAGCGCGGCCGAGACTTCGAGATCTTCAGCATTCTGCGCCCGACTAGCCCGTTTCGCCTACCCGAGACCATTCGGCGCGCCTGGGATGTTTTTATCGGCGACTCGGGTGCCGACTCCCTGCGGGCTATCGTAAAATGCAGGCAACACCCCGGGAAGATGTGGGTTATCCGAAACAGGCGCATGTTGCCCGTGATGCCGTTCGCCAATGGAACAACGCCTTGGCACAGCAGCCAATACGCTGCGTTGCCGGAAATCTACGAACAGGACGCCAGTCTCGAAATCGCCTGGTCGCGCATCGTACTGGAACAAAACAGTATCGCGGGCGAAGTCATTATTCCGTTTATTAGCCAAGGGCTCGAGGGTTTCGACATCAATGGACAGGAAGACTGGTTGTTGGCCGAACATTACCTGGCCAAAGGCGATGTGCGATTGCCGGCCATTCGCCAATCCCCCTATCGAATTCGAGAATAACGGACATGTTGTGGGTGATCAAGTCGGAGTAGCCGTCAGCGGCGTGCTGTATTTTGTGCCATATAAAGAGTTTGTGCGGGTTCGCGCCATGTCGGTGACCGCGGTAGAAAAAACCGCATTGTTTGCCGCACTCTGTCGTATCAATACCCTTTACATGATCGCACGTGCAGGCTCTGGCCACATTGGCAGCAGCTTCAGCAGCATGGACATCATGTCCTGGATGCAACTTAATGAACTGCGTACCCCACCAGAAGACGACACCATCGCCCCGCGCGACATCTTCTTTTCATCCAAGGGGCACGATGCGCCGGGCCTCTACAATACCTTTATCGGCATGGGCAAGCTGAATTTCGAGCTGATCCACCAACTTCGCCGTCTAGGCGGATTGCCCGGGCATCCTGATATTAACACTCCCAATGTTGTCACCAATACCGGCTCGCTCGGCATGGGGGTTTCCAAGGCCAAAGGCATGATCATCGCAAATCGACTGCTTATGCGGCCCGGTAATGTCTATGTGCTCACTGGAGATGGTGAATTGCAGGAAGGCCAGTTTTGGGAATCTCTGGGTTCAGCCGCCAACCGCAAGCTGCACGAGTTGACGGTCATTATCGATCACAACAAAATGCAATCCGACACTTTGGTTTCCAAAGTCAGTGACCTTGGTGACCTTGAAGCAAAGTTGGCCACCTTTGGCTGGCATGTGAGCCGCTGCGATGGCAATGATCTGGCGGCTTTTTCGAAGACTTTAGTGGTGACGAAAAACATCACAGACAAGCCGAAGGTTATTATCGCCGACACCATAAAGGGCAAGGGAGTTTCCTTTATGGAACACACATCCATCGATTCCGATGTCGAGCTCTACAAGTTCCACAGTGGCGCGCCAACGGATGATGCTTATGTGAAGGCCACGCAAGAGTTGATCGACGCCGTACGCGCCCTCCTTCAGTCACATGGTGCCGCGTCGCTGGAACTCGAAACGGTCGTTCGGCCTGCGGCCGTACAGCCTGAAAACCCGCAGCGGTTGATTCAGGCCTACTCGAACGCTCTAGTCGAACAAGCGCGCAAGAACCCGAAGATCGTTGCGCTGGATGCAGACCTGATTCTCGATACTGGCCTTATCCTGTTTCAGAAAGAATTCCCGAATCGCTTTGTTGAATGCGGTATCGCGGAGCAGGATATGGTTTCTCAGGCTGGCGGAATGGCGCTTCAAGGGCTTCTGCCCATCGTTCATTCCTTTGCCTGCTTCCTCTCGGCGAGGCCGAATGAACAGATCTACAACAATGCTACCGAAAGGAAAAAAATAATCTACGTGGGTTCCTTGGCCGGTGTCCTTCCAGGGGGGCCGGGTCATTCCCATCAGGCGATCCGGGACATCGCGACGATGGCGTCCATACCCAGCTTGATCGCAGTCGAACCATCTTGCGAAGAAGAGGTATACGCCTTGCTGGATTGGTGCGTCCGGGAAGCCGACGGTCCCTGCTACATTCGATTGAACTCACTCCCGTGGCCAATCGATTATCAAAAACCGGAAATGGAGAGGGCTGAGTTCGGACGAGGGCAAATATTGGCCGATGGTGAATCCATCGCGGTGATGAGTCATGGCCCCGCGATGCTTCTGTCGGCGTTGGATGCCGCCAAGCGGTTATTTGTGGATTGTGGTGTATCGGTCAGGGTAATCAATCTGCCATGGTTGAACCATGTGGACTTAGATTGGTTGGAATTGTCACTAAAGCACTGTGATCATGTTGTAACTGTAGAAGACCACTATGAAATTGGTGGACAGTCTGATTTAATTGCACGTGCTCTCGCAGAGCGCATGGGAAATCGCATTCGGCATACAAAAATCTGCATTCGCAGCATACCAGTGTGTGGAACAACCCAAGAAGTGTTAGAGAAAGAAGGCATAGATTCAATGTCACTGTTATATTTATTTCGTTCATTGTGCAAATGAATTCAACAATATGCTATTGAATAGTATGCGAAGTGTGTGGCGATTTTTATTTAGTTCAGCATTTAAGAATTCTATTTCAGGGATGTTTCGAGATACCAAGGTGTTGACAAGTTTTATGCGGTTATTGCTTTATGCGGCAACACATAAGCAATATCGTTCTCATGCTTTAAAACTATACGAGCGTATTTTGTCTATTGGTGATGGAGTGGCATGGGATTTTTTTGGGTTTGCTCTTCCGTTTATTGGAAAAAGCAAATCGATGGACTTTCAAGATATCGTGGCGCTTTATGTGACAAAAGTAAGCAATGATAGTAAAATAAAACTATTTAATGGTAGGAATTATATTGAAATCGGGGCTTACGATGGTAAGGACAAGAGCAATACATATTTATTAGAGCAGTTGGGTTGGAGTGGAATATTAATCGAGCCAAATCCTAAATCATATATGGATTGTAAATCAAATCGAAAAACAGCAATCACAATACATGGAGCAATGGTTGGTTCCGACAACGAATTGCCGAAAGAATACATGGCGTATTATTGGGACAATACAAAAATATCGAACGGAACCACTTTAGAAGAGCATGCTAAAGAGCGAGGTTTCAATGAGGTTCTTAACGTGCGGAATTATAAGATTAGCGATCTGGTTTCATTAAGTGGGATTCTAAACTTCGCCTATATATCGATAGATACAGAAGGTGGAGAACTTGAAATTGCTCGATCGATACTTGCGGACGATGATTGTAATGTGTTGCTTTTTTCCATTGAACATAACTATGACAAAATAAAAAGAGGCGAGTATTTTCTGTTATTTAATAGTTATGGATACGCACTGTTGTTCCCTGGATTGGGTAGGAATGATGATTTCTTTATAAAAAAAACTTATTGGCTACCCAACCGTTATGAAATTAATTGAACTGATAAGCGATGACCGACTCCCTAGAGTTATTTTGATTCGCCAAATAGTAACTTTAGTATAATTTATGATGAATGTGCTATTAATAGCTAATGGATTTCAGGCGAATATCCTGTCGTATCTTAAAGAGAAAATTGCAATCGGAGAAGTTCATCTGATCTCCGATAGCCGGCCTGAATTCGAACATAAGAATTATCAGCACTTTCGAGATTGCACGTTTGGTCGATTTTCTAATATTAAAAAGTATTCTGAAATACCATTAGATGCGAATATTCTTAAGGAAATGGTGGAATGTGAATCTTTTGTTATGAAAATGATGGATCGGTATCAGCACTCTAAAGGATTGCTGATTTATGAAGAGAGAATTAATCTGTACCACAACCAGCTTAGGTATTGGTACAACTACTTGCTAACAGAAAAGATTGATGTCTGCATATTCTCGGTAATTCCACACGTCGTGTTCGATTTTGTTATATATTGCTTATGTAAATATTTAGGTGTCAAAACCATTATGTTCTTTCGTCTTCCGGTGTTGCCGGGGAAGAATGTGTCTATTTATATGCTACGTGATATAGAAGGACAAATTCAAGGTTTGAAGGAATCTTATAATAAACATTTTATTAACCCATACGAAACGGAATTATCTGAACGAATGGCGGCTTACTTGGAGCTTAAATCAGGAAACGAAGGTAAGACATATATTGGTAATACAGTGAAGAATATCGACATAAGGAAGTATTATCGTTTGGATTCATATATAAGATACTATAAATATATTGTCCCTTGGATAAAATCTTGGCTAGAGTTGTGGGGCAACCCAATAGATTTGATATACAGAGCCTTGTATAAAAGCTGTATGACATTAAATATAAAACCAATATTCCAGAGTAGCCCAGATCTGACATGCAAGTTTATTTTTGTTTCGCTACATTATCAACCGGAGTGTACAACATCGCCAATGGGTGGAACATTTGTGCACCAAGATCTAATGATTGAAATTCTGACACGGTCTATTCCACAGCATATAAAATTGTATATAAAGGCCCATCCACGGGATGGAATGAGCACGATGCTTCTTAAAAGGATTAAACCGGATTCCAGAACAATTATGATAAATCCTTCGTTGAATTCATATGAATTGATAAAAAATAGTGTCGCAGTCGCAACAATAACAGGAACAACTGGTTGGGAAGGATTCTTGAATAATAAGCCAGTACTTATGTTTGGAAATTATTTTTATCAGGATGCACCGGGGGTTTACAAAATTAAGTCTGTAGAAGATTCCGTTGCTGCGATAATACAAATTTCCAAAGGGGATTTTCGCATATCCGATGAGATGATTATCGCATTCCTTAAGGCAGTTGACGAATATTCGTTCCCCGGATGGATAGACAATCGATATGCGAAGTTGTCTGGGTTATCCGAACCCGCAAATTGCAGGAACATAGCCGATCGTCTTGCAGCGGAAATATCTCCCAAATATGAAGTGTAGGAATATGACCATCCTTATCACCGGCGCAGACGGTTTCATCGGCTCCCATTTAACCGAAGCCTTGGTGCGCCAAGGTCATGAAGTCAGGGCCTTCGTCCTTTACAATTCTTTCAATTCCTGGGGTTGGCTTGATCGATGCAGTCAAGATGTAAGAGGGAAATTCGAGGTTTTTGCGGGGGATATCCGCGACCCGCATGGCGTCAAGAAGGCAATGAAAGGCTGCGATTCGGTGATGCATCTCGCCGCCCTGATTGCAATTCCCTACTCCTACCACTCTCCGGATACTTATGTTGACACCAATATTAAAGGCACACTGAACGTGCTGCAAGCAGCGCGTGAATTAAACATCAAACGAGTGGTTCATACCTCCACCAGCGAGGTTTACGGAACAGCGCATTTTGTGCCGATTACGGAAGATCACCCGTTGCAGGGACAATCGCCGTATTCAGCGACCAAGATCGCGGCCGATCAGTTGGCGTTCTCTTTTTTTACATCCTTTGGTTTGCCGGTTGTCATCGCGCGGCCTTTTAATACCTATGGGCCGCGTCAGTCTGCTCGGGCCGTTATTCCGACCATCATCACCCAGATCGCCAACGGCAAGCGGCAGATCAAGCTTGGTGCGGTATCTCCCACCCGCGACTTCAATTACGTGAAAGACACAGTAGCCGGTTTCATCGCAGCGCTGAATTCGGATCATGGGCTGGGTGAATCGGTTAACTTCGGGAGCAATTTCGAAATTTCGATCGGCGACGCGGCCCGGCTCATCGCCGAAGCGATGAACGCGGAAATCGAAATCGTCACCGACGAGACTCGATTGCGACCGGCCAACTCTGAAGTGGAACGCCTGTGGGCCGACAACACCAAGGCGCGCGCGCTGTTTGGATGGTCACCGTCCTATGGCGGGCGTGAGGGTTTAAAGCGCGGTCTGGTCGAAACGGCCGAATGGATGGTTCGTCCGGAGAATCTACGTGCTTACAAAGCGGACATGTACAACCTATGACGTCGGCAACCGATTCGCGAACCGCACCCATGGATCTGCCGACCTGGATCACGGCGGTATTGCGCGACGTCTGCGGCGATGGCCCGGTGGTGCTACACGAGCCGCGGATTGCCGGCAATGAGTGGATCTACACCAAGGCATGCCTCGATTCGACGTTTGTCTCCTCGGTGGGCGTCTACGTGGATCGATTCGAAGCGGACTTGGCGGCATTTACCGGCGCGAAACATGCCGTAGCAGTGGTCAATGGCACGATGGCCTTGCACGTTGCTCTTCTGCTTGCCGGTGTACAGCCCGGCGATGAAGTGCTGGTCCCTGCACTCACCTTTGTCGCCACCGCCAACGCAGTCCGCTACTGTTATGCAACACCCCATTTTGTTGACAGCAGCGAGCACACCTTGGGGCTTGACCCCTTTCCGCTACGCTCATGGCTACAGCACGTCACAGAGCAGCGAAACAACACCTGCATCAACAAACAGACAGGGCGACCGATTCGGGTGCTCCTGCCTATGCACACATTCGGCCATCCCTGCGATCTGGAAGGATTGCAGTCAGTTGCCCGAGATTTTCGATTGGTCATGGTTGAAGATGCCGCCGAGGCGATGGGTAGCTGGTATCAAGGCCAACATACGGGCACGCTGGGCCGGTTGGGCACGCTGAGTTTCAACGGCAACAAGACCATTACCACTGGGGGTGGCGGCGCAATTCTCACAAACGATGCGGAACTGGCGCGGAGGGCCAAGCATCTGACCACTACCGCAAAGCTGCAACACCGTTGGGCGTTTGAACACGACGAGGTTGGTTTCAACTACCGCATGCCCAACATCAATGCCGCGTTGGGCTGCGCCCAGCTTGAACAGCTACCTGGTTTTCTTGCCTCCAAACGGCGATTATACGCACGCTATCGAGACGCGTTTGCGGCGCATCCTCAAGTGCGTTTGGTGGCAGAACCAGCACATTGCCGTAGCAACTACTGGTTGCAGACTCTTGTCTTAGACGCATCGGTAGCCGATCAGCGCGATGCGGTCCTTGAGGCGACCAATGATGCGGGATTCATGACTCGCCCGGCTTGGACGCCGATGCAGCGCCTGCAACCGTATCTCGACTGTCCGCGTGCGCCGCTGCCGGAAGTGGAATCGCTGGAGCGGCGTTTGATCAACATTCCCAGCAGTGCAGGACTGGCATGAAAGCCTTACTGCTGATTGGCGGGGGCGGCCATTGCCGATCCTGCATCGATGTTATTGAAGCCGACGGTCAATTCAAGGTGGTCGGTATCGTCGACCGTGTTGGTGTTGACAGCACAGCGACCATGGCTTACCCGCTTCTAGGCAACGACGATGATCTGCCAAAACTGGTGAAGCAACACCGGTCTGCTTTGATCACGGTTGGGCAGATTAAAACCGCCGAAGTTCGCATCCGATTGTTTGATCGATTGAAGTCTTTAGGCGCTAATTTCCCGGTAATTGTATCGCCCCACGCATACGTATCGCGCCATGCTCAAATCGCTGCGGGTACGATCGTGATGCACGGAGCACTGGTGAATACCAGAGCTATAATTGGCGAAAACTGCATCATCAATAATCAGGCTCTTCTCGAGCATGATGTTCTAGTCGAGTCGCACTGCCATATATCCACGGGGGCAAAAGTGAACGGCGGTGCGCATGTCGAATCGGGCAGTTTTATTGGTAGCGGCGCGGTGATCCGCGAGGGTATTCGCATCGGTGAACATTGCATCGTCGGGGCCGGTGCCGTGGTATTGCGCGATCTTCACGCCGGTACCGTTTTTCGAGGCAATGCATGAATCAACGCGGAACATTGATTATTGCCGAGGCCGGCGTGAACCATAACGGCGGAATCGAAATGGCTAAGCGCATGATCGAGGTCGCGGCGGATGCAGGTGTCGATTTAGTAAAGTTTCAGACCTTCACGGCGGATTGCCTCGCAATCGTCTCGACCAAGAAAGCCGATTATCAGATCCAAACGACCGATGCGGATGAATCCCAGCATGCCATGTTGCAGCGGCTGGAACTTACTCGCGAAATGCACGAGTTGTTGATGGTGCACTGCCATCGACATGGCATAAAATTCTTCAGCACTGGTTTCGACATCCCGAGCGTCGACTTTTTGGTAGGACTGGGGATGGACCGGATCAAAATCCCATCGGGCGAAATCACCAATCTTCCCTACTTGCGCCATATCGGAAGGCTGGGGATGCCGGTGATCTTGTCTACCGGCATCGCTATGCTTGGTGAAATCGAGGACGCGCTGTCGGTGCTGGAAGCAGCTGGAACGCCGCGCGGGCGCGTCACGGTGCTGCACTGCAACACGGAATATCCCACGCCGATGTCGGATGTTAATTTGCGCGCAATGATAAATATCGGGAAGGCTTTCGGTGTGGCCGTCGGCTATTCCGACCACACGCTCGGGATAGAGGTGCCGATCGCCGCGGTAGCTCTCGGGGCGACGATCATCGAAAAACATTTCACCCTGGATCGCAATCTGCCCGGGCCCGATCACAGGGCTAGCCTGGAACCGGACGAACTCAAGGCAATGGTATCGGCCATTCGAAACATCGAGCAAGCAATGGGGGACGGCATTAAGCGCCCAAGCGCTAGCGAAGTCAAGAATAAACCGATTGCCAGGAAATCACTGGTCGCTGCCAGGGAGATTCAAGCGGGCGAATTCTTCACGGCGGAGAACCTAACCACCAAGCGTCCAGGCACAGGTATATCTCCCATGCGTTGGGATGAATTCCTCGGACAAGTTGCGCGGAAAAACTACAAGATCGATGATCTGATATAAGTGATTAAATGTCGGATGAAATTTTATAAGGATATTTTTCCGTATACAATAAGTACACGGGAGTAAACATGAAAACGAACGAAAACAGTATTTCAGATTTGAATGAATCTGAAAGAAACAAGTTGCTTTATGAAAAAGCGGAAATGTTATTGCCTCGGTATGGGAGACAATGGAACGTAGACGGTTTGGTGACTCTCAAACGACAATCGTTAAGTAGGTTGCTGTACTTAAATACATTGTACAATTTAGTGATAAATGTTCCGGGAGTAATATGTGAATTTGGAGTGAAATGGGGTACAACGATGGCTCAATTGATAAATCTTCGAGGAATATACGAGCCGTACAATCATAGCAGGAAAATATTCGGGTTTGACACATTTGAAGGTCATGTTTCCATAGTTGAGAAAGATGGGAGTGTGCCGAAAATAGGTGATTTTTTTACAGTTGATAATTATGAGGTTGTACTGGAACAGATACTATTAATACAAGAGTCCTTTTCGCCATTAGCTCAGATAAAAAAATTTGAACTGATAAAAGGCGATGCATCATATACGATAGATAAATGGTTGAAAGATAATTCACACGCGATTGTTTCCATGGCGATATTTGATATGGATGTCTATACGCCTACGAAAAACGTATTGGAAAAAATAATTCCACGAATGACCAAGGGTTCAGTGTTGGTTTTCGATGAATTAAACTGCGAGGCCTATCCAGGAGAAACGAGAGCCTTGTATGAGGCAATCGGCTTAAATAATGTATCGTTGAAAAGATTTCCGCATCAACCGTTTTGCGCATGGGCGGTAATTGGAGGATAGTGCGAATAATGGGACAACATTTGAAAATACAATCCGAGAAGAGTTTTAATGATTGGGATTCCTTGTATTCTAAGGGGTTACAGGGCGAATTCCCATCGGAGATGCTTATAAGATTTGTGAATACCAAATTAGCTAATAAGCCAGGAATAAAAATTCTCGATTTGGGATGCGGCACCGGAAGACATCTGTCTTATTTTATGGAAAAGAACATTCAGGTGTATGGCATAGAAGGTTCCGCCAAAGCTATAAGGATTGCGAATATTTGGTTAAAATCAAAAGGTTTAAAGGCAGTTATAAGGCATGGCTCAGCCCTTGATAAGAATTTGTATGAAATGAATAACGACGCTGTTATCGATGTTGCATGCATGCAACACAATCTTATGAGTGATATAAACAGAATCATATCAAATGTGCACGGTTCATTGGTTAAAGACGGCTATTTTTTTTCAATGTTAAAAACCCATGATGATTCTTCTTGGAAGCAAGGTGAAATGATAGAACGGTCTACGTATAAATTTAAATCGAACGCGGAAAAGATTGATGCCCAAGTAATCATAACATTTTCGTCGTTAGACGATGTAAATAATATGTTTTCATGTTTCGCGCATGTAGAAATTGAAAAAGAAGAATGGACGTATAATAATCGAATGAATAAGGTGTCCCATTGGGTTGTAACAGCAAGAAAGTGACTATTATTTTATTTTAACAAATCGATTCGATTTGTGTATTATTAGAGCTATTATATTCACAAGTAAACTATTACTCTAATACCACCGATACGGTTACACCATTTTTTTAAAATACCATAATGATTATTTGCGTTTGTATGAAATAATATGAAAGTAATTAGGGTAGAACCAGGCCCCGTCTTTAAGGACTTAATTGGAATTTCTGCTGGTAATACATATAAGTATGAATTATGGAACGAATTGAAGTTGAGGTATATGGGGTCAGGTAAGGCATCTATCTCTATCGTATTGGAATACTTACGAACAACCAAAGAACTTCCAGACAAGATGTCGGAAATTATTGTACCATCATGGATTGGCAATCCAGTATATCATCAGATTAATTGGTTCGGTTTTCCCACATTGCATTACACAAAAAACACCAAAGCAATAATGATATACCATCAGTATGGTTTTCCGCAAGATATGGACAGATTAATAAAATTTGCGAAAGATCGTAATTTGATTATAATAGAAGACTGTGCCCACGCACCGAGAAGTCATTACAAAGGGAAAATCTGTGGAAGCTTTGGTCGATTTTCGATATACAGTTTTTCTAAATTTTGTTTTTGTTATGCGTTAGGGGGAGTGTCGTATAAGGAAGAACAGTTTGAACAATTCATGGAGGACAGATTAAAAACATCCTCAAAATTGTCCAGATTTTTAATTAATTTTTTAAAATTTGTAGATGAAACAAATCTATCCCATAGTAAACCATTATATTCAAAAGAAATATCCGTATTACGAAAAGCCGCATTTGGTGTATATGGAGATGCACATGACCCATCGAATCGATCAATTATGTTATGGCAAGATAAAAGGGAAACAGAATTGATTCGAAGAAAGAAATATTACCAGGAATTTATAAATAAAACGAGAAAACACGGAATTTGTACTCATTTGGAGTCTGATGGTGTAATCCCGTACGCTATCCCCATACGATTTGACGAAATAAAAATGGGCGCTCTTGTTGATAAATTATTGGAAATAGGAATAAGGACAAGCATAAATCACTTTGATTTCAATAGATGTCATATAGATCCAGATTTTAGAAAGACAGTGTTGATTCCTTGTCATGGGGGTTATACCGAAATGAAGTTTTCGCAAATGATTGATGTTGTTAATTCGGTAGTAAAAGGAATATGTTGATAGTTTCCATTCATCAACCGTTATATTTGCCATGGCAGCCATACTTCGCAAAAATTGCTTGTAGCGATATTTTCATATTTTTAGACGATGTTCAGTATCCAATGGGGAAAAGTTTTTTTAATAGAAACATAATCAAAGGCGCTAATGGTCCAATAGTATTAACTGCTCCTGTGACGGGGAAAGGGGATCGGCTACTAATTAAAGATATACGCATTGATTCTTCTAGCAAATGGCAGGCTACACATTGGAAGTCTATTTCGCAATGCTATTCGAAAGCCCCATATTTTTCACTATACTCCAATGTATTTGAAGAAATATATATGAATTATAAGTGGGAGTATTTAAGTGATTTTTGCGAGACATTTATATGTAAAATTGCGGAATTATTGAAATTCAATACAAAATTCTTGTGGGCATCAAAATTGTCATTTGGAAATAATAGCGGGACAGAGCGTCTTATTGACCTAGTGTTGCAGTCCGGTGCAACAAAATATCTAACGGGTGATGGAGCTGGTAGTTTACGTTACATGGATGCAAATAAATATCTCCAAAGTGGCATACAGGTATTCTGGCACAGTTATGTGCAAACTCCGTACAGGCAGAGATGGAAAGAGTTTCTTCCAAATACATGCATTTTAGATTTAATTTTTAATTGTGGTTCAAATAGTAAAGAAGTACTTATAAATTCATCTGATGTGCATCCTTCATGATTTATTCTAATACGTTATTATCGCAGTGTGGCAATAAAATAAAAGTTGTTGCGTTGACGGCAATTCGATCAGAATATGATTTATTGTATCCTTTATTGAAAAATTTAAACATGGATTCAAAATTCGATGTTAGTATTATCGTAGCCGGAGCACATTTGACGGAATTACATAACTATTCCTACAAGCTTATTGAAGCCGATGGATTCAAAATAGTTGGTAAAATACATAATTTTAAAAACACCATATGTGATAATAAAACTGTGGGTAGGGTGCAATCTGCGGGTTTTTTGTTGAATCGCATAGCCCCAATTTTAAAAGAATCAAACCCAGACTTATTTATTTACCTTGGAGATCGGGAAGAAGCACTAATAGCTGCAATAGCAGCAAACTATATGGGGATCCCGTCTATTCATATTGCCGGAGGAGATAACGCACACCCGGTAGGTGGTGATGTCGATGAAGAGGCGCGGCATGCCACAACAAAATTAAGTCATATACATCTCACTATGGCGAAGGCACATGAAGTTCGAATAAAGAAAATGGGAGAGGAAACTTGGAGAATTAAAACGGTGGGCAACCCTGGTCTTGATCGGTTGCGAACAGAGCCATCGATTGATATATGCAAAGTTTATAGAAAGCTTGGCGTAAAAAATTGTGATCAATATGTAGTGTTGATATATCATGCTGTAAGTTCTGGCGTATCAGTTGCACCAAGTGAGTTCGAGTTGTGTATTCATGAGGCCTTGGCTACAGGTGTTCATGTATTTGTTGGCTCGCCTAATAGTGATCCGGGATATATAGACTTAATAAAAGTAATAAATAAATTCTCGAAACATCCTAAAGTGCACGTGTATAGCAATTTACCAAGATCGGAGTTTGTTGCACTTCTTAAAAACGCCAAAGCTATAATTGGAAATTCTTCGTTAGGAATATTAGAAGCCTCATTTATTGGACTTCCATCGGTCAACGTTGGTCAACGGCAGCGTGGAAGGATTGCAGGGGTTAACGTTCAGTTCGTAGATGCAAACTCAATCGAAGTAAGTTTGGCTTTGAATAAAGCTTTATTCGATGCCAAATACAGGAAAAAAGTCCGCAAGGCGAAATCACCATATGGGGATGGAAATATGGTTAAGAGATCGATTGCATTCATAAAAAATCTTCCAGAGAAAGGGAAATTGTTGGATAAAATAATTACTTATTAGTTTTCATCTTACGTTAGTGGTTTCTGCGCTCGAAAAGATTATCAAATACGTGCTAATGGAGATATGAATGATCGCAGTTAAAAAACATACACGCGTCACGAGGATGAAATCTTTGGTAGTTGCGCCTCACCCCGATGATGAATTGCTTGGCCCGGGTGGCACACTGATACGACGTGGCACGGAAGGCGTAACCGTAGGTTGGTTGTTGGTTACCTCGATAAAAGGGAATCCGAGATATGATCCGCGGAAGGTGGAGGAGCGCGAGCAGGAGATTCAGAGGGTTCGAAAGGGGTTGGGAATTAAAAAAGAAAATCAATTTTTGCTGGGATTTCCCACCGCGAAGCTGGATCAGGTACCAATGGGTGAGCTTGTTGAGCGCATTTCTGAAGTGTTTCAAAGTTTCGAACCCAATGAAATTCTTGTGCCGCATGCCCACGATGTCCATTCTGATCACCGAATTGTGTTCGAAGCTGTGGCGGCATGCAGTAAATGGTTTCGCTATCCGTCAGTAAAACGAATTCTTGCGTATGAAACGCTATCTGAGACTGATTGCATATTGGATAACCGCCATAATTTCAAGCCGAATGTTTTTACTGATATCACCCCGTACTTGAAGAAAAAAATCAGGCTACTGGGTTACTATCAATCGGAGTGGTGCGGATTCCCTTTCCCGCGCAGCGAAACGGCCATTCGTGCCCTAGCCAAGGTACGCGGCGCGGAATCAGGGTATCAAGCTGCTGAGGCATTCCTGCTGCTAAGGGAAAGGTCTTGAGCGAGAAGGCCGAAGTGGAAAACGCGACCAATCATTTGGTCGGAAGCGATCGCTGGCGTCGTGCCATCCTGCCGATCGAATCCACCGTTACACAGGCAATACGTAATCTTGACCAGGTAGCCATCAAGATCGTCTTGGTAGTCAATCAACGGGGAGAATTGCAAGGCACAATTACGGATGGCGATATACGGCGCGGATTGCTGAGGGGACTTGACCTCAACAGCCCCATCGCAAGCGTAGTTTATCGAAATGCCTTTGTGGTGCCGCCAAGCATAAGCCGCGATACGATCATGCAATTGATGGTAGCAAACAAAATACAGCAAATTCCCGTTGTGGACGAGTCCAAGCAACTCCTCGGCCTACATCTATGGGATGAAATCACGACACCGGCTGCCCGATTCAATCTGATGGCGATCATGGCGGGAGGAAAAGGGACGCGTCTTCTGCCACACACGGAAAACTGTCCGAAACCCATGGTCAAAGTCGCCGGAAAACCGATTTTGGAGCACATCATCCAGCGGGCAAAGTTGGAAGGATTCGGCCACTTCGTACTCGCAATTCACCATTTGGGCCACATGATTGAGGAGTTCTTCGGCGATGGCGAAAAGTTGGGAGTGAAGATCGATTACTTGCGTGAGCAATTACCGTTGGGAACAGCCGGTGCGCTCAGCTTGCTGAACCCAATTCCGGAAGTCTCGTTTGTAGTCACCAATGGCGATGTAATCACCGATATACACTATGGCGAACTTCTGGATTTCCATAACCGCCACGGAGCGGCAGCTACCATGGCCGTGCGGCGCCACGAGTGGCAGCATCCTTTCGGCGTCGTGCAGACGCAAGGAATCGACATTGTCGGTATCGAGGAAAAACCGGTTTCGCGGAGTTATATCAATGCGGGCATCTATGTCTTGTCTCCGGAAGCGGTGAATGACTTAGTGGCCGATGCTCCATGCGATATGCCGATGCTCTTTGAACGTCTACGAGCCAAGTCGAAACGCACGGTGGCGTATCCGATGCATGAACCTTGGTTGGATGTTGGCAGGCCAAGCGATATCGCGGAATCCAATCGGCGTGCGGGAGGCTAAAATCTTGCGTAATGCGATTATTGTGAACATTGCCGGGAACATCGGGAATTGAAGTTAACGCGAAAACCCGGCCGATGTGGCCGGGAGGATGCCCGATTCGAATTTTGACAGGGGATATTATGTGAGAATCCTTGCATTGATCCCAGCTCGAGGCGGCTCAAAAAGGCTGCCCGGGAAAAATATCCGTCCTTTGGGGGGCAAGCCGTTGATCGTATGGAGTATCGATGTTGCAAAAGACATACCGGAAATATGCGATATTCTTGTTTCAACGGACGACGTCGCCACCGCGGAAATCGCTGCCGATGCCGGCGCATCGGTTCCCTGGCTTCGACCGCAAGTGTTGGCGAGCGATACCGCCTCATCGGTGGACGTTGCTCTGCACGCGTTGGAATGGTATGAGCGGGAAAAGGAAACGGTAGATGGATTACTGGTGCTACAACCGACTTCACCGTTTAGATCTCGAGACACTGTATCACGAGGGATCAAACTTTTTATAGAGCATCAACGACGCCCCGTGATCGGCGTGTCGTTGGTGGAATCTCATCCTATGTGGTGTTTTCGTATTGATGGCGATTCCATGAAACCCTTCATCGATGGCGGTGGTTTGCATAAACGCTCTCAAGACCTTCCACCGGCATATGTGGTGAATGGTACGTTTTATCTGATCAGCCCGGAGGATTTCAAGGAAGCACGAACATTTTTCATCGATGCGATGGTCCCGCTAGTTGTTGACCGTCGAAGCGAAGCTCTTGATATTGACACATTGTATGATTGGCAAATCGCTGAGGCATACTTACTGACTTCGCGTTAGTATTTCGCATACTGACAAGTTAAACTTTTCCTCAAGTTGTTCCTTCCCCATCCACAAGAGCAGTAATCATGATTCTTTATATCCCCCTTGAAATCAGCGTCAGGGAACTCCAAGGGCATCTATTGCTGGCAACTGTAGCTGTCTCCCGCGGCCATCAGGTGTTTATTGCATCGAGCAATGATTTATGGTTATTCAAGCGTCTCAACCTGCTTCATAAAGGCGGGTATCTGTTAAAAAACGTGAATGTACCCGTAGCTTCAGAAAAAATATACAAAGTGTTTCTGCGAGATGGTTTTGACATTTATTGCCAGGAACAGGAACCTTCAATCCTGTGGGACAAATTCGAGAAGTTTCTAAACGACTACAACATTACAAGAGAACAAATGTGTCCGTTTAAAAATGTTTTTTGCTGGGGCGAGCGCGATACGAATGGATACAAGGAATTTTTTGGTTCAAACCGGGATGCGTTTGTAAATACAGGATCTCCAAGGGTTGATTTGTGGAATCCGCGATTTAGATCATTACACAAGCACGGCAATGCATGGAAATTGAAGCCATATATCCTTATGGTTTCAAACTTCGGGATATTGATGGGAAACCGCCACTGGAGCGAATGGTTAATAGTCGGCAGGAACAACGAAACTCTGCAGTCATTTCAACAAGAAGAAAAGTTGATTGACTATATACTTGAAGACAACACTATCGCGTTACGCATGATTCAGGCCATCAGATATTTATCGAAAAAATATCAGGGATACACAATTGTGATCAGGCCACATCCGTTGGATGATGCTACAAAGTGGAACAATATTGTAGGCGGACACGAGAATATCCACGTGGCAAGCAACCATACCTCATTGTCGGAATGGATAGCCGATGCAAGTCTCGTCATACAAAATGGATGCACCTCGGCCCTGGAAGCGGTATTGCAGAATGTCCCGCTCATCAGCTTCGGGCCTGGGCGTGTTCAGGGGGATCTCACCGTTCCTTCCCGAATGGGGTTGAAGGTCGAAACCATCGAGGAATTGGATGCAGCCGTAAAGCTTTGCCTGAGTAAAAAAGAATATGCGCCGATCCAGGCTCGGTCGGAAAGGATACTCCAACCCATCATCTCCTCAGCGACTGGAGATTCGGCTTACAAGATAATGGAGATCATCGAACAGAACAGCACGTTTTCCTCTGACATAAAAATAAACCATCGGGGTGTTATGACTATGCGTCTCGTGCGAGGAATCAAAAATGAGATTGACTGGTTCAGGCGCAGCATGATGCGAAAAAATATTCAGCAACCAAGTTATCGACTGGATCCGATCACGATCGCCAGGGATGTGAATGAGATGGCTCATATTCTCGAGTTGCCGAAACCAAAACTTACGTTTATTTCCAGCACTGGAGTGCTTATTGGGGTGTTGTAGTAAATTGCTAAAAAGCGCTGTCGATATTCCTCATTTCCCATTCGCCCACCAGGGGCTGATGCAGAACCAAATAACAAATCGTTTTCCTGCGAATCAGGGGTCGGATTGCGTAACAAATTGGGTTCACAGGTATTTACGGAATTGAATGCGCTGATTCCTTTCGAATTTAATTCGGTGATTCATGCAATCTATCTCGCCGTAACTAGGTGGAGTCAATCTATTGCCAGAAACAAAGTATTGTCCAAGGCAATTGCGGCGGCATTTTTCTGCGTCTGGATTGTTTTGATGAGGTCCTCGCTTGGACCAATTGCTACATTCATATTGTTGGATTTTGTATTGTCCGTGTACTTGGTTACCCTATTCTGCGGCAGGTTCCGCTATTTCTTTCTAGTCCATCCGCTATTTGTGCTGATTTCTTCCTATGGTTTCCAGGTACCCTATACGGATATCGGCGTTGGTTATACATACATAAACACATTCGCTGAATATATTGATCCCTCTACATTGACATTGGATACCGATCGTATTGTACAGAAAATGTTTTTTTCACAAGGTGAAATTGGATATAACGGCGTATATTTAGGCACAATTCCCATTTTGTGGCTACCAAAATTATTATTCGACAATGCCCCCGACATTACAGTTTATCTGAGTATAAGCGTATTCGCTTTGTTTTATGCTGCAATCGCCACGAGCATCGCTTTATATTTAGGTATCATGAGAAAAGAGGTTTTGTTGGTTGTTGCACTTATTTTAACGGTTTCTCCAACATTTCTTTGGATGAATTCATCGTTGCATCGGTATGGGCTAATGTGCATGGGGCTGTTTCTTTTTTTAATAGCTTACATAGGTCTTTTAAGAACGGCATTCGGATTACGGACTTTTTTATTACTAGCTATTATTCTGCTGGCAATAATATTGGTAATTGTCTCCAAGGGACCATTGATTATGAGTCTTGTTCTGTTTGTTTTTCTGGATCTATTTTCTCGGGACAGGTTGTCTTATCTATCGAAAGCTTTTTCAAGATTTGATAACAAGTCAAAAGTCATTCTTATAGTTATAGGGACCGCCATGGCGCAATATATTTCAACTTTTATTGCTCCTGAGCAGTATGCGTTGGTCTATTCTCAGCAGGGAGGGCAGTACGCTAGTCTTATCAATCTACCGATATTGGGACTTGTGGTCCGATTGACATACGCTGTATTATCGCCTTTCCCATGGATAAATTTTTCGCAATGGGATCTGTATGGTTTTAACCCGATTTTTCTGTGGATCCACATCTTTTCCGTCGTACTTTCAGTTTGGGTGATCTTTTCGTTCTTTTCGCATATACGTCGCATTGTTACAGAAACCGACGATATACGGATATGTTCATTATTAGGAATTGCCATTATGAGTTCTTTGGCTTTTTCTGCGATTGGCTATCATGTTTACTGGGCACCGGCGCTTCCTTTTTTGGCAACAATTATGATTGAGAAAAGCAATCGAATACCGATCGCTTATCCGATTGGATTTATCATGATAATGGAGGTAGTTGCACAGGTTGCCAGGGTTCTCCGTTGATTAAGCGATCGATGGTCAAATTCCATTGGATTTTGTCCAGTCAATTCGGTATCGATCCCCGCCGTCTACTCCGTTCAATGCGAGGGCTACCGCATTTTGTACATGACTGGCATAAGTTCCGGAAGCGATATTCGGGTCGATTGACCCTCATGCCATGCTTGCATGACCGTTATGAAGAAGGCGGGATTACAAAGAGTGAATACTTCTGGCAAGATTTGCTGGTGGCGCGCTGGATCTTTGATGCGAGACCTCTTCGGCATGTGGATATCGGTTCCCGTGTGGATGGCTTTGTTGCCCACGTGGCGAGCTTTCGCGCCATCGAAGTGTTCGATGTGCGGCCCATCAGCGCACAGATACCCGGAGTGGAGTTCAGGCAGGCAGACTTGATGTGTAGCGACAACCTGCCGGTTTCCAAGGAGTACTGTGATTCCCTATCCTGCCTGCATTCCATCGAACATTTCGGACTGGGGCGCTACGGCGATCCGATCGACCCGGCCGGTCACGGGCGGGGTATCGCCAACATGGCAGCATTGTTGTGCCCGGGCGGCAACTTTTATCTTTCCACGCCGATCGGACAGGAGCGGGTCGAATTCAATGCGAACCATGTTTTCGACCCCCGCACCATTATCCGGTTGTGCGAATGCAATGGTTTAACATTAAGGAATCTAACCGTGATCAGTAGCGGGAACATTGTGAAAGAAGTTAAGGCTTCCGCCGAAGCGCTCCAAGTCCTCGCCGAGATACCCTACAGCCTCGGTATATTCGTATTCATTAAAGGGAAAAATGATTAGAAAATTCATACGCTTATCAGTCGAGCACTTCCCTGCCACTGCCCAATTCCTGCGTATGTCCCGTGATTTGTTGAATCGACGTTCGCCTGCTGCGACCTTTGATCGATTTTTCCGAGCGGGATATCGGGCGTTTGCCGTGAATGCTATTGATTCAGAATTGAAGGCTTCAAATGTAGCGGGGATTATAAATGGAATAAAGACGGTTGATACTCACAATTTTGTGTTTCGTGCCTGAAGCTATTTCTTATAAAGCATCATCTTCTCTATGCCGAGAATATTGAATGACAGATTTTTTAAAAGAAAAACATTAATGATCATCCCCCGGATCTTCGGCGGTCTCGGCAACCAGCTGTTCTGCTACGCTGCTGCCCGCCGATTGTCGCTTATAAACGACGCCGAACTGGTGCTGGATGATGTCAGCGGCTTCCTGCACGATCATATTTACATGAGACATTACCAGCTCGACCACTTTCATATTCCTTGCCGCAAAGCGACGAATGCGGAGCGATTGGAGCCGTTTTCAAGACTGCGTCGAAAGCTGAAACGCGAAATCAATCGGTGCCGGCCATTCGAGCAGCGCCGGTACATACAGCAGGAGGGTAGGGATTTCGATTCGCGACTGTTGAATTTAAAGCCTCAAGGTACCTTATATCTGGAAGGTTACTGGCAAAGCGAGGGTTACTTCAAGGATGTGGAGTCCACCATTCGCCAGGATTTTAGAATCAATCCACCGACGGATACCGTCAATCTCGAGATGGCCGATCAAATTAATGACCGCACGGCTGTGGCAGTGCATGTGCGGTTTTTCGATGAACCACAAGCCACTACGTGTATCAACAACGCCCCGACCGGTTATTATGCACGCGCGATCGCCGAGATGGAGCGTCGCGTGCCGGAAGCACATTATTTTCTGTTTTCAGATAATCCCTCCGCGTCCCGGTCACGCATTCCCTTGTCGAATGATCGGATCACATTAGTTTTTCACAACAAAGATGATATCAATGCGTATGCCGATCTTTGGTTAATGTCTCAATGTAAGCATTTTATCATTGCCAATAGTACTTTCAGTTGGTGGGGGGCGTGGTTAGCGAACTGGGCCGGAAAGCTGGTAATTGCGCCTTGTCTTACCGGTTCGCAAGGGTACAGGTCGTGGGGGTTTAAGGGTTTGCTTCCGGATGAGTGGTGCAAACTATAATTGAATCGATTACAATGTCCCCTACAATAACAGTTCTGATGTCCTGTTATAATGGTTCTCGCTGGCTTGAGAGCGCAATTAATAGCGTACTTTATCAAACACTTCTGGATTTTGAATTTATTATCGTCGATGATGGCAGCACGGATAATTCTCTCGATATCATTAAGCATTATGCAGGTCGGGACCCTCGGATCATCGTATTGGCAAAAAGCAACACCGGGCTTACTGATTCGTTGAACAGGGGGATAGAAATTGCTAGGGGCGAATGGATTGCAAGACTTGACGCGGATGATATATGCGAACCCACAAGGCTCGAGATTCAATTATCTGTGGCTAGGAATAAGCCCGATGTGGTTTTTATCGGCTCTGATCTTATTATTATAGATGAAAACGGCAATAAGCTGAAATACTATCATTATCCGGTATCCCACAAATCACTATTAAGGAATCTTCGCTCGTCTCGGAAATTTCCCCCCCACTCTTCAGCCTTTTTTCGTGCGGATGTCGTGCGTTCAATCGGGGGGTACAGACCAAGAATAAAAATGTCGCAAGATGAGGATTTATGGCTTCGTTTATCCGAAGTTGGCCAACTCGCCAGTGTGAATGAGAAACTAGTAAGAATTCGTCAACATGGTGATCAGATATCGCATGATAAATCCGGAAGGCGACAAAGAATATATTCTAATGTGGCTTTGACGAGTTATTGGCTTCGGAATTATGGTATGGATGATCCAGTTTCCGCAGACGGGAAAATATTTGAAGAGTTTTCCAATTATATAAAAGAAATAATGGATGAAGAGCAGTTGCATGACTATATGGATTACATTTCAGGTGTAAAATTTTGTCTTGAAAACATACGTTGGCATCCCACAGATATTATTTCCGCAGCGGAATATATATTTTCCAGACCCTTGTTTGTTTTCAAATATATGCATATATCAATATTTGGAAAGAAAATCGCACAAAAAGCCGCTCGTGATTGGGCGAAAAGACGGCTCGATCAATGATAGCCTTGAGACGGAATCCTTGGATATTGAGTAATAACACATATGATCGATAATTCGAGTAAATTTATCCCTTTCGCTCTTCCGGAAATTGATGAAGACGAAATTTCCGAAGTTGTGGCATGTCTTCGTTCCGGCTGGTTAACCAGCGGACCCAAAGTTGTTAAATTTGAAAACGATTTTGCCGAATTCGTTGGTGGGTCCGTCGAGGCGGTCGCAGTCAATTCAGCGACGTCCGGTCTTCATCTTGCACTTGAGGCGATCGGCATTGGTCCCGGAGATGAAGTGATCACGACCACTCACACCTTTACCGCTACAGCCGAAGTGATTCGTTACTTGGGCGCCACTCCGGTATTCATAGATATTGATGCAAGCTCGTTATGCATTGATGCGAACTCCATCGAGAGAGCAATAACTCCTCGTTCAAAGGCAATTATTCCTGTTCACTTCGCCGGCCGCTCGGCAGAAATGGATGACATTTTTTATTTGGCAAACAAGCATGGGTTGAAAGTCGTTGAGGACGCTGCTCATGCCCTACCCACTACATATGACGGCCTCGTAAAAATTCAGAATCCCCCCGGGTACGCGATTTTCCGCCACTCGGGGAGCAGAGCAGGATGATCGAGCAACCGGCA
>Ga0172369_10002011_pt1 | contig 28572 bp, 24 predicted proteins | sample LakKiv25m_FD_114539 | JGI IMG/M metagenome (GOLD analysis project Ga0172369, IMG submission 114539) | Freshwater microbial communities from Kabuno Bay, South-Kivu, Congo - kab_022012_11.25m | ecosystem: Environmental > Aquatic > Freshwater > Lake | place: Democratic Republic of the Congo...
CAATGTTCCGCAGAAAGCCAAAGATAAAATGGCAATCTACTTGCTCTTTATTCAGCATATTATTTATTCGCTTTCCGGTAAAGGCAAAGCTGCCGTTGTTGTGCCTACCGGCTTTATTACTGCCCAGTCCGGTATCGATAAGAAAATCCGCCAGCATTTGGTTGATGAAAAGATGCTCGCCGGTGTGGTTTCTATGCCGAGTAATATTTTCGCCACCACCGGTACAAACGTATCAATTCTTTTTATAGATAAATCAAATAAAGATTCCGTTGTGCTTATGGATGCTTCTAAATTCGGCACAACAATTAAAGTTGATAAAAATCAGAAGACTGTTCTTAACGAAGAAGAAGAGAATAAAATCATCAGCACGTTTAATAACAAAGTAGCAATTGATGATTTCTCAGTTGTAGTTTCTTATGATGATATAAAATCTAAAAATTACTCACTCAGCGCCGGTCAGTATTTCGATGTTAAAATTGAATACGTTGATATTACGAAAAAAGATTTTGAAGATAAGATTAATCAATTCAAAAATAATTTAGATAAACTCTTTGGTGAATCAAGAAAAACAGAATCCGAAATACACAAACAGCTTAGTAACTTAAACTATGAATAAATGGAAGTATGAAAAATTATCGGACTTATGTATAGAAATTGGTGATGGTTTACACGGTACACCAAAATATACAGATGCATCGGAAATTTATTTTATAAATGGGAATAACCTTAAAAATGGGAAAATCGAAATAACTGGTGATACAAAAGAAGTTACATCAGAAGAGCTATCCCAAAATTATATACCCCTTGATAAAAATACACTTCTATTATCGATAAATGGTACACTTGGTAGTCTGGCTTTTTATAATAATGAAAAAGTAATGTTAGGGAAAAGTTGTGCATACATGAATTTCAAAAATGATATTAATAGATTTTATTATTACTACTTTCAATTGGATGAAATAAGGAAATTCTTCTATAACGAAGCTACTGGCTCAACTATAAAAAATTTATCATTAAAATCGTTACAAGATTTTCAAGTTCCAGTTCCAGATAAAAAAGAATGGCAAAAAATCGCCGCAGTTCTTTCTGTCTTAGATGCAAAAATAGAACTCAACAACCGCATAAACGCAGAGCTGGAAGCCCTGGCAAAAACCATTTACGATTATTGGTTCGTCCAGTTCGATTTCCCGCATCCATTTATAAAAGTTACTACAGATAAAAACGGGCGCCGGACTGAGCTTGTCGAAGTCAAGCCCTACAAATCCTCCGGCGGAAAAATGGTTTACAACAAAGAACTGAAAAGAGAAATACCGGAAGGATGGTCGGATGGAATATTAAGTGATATCGCAAATATTACAATGGGTCAATCACCTCCGGGAGATTCATATAACTCTGAAGGTAAAGGAAAAATATTTTTTCAAGGTTCTACCGATTTTGGATGGAGATTTCCCGAAGTAAGAGAATTTACAACATCACCATCAAGGATTGCACAAAAGAGAGATATACTTGTTAGTGTTAGGGCGCCGGTTGGTACGGTAAATATTGCAAGTGAAGAATGTTGCATTGGTCGTGGTCTTGCAGCATTAAACAGTAAGCTTAACTCAAATTCATATTTGTTTGCTGTTATGTTGGATTTCAAACAAGTATTTGATAGAAAAAATTCTGTTGGCACTACTTTCGGTTCAATTACAAAAGATGAATTATTTTCACTAAAAGTATTAATTCCCAAACAAGAAGTGCTTACGAAATTTCAAAAAATAGTTTCAACTTTTGACGAACAAATTCTTATTAATCATAAACAGATTCAACAACTATCCCAACTCCGCGATTGGCTTTTGCCAATGCTAATGAACGGGCAAGTAAAAGTGAAAGACGCAGAAGACATAATAAGTGAAAACATAAGCGTACCAAAAGCTGCAGAACCGAAATTATCTTATAGAACAAGGTAGCAAAGGTTGTTTTTGAGGAAGATCTCCTATTCATGGAAATCATTGGGATTATTAATTGAATTAAGTTAATAAACCACAATACAGTTAGATTGGAAATTAAACTAAAATAAAATTAGCCGCGATTGAAAAATATGTTAAAGCATACCTAAGTATAATGAATAAGTAATAGAGAAAAACTATTAAGCAGAGTAATGCGGCTAAAGCCTTTGTTCTTTGAGAGTTGGTTTTAATTCAGTTGGCTAAAGCCAACTGGAATAATTCTTAGTGGTTAAGTTAAAGTCAACTGGATAAATTTTGAGTGGTTAAGTTAAAAACTCAAATTCTTTTTGCTGTTCGCTTTAGCGGACAGATTACTAAAACAAGAATAATCATTGACTTTAATCATATAAAAAAGGTAGTATAATTTATGAGCTGGGTAAGAATCTGGATTCATCTTGTATTTTCAACAAAGGAAAGGCAACCTTTTCTAACCCCTAAAGAGTTACGGGAAAATCTATTTCAACACATCAAAGAGAATGCTAAATCAAAAGATATCTGGTTGGATTCCATAAATGGATATACCGACCATCTTCACTGCTTAATTTCTCTCAACAAGGAACAAACCATTAGCAAGGTTGCTCAGCTCATAAAGGGGGAATCTTCATTCTGGATTAATCAAAATCATCTGATGAATAATAAATTTATTTGGCAAGATGATTATTGGGCGGCAGGTGTTGGTGAAAGCGAACTTGAAAGGATCAGGAATTATATTCAAAGACAAGAAGAGCATCATAAGGGGAAGTCATTTAGTGAAGAAGTCGATGAATTTATGAAAAATCATTATCAGTCGGCTAAAGCCGACTGCAAAGGTGAACAATGATTTTGATTTTATAATTGACTAAAGCCGATTGCACTAAACGTTCACTTGTTTATTGACATTGCAGAGTAGAAGCTTTAGTTTACCGGGGTAAATTTTCCAAATATTCTTATGATTAGTTTTATTGCTTAGCATTAAATTAATTCCATTCGCAGGAGAATGATAGCGCGTTAGAATTGAGATTCTGACATACCGACAGACAAAATATTTGTAATGGATCGATTTCAAAAAAAAAAGGTTTTTGGGAGATTTCCATGGGATATAAGCTGCAAGATCTTATAGACGTTGAGTACTTTCAATCACTTCAAGACAGGTTGAATGAAATCTATTCATTCCCTTCCGCAATAATCGACAACGAAGGAAACATTCTTACCGCAACAGCCTGGCAAAGCATCTGCACAAAATTTCACCGGGTAAATCCGGACACCGCTAATGAATGTAAAATAAGCGACAAGTATATTTACGACCATATCCATGAGGCTAACCCGGGAGTAAGCTATAGATGCCCACGCGGACTTGTGGATAACGCAACGCCGATATTTATCGACGGCGTACATTACGGAAATTTTTTTACCGGACAGTTTTTTACCGAACAACCCGATCTGGAATTTTATAGAGAGCAAGCAAAGAAGTATGGATTTGATGAGCCGGCTTATTTAGAGGCTGTGAAAAAGGTTCCGGTTTGGACACTCGATCAATTAAACAATTATCTTTATTTTATAAAAGGATTGATAGAGGTTATCTGTGTAACGGGGCTGAAAAATAAACGAGACATAGAAACAAAAAGAAAAATAAAAGAGAGCGAAGAACAATTCAAATCAATATTTGAGCAAGCCCCGACAGGGATGTTGTTATTAGGTTTAGACGGCAAGTTTATAAAAGTAAATAGTTCATTCTGCGAGATAGTGGGATATACGGAAGATGAATTACAACAGAAATCGTTTTTAGAAATAACCCATCCGGAAGATAGAACCAAGAGTGCCGAATGGGTAAAATCTCTGATTGCGGGAGAGCAGAAATCGATGGATTGTGAAAAGCGGTATATCCACAAATCGGGAGAAATAATTTGGGGGTCAGTTCGTACCTTACTCAAACGGGACGAAAACGGAAATCCCCTTTATTTTATAACTCATGTACAAAATATAACGGAACGGAAGAAATCAGAGGAAGAAATTCAAACGAGTGAAAAGAAATTCCGGGCAATATTTGAGAATTCAGTTGTGCCGAAATCATTAACAAAGTTTGACGGATCTCTGCAAGTAAATAACGCGTTGTGCCAAATGCTGGGGTATTCAAAAGAAGAACTCTCACACCTTACATGGCAAGAGATCACTCACCCGGAAGATATCCAAAAAACTCAGGATGAAATCAACCAGCTTCTCACGGGAGAAAAACCCTCCGCCCGTTTTGAGAAAAGATTTATCCATAAAAACGGAACTATTGTGTGGGCAGAATTAAGTTCAAGCGTTCATAGAGACAGTAAAGGCACACCGCTTTATCTGATGACAGTGCTTATAGATTTAACCGAACGGAAGAATGCCGAAAAAGCTCTGGAACTTGCGCATAAGGAATTAAAGAATCTCCATAATAATTTGAATGACGCAATATTTTCAATAGATATACTCGAGAACAAGATGTTAGTAGCGTCAACCGCGCATCAAACAGTATTCGGGTACGCTCCGGAAGAGTTTTTTAAGAATCCGCATTTATGGTACGACCTGGTTATTCCGGAAGATAAACCGAAAGCGGATGGAGGGAATCAGCTTCTGGCATCCGGCAAAGATATTGAGCATGAAGTGAGAATTACGCTCCCCAACGGGGAAATAAGATGGATCAATATGAAGATGGTTCCCACATTAGATGCCGCGGGAAGGCTTATACGTGTTGATGGAATAGCCTCGGATATCAATGAAAAAAAACTTGCGGAAGCCGCATTACAAGAAAGCGAAAAGCGATGGCGGTTTATCGTTGAAAGCGAACCGGAATGCGTAAAAGTTGTAGACCGAGAAGGACGGCTGCTTGAGATGAATCCCGCGGGGCTTGCGATGATTCAGGCAGAGTCGAGTGAAGTTATAGGGAAGAAGACCGTAGGACTCGTAGCAGAAGAAGACCGTGCGGCGTTTAATGAAATGATTGAGGGAGTCTTTAGAGGGGAAACAAGGCATCTCATTTTTGATATGATAGGTTTAAAAGGAAGACGATTAACTTTAGAAACAACGAGCGGCCCACTGAAAGACCCTGCTTCAATGGGGAATGTGAAAGCGCTGCTTGGGGTTACGCGAGATATAACCGATCGAAAAAGAGCGGAAGAAGATATTAAAAAGAAGAACCTTGAACTTACAGAACTCAACGCGTCAAAAGATAAATTTTTCTCGATTATCGCGCACGATTTAAGAAGTCCTTTTCAAGGTTTCATCTCAATGACCGAGCTGATGGCGGAAGATGTGAGTCAATTTTCAATATCAGATTTATCAAGCTTCTCAAAAAAGATGAGCAAAACCGCTAAAAATCTTTATCATCTGCTTGAGAATTTATTAAGCTGGGCTCAAATACAAAAAGGAACCATGCAGTATAAACCAACCGAACAGAACTTACGCAATCTGGTAGCATTGGATATTGAAACTATAAACGAAAGAGCAAGACAAAAAGAAATTGAAGTTGTGAACAACGTTGAGAAAAACCTGGAGATACTCGCGGATGAAAAAATGATAAATACCATAGTCAGAAATCTACTTTCCAACGCGGTTAAGTTCACAGATACCAGCGGGAGGGTTATTGTAAAAGCAAGGGACCTAAAGAATCACATGATAGAAATATCTGTTCACGATACCGGAATTGGAATTGCTCCCGAAGATATTAAGAAGTTATTTAAAATTGATGAAAAGGTAAGACAAGCGGGAACAGACGGAGAACCAAGTACCGGTTTGGGTCTACTCCTTAGCAAGGAATTTGTTGAAAAACATGGCGGAAACATTTGGGTAGAAAGTACGCCGGGCTTCGGAAGTACATTTTATTTTACTGTACCTATGAAAGCGTAAGGGAGAAACTTTAGCTTGTAGCTAAGTACTCTTTAGCGTTCGACACATGCAAAACGTAACCGTTCAAAATGTGTTTTTGGAATAAAGAATTTGTCCCTAAGTTTTTAGCGCTAGTAAAAAGATTTATCATGAAGCACTAAGAAAAACCTTAATTCATCTTTTGCAGAGGAGAAGAAGAATTTAAACCTGTGTAAGAATTGAACTGTCCACGAGTTCCCATCTTTTATTGCCTTACTTCTTTTAACCCACGGTTGAACCAGCGGGTTAATCAGACAGTAAAATTAATTCCCCTTTGAAAAAAGAATCGGTTTACGGTTTTGAAACGGCCAGCCGTAACCCAACGATAGCAATATATTCCACACCTTCATCAAAATTTCTTTTATAGACTGCGCAATTCGCGGCGCCATAGTAATAACAACCGCCGCGATACACTTCTTGAGTTCCGGAATCCCGGTTAGAAGGATTTATTTCAGGGCTTGCTTGATAGAATTCATTGTCATATTTATCCCAGCACCATTCATCTACGTTTCCGCTCATGTCGAAAATTCCAAGTTCATTCGGGGCTTTTGTGCCAACGGGGTGAACGATTTCATCGGGAGAATTTTCTTTATACCATGCCACCTCATCAACATAATTACTTCCGCTGAAAGTAAACCCTTTACTTGCTTTACCGCCGCGAGCAGCGTATTCCCATTCAGCTTCGGTTAGTAAGCGATATCCGTTAGCACTAAAATCGCATTGTACGGGATCGTCAAAGACTCCCGAGTTCTCAATATCGGTTTTCCCTTCAATTGTATAACAAGGTGTGCGTCCCTCTTTGATGCTTCTTTTGTTGCAATAGATAAGAGCATCAGTAAAGGACAAATGACTTACCGGATAGAGGTCTCCCCTTTCTTTACAAGGGAGGTCACCCATAATTTCTTTCCACTCGCCTTGCGTGACTTCAAATTTATTAACATAAAAACTCTTGAGTGTAACTTTGTGAACCGGCTGTTCATCATCTTCCCCTCCTTCACGCCCCATCATGAAGGTACCGCCTTCGACTAAAATAAAATCTTTTGGAGGCGCAGCGGAGGATTGAGCAAAAGTAAAAAAAGGGAAAAGAAAAATAAAACTAAGAAGACAAAAGAATTTGAACGGGTGCATACAGAAGTCCTTTTAATTATGGAATTCAAAATTAGGGAAGCGAAGTTTACTAAAAAAGAGTTTTTGCGCACCCGGTTTCATGACATGCAACAGAGAATAAAAAAGAGCGGGGATGAGCGGTTTAATTTTTTCTCAACTGCCGGTTGATAGTCTGAAGCAAAGAATTTTTTGAGAACGGTTTAGCGAGGTAATCATCGCAACCGGATTCAAACGCGTTTCTTCTATCTTGCTCAAACGCGTGCGCCGTTACAACTATAATGGGAATTGAGCGGTATTGAGGTTCGGATTTTATTTTTTTCGTAAGGGTCAACCCATCCATAGACCCGGCAATGGAAATATCCATAAGTACTAAGTCGATAGTGGTAGTAAGAAGAAGTTCAAATACTTTATCGGAAGACCCGGTGATTACCGTATGATACAATGGTTCAAGAAACCATTTAAAGGTATTTTGATTGACGATATCATCTTCCACGACGAGCACGGTGCACGTCTTTGCCGCATCATTACTATCGATAGGTTCAGTAACCGGTAAACCGGGACTCTTCTTTTCAACAGGCGTAGTACTCTTTTTAAAGCGAAGGAGAAATTCCGTTCCCTCCCCTTTTTTACTTTTTACTTTGATAGAGCCGTCATTCAAATCAACGATTTTTTTAACGAGTGCGAGTCCGAGTCCCACACCTTCATACCCCCTGCCATAGCCGGAATGTTCCTGGGAGTAGGGTTCAAAAAGATGGGTGAGATAAACGTCGCTGATTCCTATGCCGGTGTCTTTAATTGAGAGCATGACTTCATCAGGAGAAACGGAAGCAAGGGTTACCTGAACTGCGCCGGCAAACGTATATTTTATCGCATTATCAACGAGGTTATAAATAGCCTGCGTCAGGTAGTATTCATCAGCGAAAACAAATACATTCCCTGCCGTGTTATGGAAAGAAAGTTTGATGCCTTTACATGCAGCCGCAGACAAAAATTCGTCGGTGGAATTTTTGCAGATAACGGCGAGGTTAATTTCTTTTTGCAATACAGTAAACTCACCCACATGCATTCTGGAGTAGTTTAGAATTAAATCAAAAGTGCGGATAATTCTTTGCACGGATCTATCGATGGAGTCGAAGTATTGTTGTTCTTCATCCGAAATATATTTTTCGAAGGCGTCTTTAATTAACGTGCTCATGCCCATAATGCCGTTAAGCGGGGTTCTAATTTCGTGAGACATATTAGCCATGAAGGCATCTTTTAATTTGTTAGCTTGTTCCGCGCGTTCCTTGGCTTCCACAAGGTCGTCAATCATTTTTTTCTTTTCAGAAACATCGCGGAGCGTTGCAAGCAGAAAATCTTTGCCGCCGATAGTCATTACTTGTTTATTGAGTTCACACGCAAACCCGGAGAGATCTTTGCGGACGAGAATAACCTCATCAAGGGGAGCGCCCAAATTGTTTTCCAAATTTGTTGTGTCGGCAAGCTGGGTAAGTCCAGGAGCTTTTTCCGGCAGATGCGCGTTGAGAAGTTCAGATTCAAGATAGCCGGTTATGGTGCAGAAGGCGGGGTTAACGAACATGACTTTTCCGGTAAAATCTATAAGCGCAATACCTTCGGTTGCCTGGTTTGCAATCGCTTCAAATTTTGTTTGGCTTTCCCGCGCGTTCTCCTGAGCTTTGTTGATGCGCCGCATATGCCGTTTGACCAGATAGAAAAGGAGAAGCGAAGTGATGAGAATATAGAAGAATCCTTTATAAAGCTGAACCACTTCGTACGCGTGCTTATCAGAAACAAGCTGCGCGAAAAAGGTATCGGAAAAGTAAATCCAAAGTAACCCGAGAAATAAGTAGAGCAGAGAAATTCTAATCTCGAATTTGATTTTTTTTGTTATGGAGATTAACGGATTCACACGGCACTCTTCATCATGGTAAACCGGCAAGTAATTATTGATAGTATAAGTTATACTTGAAGACCACAATACTTGGATAATACTATGTTGCTCTACAGAGAATAGAGTTAAAAAAGCATCACTAAGTTAATTTATCCAATACATATATGCAAAAATTGATTGCCATATGGAACTCTCGGGAGGAGAAACTAAAAAGAGGATTAACTCATTAGCGGAAAATTTATCTCTGAACGTCTGAGTGGTACATTAAAATATTAATGCTTTACCGGATTGTTTATTTGAGCAACACCATCTTTTTAGCCTGAATTTTATTTCCGTTCTTAAGAACGTAAAAATAAACTCCGCTTGCTTGAACGGTTCCGAAATTATTATCACCATGCCAGACGGCTACATTCTTACCAACTTTCGGAACGCCGTTGTAGAGCGTTCTTACCTTATTGCCGAGAATGTCGTATATATTTAATTCAACCGGAGTGCTGTCCACTGCGTAAAACGCGATGGATGTGGAAAGGTTAAATGGATTCGGATAATTTTGTTTAAGATCGTACGATTCGGGAACGGCGTCGTTAATAGCTGTGATTACAAGCTTTCCATAGGTCAATTCATAAAACTTTCCATCTGCCGGATCCCGGTACGAATTATTTGAACTATCCTTGTAAGTAAAATAAAATTGAAGCACATCGCCCGTACCGAACGAAGGGATAGCGGAAGCAAATGTATTATTTGGTTGTACGGCGGCAGACAAATCAGAAGATTGAATACCGTTGATTAAATGGAGCACAACCGAATTCTGATCAACATTATTTTGCTCGAAACATTTATGGAGTATGTAGGATTGTCCCGATTTTTCCAAATTGGGATAGGTAATAGCCCGAAGCGAAGAGAGTAATCCGTAGCCGATGTCGTTATTCGGAGAAGAAGCATTCGCGGCGGTTAGTAAAAGGATATTTCGGATTTGCACATTTGTTAAGTGCGGATACAGTGAAAGAAGCTGGGCTCCCACACCGGCGGCTATCGGCGCTGCGGCAGAAGTTCCGCTTTCAGTGCCGTAGGCGGAAGTAGATGTGCCCGAGACGGAAGCAGCAAAGACGGAGACTCCCTGTGTTGTCACTTCCGGTTTTATGCGTCCATCATACGAAGGACCAAATGAGCTAAAGGAAGCTTTTACATTATTATTGGTTACCGCACCAACCGCAATAATATTAAAGCCATCGGCAGGGGCACCGATGAAATGCCAAGAATTATTTCCGTCATTTCCTGCAGAGGTGAAGGTTGAAATTCCAAATTGAGTGAACGCCAGCTCAGCAGCTTTGGTGATGATGGTAGTGTTTCCATTCATATCGGCATACGTGTATGAGAATGTCGTTGGATCAAAGATATTATATCCGAGAGAACTTGTTGTAATATCTACACCAATACTATCCATCCATTGAAGTGCGGCGGCGTAGTTGTCTTCTTCAACATGCGTTTCACTTCGAATATCTTCGGTCTTAGCAAGAAGGAATGAAGCGTTAAATGCCGGTCCGACGATCTGCCCGTCCTTATACCCACCGATAATAGAAAATATAGAAGTGCCGTGACTATCTTGACCGCCAACATCATTTGCCTGATTAGCGGTAACATTATCATGAAAAACAAAATCATATTCTGCAATCACTTTTCTAGTAACGAGTGATTCAATTAATTTCCATCTAAACCCGCTGTCAAGAATTCCGATGACAACACTATCACCCGTAACACCTTTTGCGTGTACGGCAGGAATATCACATAATTGATATTGTGCGAGCGATGAGCCATAATTATAAGAAAGGTTCGACTTTGAAGCAGATTTTTGAAATGAATGAGGGACAGTTCCACTCTCAAGTGACTCTGTTTTATAATACAGCTGTTTCACTCCTTCAACCTTGGAGACGAACGGGAAAGCAGCAATCTGGGAGATTTCATTCTCGTTCGCATAGACAGAAACCGCATTAAACCATTTGAGCACATTCCAGATTTTTGCTCCCGCGTTTTCAACTTTTGTGAGATAGGGTTGGTAAACAGGAATATCGTAAGAAGTAACTACATCGTCTGCACCGCGAAACTTTGTTCTTCTCTTAATACTTCGCTCCGATAACGAGCTGAGGGCTTCAGAATATACGGCAGATTTTTTTTGCAACACACTTCCGGCGGGGACTCCTTTATCCTTGAAGTAAACCATATATTTCTGTTGAGCGCTTAACGGCTGCAGAACGATACATCCAAAAACGAATAGTGCAAATATTGTCTTCATAGCTTTGCCTAATTTAATCTTCTATCTGCAAAACCGCAAGGAACGCTTCTTGGGGGATTTCAACATTGCCGACCTGTTTCATCCGCTTCTTTCCTTCTTTCTGTTTCTCCAGTAATTTTCTCTTTCTGGTGATATCTCCACCGTAGCATTTCGCCAAAACGTTTTTGCGCATAGCTTTTACCGTTGAACGGGAAATTACTTTTGAACCAAGGGCAGCTTGAATTGATATTTCAAAAAGCTGCCGCGGAATCAAATCTTTTAACTTCTCACATACTTTCCTTCCCCAATCGAACGATTTGCTACGATGCACAATCATTGAAAGGGCATCAACGGGTTCTCCATTCAACAGAATATCCAGCCGTACAAGGTCGGATTCTTTATAGCCGATGTATTCATAATCGAAGGAAGCATATCCGCGTGTAGTAGATTTTAATTTGTCGTAAAAATCAAAAATGATTTCCGAAAGAGGGAATTCAAATTCAAGATCGGCGCGGGTCGGATCGATGTAGGTTGTATTCTTATAAACGCCCCGTTTTTCCATCGCAAGTTTCATAATGTTCCCGACGTATTCGCTCGGAGTAACAATCTGCGCTTTCATAAACGGTTCTTCAATCATTTCAATATCTCCAACGGGAGGCATAGTTGCCGGGTTATCGACAACGATTTTAGTGCCATTCTTTTTATACACGATATATTCCACGTTTGGAAGTGTTGTAATAATCGATTGATTGAACTCACGGTACAAGCGTTCCTGCACAATTTCCATATGGAGCAGACCAAGAAATCCGCAGCGAAAACCGAATCCCAGAGCGGCAGAAGTTTCCGGTTCATAAATAAGAGCGGAATCATTCAAACGAAATTTATCAAGCGCATCCCGTAGTCCTTCAAACTCTTCGGTGTTCGTAGGATACAAACCGCTGTATACCATCGGTTTTACTTCTTTATACCCGGGCAACGGATCAGAAGCGCCATGTTTTGCCAGTGTAACGGTATCACCAACTTTCGTATCCTTTACATCTTTGATACCGGCAATCATATAGCCGACATTACCGGATGAGAGCTCACCGGTACGAATTTTTTTTAGACCGAGAATGCCGATATCTTCGGTATCGTATTCTTTTTCGTGCGCAAAGAATTTAATTTTTTGTTTCTCTTTAATTGTGCCATTTACAACGCGGAGATAGGCAATGGCGCCGCGGTAAGGATCGAAAACAGAGTCAAAAATCAATGCCTGTAAAGGTTTGGATTCATCTCCCTGCGGGGCAGGAATACGTTTGATTACTGTTTCCAAAATCTCTTCAATTCCAAGGCGCGATTTTGCGCTTGCGAGGATTATATCACTCTCGTTGCACCCGATTAAATCAATCACTTGACCTTTAACGCGTTCCACTTCTGCACTCGGTAAATCAATTTTGTTGAGTACGGGGATAATTTCCAGTCCGGCCTCAAGTGCAAGATACAGATTACTGATTGTCTGAGCTTCTACACCCTGCGCCGCATCAACCACCAGTACAGCGCCTTCGCATGCGGCAAGTGAGCGGGAAACTTCGTATGAGAAATCGACGTGACCGGGAGTATCAATTAAATTTAGAATATACGTTTCGTTGTCTTTCGCTTTGTAGTGCATTTGGATTGCGTGAGATTTAATGGTAATACCTCTTTCACGTTCCAAATCCATATCATCCAATAACTGTGCTTTTGCCTCACGCTGACTCACTGTACCGGTAAATTCCAACAACGCATCAGCAATGGTGGATTTGCCGTGATCAATATGAGCGATAATGCAAAAGTTCCGAATTTTTTCCATAAGTTCCTTTTATTAGCCTACAAATATAAAGAGAAAGTAGGGTTGGGGAAAATTTGAGCTGCAACTGTTCTCTACTCATTTTACACGTTCTTCTCAACCATTACGATAAAATTAAAAGAGATTTATGATTCATAATGTTTCGCTTCTTAGTAATTTTCAAGTGAAAAAATGAACCATCTATAATGACTACCAGCGCGCTTCTCGTAATTGATATGCTCAATGAATATTTGTCACCCCAAGGCAAAATTTATTGCGAACCTTGTAGAGAAATCATTCCTTCTGTATCGCAGAGTATTCTGTTCGCTCACACGCATCGGATTCCGGTCTTTTTTGTAAACACTTCCCTCACGAGTAGTCATGTGCTGCTTGCCAAGAAGTGGGGACTTCATGCAGTTGCAGGAAGCTGGGGTGCAAAAGTAATTGATGAATTACCGATCGGAGAAGATGATGTAATAATTAACAAAAAAGGGTATAATGGTTTTTCTCAAACGCAGCTGGAGAACGAACTCAAAAAAAGAAATATTTCTGCCGTGGCTCTTACCGGAATTCATACACACGTCTGCGTTTTGTTAACAGCAGCGGGCGCATTCGAATTGGGTTACGATGTTACCGTCCTTGAAGATTGTGTAACTACGTATGACAAGGCGACTCACACTTCACGATTGAAATTCATTTCTACGCACCTTGGAGATGTACTATCGCTTGAAGAGTGGATGAAGAGATGACGTTACTTTGTGAAATGTTACTGACAAAAGTCGAGTAGAAAAAAAACAGCCGATTAAAATTCATCGGCTGTTTCGAGCTTAATTGGTGAAGGTTTGATTAATTTCTTTTAATCTTTTAGCATCTTTTACCATACCAAATAACTTTATCGGCAGGGCAATAAATCCTATCATAAAAGAGAGAATGGTTTTAATTAAGAAATAAATTACCCAGCCGATGAGAGGAAGAAAGAGAAACATCGTCGGGGTAATTTTATTCAAAAACTGCCATCCCCACGGAACACCGGCAAAAATATAACCAATCATTATTCCACCGATAATTGTTCCGAGATGAAAACTTGGGGCGGAGTTAATAAATAAGTATAAACCAATAACGAAGAAAACTCCTGTAAGAATAATGCGTTTGCGGAGGTCGCCTTTTTCGGCTTGAACCCTTGCACTGTTACAAGATTGGCAGATGGGAATTGAATAGGCATGTGTACAATCAACACAAAGACCTTTTCCGCAATCTACGCAGGTCCCTACTGCATCCATAGAAGGATGATTAGCACATTTCATAAGATTCTCCTTTGATAATAATATTTATTTACTACGGCAATAAAAATATAATATTTTATTATACTCTGCAATTATTTTGTAAAACATTGCAAAAGATGTCGGAGATTTATGGCTCAGATTTTTGTTCGTTCTTCAGTAACACCTATATTAAAAAAATGAAAAAACAGCTTTTTCTTATAGCAACACCTATCGGTAATTACGACGACATTACGCTCCGTGCGTTAAAAATTCTTGCGGAAGCCGATTTCATCATTTGTGAAGAATTTAAAGAAGCGCGGCGTCTCCTTTCTCATTTCAAAATTGATAAACCACTGGTAACAATAAATGAACATAACGAAAAAGAATATGCGGAAGAGACGGCAAGACGAATTTTAAACGGAGAATCGGCAGCATTAATCTCTGATTGCGGCACGCCGCTTTTCTCTGATCCCGGACACTTATTAGTTGATATCTGTATTAGCTATGGCATTCGCATTACTCCAATACCGGGTGCTAACTCACTCCTTCCCGCTTTAACGGGATCGGGGTTGGACTTTGAAAAATTCTATTACTATGGATGGCTCTCACCTAAAAAAGAAATCCGGCAAAATGAATTACTTCACCTAAAAAATAAAAAAGAACTGATTGTTCTCTTAGATACTCCATACAGATTAAAAGCGTTATTAAGCGATATCATCAAAGTATTTGGGAAACATAGCCGGGTTGTAGTTGCATTTGATTTAACCCTCTCAACAGAAAAATTTTTCCGTAGTTCCGCTGAAGAAATTTTAAAGGAAGTTGAAGCAAATAATCTTAAGGGAGAGTTTGTGTTACTGCTTGATAACAGAAATATTTACGACTCGAGAAAGAAAAATTAAAATTTACAATCCCCCCGCCTTCTCTACTTCCGGATTTTTTCCAACAAGGCAACATTCTCTATATGGTAGGTATGAGGGAACATGTCAACCGGCTTTGCCTTTATCAATTTATACCCGCCTTCACATAATAGTTTTATATCACGCACTTGCGTGGTTGGATTACAACTAACGTAAACAATTTTCTCCGGCGCTAATTTCAAAATATCGTCAATCGTGTTTTTGTGCATACCGTTTCGCGGCGGATCGGCAATAATCACTTCAGGACGCGGGAGATTTTTTTCTTCAACTACCGGCAAAAACGAATTGTATAAATCGGCAAGAAAGTAGTGAGTGTTTTTATTTTGATTGAGTGTTTTGTTTACTTCCGCATCGGCTATTGCAGAGGCAACTACTTCAAATCCGTAAACTTCCTTTGCCATCTTTGAAACAAAAAGAGAAATTGTTCCGGCACCGCAATACAAATCGTAAACAATTTCGTTTCCGGTAAGTCCGGCATACTCAAGAGCGGTTTGATATAAATGAACGGCTTGCAGCGTGTTTGTTTGAAAGAATGAATTCGCACTTACCCGAAATTTATAATCGCCGATCGCGTCATGGATAATACCGTTGCCGTAAAAAACCTTTTCATAATCTCCGAGCGCAACCAAAGCTTTTTTCAGATTGATATTATTTACTACGGTTGTTACCTCAGGAACTTCTTTTTTAAGTTGATGCGTGTACTCGTCAACGAGTTCATTTTTTTCTTCCGAGGTAACAAGGTTCACCATGATCTCAGGGAAATGTTTTGATTCCTTGATAACCAGATTTCGTAAAAAACCGGTATGGGTCTTGGTGGTATAAATCGTTTCTCCTCGCTCTTTAAAAAATTGACGCGTAACATTGAGAATTTTGTTACTTGTTTCTGACTGAAGAAAGCATTCATTCAAATCAAGAACTTTATCAAACAGGTTGGGGATATGAAGTCCGAGTGCAAAATCTCTATCAATCTCTTCGCTGGATGCAATTTCTTCCAAAGTTAACCAGCGTTGTTCGGCAAACGAAAATTCCATTTTATTTCTGTAGAAGAAAATCTGTTCAGCGGGAATAATTTCTTCTAAATTAAATTCAGTAAAACCTCCCAGGCGTTCAAAAATGTCCTTCACTTGTGCATGTTTGTACCGGGCTTGCGCTTCGTATTGGAGGTCTTGCTGTTTGCATCCGCCGCATGTACCGAAAAAGCTGCATCGAGCTGTGGTTCGTTCGGAAGATGGAGTAATAACCTCAACTATTTTAGCTTCGGCGTAACTTTTCTTAATCTTTTTTATTTCGGCAATAACCGTATCACCGGGGTACCCATGATGAACGAATACAACAAAGTCTTTTACCTCTCCGTTTTTTTCAATCGGAATTCTGGCAACACCTTTTCCTTCAAAAGCATAACTTTGAATCGTTAATTCATATCGATCATTTTTCTTCATGCGGTTCCTTTTCAAAAATCATAGCAGAGAATCCCATGAACTTATCTCCGCCGTGTTTTAAATAGACATTAGCGTTGTGACTGATCTTATGGATAAATTTTTTATGAAGTTTCTTTTCGCCTTCGGAAAGATTCGGCAAATTTCTTTCCGCTCTTGATTCAAACTTTTCATAAAAACTTTTTAACGTTGATGAAAAATCCTTTGACGCCGAAAGCTTCCATTTACACGCTTCGTACACCGGAATTACTTCCTCATGAAAGAGCGGAGCTAAAGAAGAGCGAGTCCACAGATCAATAATTACTTGAGGAATTTCTTTTCTCAAATTTACAAGCTCGCCCACACAAAAGATTCCTCCCGGTTTAGTAATCCGGTAAAATTCTTTAGCGATTTTTCTTCGTTCTTTTACCGAGACAGAAGCTTGCGCATATACACAATCGAAAAAATCGTTTTTGAAATCTGTGTTTGCGAAATCCATTAACCGCAGATTAATATCCTTATTATACCTGAGCGAAAGCCGGTTGGCGAGGAGCACCTCTTCATCGTTTACAATGAAGTAAACTTTTGCTTGAAAGTTTTCCTGAATATATTTTGCGATTGTGTCTGACCCTTCGCCGACAATCAAAATGGTTTTTCCGGTAAGGTCGCAAAACTCTTTGAACCAATTGAATTGACTGTTCATGCCGGGTAATAAAATTGAAACGTTCACGTCTGCCTACTTGATTTATTTTTTCACCACAAATTTAATTATTAATTTGCCATGGTTAATCAATTAATTTGAAGAAATGAAATTATTCCTCTTATTCTTTTCCTTTGGCACAATTTCCCTCTTTTCATCCGGTATTTTTCAGGAGGATAGCAGTAAAATTGGCGCAGATTCATCAAAGATACTTCTTGGCGGATCCAACCGCGAGAAATTTCGTGTTGATTCACTTGTTGCAAGCACCGATTCTCTTGCTTTAGATTCGCTTGAGATGGCGGATGTACGCGATACAATTATCCCACTCACCTTTTCCCCGCTTTCTCTAAACAGTATCATTATTCCGCAAGAAGAAATAAGAAGAACGAACCTTCGATTTGCCGGTGATTTATTTTCCTCAACACCAATTAGTTTTAAACGAAGTCTTGGTATGAGTGGACTGGCTGAAGAAATGAATTTTTACGGTGCCGGTTTCGGAAACGTCAGTTATTTTGAAAATGGCATTCTTCTCAACGACAGAATTCGAAATGTTTACGACTTGAATTTGTATCAAACCGAAGATGTAGATTCGATTGAACTTGTTCCTTCACCGCGCGGATTTTTGCATGGAACTTTTAGCAATCTGGCTTCAGTAAATTTTATAACAAAGGATTTTGTTGCCATGCCCCCTTATACCCGTATAAAATATATCGAATCTCCGCTGGGTGAAGGGTACGTTGACGCGCAGTTCAATTCTCTTTTCTCCAAAAAGTATCTCTTTGGATTTGATATTTCAAACAGGAAAGTTGATAATGGTTTTGCGAATTCAGATTACAGTATTTGGCAGACAAAAGTAAAGTTGAAATATTTTTACTCGAACGATCTTAACGTTATCTTCTCGTACGGATTTGTGAAGTCGGATGTTGGATTGAACGGCGGCTTGAATGTTGACAGTACCGGTATTTTTCTCTGGAATCTTGGCGCAGAAAAAAACGCTCCGGTTGTTTTTAATTACCGCTACCAAAAAGTGAAGCAGCACAATTTTATGCTGCGCACTTTGGCGCATGTATCGGAGAATAGCACCTCGGAACTTTCATTTTATTATAGATTTAATTTGGATGAATACCGACAAAATGAGTTTAATACTTCCTCTGCTTATCCGCAATTTTTTTCAAACCGGAAGACGAAAGTCCTTGGCTGGTCAGCCGACCACAAAACAATAATCAATGCTTTCAACTTGGACGTGAACGCAACGTATGAAGCAGTCGATTATTTTGAACCGTATCAGTTTCTTGAAATTAAAAAGGATGCGCTCGCTCTACGCGGAGTCGCTTCGCTGCAAACTGAACATAGTGTTGTCATCCCTTCGATCTTTGCAAAAACGGTACTTACCAAAGATGAAAATTTTTCCGGTGTGGGAGGCGATTTGCAATTTCATCCTACCGAAAAAGCATCTCTCTATCTCGGTTTTTCAGTTTTTGAAAAAGTAACAAATAAAACAACAGCCGCTGGCGTCTATGTGTTTGAGGCGGGAATAAAAAGAGAATCAGAGGCTTCAACGGAAGCGTTAACACTTTTTTATAATAGGAGTAACACAGGGAATACCGCTATTACCGTTCCGTTTGCTTCACCTCCAAATATTTCTTATGTAATACAACCCACCGGTGAAGAAGAAAATTACGGTGCGGCGTTAACCTTCAATACCCACTATTGGAAAATATACGGACTCACCTCCACCACGGTGTTGAAGAAAAAATTCGGTACCGGAAACGAGGCTTACCTCCCCAACCTCACGTTTGATTGGAAAGTTGAATATAGAGATACGTTGTTCAATTCCAGTTTGCATTTAAGAACCGGTTTGGAAGCCAAGTATATTTCTCAACACATTTTTGCGCAGTACGATTTTTATGCAACGAGTGTTTTTTACAACAAAGTTAGACCTGGGACTCCAGCTTCCTTCACTCTGGATTTTTACTTGTCAGGTGAAATACAACGGACAGCAATGGTGTATTTCTCCTGGGAAAATCTTTTCAATAATTTTTATTATGTAACGCCTTACTTCCCAATGCCCACGCGGGGAATCCGGTTTGGAATTACCTGGGAGTTCGCAAACTAATTGACTATTTAATGCAGAAAGAGAATAAATGAAAATTATACTTGGCGCTGATCACGGCGGATTTGAAACAAAAGAAAAAATTAAAGAATTTCTTCTCTCACTGAATGTTGAAGTGCTTGACGCGGGAAATCTTGTATACGATGCAAAAGACGATTATCCCGATTTCGCTATTTCAGTGGCACAAAAAATTTCCGCCGGTGTTGGGGATAAAGGCATTATCGTTTGCGGAAGCGGAGTAGGTGCGTGCATTGCGGCAAATAAAGTGAAGGGTGTCCGTGCCTGCGTTTGCCACGATACTTATTCGGCTCACCAAGGAGTAGAACACGACGCGATGAATGTCCTTTGCCTGGGCGGTAGAATTGTAGGCATCGAGCCCGCGAAAGAAATTGTTGCGGCATTTGTGCGTGCTGAATTTTCTAACGAAGAACGGCATAAGAGAAGATTAGAAAAAGTTCTCGCGCTCGAAAAGTAAGTTAGCCGAGAATATTTCGGAGCGCTTCTTCGAGACCTGAAAAAGTAAAAGTGAATCCGCTCTTTAGTGCATTCGCCGGAAGCACTTTCTGACTTGCCATTACAGCCTCGCTGCTCTCCCCCATCACAAGTTTTAGCATAAATTTGGGAACGGGAAAAAGAGACGGGCGATGCATGACTTTTCCCACCGTATTTGCGAAATCTTTCATCCGGATCGGGTTTGGCGACGTACCATTGAAGACTCCACCCAAAGTTGGATTATTAAGCAGATAAAGGTACAATGAAATCAAATCGGCAAGATGAATCCAGCTAAACCACTGCCTACCATTTCCCAAAGGACCGCCTAAACCCATATGAAATATTGGCAGCATCTTTTTCAGCGCGCCATCATCTTTGCTTAACACTACACCGGTTCGCATTATACTTCTGCGAACACCAAACGAATCCAGTTCCACAGAAGCTGCTTCCCAATCGGAACAAACATGAGAAAGAAAATCATTTCCGACATTACTTTTCTCCGTTACTTCTTTTTCTCCGGTGTTTCCATAAATCCCAACCGCCGAAGCCGATATAAAAACTTCCGGTTTCACTTCACACTTTTGTATTGAAGCGATAAGGTTCCGCGTAGCATTGACGCGGCTTGAATAGATCTCCGCCTTGTAGCTTTTTGTCCATCTTTTTCCCGCTATATTGGCGCCAGCCAAATTGATAACGGCATCTTTACCATTTAGGTGAACCGCATAATCTTTTTTAAGATTTTTCCACTCGACAATTTCTTTAGCGAAAGGAAGCATTCTTTTGGCGTTCGCAGGATGAGTAGAAAAGAGAGTGATTTCGTCGCCGCGTTCCGACAACGTTTTGCAAAGCGCCTTTCCAATTAATCCGGTAGCACCCGTTACAACAATCTTTTTCACTTTCACTTCTTTGTTTGGTAATACGGAAATAGTATTTTCACAGCTAAATTTACAAACAATCCATCATAAACAATAATCGTCGCGTCTATGCGAAAAAATCAGAGGCTGCTTTTCGTTGATTTACACAGGGGTTTAGTTTTGTTGATTATGATTGAAGTTCACGTGTTCAACGCGATGCTTCAACCATATATTAAAAATCTCAGTTGGTTTACTCAATTGAATTTTATAAACGGATTAGTCGCACCTTCTTTTCTTTTCATTTCCGGATTTGCTTTTATCCTTGCCGGCAAAAAAAAGCTTGATGAATTTAGAAAATTCAAGTTTGCCTTCTGGCGGCAAATCGGACGCATCGGATTAATTTTTCTTGTCGGTTACAGTTTGCACCTCCCGTATTTTTCACTCCAGAAAATGCTTCATAAAGCTACCGGCATTGAACAAGCAAATTTTATAGTTGTTGATATACTGCAATGCATTGCGTTTGGTTTGCTCATGTTATTTTTGCTGCGGCTGCTTATTAAAAGCGATGTTACCTACCGCTGGATCATGCTTGCGTTGGGATTTTTTTCTGTCTGGCTTGCCCCCTATTTCTGGAATATCAACATCTCTTCAACCGTTCCGGCAGTCATTTCAAATTTCATTACGAAAAAAGGAGGCTCGCTCTTTCCTCTTTTCCCATGGCTTGGTTTCATGTTCTTCGGCGGTGTAGCTTGTTCTTATTTTATGCAGGCGCGGGAGAACGGAACGGTTAAAACCTTTTTCAAACATTTTTCAATTGCCGGATTAATTTTTCTGATCATTGGTCATCTATGTCTTACAGAAGGGTTTATTCTTCAAGTGAAAATGCCTCCGCCGAACTACCTCTTTTTCATCTTACGGTTAGGATACGTTTTTCTTATTCTTTCCGCATGCTGGTTTGTTGAAGAAAAGTTTGGGTTGAAAGAGAATTACGTTCTTGACGTTAGCCCCGAATCACTGGTTGTGTACTGGCTTCATCTGCAAATAATATTTAGAAAAATTGTGAACGATAAAAGTCTTGAAAATGCTGTGCATCAATCGCTTACGGTACTCCAGGCAATAGGGGTTACTATTCTTTTTATACTGGTAATGATGCTTATCGCCAATCTCTGGCATCAATTTAAAGTGAAGTATGCTTCAGTTTCAAGGATTGCGACGGCGGTAATAATTTGGGGCGGGATTTTCTTATTTCTTATAAAATAAAAACCGGAAAAGAGTTTCCCCTTCTCCGGTTTTGCGCAATTAATTAACGTTCAAATAGGGTTGAACTTTTTCTTGTAAATATTGTTTCGGAACCGCACCGATAACCGCATCAACTACTTTTCCATCTTTGAAGATACCAAGCGTTGGAATGCTTCTTATGCCGTAGCGGACGGCGATATTTTGGTTTTCATCCGTGTTAACTTTTACAACTTTCAACTTTCCTTGCAATTCATTCGCCAATTGTTCTACAACCGGGCCAACCATTCTACAAGGTCCGCACCATGGTGCCCAAAAATCAACTAATACCGGTAACTCTGCTTTTAAAACTTCTTGATCAAAATTGCTGTCTGTTCCTTCAACTAAAACGCTCATGGTAATTTCCTTTTAATTTGTTTTTCTGAGTGGTGTGATGCGGGAAAAAGAATTTGGTTTCAGCTTGACGGCACAACCGAAATTAAAAACTACTCCACTTCAAGAGCTTTGCTTTTGGGAACCCAATCAATACCATCGCAGGGTAAATACGTTGTGGTAGGATGCTCATCGTGTTTCATGCACAACACGGCGCTTTTATCGAAATGTTCGCAGCTGGAACAAAGCGTGCCTTCTAAAACCGGCTTATTTTTTTCAAGGAAATATCTGAACTGGACAATTGCGGGATGCAGTACAACGCCGTAAAGTAAAAGAAAAGATGCGCTCCACCACACTTGATAAGAGACGTAGTTTCTGAGAATCCAAATGGTAGGAATGACAAAAACGATTCGCACCAAAGCCCAAAAGATGATTTCTCCCAAAATATATTTTCCTTATTTTAACGGCGCCAATATTGACATTTTCATTGAGAAGTCAGTTGGAAACTAACTATTTTTTTTGAAATTTAGTAACCACTTCATAGGAACCGATTTACATGAAATTGCTTCGCTTTCCCTTTTTTATGCTAGTTGCTTTACTTTTCTCGCCATCGCTTTCGGCACAAAACGCCGGAATGAGCCTTATTGTTGCATCACCGCAAAACGAGTTCAAGGACAATGTTAAAAACACCGGCTTCGGTATCGGTATGGAAGGAATTTACTACTTCGGAAACAGCAGCATTCCGTTTGGCGTTGGGTTGAATATTGGATTTATCAACTACGGAAGCGAACATCTCAACAGACCTTTAAGTACCACACTTCCGGGTGTAACGGTTAATCTTGATAGAACGAATAACCTCGCAAATTTTCATTTGCTTTTTCAACTGACTACCCGCACAACAACCGTGCGCCCCTATCTTGATCTTTTGTTTGGACTAAACTATTTGTTTACAGAATCGAAAGTAACTGATGAAGGACAAGGGAATGACATTGCGACCTCACGAAATATAAGCGATTATGCGTGGAGTTACGGTTTCGGCGGCGGACTTATGTTCAACATCTATACACCCAACCCCGACGAAATGTCCGAATTTGGGGCTTTATTTTTAGACTTAAAAGTCCGTTATTTGAAAGGAACCGAAGCGGAGTATCTAACCGAAGGTTCAATTGTTGGAAACCCGGATGGAACTGTTACGCTGCTTACATCAAAATCAAAAACCGATTTGCTTCAAGTGCAGGTTGGTGTGATGGCAAAATTTAATTCTTTTCTTTTCTAATAAAGAAAGCAGCGTTGAAGAATTTTTGAAATGAGAATATTATGAGAAGTTTGATAGGAGTCCTTGGTTTATTACTTACGCTAAACATATGGGCCCAAGAAGGAAAATCTGAAATCATAAATCTGGAACGGAAAGCGTATGAAAAGAAACTCACCTTTTCGAAGACCGCTTACCCGGGAGATTCAACGTATAATGTGCAATATTACGGATTAAATCTAACCGTTACTCACACACCAAAATTTATCAGCGGGTACGTAATTTTTAATGCGAAAAGTAGTACAGAAAATCTTACCGCAATGAAGATAGACCTTCAAAACACTTTAACGGTAGATTCAATTTTACTGTTCGGCGCAAAGACCAACTTTCAACATTCCAACGCTATCCTAACCGTTCAATTAAATAAATCTTACGCAAAGGATTCCCTTATCTCGCTTAAGATTTATTACCACGGAACACCGGGTTCAAGCGGATTTGGGAGTTTTGAAACAGGATATCATAACGGAGCGCCGACAATATACACCTTGAGTGAACCTTACGGGTCTTCCGATTGGTGGCCGTGTAAAGATACACCGGCCGATAAAGCTGATTCGTGCGATGTGTCGATACGGTGTGATTCTTCCTTAAAAGCAATTTCAAACGGAAAGCTGGTTGGCATAGCAAATAATAAAGATGGTACTCTAACCTGGAAATGGCATGAGAGTTATCCCATTGCGCAATATTTAATTTCAATGGCAATTTCAAACTTTGCCGTCTACCAACAGTATTTCAATTATTCGAAAAGCGATTCGATGGAAGTAACCCACTATATCTATCCTGAATTTTTAGCATCGAATCAAACGAACCTGAGTTACACCACCGATATGCTGAGAGTCTTTTCCGAAAAATTCGGCTTATACCCGTACATAAAAGAAAAATATGGACATGCACAATTCGGTTGGGGCGGCGGAATGGAGCACCAAACAGTTACGTCGTTAGGCGGATCAAAATTTTCAATTGACCTCATTTCGCACGAGTTAGCGCATCAATGGTTTGGCGATAAAATTACGTGCAAAGATTGGCAGAACATTTGGTTGAACGAAGGATTTGCAACCTATTTGGAATCCATTTACATCGAAGCAACAAAAGGAAAAGCGGCGTACAATACAAATATCGCGGCGAGCATGTCATCCGCAAGAACTGCTAAAGGATCAATTTATGTCCGTGATATTTCCAGCGAATCAGAAATTTTCAACGGTGCAAGATCGTATGAAAAAGGAGGCTGCGTCCTTCACATGCTGCGAGGAGTTGTTGGAGACGGTAACTTCTTCACCTTAATGAAAAATTATCTTGCCGACCCGCGATACGCATACAACGTGGCAACAACAGAAGATTTTCAGGGAGTTGCGGAAAGCGTTTATGGCTCATCCTTGGATTATTTTTTCAAGGAATGGATCTACGGTGAAAATTTCCCCGTGTATACTGTGCAATGGGATACCACGGCAGCGGTTAACGGTGTAACCACGGTGAATCTTACCATTCTTCAATCGAAAAATACCACACCGCAATTTTTCACCATGCCGATTCAAATCAACATAAAAACTTCTTTGGGAGATTCGCTTTTCACCGTCTTCAACAATCAGGTTAGTCAATCGTTTTCCCTCAGCGTGAAAGGAACATTTCTCTCATTACAATTTGATCCAAACAATTTAATTTTGAAGAATGCCTCCGTTGTACTTTCCGCGGAAGATGAAATCTTGATGCCGAATGTTTTGGAACTCTCACAGAATTATCCGAATCCCTTTAATCCCGAAACCAAAATAAGTTTCAGAACTCCGTCTAAGCAGTTTTTAACCTTAAAAATTTATGATGTTCTCGGCCGTGAAATTACAACGCTCGTAAATGAAGAAGTCGAAGCGGGACAGCACGAAGTTTTGTTTAATGCGTCCAATTTTTCAAGCGGAGTTTACTTTTATATTTTAGCAAACGCAAATCAAAAACTTTCTAAAAAATTATTAGTATTGAAATAACCAAAGGAGATAGAAACACTATGAATGAACCAATGATCGACAGCTTCTTTGCAAGCCCTCAAAGGTCGTCTGATGATGAAGTTGAATTAGAACGGGTGAAACTAGCGAATAATCCTATGATAAAGGAAATGCTTGAAGGCTTTCCCGATCTAGCACTTATCTTAAATGACAACCGGCAGCTTGTTGCGTTCAACTCAAAAGCGGGTGCGTATGTTCCTCCGGAAATTGGAGGAAGTGTGTACGGACTTCGGCCTGGAGAAGCGGTTAACTGCATCCACTCATATGAAATGCCTGCAGGATGCGGCACCTCAAAATTTTGTGTTGAGTGCGGCGCCGGGCAAGCTATTGTAGCTACACAACAAAACAACCGCGCGGCAGTTGAAGAATGCAGAATAACCAGAAGGGTAAAGAATGTAGAAGAATCTCTCGACTTGCGCGTGCACACTTCACTCTTCAAAGTTGACGGCAAAGATTATACCCTCTTTTCAATTCAAGATATTGCCAGTGAGAAAAGACGATTTGCTCTTGAAAGAATTTTCTTCCACGATATTCTGAATACTGCCGGTGCTTTGCACGGACTCATCAGTCTTCTCCCCGATGCCGAACCGGAAGAACTACCCGACATAGAAAATAGTCTTCCCAAAATATCATCACAATTAATTAATGAAATTTTAGCGCAACGCCAGCTGCTTAGCGCTGAATCCGGTACGCTCACTCCGGAAATGCAATCTCTTTCGCTTTCGGAAATTTTAGATGAATCGGGTGTGCTCTATCAGGGACACGATACAGCGCGGGAGAAAAAAATAGTAGTTGTTCCGTTGAAAAATGAGGTGAGTTTTACATCCGACAAAACGCTTTTGGTTCGCTCAATCGGCAACCTAATAAAAAACGCTTTGGAAGCTTCGCATAAAGGAGACGAAGTGCGTATTAGCGCGGAAGTTTCTTCAAAAGAAATTTTCTTCAATGTATGGAATAATACAGTGATGCCGTTAAGTGTGCAGGTACAAATGTTTCAGCGTTCATTCAGTACAAAATCTCCGAAAGGAAGAGGAATCGGTACCTACAGTGTTAAACTTATTGTTGAACAATATCTGAAAGGCCGGGTTACTTTTGTTTCAGATGAAGAACAAAAAACAATTTTTACAATAACGGTTCCCAGGTAGTTTTTACCAGGAAATTTTATCGCCCGGTTTTAGCGAATATCTGTCAGAAAATCCCGCGTCCACTTCAACTACATACTGTGCCGGTTCACTTGAAGGGTACGATTGATCCGAAAGGATTTTCGTGTTCTTGTGAATGGTCACAATCTTTTTTTCGGCATTAACAAAAATCATATCAAGCGGCAGATACGTATTTCTCATCCAGAAAGAAAGTATTTGCTGTTCGGGAAAAATAAAGAGCATTCCTTTATCCATATCCATCGTTTTTCTAAACATCAATCCAAGTTCGCGGTCGTATTCGGTATCCGCAATCTCAATATCAATTTTGGTGATGGGCTTGTTCAAGCTATCGCTGAATGTCAGCGTTCCTTCTTTCTTAAACATATACTCGCTATCCGATGTTTCGTTCGTTTTGTCTTTGGGAAGAATGAATACCAGCAGATACACGGCAATCAGCAGTAGTGCCGCGGCTGCATAGAAAATATTTTTCGTTGGTAACGATTTCCCCTTCTTCACACTCTGTTTTTTCATAAATTGTTTTATTCTTTTCAAAAAATTGATGTACTTATGACTTCTAAAATAATAGAAAGAAATGAAATACCTCTTTCAATTCATCAAGAAAAAATGATTAAAAGCGGTTGGGGTGAAGACGCAATTACCAAAGCAAACGTTGAAAAACTTGTGTACCTCTCCGATGGATTGAAAATTGAAGGTTACCTTGCCTATCCAAAAGAAAAAAAAGAAGAAGAAAAATTTCCGTGTATCATTTGGAACCGAGGCGGTGCGGGAGCCAAAGGCATGATTGACCAATTTACCGCGCGCGGTATGTTCGGACAGCTTGCAAGCTGGGGCTACGTTGTGTTCGCTTCGATGTACCGCGGCAGTCTTGAAGGACGGGACGAAGTCGGCGGTAAAGATATTAACGACGTCTTGACGTTGCTTGAAGTTGCCGAAGAAATTCCGTTTGCCGACACCACTATATGGGGCATCGAAGGCTGGAGCCGTGGTGGTTTGATGACGTATCTCATCCTTCAAGAGAAAAACAATTTCAGATGCGCAGTATTAGTCGGCGCAATTTCTGATGTACGGATGCCGGCAAAAAATACTCCGGCGATGACGGAATTATTCAAACATGCATTCCCGAAAGAAATTTTTGACGCTGAAATGTTTAACCGCTGCGCAGTTGAACATGCAGACAAATTTGCCAAAGGAACAAGCTATTTGCTGATCCATGGCGGCGGAGATGATATAATTTCTCCTCTTCAATCAATTGAAATGGCAAAAAAATTGACAGAAAATGAAATTAATTACCGCCTGGTTATTCTTGAGCATGGAACTCATTATTTAAAAAATCATCGTAAAGAAGTTACCGCGCTACGAAAGCATTGGTATGAGAAGTATTTAAAGGGATAAAAGCAGGAGAGAGAAGTAAGAGATGCCAACCTATAAGCTCTCAAGAGATTAATTCTCTTTTACCAATTTGCATGGTATTATTTTTTTTGTCAAGTTGCGGATGTCAAAATAAACTTATTCCCGAAGTGGGTGTTATAGTTTTACTTCCTCTCACTCTTCAATATTTTATTTAGATAAGTTCTCATTCTGTTGATTAAAGTTCTAAAACCGTAGTAATTTCATAAACAAATTCAGGAGTGATCATGAAAAATCTATTTCGGTGTACGTTTCTTTTCTCAATTATTTGGCAAGCAATAGCCTTTCTGGGTTGCGGCGTTAGCGAACCTAGTATAACCTCACCTTCTACCGAACAAGTCGAAACAGCAATTTCAAAAACAACAACTATTGACAAAATTTCCGGTAAAGACACATTGATATATTTATC
>Ga0172369_10002018_pt1 | contig 28535 bp, 20 predicted proteins | sample LakKiv25m_FD_114539 | JGI IMG/M metagenome (GOLD analysis project Ga0172369, IMG submission 114539) | Freshwater microbial communities from Kabuno Bay, South-Kivu, Congo - kab_022012_11.25m | ecosystem: Environmental > Aquatic > Freshwater > Lake | place: Democratic Republic of the Congo...
CGTATTGCCATCGTGAAACAGAACTTCCTGGGCGGGTGCCTGCACACAAAAGGCTACGCGCATCACGAGACGGAAGTGACGTGGGTGGTGCTGGCGCATAACCTGTGGGTGCTCGCGCGCCTACCAACCGTCAGCAAACAGATGTTAGCAGCCTAAACGAAATCCGATTCAATAATCAAGGAATACCGCCAGGACCAAAAAGCCGCTCCTGACGAGCCAACTCGCCTCTGAGGGGCAAAAAACAGGCGGCTCTGTTGCGGGACAGCGTTTGCGAGCCCTTTGGTGCAACCCAGGGCATTCTACGCGGCATTTTTCGATGTCTCATTTTCGAAAAAACGCAGACTTTGGGACAGGCTCTAGATAAGGGGGTTGACATATCATTACACTTGCATTATTTTAAGTTGCGATATATCTTTAAATAGCGCATCGCGTTATTTAAAAGGTTTAAATAAGATGCAGCGTGCAACACCTGGTTATTATATCCCTATCTCCACGACAGGCGAGACGGTGCGCGCCTTCATGCCCGCCCCCCTGCCTCCGAATCCGCCAATCGATTGGACGTCCGTATTGCGTGATGCCTTCGACTCGGCGTTATTGGCACTTGGCCGGTTGGACAGTATCACGATGCTGCTGCCGGAAACGTCGCTTTTCCTCTATAGCTATGTACGCAAGGAGGCTGTGCTTTCCTCACAAATTGAGGGTACGCAATCATCCCTTGCGGATTTGCTGCTCTTCGAATGTGGATATGCGCCGGGGGTTCAGCTGGATGACGTGCTGGAGGTCAGCAATTACGTTGCTGCCATGGACCACGGCTTGCGCCGGCTTGCGGAAGGTTTCCCTCTCTCGCTGCGCCTGCTGCGCGAAATGCACGGCGTGCTGCTGGCCAAAGGGCGCGGCAGCGACCGTTCCCCGGGTGAATTTCGACGGAGCCAGAACTGGATCGGCGGCGCCCGACCTGGTGTTGCTGTTTTTGTACCGCCGCCGCCCGATCAAGTCATGAATTGCCTTGGTCCGCTGGAGCTGTTCCTCCATGACCAGCCGGAGCGCACCTCACCATTGGTGAAGGCTGCGTTGGCGCATCTGCAATTCGAAACCATTCACCCCTTCCTCGACGGCAACGGCCGGCTTGGCCGCCTGCTCATCACCCTCATCCTCTGCACGGAGGAAGTGCTGAAGAAGCCCATGCTCTATTTGAGTCTATATTTCAAAATGCATCGCGAGCAATACTACACGATGCTGGAGCAAGTTCGCCATACCGGCGATTGGGAAGCCTGGCTCACCTTCTTCGCCGAAGCGGTAGCCATGACGGCCGGGCAGGCAGTCGAAACTGCAAAACGTCTGCTCAGCCAGGCTGATATCGATCGTGAGCGCCTCGAACAATTGGGAAGGGTAGCCAGTTCGACGCTGCGCGTGCATCGTGCGTTGCAAGAAAGGCCTATCGCCTCCCCGATCTGGATCACCGAGCAAACCAACCTTACGCCGCCTACCGTGAATGTTTGTTTGCAACAATTGGCTTCACTTGGCGTCGTCGCTGAAGTCACCGGTAAAAAGCGCAACCGCCTGTTCAGCTATACGGAATACCTCAATATCCTGAACGAAGGCACCGAGAGAGTTCCATAACACCTTATCCAACCGACTCCGCCTCCCCCGAAGCGATGAATTCATCGTGCAGCGCTAGGATTGCTTCCTTGCGCTGCTCCTCGGGCGCCAGGGCGGAATAACTCAATGTGTTGCGAATCTCCCCCTCGACGCGGATGCCGGCGGCGGCCAGCGTCTCCGTGGCGCGCGTTGCTGTCTCGTCTATCTTGCCGCGCAATCCTTCACCCACCAGCGTCACCAGCGCCCACTGCCCTTCCTCGAAGGCGGGTTCCAGCCCGCGCGGGCGCAGCATGGTTTGCACCACCTCGCCCACCTCGCGATACTTTTCTCGCTTAACGGCGAACAGCCACGAGCTATCGCTCATCGGCAGCGCGTGGAAGTTAAGCCGCGCCTGCGCAAGCAATTCGCCGACGCGCCGGTGGGTGCGCTCGTTGCCGTCCGCCACGCGAAAGACCGTCATGCCGGGCATGTCCGCCATGCCGGTGACCAACCCCGCCGGCCTGGGCGGTGAATCAGCGTCGATGACGGTGCCGGGGTTGTCCGGAGCGCGGAAGTTGCGCACGGTCACCGTGATATTATAACGCCGGGCCATGCGCGCCGCCTCTGCCTGGATCACATCAGCGCCGTATTGCGACATGGCGCACAGCTCGTCGAAGGTGAGGCGGGGGATGCGGCGCGGCAATTGGCCGTCCGGGAAATTAGCGGGATTGGCGGTCATGATACCGTCCACGTCCTTGTATATCTCCACCCCCCGCAGCTCGATGGGTTCCTGCAGCGGCGCGCGCTCGGTGTGCATCAGCGCGTAAGCCAGACAGACGGCGGTGTAGTCGCTGCCGCCTTCGCCCAGCGTGGTGATGGCGTGGCCGGTAGGCGAGATGCCCTGGAAGCCGGTGACCAGCGGAATGGCCGGGCGATCAAGGCATTCGATGAGTTGAGCGATGCGCGTCTCGATCACCCGCGCGTTGCCGAAGAAGCCGTCGGTGATCAATCCGACCTGCCCGCCGGTAAGGGCCATGGTGACGTACCCCTTCGACTTCAGCAAATGCGCCAGCCGCACGGTGGAAATGATTTCCCCACATGACATAAGCATGTCCAGCTCGCGCGGCTCGATGATCGGATCGATCTCGCTCACCAGCCGCACCAGCTCCGCGGTGGAGTAGAAGTGTGCCAGCGCCAGCCGCCGCGCTCCCTCCGGCTTGCGCACCAGCGCCTCGATCTCCTCGTTCCAGTCGCGCAGCTCGCGCCCCATGGCGGACACCACCACCACCGGACTCAAACCACCGTCGCGCGCCTCCATGATCCGTTCGGCGGTAATCAGCTCGTTCCCGCCCGGCTCCACGCACTTCCCGCCGAATTTCTGCACCACAACGCGCATAATCGCACCCCGCCGTTTCGTTATTCCATACGAATGTTTCCCTGTTTACCGGGGAGCGACCGCGAATTATTACCACATCATATGTGCGACGCCAGATCTGCCAGCGCCCGCCGCAGCAACGAATTCCATAACTTTTCGCCTTTCTCGCGGGAAGCGCGCGAGCCATAACCCATCGAACCGGACGGATATGTCTCACGCATGGTTTTACCCGGCGGGTAGCGGTCTTCCGGCAGCGGGCAGTCAGTCGGATTAGCTCCAACGAGCTCCGGGCAGAGCGCCAGCATGAGTGACGTTTCCGCTTCATCGGCATGGTTCATCTCCGGCAGGCCGGCCTCCGCCAGCGCCTCCGTCCACATTTTCGCCCAGTGCCCGCGCACCCAGAAGGGGTAGCCGATGGTCAGAATTTTCACGCCCGGGTAACGCTCCCGCAGCGATTCCGGATATCCCTGATACACCTCCACGTTGGCGCCGTGAATGGAGACGAACAGGATGGTGGTGAAGCCGGTTTTGACCAGCGATTCCGTGATGTCGGCAATAATCCCCCGCACGGTTTCCGCGGAAAAGGTAAGCGATCCGGGGAAATCCAGCCACATGGCGGATTGCCCGATGGGGATGCTCGGCGTCAGGTAGGCACCCAGCCGTTCTGCGATGGCGCGGGCAAACCGCTCCGCAATCAGCGTGTCCGTACTGAGCGGCAAATGCGTGCCGTGCTGCTCGGTCGAGCCGATGGTCACCACCGCGGTAGTAGGCCGTGCGTCTTTGATCTCTTTCCAGGTGTTGTTCCAGGTGAACATGGCAACCTCACAAACAGCGGGAGGACGGATGGCCATGCAGCCATTCGTCCTCCAGGTAACCTGAGCGCTGTAACGGATTACAGCAGTCCCATCTCCCGCATCTTCTCCGCGATCTGCAGCGCGTTCAGCGCGGCGCCTTTGCGCAGGTTGTCGGCGACCACCCACAGGTTGAGACCGAAGGCTACCGAGCGATCCTGGCGGAGGCGGCCCACGAACACCGGATCGGTTCCCGACGCTTCCGACTGCAGCGGGTATTTGTTATTTGCCGTGTCATCGACCATCACGATGCCGGGAGCATTTTCGAGCAGCTCGCGCGCGATCTCGATACTGATCGGCTCGTGGAACTCCACGTTCACCGATTCGGCGTGGCTATTGTCCACCGGTACGCGCACGGTAGTCGCGGTGATCTGAATCGAATCGTCGCCCAGAATCTTCCGTGTTTCATGAATCATCTTCCATTCTTCCTTGGTATAGCCGTCGGGCAGGAAGACATCGATGTGCGGCAGGCAGTTGCCGACGATCGGGTATGGGAAGATACCCGGATCGACCTCCGGCGCTCTCCCGGCGGCGGCATCCCTGATCTGCTTTGCCAGCTCCTCGCGCGCCTGCGCGCTTTTGCCGGAGACGGCCTGGTAGGTGCTCACCACCACCCGCTTGATGCGCGCGAAATCGTGCAGCGGCTTCAGCGCCACCACCATCTGGATGGTCGAGCAGTTCGGATTGGCGATCATGCCCTGGTGCTCTTTCAATGCCTCCGAGTTAACCTCCGGCACCACCAGCGGCACGTTCGGATACATGCGGAAGGCGTTGCCGTTGTCGATGCACACCAGTTTGGACAGTCCGGGCACGGTTTTCCGGCGGTTCAGCGCGCGCATGCCGAAGTGATCCTCCGCCTTCTCGCCCCCGGCGAACAGCGCCAGGTCGATATTGTCGAAGGCTTCTTCGGTCACCTGTTTCACGTGATATGTCTCGCCGTCCACCACTTCGTCGCGCGAGCTGCGCGCGAACACCTGCAGCGAGGCGCAGGGGAAGCTGCGCTGCTTCAACACCCGGATCATCTCCGACCCCACCGCGCCGATGCCCACTACCGCTACATGATATGCGTCCCTCACAGACCCTCCTTTTCAAAGCTGACTGCCGTGTTCCCGCCAGTCCCGCATAGTAATCTTAGCATACATGCCAAACAGGTGTCAACGCTGGAACTCCTCCGCCAGTTGCGCCGCGGTCTTCGTTACGTCGAATTGCTCTTCGATGCGCGCCCTTCCCAGGAAGCCGGTTTCCCGGCGAAGCTGGGGATCGGCCAGCAGGCGCGCGAAGGCCTCTGCCAGCGCGGAGGCGTCTGCCGGGGGAACCAGCAGGCCGGCTCTGCCGCCCAGCAATTCCGAGATGCCGCCGGTGAGCGTGCCAACGGCGGGCACGCCGTAACTCATCGCCTCCATCAACGCGACGGGTATACCTTCGTGCAGGCCGCCACCAAGGTCCACGCTGGCCAGCACGGCAATCATCACCCGGCGCCCGGCATACATCGCCAGCAGCCGGTCGTGCGGGAGGGCGCCGAGCAAGGTAACACGATCAGCCAGATTCAGCGCCGCGATCTGCGCCGTGATGGCTTCCCGCAGCTCCCCCTCGCCGGCGAGCAGCAGTTCCACCGCTATCCCGCGATCGCGCAGCAGGCCGATTGCCTCGATCAGGTAGCGATGACCTTTAACGGGCAGCAGGCTGGCCGGGCAGAGGATGACCGGGCGTTCCCCGGGGCCGGGCGCCCCCGCGGGCACTGCCACGCCCAAATGAATGACCATTGCCTTCGCCAGATCGTCTTCAGATACCGCCTGCCGCGCCAGCCGCAAGCCATCGCGTGAGACGAAGCGGGCGAAGGCGGCGGAGCGTAGCTTTTCGCCCAGCCGGTTGTTCTCCACGATGTCATAACGGTGAGCGGTGAAGCTCCACGGGATGCCGGTGAGCTCGTGGATGACCTGCGCCATGGTGGCGGTGAAGTCCGCCCAATGCGCATGCAGGTGGTCGGGCTGCCATTGCCGGACATTCCCCGCGGCATACAGGCCCTTCAGCGCCGACTTCAGGTTGCCGCCCCGGTAGCGCCGCGGGATGCGCAAGCACGCCTGCGGCTGCCGCAGTACGGCGGCCAGCACCCCCAGCGCGAAGCGCGGTGAGGTGAGCGGTATTCGCCAGGCCCGCCCGCGCAACCGAGCGGCATCCGGGTGGACCGGTTCGCCGCGATACATCAGCGGCAGGATACGCACATCGTGCCCCGCCTCGAGCAGCGCGACGATCTCCGGGACGATGAAGGTCTCGCCGGGGCCGAACGGCAGGTGCTCGGTGATATAGACTAGTCGTAGACCAGTCGGCGATAGCCGCTCTCCCCGCCGCAGGCCATGCAAGCCGGCGCGAATGCCCCGCACCCGGTTGGGATCGCGGGAGATCACTGCATCGACGAGCAGCCCGAACAGCGCCCAGCGGAAGGCCAGTCGCCGGAGAAGACCGGTGTTCCAGTGCTTGCGGAAGAGATAATCGTAATTGCGGACCAGCATGCGCGACACGTGGGCGCCGGTCTGCCGCGCGCGCGGGCTGACGTTGTGCGCCAACCTTGCCGCAGGCTGGTAGCGGATGGCATATCCCTGCTTCAGCACCTGTTGCGAGATATCTACGTCCTCCATGTAGCTGTAGCCGGAGAGCGCCTCGTCGAATTGCGTCAGGTCGAAGACGGCGCGGCGGAAGGCCATGCCGCAGCCGGACAGGCACTCGATGCGGCGGCCTTCCGCCAGCTTATGAGGCTGCGCCGGGAAGCCGGAAGTCTTCAGCCGCCCATCCCCCAGGTCGCTGAGCAGAAAAAGGCGCCGGATGAAGCGTCGCAGCGGCTCCCCGCGCCCGAGCGGCCCGGCGGTAACGGCATTGGTGATGCGCCCGCCGACGGCGCCGATCTTCCCCTCCGCGTCGCCGGTGAAGGTCTCCACCACCGCCCGCAGGTAATCCGGCTCCAGCGCCACGTCGTCGTCGAAGAAGAAAAGGATGTCGCCGGTACTTTCGCGGATGCCCAGGTTGCGCTGCTTCGTCAATCCCGGCGCGGCGCGCAGGTGGCGAAGGGGGAAGGCCTCCCGCAGCTCTTCGATCAGCGCATCGTCCAGCGCCGGGTCGCTGCCGGCGTCCACCACCAGCACTTCGTCAGGAGGAAGCGTCTGCGCCGCCAGCGACCGCAGCGCCGCGCGCAGGTCGTCCGGGCGATCTTTGGTGCAGATGATGACGCTGGTCCGCATGCCAGCGCTTTCGCCACCGCGCGAGACTTTACCTGCAAGGGACGATCACCGCTTCACCTCATGCAGAGACAGCGATCAGTAGCGCATTTTAGCATTATCGAGTGGTGAAACTATACTGACGGCATGATATAATCTGCGTAAAGGTCTACCAGGCATGCTGATGAGCACTGACACCGCCCCTGGCCATATAGTCAGGCCTTCGTCACAAGATAGGGAGAGTGGGGATGAGGATTGATGTCGGCAGCATACTACCCAGGCGAATTGTCATGAGCGAACAGGACAAGTCGATGGTTTCGGTATGAAGTTGCTCTGACCAAATGAAACTGACCCCTTGCGGGGCCAGTTTCACGCCAGTCCTTACGGACTGTCCACCTGCAAACAACTGCATTATTTTTACTGTATCATAATATTTATATTTGTCAAGCTGATCTTTGGACTCTGGTTACAAGAGGCCTGGCCAGTCTCTGAGCGGTTCCCGCAGATCACCGCAGATCACCGGTTTTTGAATTGACAAAATGACCGGTTAGCCCGATACTTAAACCAGCATATGCTTTACCCCCCAGCCGCTTCGGTGGTTGGGTGCGAGACCGCTACTCGGCGGTCTCGCGTTCTTTTAGTGGAGGAATATACCGTGTATACCACCCGTCCCATCGTTACCGGCCGCACCGGGGTCATCGCCGCCGGGCATCACCTGGCGACTTCCGCCGGGTTGAAGATGTTCTCGCTGGGTGGTAACGCGGTGGACGCCGGAGTGGCGGCGGGGTTCGCGCTGGCGGTGTTGAAGCCGCACGAGAACGGGCTGGGCGGCGAGTGCCCGATGTTGATCTACTCGCCGGCGGAAGGACGCCCGGTCGCCGTCAACGGTCAAGGCACGGCGCCAAAGGCCGCCACGCTGCAATGGTTCCGCGAGCGGGGCATCACGCTCATTCCCGGCGACGGCCTGCTGGGCGCCACCGTGCCGGCGATGTTCGGCTCTTATGCCACGGCGCTCGCGCGCTATGGGCGGCTGACGCTGCGCGAAGTGCTGGCGCCGGCCATTGAGTTGGCCGGGCGAGGCTACCCGGTTTACGGCGCGCTGCACAATGCGCTGGCCGGAAACCGGGAGCGCTTCCTCAACGAATGGTCGAGCACGGCGGAGGTTTACCTGCCGGACGGCCAGGTTCCAGCGGTAGGAACGGTGCTGCGGAACCCGGCGCTTGCCAATACATTTCAGCGGCTGGCGGAGGCGGAAGATACCGCTCGAGGCCAGGGGCGCGAAGCGGCCATCCGGTCGGCGGTCGATCTGTTCTACCGCGGGGAGATCGCCGATCAATTTCTCGATTTCGCCCGCAACACCCCGGTGCACGACGCCGGCGGCGAAGCGCACGCCGCGCTGCTTGACCGCGAGGACTTCGCCGGTTTCGAGACGAAGGTGGTGGCGCCGGTAGCCGCCGACTACCGTGACTGCCGCGTATTCAAGTGCGGGCCGTGGACGCAGGGACCGGTGTTCCTGCAGCAGCTCCGCCTGCTGGAGGGCTTCCCGCTGCGCGAGCTGGGGCACAACACGCCGGACTACATCCACGCCGTGATCGAGTGCGCCAAGCTGGCCTTCGCCGACCGCGAGCGGTATTACGGCGACCCGGAATTCGTGAACGTTCCCTTCGACCGGCTGTTTTCCGACGAATACACGCGGGCGCAACACGCGCGCATCGATCCCAACCTGGCGAATAACGGCCCGTTGTGGAACCAACCGGGAGCGGAAGCGCCGCCCGTCTACACCGGCGACACCACCCACCTGGACGTCATCGACGGCGACGGCCTGATGATGTCCGCCACTCCCAGTGGCGGGTGGATTCCCTCCTCGCCGGTCATCCCGGAGCTGGGCTTCCCGCCGGGCACGCGCGCGCAGTGTTTCTCGCTGCGCGAGGACCATCCCAACGGCCTGCGTCCCGGCAAGCGTCCGCGCATCACCCTCACCCCCTCGCTCGCTTTCCGCGGCGGCAAGCCGTGGATTGTGTTCGGCACTCCGGGCGGCGACATGCAGGACCAGTGGACGCTGCAGTTCTTCCTCAACGCGGTGGATTTCGGCATGGACCCGCAGGCGGCCATCGACGCGCCTTCATTCCACACGAACCATTTCATCAATTCATTCTACCCGAAGAATCCCGGCGACGGCACGGTGTTCAGCGAGGAAGGCATCCCGGCGGAGACACTGCGCGAGCTGCAGGCGCGGGGGCACCGGATTCACCTGCTGCCCGCCAACAGCAACGGCGAAGTCTGCGCGGTAGCCATCAATCCCGCCACCGGTCTCCGCGAAGGCGCCGCGTCGAGCAAGGGATCGGGACAGGCGTATGCGGCGGGATGGTAAGAAAAGTGACTAGTGATTAGTGGCTAGTGACTAGTGATCTTATCGTGAAAGGCTTTCCTGGGATAAATACACCTTTCACTAACCTGATCACTAGTCACTTCCTATTCAAATCCACCCTTCGCCTTCAGCAGCTCCGCCGCTTCCTTCGCGTTGTTTTTGATCGCCAGCGCGAGGGGGGTGGAGCCGTCTTGGCTTTTATCGTTGAGCAGGGCGCCGGCGGCGAGGAGGAGGTTTATGTTCTCCACCCGGTTGTACCAGGCGGCGGCGTGCAGCGGGGTGAGGCCGTCCTTATCGTGCGGGTTGAGGCTGGGCTTGAACTCCAGCAGCAGTTTCAGCATCTCCGGCGACTCCTGCGTGGCCGCCCAATGCAGCGGCGCATATTGAAAATTGTCGCGGACATTCGGGTCCGCGCCGCTCTTCAGCAGTTGCCTGGCCATCGCTGGCTTTCCCCCGGTGACAGCCAGATGGAGCATGGTAAGGCCATCTTTGTCCTTGAAGTCGAGGCGAGCGCCGTGCGCCGCCAGCAGGTCGATCATCGCCAGATTGCCGGTTTCCAGCGTGGCAAAAAGCGGTGTTCGCTCGTTTTTATCCTTTGCATTGGCATCCGCCCCGCGGCCCAGCAGATAAGTCGCCATCTTCGCCTGATTTCCCGCCACCGCCAGGTGCAGCGGCGTGGCTCCCGCGGCGGCATCGGCGGCGCGGAGACTGGCGCCCTTATCCAGCAATAAGCCGGCGATCTCGACCTGACCGCTTGCCGCCGCCACGTGCAGCGGAGTATGGCCGTCCTGATTGACCGCCTCGATGTCGTCGCCCCGCGCGAGCATCTGCCGTACCACTTTAGCGCGAGCATAAAACACCGCCAGATGCAGCGGCGTGTTGCCGTTTTCATCGAGAGCGTCCGCGGCAATGGCGGGGAGGAAGAAATCCATCATTTCGTCCTGCTCATAGGAGCGCGCCATCTCGAACGGAGTGGCGCCCTGCCGGTCCGGCTCGTTCATATTCGCGCCGTGCGCCAGCAGCTTCTCGGCGATCTGGCGCAGGCCGCTCGCGGCGGCGATGTGCAGCGGCGTCACGCCGGCGGCATCGGCGACATCGACATCGGCGCCGTTGTCCAGCAGTAAGTCCACCAGCTCCGCGCGGTCAGCCGCGGTCGCCCAATGCAGCAGCGAACGGCCCGTGTTGTCGCGGCTCTTCACGGTCACTTCGCCGGGCTGGAGCAGCTTCCGCAGGTCGGCGGCGGACATGGCCTCCAGCCGGGGGAGGCTGCGCCAGGTGAGCGGCATATCTTTCAATTGCTCGCTGAAGCTGGGCCAGTTCGGGTGCTGGCTTCCCTCGCTCAGCTTCGCGACGCTTTCGGAAACGTAATCATTGAGCTCGCCAAAGGTGATGATGCCGTTCGCCTCGCCGACATCGGCTTTCCCGCGCAAACCCTCGATAAGCGTCATGGCGAATGCACCGTGCCCCCAATCCGCCCGCGGAGCATACCTTTCGTCGGGCGCGCCGGCGTAAAAAGCGCGCAATTGCGCGTCGAGGGAGCGCGCGGTGGCGTTTTCCGCAGAGCGGCCTATATCCGCCAGCACCAGCGCCTGCCTGGTAGCAAGGCCGTTGATAAGGTTGGCCAGCACCCGCCAGTCAAAGGCCGTGCGCCGAAGGTCGGCCGCATTAATGTCATAGGTGGCGAGGAAAAGGTTGCCGCCGGCATCGCGCACGCGCTGGGTGTTGAGGTAGACGATCACCATATCTTTCGGGCCGGCGCTCTTTTTGATGTCGTTTAAGGCGGCGGTCAGATTGGCGGCGGTGAAGTCGCTGCCGGTAATCAGCCGCACGACGGCTTCTTTCGTGCATGGCGGCTGGATTTGATGCTCGGTGAAGAGCCGGGCGACGGCTTCGGCATCCTGCACGGCGAACCGCTGGCCGGTGACCGTACCGAGTGATTTATAATTGTAAATACCCGCGCTCAATACGAAGAGCTGCTCGGCTGCTTCGCGGGCGCCGGGCAGGTAAACGGTCACCTCCGCCGGCGCGCTGCGCATCCCCTCGGCATCGCAGGCTTCGGCGCGCAGGAGGAATTGGGTCTCGTCCAGCGGCAGCCGGTAAGGCAGCTTGACGGCGAGCTGCAATTGCTCCGGTTTATCGAAGGTCATCTTCTTTGCCGCCGACGGCGGGCACGGCTTGCCGTTGACGGTCAGCTCGATCCGCGCGATGGGGCGCAACCCGGCCGCCTGGATGTGCAGCTCCACCTGTCTATCGGCGATCTCCATCCCGCCGGTGGGGGAGACGAAAGCGATGTTGGGGGGCGGCAATGCGCCGTCCAGCGCCGGCTCGCGCGACATATCCTCGCCCGCCAGCGCCCGGCGGAGCATATCGGGCTTGTTGAACCGGGTGGCGAATTGCTCGCAGGAGCACATCGCGCCGCCGAAACGCCAGCCGGCGCGGGCATCCCCGCCCTTCCCGCCGGCGTAATAGCCCTCCAGGGTGGCGCTGAGCCAGGCGCCGTCGAGAAAGCCGGCGCAGCGGAGCAGCGCCCGGCGCGTCTTCAGCTCGAAAATGGTGATCTGGCCATCCGCTTCCCAGGTGACGGAGCGCGCCAGGTCGGGACCCGGCAGTTGGCCCACCAGCACCTGCTGTTCGACCGCGCGGGCAGCGTCCCAGATCACCAGGGCGCGGTCGGTCGTCGCGGTGACGATGCCGGCGCCGTCCGGGGTGAAGGCGAGCGCGGAAAGCCCGGCGCCTACCGGGGGCAGCTTTTTCGTCTCCCCGGTCGCCACGTTCCACCAGCTCACCTCGCACTTGCCGAAGCGCTTGTCGCCGCCGATGAGGGGGCCGGCGGCGCACGCCAGGCTCCCGCCGTCAGGACTGAACGCCAGCGCGGCGATGACGTCCGGTTGCGCGGTGATCTTCGGGGGTTCCTGCTCGTCCGCGACATTCCACAGCAGCACGCGCTTATCCGCCCCGCCCGTTGCCAGCCGCTTTCCATCCGGGCTGAAGGCCAGCGCGGTGACACCGCCGGCATGACCGGTGAGAATCCGTGCGGCCTTCCCGCCGGCGACATCCCACAGGATGACCGTCTTATCATCGGAAGCGGAGGCCAGCCGCGCGCCATCCGGGCTGAAGGCCAGCGTGTTGATGCGGCCCGCGTGTTTGGCAAGAGAAAGCTCTTCGCGCCCATCTACCGGATTCCACACCTTTACGGCAAAATCATCTCCGGCGGAGGCCAGCCGCTTTCCGTCCGGGCTGAAGGCGAGGGCGGTCACCTGGTCGCCATGGCCGGCAAGGATGGCGGCGGGCTGTCCGGTTGCCAGGTCCCAGACGAAGATGGCGCCGTCGCCCGCCGTGGCCAGCCGCGCGCCGTCCGCGCTGAAGGCCGCCGCGCGCACCGTCGCTGAGTTTCCCGGCAGCAGCACGAATTCAGGCCGGCCCGCCGCCGGCTGCGGCGGTTTGACGACGAATTTCTCCTGGCCTTCTACTCGAAAGGTTAAAAAGGCCGCCGCCAGAATCAATATCACGCACCGAAGAACGGGCAGGGGCATCCTCATCACAAACCCTCCTCATATCATTGTACGACAGGTTGAGCCTGTCGGCAATGCCGCCTAAATCACTAAAACAATGGGAGAATAGAGAAGCTTCATCAGTGATGAGGAGCCACTGCCGGTCCTGCTCAGGCGCGAAATGCGCATCCGGAGATACAGGCCAGATCATCATACGCGTATTTCACGCCGAGTTTTTCCAAAGCCGATATCACGGAGTTGAGAAATTCATTCTGTCGTTCCACATCACTCGAGTCGATTTTACGCAATCCGGGAATGACGTTCCGTTTCCGTGTCATGGTTTTTCTTCCAGTCCGAGAGTCGCGTTGATTACCATGGAGTGTAATACTGCCTCTTCCTCCTCCGGCGCAAATCTGTCATAAACAGCGACCGGTGGAGCAACCCAATGCTTCCAGCCACTCGGCCACTTGCTCCGGTGCAACCGGGTACTGCCGGATCCGGCGCGGCCCGTAATCCAGCCACTCGTCCACCGTCTCCAGCGAGAGCGCCAGGCGGCCGCCGGGCTTCAGCGAGGCGACGATATTCGCCATCGCGCCGCTGGTCCGCGATGTGGAAAAACGCCCACACGCAATAGGCGGCATCGAAGGCGCTTTCCCGCCTGAATTCCTCCGCATCGCACAGCACCAGCTCGACGTTCGGCCACCCCGCCAGGTTGCGCCGCGCCCGCTGCAGCGTTTTTGCCGAGATGTCAATGCCGGTAAGATGAGCGCAACCCAGTTCCAGCACCTTCCGCGCCACTCGCCCGGTGCCCACGCCGATCTCCAGCACCGCCTGGCCGCGCACATCGCCCAACGCTTGGAAGAAAGCAGGTCCGTCCGCCTGCTCCAGCCACTCCCGCATCCAGCCTTCATCGTAGAAGGGATCGGTCACCGGATGCGCGGGATCGTCGATTTCATCGATGATTAGGTCGTAATGCCTGGCAACCTCTACCCTCACACTCTTCTCATTCATCCCATTTTTCCGTTCTCCCATTCTTCCATTCTTCCAGTCTTCCAGTCTTCCAGTCTTTCACCGTTTACGCCGGCACCCTTTGCAATACCTCTTCCAGCGTGGTTTCGCCGTCCAGTGCCCGCCGGATGCCTTCGGCGAAAGCGGTGCGCATGCCGCCGGCGATGGCCAGCTTGCGCAAGTCCTCCGGCCAGGCGCCGCCATCGAATGCCGCCCGCGTCTCAGTGGTGAATTCGAAAAACTCATGGAGGGCGAAGCGGCCGCGCATCCCCATATTATTGCATGTGGAGCACCCGACCTTTTTGTAAAAATGGGCGCCTTCCGGAATCACGAATCCGCCGGCAGCGGCCGCGCCGCATACATCCTCCGTGATCGGTACCTCGTCTGGCTGCCGGCACTCCGGGCAAAGCTTGACCAGCAGTCGCTGTGTGACGCAACCGATCAAATTGCCGGCCAGCATTGACCGCTTTACGCCTTGCTCGGCCAGCGTGTAGAGCGGCGCAATGGTATCGTGCGCATGCATGGTGGCCAGCACCAGGTGGCCGGTCTCCGCAAAATTCACCGCCAACACCGAGTAGTCGGCGTCGCCATGCAGCTCACCGGCGCAGATGATGTCGGGGTCCTGCCAGTAGAGCGCGCGCAACGCATCGATGCGGGGGAAGCCTTTTACCTGCACCTGCATGACGCCGGGTATCCGGTATTCTGTTGGATCATCCACCGACATAATGTTGATGCCGGGCGCGATGCGTTCCTTAACGCAGGCGACCAGTGTCGTCGATTTTCCTGAGCCGGTTGGCCCGGTGACCAAGATCAGGCCATGCTGCCGCCGCGACCATTCCGGCAGTCGCGTGTTATCAATACCCAACTGTGCCAGCGACGGAATTTGCTGCGGGATGGTACGAACTGCCACCTTTTCGCCATAAAGCGTGGGAACGATCGACACGCGCAACGGCGCCTGATGGATGCCGAAGATGAAGCGCGCGCCGCCATACTGCGGAAATGCACTCTCCCGATCTATGCCGGACAGGTCTTTCCAGTGCATCACCAGCGCGGCATGCAGGCGCGTGGGCAGGCGCCGCACCTCGTGTAGCAGGCCATCGACGCGCAGGCGCAGCAGCGTATACTCCACTCCCGCATCCCAGGTTGGCTCCAGGTGCAGGTCGCTCCCCTTCCGCGCATACAACAGCCACACCATCCGCCGCACGAGCTGCGCGATCTTACCTGCTTCGCCTTCCAGCAACGCATCGTCGCTCTCTTCCGTCGATGAGCCGGTGCGCTCCAGCTCGCCGGCGAAAAAGTCCAGCTCATCATCGAGCACCCGCATGGGAATGTTGGCCAGCGCCAGCGCCGCCGGGTCGCGCTGCATGTAGGCCAGCAGGTCCTCCTTGCGGAAGCGCCACTGCTTGCCCGCCTTCATTCCGCGCAGCTTGCCCTGGTCGAGCAGGCGATACATCGTCGATTTGCTCACGCAGAGGAAATCCGCCGCCGCTTCCAGCGACATCAGCTCTTCCTGGTCGGGTGTTTCCATATTCATAGCATTCTCCTGGAATTAGAGTATCACCGGTGATCCAACCTTACCATACCGCTGAACGGCAACTCTGTCAACAGCTCTTATTGTTATCAATGCAATATGGTGACAATGACAGCCAATGGCAAAACAGGCCAAAAACCGGTGATCTGCGGTGATCTGCGATTCCAATCCATTTAGCCGCAAGGCGATATTGACCCCGCCATTTAGACGTGTTAGACTCAATATACGAGCCTCCTTAGCTCAACTGGCAGAGCAGCAGTTTTGTAAACTGCAGGTCGTCGGTTCGAATCCGACAGGAGGCTCCACATCCACCGCAACTTCGCAGCCGCTCCATCATCTACCTCTGGAACTCGAAAGGCGGGCCGGCATGGACCTGTATGTTTCCAAACTGGGCGACAACTCCGACGGATTGAGCTGGCAGACGGCATTCAACACCATACAGCAGGGGTTGCTGGCGGTGCCGGACGATGCCGGCGGGCACCGCGTTATCGTGCGGCCCGACACCTATATGGAAGCGAACCTCTATCCGGCTTTCTCGGGTGCGGAAGGCAAGTATAACAAGCTGGTGGGCGACTTTGACGGCAGCCTGGGGTCAGGCGCGCGCGGGTGGGTAGTGATGGACGCCGGCGATCCGCGGTTGGGATTCAAAAGTTATGACTGGTGGGGCACTATCCGGTCGTATTCGCAAGGATGGTCGGAGGAGCATACAGAGGAGACCTTCTCCGCCACCGTGTGGGACCGCTGGGCGCTGCGCAGGCTGTATGCCACCGGCGGCGACGGCGGAATCTTCTTCGACGGGACAAACCGCGTGGAGCCGTTCAGCGTGATCGTGGAAGATTGCGTCAGCATCGGGCGGGCATTCGGCGGCGGCGTGGCCAGCGTGCTGTCGCGCGCCGGCGAACCGATGATCTACCGGCGCTGCCACCTGTGGGCGCTCGACTGGTGGGGCGACACCGCGGGCGCTTACGCGCGCGTCGAGAATCCGGCGATGCCCGACCGGCCCGACATCGTCTTCGAGGATTGCGTGATGGTCGGCCCCCAGTGCTCGCTAAAGGGCGGCAATTACGGCTTCACCACTTACACGTGGGTCGATGTCAGGGGCTGCCGGCTGATCACGTTGAACTTCTCCCAACCGCACGGCACGCCCACCGACGGCATCGTGCAGAGTGTCGAGCGCGGCAAATACCTTAAGGTCACCTTCACCGATTCGACGCTGCTGGGTTACAAGGTATTCGGCGTGAAGGTGCAACAGGGCACCGAGAACGAAATCCAATACGCTACCAGTGGTTCCTGCCTGGCCTACGTGCAGTTTCAGCAGGTTACGCCGGCGGGCTTTCACCGCCTGGGGCACTGGCCGGTGGAGGTGTTCGGGCACTTGCTGCCGCCGGAACCTTGCATAACCCCAGTGTTAACGCCGCCGGAAATGGTTCGCCATGACATGTGCGAACTGGCGCCCGTCGTCTGGGAAGACCGTCTCTGCCATATCGAGTGCGTTCGCCCCGCTTCCGGCGGCGCGCCGGAGGATTACTATCTGCAGATGATCGACGCGGAGAGCGGCAAATCACTGTCGCGCTTTGCAAAAGGGTACAGCCTGGCGTCCGCCATCGTGCACGACGGCAGGTTGTATGTATTCGCCTCACGCTTTGCCGATAACGACTGGAACGACGTGACGCTTTTCTCCTCGACCGACCCGCGGGAATGGGAGAAGCGGATCGTCATCCGGCAGGAAAATGAGCACCTGTTCAACACCTCGGTCTGCCGCGGGCCGGACGGCTTCGTGATGGCTTACGAGTCGAACGACCCCTCCTACCCGCCCTTCACCATCAAGTTCGCCGCGTCGCCGGACTTGAAGGAGTGGACGAAGCTGCCGGACGCCGTTTTCGGCACGACGCGCTATGCCGCCTGCCCGTGCATCCGTTACGCCGACGGCTACTACTACATGCTTTATCTGGAGCAGCGCGCCCCTCTCCACGTCTTCGAGACGTATATCGCCCGCTCGCCTGACCTGCGGCGCTGGCGGCAGAGCGCGGCCAACCCGGTGCTGCGCGCCGAGGGTATAGACGAGGGGATCAACGCCTCCGATCCGGAAATGGTGGAATTCGACGGCCGCACTTATATTTATTACTCGGTGGGCGATCAGCTTACCTGGATGAACGTTAAGCGGGCAGCCTACCCCGGACCGGCAGTGGAGTTTTTCCGGCGGTGGTTCCCCGACGAGGGGATCGAGGAGGCAGGCACGGCGGCATGGCCGGCATCAGCAGCGAGGTAACGTTATGGCTTCCAAACGGCGCATGTTCTACAACGATGACAGCGAGAGCAGCATCGCGCAGTACCGCGGGCCTTTCCGGCGGCAGATGGTGACCGACGCGGTGGACGTGCTGCTGGGCACGCCCATCACCTCGCTGGTGTTCTGCGTGGTGGGCGGCGACTACACTATCTATCCCTCCGGCGTGGACGAGATGCCGGCGTGGCGGCGCACGAAATACGAGGAAGCGGGAGCGTATCGGCGGCGCTACGAGTGGTTCCGCTTCCTGCGCGAGCAGGGGTGGGACATGGCGGAGATGGCGCGGGAGCGCGCGATAGAAAAGGGATTGGAATTCATCCCCTCGATGCGCATGAACGATGCCCATTTCGGGCAGAAGGTCCCGCCCACCGAGCACCCGCTGACCGGGAAGTTCTGGATGGAGCACCAGGAGCTGGCGATCGGGCCGGCGGAATTCAAATACTGGGGCAACCGGCACCTGCTGGACTTCAAGCACCGGGAGGTGCGCGATTACCGGCTGGCGGTGGCAGGCGAAGCGATCGACCGCTACGGGACGCAGGGATTCGAGATGGACTGGACGCGCCACTACTGCTTCTTCAAACCCGGCGAGGAACAGCCGGCGCTGCTGACCGAAATGGTCGAGGAAGTGCGGCGTCGGTTGGACGCCCGCGCCGCCGGGCCGGAGCGGCCTCCGCTCATCATGCGCGTGCCCGCCTCCATTACCATCAGCGAGGAGATCGGGTTGGACGCGCGGGAATGGGTCGCGCGGGGACTGGTCGATTACCTGGTTCCCAGCAGCATGAACCGCTACATTTCGCTCGATATGCCGGTGGAGGAGTGGGCGGCGCTGGTCGAAGGCAGCGGGGTGGAGATTCACCCCTCGCCGGACAGCGCGGCCCCGCGCGGCAACGGGCAGGCGTCATTGGAGATGTACCGCGCCGCCGCCGCCAATTATTACGCCATGGGCGCGCACGGCTTTTACTTTTTCAACCTGTTCTGCCAGGGCTTCCCGCTGTCGGACGAAGCATACGTGGCAATGCGCGACGTGTCTGACCCGGCGGCGCTGGACCGGCGGGACAAGCTGTTCTCCGCTACCCCGGATTGCTGCAAAGTGCGGGAGAGTACCCCCGCATTGCCGCTACCCATCACGATTGGCGGGGAGGCGGTGGTGGCGGAGGTGTGGATTGGCGACGATCTGCCCGCCGCGGCGGCGGGCGGCACGCTGCGCCGCGCTCTGCTCCGCCTTCGCGTGGACGCGCTGGAGCCGGACGACCGCGTGGCCGTCACGCTCAACGGCGCGGCGCTGGAGATGGATGCCGCGTCGATCGATTTCCCGGATACCCGCGCGACCATCGACTACATGACGCGGACGAACACCTGGCACTGGGAAGCGCAGACCATCAGCGGACCAGGCGTGTGGATCGAGATCGAACTAACCGATCCCCTGCCTCGCCGCGGCGCCAACACCATTGCAGTAGCGGTTGCAACCACCGGCCCCGGCGCGGGAACGCGCGTCACGCGCCTGATCAACGTAGACATGCACGTGGCTTATAAATACTGCGGCAGGAAAGAGTAAAAGAAAATGCGGCGTATCATCGAAGTGGATACCGAACGGCAGGTGACATCATTTGATCGCCACGCCGAACCGGTCGCCCATGTCGCGCCCGGCGAGATCGTGACCGTGCGGACGCTCGACTGGTGCTACGGGCGCGTTACCGCCCATCCATCAACCTACCGGCGCGCGACGGAGCGGCCGCGCTGCCCATGCGCCGGACCGATCTTCGTCAAAGGCGCCGCACCCGGAGACACGCTTGCGGTGGATATCCTCGACATTGCGGTTCAATCTCCGGGAAAAATGGCGCTGCGTCCTGAGGTCGGTCCACTCGGCGGTCATCTGGCGGAGATGCGCGTTGTCGAAGTGCCGATTGCGGACGGCATCGCGCGCCTGCCGGGCGGATACGAAGCGCCGGTAAAGCCTATGCTGGGAGTGATCGGCGTTGCGCCGGAGGGAGATCCGGCGCCGACGCTGGACGGCGGGCCGCATGGCGGCAACCTGGATACGCGCGAAATCGGCGCCGGCGCCACCGTGCTGCTGCCGGTTTCGGTCCCAGGCGCGCTGCTGGGTGTGGGCGACGCGCACGCGGCGATGGGCGACGGCGAGTTGAGCGGCAGCGGCATCGAGGCGGCCGCGGAGATAACCTTGCGCGCGCATGCCATACCGGGCGGCATCTCCGCACCGCGCGTAATCACGCCTGATTGGCTGATCGCCCTTGCCACCGCGCCGGCGCTGGAAGACGCGCTCAAAGGCGCCTGCGACAACATGATGGATTGGCTCTGCCGCGGTAAAAACCTGCCAGCGGAGCATGCCGCGCTGCTGCTGGGCGTCTACGCCGAATGCCGGATCAGCCAGTGCGTAAACGCAGCGGGACCGACGGTGAAGGTCATGTTGCCTTTGGCTATGGGATTTGGGAATCTTCCTTCCATCTCGCAATTGCCTCATTTCACGAGACAGGGTATGATATCACCTGCAAATGATCGATTACCAACCATGAAAGGAACCGAACGATGTCGTTGAGAAAATCGATGAGCTATGCTCTCGTGATACTGGCCGGGCTGGTTTTGCTGGGGCAAACCGAAGTGGCCGCTGACCCGGCGCTTCCCGCCCAACTCTACCGCGCCGCGGGCGAGCCGGTGCAGCCGCTGGCCGACGGCGCACTCTTCTGCGAGGCGGAAGAGTTCAGGGTAACCAAGCCGGGATGGGAAGCGAAGCCGTGGGGTGAGAATTATTATGCCGCCACCTTCGCCAACACCTTCCTTTCCCGCAAGGCTTTCCTGGGCGCGCCCGAGGTAGGCGAGGAAACGACGGCGACCATCAACGTCAACGTGCGAGAAGCGGGCAAATACCTGGTGCTGGCGCGCTATGAGGCGCCCTACCGGTTCGAGTCCCAGTTCCGCATTAAGGTGGAGCAGAACGGCAGAGAAGTCTTCAACCAGCTTTACGGCGCGCGCGACAACGTGAAAATCTGGGCCTTCGGCTATAAGCTGCAGACCGAGATTGCCTGGGGTTGGGGCGCGGTGGAAAACATGGTCTGGGAAGGTTACCTGGGCGAAGGCAACAATCATTACGCCGAGCTGCAGCCCGGCCCCGCGGTGGTCACCCTCATCGCCGGCGCGCAACCCGGCCCGCGGGGCAAGCGCAATGTCGATCTTATCGTGCTCACCCGCGACGAAGCGCAGGTAAAGAATCGCATCGACAATGAAAAATACCTGCCATTGGATGGCATGTGCACGCAGGAAGGCGACGTTTTCGTGCGCGCGACCAATACCGGGGGGGAGCCGGTGGAGATCACCCGCGGATGGCAGGAGCATTCGCCTTACTGGGTGCACCAGCGCAGCGCGCTGTGGAGCGGTTGGAAGCTGGCAGTGGAGCCGGGGCAGACCAGCGAATGGACGGATATCGGCGTGGCGATGGACTCGCTGAATGATGGGCAATGGACGCTAAGCGCAAAAGGTCCGTGCAGGATCGAATTCGGCGTAAAGTCGGCCGCCGGCCAGATCGAGAAGGTGAAAGAATACGCCGTCAACGGCGCACTCGAGCTGATCGGGTTGGCGGACATGCGTTATCAGAGGAAGGTGCAGACCCAGGAAGAAGGCCTGGCCGAATTCATCGCCGATCTGAAGGCCGTGAAAACCAATGGCAAGACACCGGCGGAAACATTGATATACGGCTATACCTTCGATACCAAGGACAAGCCCGCGAGCTGGGTCGCGAAGGTCGATGAGTTCAAGAAGCTGTTCGGCTTGAAAAGCACCGGCAGCGGGGAAGGGTATGTCGATTGGCGCGGCATGGGACCCGCCCAGTTGGATGCCGAATGCCTGAAGCTCTCCGATGCGGAGCGGGCAAATATACGCGTGGTCAGCCTGGGCGATGAGATCACCCTGCCCGAACCGAGCAAAGAGGCGGCCACCGAAGGCTTCGTCGCTTATCTCAAGGCACGGGGACTGACGCCCAACCAGGTCGATCCCAACGCGGGCAACGACTGGACGAACGTCAAATACGATACCGGCGCCGCATTGAAAACGGCCAATCCGGGGTTGTATTACTGGTCGTACCGCTATCTGTATTATTACGGCATACAGGAGGAGAAGAAGCTCACCGACACGCTGCGCGGGCGCCTGCCCAACGCGTTGATCGGCGCCAACTTCTCGCCCCACCATGGCGGTTCAGCGCATACCTACCTGGGCGAAGTGTTCAAATGGGTAAGCTGCTTCCGCGAGCAGGGGCTGACGTTGCCGTGGGCGGAGGACTATATCTGGCAGATACCGGTGGGCACGCCGCAGATGAACGGCATCAACCTGGACCTGTTCCGCGCCGGGCAGCGCAACAACCCGGGCAGCAAGATCCTCTACTACGTGATGCCGCATATGCCGGGCAACACGCCCAACATGTGGCGCCGGCTGTTCTACAACGCGCTGGGCCACGGCATGACCATCGTCAACCTTTTCGAGTTTCGCCCGGTATGGGCCGCCTACACTGAAAACCACGTGACCGGCAACGTGATGTATGAAACGATCCTCAAGACCTTCCGCGAGCTGGGGCAATATGAGGATATCGCGCAGAGCGGCCAGGTGCGCCCGGCGGAGGTCGGCCTCTGGTTCAGCGAGACCGCCGATATCTGGGGCGACAACGACGGTTCCTTCGGCGCCAACAAGCGCGCCATGTACAAGGCGATCCTCGACCAGCAGGTTCCCCTCGACTTCCTGGTCGAAGAGGACGCGCTGAACGGCGCGCTGAATAAATATCGGGTGCTATACCTGACCGACCGCCACGTCAGCCAGGCCGCCTCGCGGAAGATCGCCGATTGGGTGCGGAACGGCGGTCGCCTATTCGCCACCGCCGGCGCGGGCATGTTCGACGAATACAACCGGCCCAATGCCGCGCTGCGCGAGCTGATGGGCGTGACCGATGTCATGCTCGAATCGCCGGAAGGCGCGCAGGTCGGCTACCTGAAAGAAGACCTGCCTTTCAAGAACGCCATCGACGCGGTAGATATCCAGGGGGCCGAGCCGATCCCGGCTTTCGGCACTGTCAGCAAGATCACCATAGCCCGCACCGGTGTGACATTGGGGGCAAGATTTAAGGACAACAGCGCGGCTGTCGTAATCGCCAATCAAGGAAGGTCGATCTACTGCGGATTCCTCCCCGGCCTGAGCTACTTCAAGCCGGCCATCCCGATGAAGCCGCTGGATCGCGGCACCTCGGACGACGCCATGTCGCACTTCATCCCGACCGATTTTGATAAGTCCGTCGGGAAGCTGGTCGGCTCTGTCCTGACCGACATCGCGCGTCCGGTAGTCACCGACAATCCGCTGGTGGAGGCCACGGTGATCGAATCGAAGGCCGGCACGCTGATCACCCTGGCAAACTGGAGCGGCAAGCCGATCAAGGGACTGAACGTCGCGGTGAAAATCCCGACTCCGACGAAGAAAGTGGAGGCGGCCAGCGGCGCGCCGGTTGCCGAAGTGCGCCAGAGCAACCTCGAACAGAAGGTTTACACACTGGACCTGGACGTGGCCGACGCGCTGATAATGCGATGATTCAATGGTGAATGGTGAATGTGAATGGTGATTTTAATTCTCAATTCACCATTCACTATCTCTTCCAGCTTCAAAACCATCGGAGGGAGGATATGTTCTCATCTCGTGGCCTGATTATTCTGCCTTGCCTGTTGGCATTGCTGCTGGCGGCGGGATGCCGGAATTCCTCGTCACCGGAAAAGGTGAAAGGGCCGGGCGGCGTAACGCTGCGGCGCGGGCGGATGACGCAGCAGGAAAAGGAAGATTACCAGAAGGTGATGATGGAGCAGAAGCGGCGGCAGGGAGTGAAGATGCCTGAGTGAATTGTGAATGGTGAATTGTGAATGGTGAATTGTGAATGGTGAATTGTGAATTCACCATTCTCAATTCTCAATTCTCAATTCTCAATTCTCAATTCACCATTCACCAATCATTCTCTCCTCCGCAATCTTCCGCTGCATCTGTTTTGCGAAACGGAGAATCGCGAGTTCCTCCTCATCCGGTTCCTCTGCATACACTTTGGGATTTTAATGTCAATCCAGAGAACCAGGCAATTATAAAACCGGCGCTCCCAGCAGCTCCGAGACGAACTCATAGGTCATGTCGGCGAAACCGGGCAGGCCTTCGTGGGTGAAGTCCGGGTAGATGGCCAGGCGTTTGGGCGAGGTGATTTTATTGTAGGCGGCAAATTGCGTGGACGGCGGGCAGATGGTATCCATCAGGCCGACGCCCATCAGCACCTCCGCGCGGATGCGATTGGCAAGGAACTGCACGTCTATGTAACCGAGCCGGGTGAATATCTCCTCCTCACGCTCGTGCCGGGGGTCGAACTGGCGGAAGAACGTGCGCAGCTCCTCATAGGCTGCCACCGACAGGTCCATCTCCCACACGCGCCGGTAATCGCACAGGAAGGGGAAAATCGGGGCGGCCCTGGCGATACGCGGTTCCAGCGCGGCGCAGGCCAGCGTCAACCCGCCTCCCTGCGAGCCACCGATGGCTGCCACGCGCGCCGCGTCCACCTCCGGGAAATCCATCAGCAGGCCGGCCAGTTGCGCGGTGTCCAGGAAGAGCTGGCGGAAGAGCAGCTTTTCCGGCGCGTCGTCCAGCCCGCGGATGATATGGCCGCGCAGCGTGTTGCCTTTCACCCCGCCGGGATCTTCCGAACTGCCGCCCTGGCCTCGGCAGTCCAGCGCCGCCACGCAGAACCCCTGGCCGACCCAACTGAGCTTGTCGAACCAGTCGCCGCTGCTGCCGGAGTAGCCATGGAAGATGGCTACGGCGGGGCAGGGGGTGTTCAGCTCTTTCGGGCGCAAATACTTCGCGTGAACGCGCGCGCCACCGGCGCCGGTGAAGTAGAGGTCGAAGCATTCAGTTTGCGGCGCGTTCAACCGGTAAGGCCGCAGCTCGACTTGCGGATCGACGGCGCGCATTTCGGCCAGCGCGCGATCCCAGTAGTCATCGAAATCCGACGGGCGGGGGTTGAGTCCCCGATACGCGAATAATTCCTCCAACGGCAGATCGACAATCGGCATGCAGGTATCTCCCAATTAGAAATGTGGTTAGTGGCGAGTATCCGGTAAATAACGGATTGCCTGATACAGGAAAACCATTCGGAAGAAATGACACTCGCTATTCGCCACTTCGATAGATTCGTCTCATGGAAACAATTTCCTGCCGGGGGATCGATTGTTGGCGGGAAGAACAAATACCGCGATTTAACCGTTGATTTCTGAAAACGGCTTGTTAGTCCGGCGTTGTTTATGGTAAAATAAATTAACACGCGGATATCGATGGGAGCGACATGGTCAGGCTTGCCTTGCTGGCGATAATAGTTGTATTCGTCCTGCAGGTACGGGGGATAGCAGCCGCGGACCTGATTCTAAAGATCCCGGCCAACGATCCCGCCCACGCCCAAATGCGCCTGCTGAACCAGCGCGGGCTACTCTCTTCACCGCGCGCCAGCCTCACCGTCGATCGTTATGATATTGCCCTTGCGTTGATCGAGCCGATGAGTCTTTTCATCGCGCTGGCGGATACCACCGACCCCCGGAATATCTCGACGGAACAGCGCCGGCTACGCGAACAGGCGGTCAAGGCGGTGTCCAACCTCTCGCGCGAAGAGATGGCGCAGTTGCTGTCCGCCGCGAATCAACTGCTGCTCGCTTATGCCGATGTAATCGAGGCGCTTTCCCCCGAGCTGACAGGTAAGGCCAAAAGCGCGCTGGAACGGATTCGCCGGATGGCGGACGGCGCCGGTTCCCTGAAGGATGATACCCACCTGGTCTTCCGCATCTCCGTCGATCCGAAAGCCGAGCCGGATAACATCGGCAAGCCGCTGCCGCTGCTGCCTATCAATCAAACCGATCTGATCGCCAGACCTTTCACCGGCGCCTCGACGGTAGAAAGCGAGTATGGTGTGCGGCCCGCCAACACCATGGAGGCCGCCATGGATATCGCCTTCGGACGTTTCCAGCTTTTGAGCAAGCTTTCCGCTTTACCGGGGCAGGACCCGTCGCTGCTCGTCATCAGGCCGGACCAGTTGAGCGGCAGCGCGATGTTCCGCCTGGAGTATAACATCGGCAAAATCAACGACCTCAGCATCGCCGGCATCGTCGAGTATCATATCCTGCGCTCGTATGAGGAGCCCGGCAACACCAGTACCCGCATCGGCGCGGTGGGCGGCGTCGATATCAGGTGGTAATCCTATGAGCAAATCTATCCGCGTGACGGTGTGGAATGAAGGCCGCCACGAAAAGACGCATGAAGCCGTGCGCAGTGTATATCCGGACGGCATCCACGCGGTCATTGCCGGCTACCTGAACGGCCAGCCCGGCATCACGGCGCGCACCGCCACGCTGGACGAGCCGGAGCACGGCCTTACCGCCGAGGTGCTGGCTGACACCGACGTGCTGACCTGGTGGGGCCACATGGCCCACGACGATGTCCGGGATGAAATCGTGGACCGCGTGCAGCAGCGTGTGCTGGACGGCATGGGCCTGATCGTGCTGCACTCCGGCCATTTCTCGAAAATCTTCCGGCGCATGATGGGCACCAGCTGCGCGCTGATCTGGCGCGAGGCGCGCGAGCACGAGCGCCTGTGGGTGGTCAACCGCGGCCATCCGATCGTTGCCGGCATCGACCGCTATTTCGAGTTGCCGGAAGAGGAGATGTACGGCGAGCTGTTCGATATTCCCGCCCCGGGCGAGCTGGTGTTCATCAGTTGGTTCCCGGGCGGCGAGGTATTCCGCGGCGGATGCTGCTGGACGCGCGGCAACGGGCGGATTTTCTACTTCCAACCCGGCCACGAGACGCACCCGACTTATTACGATAAGAACGTGATGACCGTCATCACCAACGCCGTCCGCTGGGCCGCTCCGCTGCCCAACCTGGAGCCGATCGTCTGCGAAAACGCGAAAGCGCTGGAGCCGCTGGGGTAGAGGCGATTGGCAATCGCCCCTACGTATTCACCCCGCAATACACCCGGTACCCGCTGCCCTGCTCGACCTGCCGCACATCCGCGAGGTGGCGGGCCATCTCGGCGGCGAAGGTGCGGGCGCCCTGCTTGGTACGCGCTACAAGGTAAAAGCGACCTCGCGGATTCAGGTGCGCGGGCGCCCCGGCGATCAGGTCGAATACCACCGTGTTGCCGGCGCGGATGGGGGGATTGGTGAGGATCACGTCAAAGGATTCGCCGGCGACCGGTTGGTAGCCGCTCCCCGGACGCGCCTCCGCGTTCGGCGCCTGATTGGTCTCGATATTCCGGCGGGCCAGCTCGATGGCGCGCTCATTGAGATCGGTCAATATCACGCGGGCCTGGGGCGCCAGCTTCGCCGCCACGATGCCGATGATGCCGTAACCGCAACCGAGGTCGAGAATGCGCTCGGCTCCGGCGAGATCCATGGCCTTGATAATTTCCTCCGTGCCGGGGTCGGTGTGCCCGCGCGAGAATACCCCGTGGTCGGTCCAGAACTTAAACGGCATCCCCCGCAGCGTGTCTTCATAAATGACGGGCTGCCGCAGCGAGGCAGGTTGCACGGTATAATAGTGCTCGTTCATGGTAGTGGAGCGCGGACTGCCGGTCCGCGCGATGCGAGTTAGGGGCGGACCGGCAATCCGCGCTCTGAGTGATTCACGCCGCGTCTTCGGCAGACTGTTGTTGCTGCTTTGCGCCGATGCGGAAGCCGCGCGCCGCTTCCTCTTCCGACGGATAAAGCTCGAAAAGCTGGGTCAGCCGGGTCATCTCGAAGATACGCATGATGCGTTTATTGGCGCAGGTGATCTTGATCTCGCCTTGTTTTTCGCGCACGCGCGCCAGGCCGCCGACCAGCACGCCAAGCCCGGAGCTGTCGATGAAATCCAGCTCGGTCAGGTTGATGATGAAGTTGACCAGCCCTTCATCGATCAAACCGCGAATCGAACGACGGACATCGGGAACGCTGTTCAGGTCCAGTTCGCCGGAAAGCCGCAGGACGGGAACAGTGTCTGCAACCAGTGACCGTTCAATTTTCATTGTTTTCCTCCGAAAGGAGAGCGTGGATCTCCCTTCATACAACTTTTCGAGATCATAAGAAGTATACACGTTATCATTCCTTTCCGTGCATAATTTCTGTCGTGTCCCACCGCCAAACAGCATATTTTTGCCAGCCGGAGCGCAGGCGTCCCGCCTGCGCGTGATAATAAATAGAGACATGCGGGCGGGACGCCCGCGCTCCGGCAAGGGTACAAGTAATCCGATGCGCATATTTCGCTGGTTGCGGCGACGATTCCTGCTGATCGTCTTCGGCGCGCTGCTGTTGTTCAGCGCGCTGCTGCTCCGCGTCGCCATGGCGCGCCCCGCCGCAACTACCGCGCATACGACGATGGCGCGGATCGAGGCGGGCGGCATGCCCTCCGGCGCCCCGCTCACCCCACTAGAAGTGGCGCTCGCGCGCGAACGGGGGGCGCGCGCCCGGCTGCTCGGGCTGGGCTACCTTTGCTTCCAGGCGGCGCTGCTGGTTGGGCTGTTCGCCTTCGGCGGCGCGCGGTGGCTGGCCGGGTTGGTAGCGAGCATAGGCGGGCACTGGTTGCTCGGCCTGGCGGCGGTGGCGGGAATCGTCTCGCTGGCGGGCGTCCTGTTGCTGCTGCCGCTCGACTACTATGCGGGCTTCGTCTTCCCGCACCAGTATGGGCTGTCCAACCAGACGGCGGCGGCCTGGCTGCGCGATTATCTGGTGGGGGCCGGCGCCGGCGCGGCCATGGGGCTGCCGGTGCTGGCGCTGTTTTATGCCCTGCTGCGCTGGCGACC
>Ga0172369_10002024_pt1 | contig 28494 bp, 26 predicted proteins | sample LakKiv25m_FD_114539 | JGI IMG/M metagenome (GOLD analysis project Ga0172369, IMG submission 114539) | Freshwater microbial communities from Kabuno Bay, South-Kivu, Congo - kab_022012_11.25m | ecosystem: Environmental > Aquatic > Freshwater > Lake | place: Democratic Republic of the Congo...
TCGCGGCTGATCAGCCCGCGCGAGGTGAACATCTGGGTCAGTTCGCCGTTGACAATGGTGGCGAGCGTTTCGGAGAACAGTTTCATCAGCGGCAGGTGGTCGGTCTCTGCGGCGAGTTTGGCGGCGCGCGCAAAAAGGTAATCGCCGGTCAACACGGTGGCGGGCGGTGACCAGCGCGCGTTGAGTGTTGGCATCCCGCGTCGAAGCAGCGCGCCGTCGATCAGGTCATCGTGGACGAGCGTGGCGGTGTGGAGCAATTCCACGGCCGCGCCGAGGGTGACGAGTTTTTCGAGGGGCGCACCAAGCATATTTCCGACCAACATGCAGAGGGTTGGGCGGACGCGTTTTCCCCCGGCCGCGAGCAAATGTTCGAGGGCGGCGCGCAGGTCGGGGTGGGATTCGTCCGCCTGTGCCCGCATCCGTTCTTCGACCAGTTTAACTTGTTCCTGGACAGGTGTGAAAAAAGTAACCGCGTTCAAATCAGTCTCCCCATGCAAAGAGCCGCGCCGCGTTCGCGGTGGTAATTCCGGCAATCTCTGCAGGGCTTTTGGAATGGATTTCCCCAATTTTATCAGCAATATGGCCTATATAGGCAGGTTCGTTTCGCTGGCCGCGATGGGGAACGGGCGCAAGGAAAGGCGCATCGGTTTCGATGAGCAGGCGCTCCAGCGGCAATTGAGCAATGATTTGACGCTTCTTCCCAGCGTTTTTGTACGTGACAGGGCCGGTAACGCCGATGTAGAAATTAAGCGCCAGGGCTTTTTGCGCGGTTTCGAGCGTGCCATTGAATGAATGAAGCACCCCGGGTCTTTCGGCAAGCGGGCTGTGCAGGCTGCCCTGCCATTCGGTGAGAATATCCAGCAGGTCAACCGATGCCTGCCCGAACCACGCGTCGTTTTCTTCGCGCATGTGCAGGACGACGGGTTTGTTGATGGCCTCCGCAAACGCCAGTTGCATTTTCAAAACCTCACGTTGAAAGGCGCGCTTGTCATCTTCCTTCACCCAGTAATAATCGATCCCAATTTCGCCGACCGCCGCCACCTTCGGATGTTTCGCCAACTCCCTGACCTCTTCAAAATTTTTTTCGGAAAATTCCTCCAGGTCAGTTGGATGGAACCCGACCGCCGCGTACACGCCCGGATATTCCCCTGCCAATCGCACCGCTTCATTGCTGGACCTGTGGTGGAGCCCCGGCACGAGAAGCCGAATCACCCCCGCGTCATTCGCGCGCCGAATCACCATGTCGCGATCCGCGTTGAATTTGTGATGGTCGAGGTGACAGTGGGTGTCGGTCAGTATCAAGTTTCAGGTTCCAGGTGTGCCAATGTCACGATACCTGACGCTTCACGCTGGAACACCTCATGCGCTATTTAATCCCCGCCACTTTCAACCCATCGTCCAGGATTGCCTTGACTTTATCCTGGTGCATGGTTTCGCAGTAGACACGCATGATCGGTTCCGTGCCGCTGAAGCGGATCAACACCCAGCCGCCATCTTCGAGTTTGAATTGGAAGCCGTCCACCGTGATGAGTTCGGTCACTTTCAATCCGCCCATGGTCTGCGGCCTGGCGTTGAGGATGATTTCTTCGCAGGATTTTCTGTCGCCGCTGAACGGGGTGTCCACGCGGTCATAGTAATGTGCGCCGACCTTGTCGAACAGCATTTTGATCAATTCAGTCGGTTTTTTGCCGGTGCGAACCATGAAGTCGAGGAAATACAGTCCTGCAAGAATCCCATCGCGTTCGGGGACGTTGCCTTTGAAGGCGTAGCCGCCGCTTTCCTCGCCGCCGATCATGGCGTCCGTTTCGATCATCTTGGGCGCGACGTATTTGAAGCCCACGCCCGTCTCATGGACGCCGACGCCGTATAACTTTCCGAGTTTGTTCAACATGCCGGTAGTGGACAGCGTTTTGACGATGTCGCCGCGTTCGCCGCGTATTTCCAGCAGGTACAACGCGAGCAACGCGTACACGCGCAGTTGATTGATAAACTGGCCGTTCTCATCGCCGATGCCGCAGCGGTCCGCGTCGCCGTCCGTGACCAACAACACATCGGCTTTGTTGTCAACCGTTGCCTTCAGGCCGACGTCAATGTTCGGCTGGATGGGTTCGGGGCGCTTCATCTCCGGGAAGGATGGATTGCGGTCTTTGTGGATTTCGAGCACCTTGGTTTTGCCGCCTGCCAGCAGGTTTGCAAACCAGCCGCCGCCGTTGCCCCACATGGAATCGACCATCACGATAAAGCCTGCATCCTTGATCTTTTGAATATCCACCAGTTTGTGGAGATTCTGGATGTAGGTTTCGGATGCGTCGAACAGGATGATCTTTTTATCGCGCATCCCGTCGCTTAACCGCATGCGTTTCACTTCCGCCGCCGTATCCGGGATCAATGCCTCGATTCTCAGCAGTCCTTCGGGGTCGATTGCGCCGCCGTTCGGGTCGCGCACCTTGAACCCGTTGTCAGATGGAGGGTTGTGGGAGGCCGTGATGTTCACCGCTCCGCAGGCTTTCTTGTCCACGACCGCGTATGCAATGACCGGGGTGGGGGTGGGGCCGTCGGTCAGCCAAACGTCCATCCCGTTGCCTGCGATCACCTCGGCAACCGCCGCGGCGAAAGTCTCACTGGCGAAGCGCTTGTCATAACCAACGACCACGGACCGCCCGGTGAAGCCTTTTTCGGTCAGATAGGTGGCGAACCCCTGCGCCGTTCGGCGGACGTTATCGAATGTATAGTCTTCAGCGATGACTCCGCGCCAGCCGTCCGTCCCGAATTTGATTTTGTAAGTCATAATGAGACTCCTGTGAATTGAGTGATGACGAGGGCATTATAACAAGGATTACCTGGATTATTTGATGAGATTCGTGATCGTCCATGTCAATTGCTGGATGATTTCAGGGTTGAATGTTTTGAATCTTTGCAGGTTGCTTCCGAATGCAAGCAGGATGCCGACGATCATGGTGTAAGCCCACAGCCCCGCGCTGATCGATATGTAAAGCGCTTTTTGCCGCGCGTTCGGCAGGTGGAGTCCCATCCAGAAGCCGATGATTGCCAGGAGGGTCAGGGCAGGGATCAGGTCCAGAAGGTAGCGCATGGTCGTGTAGAAGAATGCCTGGGTGGTAAAAAATACCAGGAGCGTGGATCCGGCCAGGGATGTGATCATCCATTTCAAAAACGCCTCGCTGTTTTTCCATCCCAGGAATGACAGGCCGGCGAACAACACAAATGGACTTGCAACGAGAATGCCGGTGATGCTTTCCGCGAAGTAATAATAAATTTTTGGGTGGTAATTCTCGAACCAGGCCGGCCCGGACCAGAGCGTGGGGCGGATAAACGGAAAAGTGTCCCGCAATTCGTAGGGATTGAGGAGCGTCTTGAATAAATTCAGTGGAACATACGCCAGCGAAAAGGTTTCATCGATGGCTTCGTGGATGTTAAACCCTGTGAGTTGATAACCGTATCCGAATTCCGTGACCGAACCAAAGCGCGCATGGTTGTACCAGCCATAACCGAGAGCGCCGAGTGCGAGGGGAATGGCAAAGGCCGCAAGAAGTGAAATCAGATTTTTGCGGTGATTTTGGAAACTCCATGCAAGAACCATGAGGCTGAGAAACGCAATCGGTAAAACGAGAATCGTTCGGGAGCCGACTGCCAGGGCAAAGAACAGGCCTGACAGCATCAGGCGGACTTTGGAAGGAGTCAACCTGTTGAATGCAGTAATCAGCCAGTAGATGCCGCCGATAAAAAAGAACTGCCCGCTGGCCACTGCGGCTTCGTAGATGCGCGGGTCCGGCAACACCCACAGGAGCGGGTTGATGCATCCCGCAAGCATGACCATAAATGGGATTGTCCAGCCGGGAATTTGCTGGAGGAAATTCTCCCAGACCTCAAGGATGATCAATGTCTCAAAAATGAACAGCCCGGCCATGAAGCACAGAACGAGGAATTGGTCGCCGATCACGCCGGGATAAAAGATTTTTATGAGCGCAATCAACAATGCCGGGGCAGGCCCCCAATAGAGGTAGTATTTGCCCTTATAAAGGGTTGCATCCCAAAGCACCGGGATGCCCGCGCGGTTTTCAGGCGCATATGGGTTTTCGAGCGCAAGCAGGGCGGGATCGGGCTGGATTTCAAGCGCGAGTTGACCGTGACTGAACGCGCTTGCCAGCAGGTCGTAATAATCCGTGGAGGCGGGGAACGTTGTCCACAGGCCGAGGCTGACCCACCAGACATACGAAAGAAGAACGCCGCCGCCCATGATTCCGACTGCAAGATGAACCCGCCCGGTGCGTGTGTTGAAGATACGGCCGATGAAATTATCCTCACGATAAAGCAGGCATACGATGAATAGAAGGATGCCGAGGAAAAAGACGGCAAAGCGCTTAATGCCCCAGGCTGTATTGTCATCCATCCCAAGCAGGTTCGCAAAAAGCATGAGTCCCGCGATCCCCAACCCCAGTGCCATGCCCGCGAGTTTTTTCCAATTCCATTTCATGGACGTATTTTATCATTCGGACTGTGAATTGTTTGCTATAATCCCCTCCATGATTTACCTTGATTACGCCGCCACCACACCGGTCGACTCCCGCGTCTTTGACGCGATGCGGCCTTATTTTGACGTTTCTTTTGGGAACCCGTCATCTGTCCACCGTTATGGACAGATTGCCGAGGCTGCAGTGGATTCGGCGCGCGAAAAAACCGCCTCCGTGCTTGGCTGCCGCGTGGACGAAGTCGTTTTCACCTCCTGCGGCTCCGAATCGGACAACCTGGCCTTGCGCGGGGCGGCGCTCGCGGTGCGTGAAAAGACCGGCGCGAATTGGATTTTGGCATCACGCGTCGAACATCATGCTGTGAGTAAAACCGCCGAACAACTTGAAAAATATCATGGCTTTCAAGTCGAGTGGCTGGATGTGGATCGAAGCGGCATGGTGACAGCCGAAACCGTCGAGAAGGCCATCTGCGGCGGGACCGCGCTGGTCTCTGTGATGTACGCGAATAATGAGATTGGCACGATCAATCCGATTCGCGAGATTGCCGAACTCTGCCGCAAGAACAACGTCCTGTTCCATACGGATGCGGTGCAGGCCGCGGCGTTTTTGCCGGTTAACGTCGATTCTTTGGGCGTGGACTTAATGTCCCTCGGCGGGCACAAGTTCTACGGGCCGAAGGGGGTGGGCGCGCTGTACGTCCGCAAGGGAATTCCTCTTGTTCCGCATCTGACCGGCGGCGGCCAGGAAAATAATCTGCGTGCAGGGACGCAAAATGTGCCGTATATTGTGGGCTTCGCGGAGGCGCTCTCGCTGGCAAATGATGAACGCGAGGCGCGCACGAAACAGGTCAAACCATTGCGCGACAGGATCATTGGCGCCGTGCTTGAAGCCATCCCCGATTCATGCCTGACAGGCCATATGGATGCAAGACTGCCGAACCATGCCAGTTTTGCATTCAAGGATGTGGACGGAAATTTATTACTCACTTTGTTGGACTCGGCCGGCTTTGCCTGCTCCTCCGGGTCCGCCTGCAAAACGGGAAACCCCGAGCCGAGTGAGGTGATGAAGGCGATCGGCCTGACGCGTGATTGGGGGCTGGGTTCCCTGCGGGTGACGCTGGGCATGAGCACCACGCCCGCCGATGTCGATTCTTTCTTGAGCATATTGCCATCCTTGGTGGAACGCGCAAGAGTTTTGAATCAGGGATGAACGGAAAGGATCCTTGTTCGCGCGTACATGGAAATCGTCAAAACCCCGGGCCGTTCGCTTGCTCATCTCCGTTTACCGCTGTTCATCCCTGGTTAATTTTCCTTGAAGACTCAAATCATCACCCTCGAATCGCACGATGATCTCATCTCCGTCCGCGACCGGATGTCATGGGCGAAGACGCCGCGCATTTTGCTTGTCTGGCCGAAGTATGAAAAGGTTTTATTGCGCCTGCTGGACTTGAAGGTGTTGCAGAGACATGCCGATTCCCTTGGCGCGCAGCTGGGACTGGTGACGCGGCGCGCCAATGTGAGACGCGATGCAGAGTCGCTGGGAATTCCGGTATTCGACTCGACCGCCGCCGCGCAAAAGGAAGCCTGGCCGGTTTCTGCTCCACGGACCCGGCGCGCGCCGAGGGTCCCCCGCCGTGACCTGCGGTCCATGCGCGAGGCTGTGACCGAAAAAGAGGCCGCGTGGCGCACGTCCCTGGCGGGGCGCGTGATCACTTTTACAGCGGGGGTGCTGGCCGTTTTAGCGGTGGCAGGCTTGTTCGTCCCGCGCGCCGCGGTGACTTTATATCCGGAAGAACAGGTTCAGGCGCTGGTCATTCCGGTCAGCGCGAGCGCGTCTGTTTCGTCCGTCTCATTAACCGGAAGCCTGCCTGCATACGAAATAACAGCCGCCGCGGACGGGGAACAATCATTGGCGATAGGCAGTCAAATTTCGGTGCCGAAGGCGAAAGCGCAGGGTGTGGTGAGGTTCATAAATTTGAGCCAGGCGGAAGTGAATATTCCGCAAAGGACGGTGGTGATTTCGTCCGGCGGGGATGCGGTGCGTTTTGTGACCTTGCATGAGACGAATTTGCCCGCAGGGTTGAATCAATTTGTGGATGTGCCGATCGAGGCGGTTGCCGCGGGTTTGCAGGGGAACGCGGACGCCGGTGTGATTACGATTGTGGAGGGAGGGCTGGGGCTTTCGGTGACCGTGACGAACCCGGAGCCCATCGAGGGCGGCACGGAAATCAAGACCACGGGCCCGACCTCGGCAGACCGCGCCCGCCTGCGTAATGTGATGATGCAAAACCTGCAACGCGACGCGGAAGAACAGATGCGTGTCTCGCTTGCCGGCGACGATATTATTTTGCCGGATACATTGCTGGTTTCAGAAGTGAAAAATGAAGCGTATGACCCCGGGGAGGGACAACCGGGCAAATCCCTGAAGTTGGCAATGGAGGTGGAATTTGCTGCGCGCTACGTCTCAGGCGGTGACCTGGGCCGACTCACGCTTTCGTCCCTGGATTCGCTGCTGCCTGTGGATTTCGATGCAGCGGAATTGCCGGCGCTCGAGCCGGTCGCAAAGCCCGTCACCGACTCCGAAGGGGTGACGCATTTTGAACTCTCCGTCACGCGCAGACTGCTTCACAAAATCAATTTCGCGGATGTGTTCACCCTGACGCGCGGACGCTCCCTCGAAACAGCAGGCAACAAATTGGCGGAGGGCCTGCCATTGCGCGAGCCGCCGCGAATCGAGTTGACCCCTTCATGGTGGCCGATGATGCCGCTGATTCCCTTCAGTCTTTCCGTGGAAATGAAATAACATGCGAATATTGGCAGTGGATCATGGCGGGAAGCGCATCGGCCTTGCCCTCAGCGACCCGACCGCAACGATCGCCTCCCCGCTCAAGGTGATCGAACATGTCTCGCGCGTGGTGGATGCGGCGCAGGTTGCGGCCCTCGCACAGGAAAACGGGGCGGGCTTGATCGTGGTCGGCCAGTCCTTTGACGAAGACGGCAACCCAAACCTGGCAGGCCGCCGGGCCGCGCGTTTCGCGGACGAGTTGAAAAATCAAACCCAAATTCCAGTCGAGTTATTCGACGAGTCGTTCAGCACACAGGACGCGCGCGCGGCCCGCATTGACATGGGAGTTTCGCGCAAGAAACGCGCAGGCCATCACGATGAACTCGCGGCGGTGGTCATCCTGCAATCGTATCTCGAAGCCAATCGCAAATCGTAAATCCAAAACTGTATATCGAACATTCCATGCGCCGCTACCATCTCATTCTCATCGTCCTTGTGCTGTTTGTCGCCGCCTATTTCGCCTTATTCTCGGTCCCGGCGCGTGCTTCCCGATTATATGGGCCGCCTGCCGCGCATCTCACCATCTCACAGCGAATTCAGTATTCCGCCATTTTGCTCGCCTATGGCAACACACTAACCGACCCCTCGAATCCGGGCGCGCCCGAACAATCCTTTTTCGTGGGCGAGGGGGAGGCGGTGGGGTCGGTCGCGTCCCGTCTTTGGGAGAGCGGCCTGATTTCGGATGCAGAGGCGTTCCGGGCGTACCTCGTCTACACGGGTTTTGATATTACGATTCAGGCAGGGACTTACCTGCTCAGCCCGTCCATGTCCATTATGGATATCGCGCAGGAGATGCAGGATGCGACCCCGGCAGAAATTACCTTTGTTGTACTGCCCGGCTGGCGGATGGAGGAAATCGCCGCATCGCTCCCGACCTCCGGGCTGGACATCGCGCCCGAAGAGTTTCTTGCCGTTGCGAACGATCCGTTCAAAATCGACTCGGTCGACGGCATGATCTCCAACGAGGGATTTCTCTTTCCCGATGCATACATCCTGCCGCGTGAGACGACCGCCGAGCAACTCGTGGACGCGCTCACGCGCGGTTTTGCCCAGCATCTCACCTCCGATTTGCGTGAGGGCTTTGCCGCGCAGGGATTGGACGTTTATCAGGCTGTGACCCTCGCTTCGATTGTGGAGCGCGAGGCTGTTCAGGCTGATGAGTCGCCGGTTATCGCCTCGGTGTATATCAACCGCCTGAATATCGGCATGAAACTGGATGCCGACCCGACCGTCCAATATGCGCTGGGTTATGACTTTGCGGGGCAGGCCTGGTGGAAAAGCCCGCTGAGTTTGGATGACTTGCGAGTCAACTCGCCGTACAATACATACCTGATCGGCGGCCTGCCGCCCGGGCCAATCTCAAACCCCGGCACGGACGCCCTGCGGGCAGTGGCTTTCCCGGCGGATACACCCTATTTTTACTTCCGCGCCCGGTGCAATGACCCGGGTTATCATATCTTCGCGGTCACTTTTGAAGAGCATCTCGCAAACGCCTGCCCGTGACTTGGTTTCGGCGCTCCCCGTCTCACGATGAAGAAACGTCCCGAAGGTTTTGTTGAAGGAATCCGGTCGTTTTTGCCAGCCTTCGGGACGGTTTCAACTGAAATGCCTGCACTGTGCCGCAGGCACACGTTAAACACGCCTGCCTCACCTGGTCTTCTTATGCGCCACGTAAATGTCGGCTTCGAGCATGATGCTGTCTTTGAAAAAGTGATGCGTGAAATAGACGCTGCCTTTGTGATCGAGCGAGGCCTCACCCGCGAAAGGCGCGAACATCTTTTGCGGCGCGCTCCACTCGCCGTTGACCTTTTTCGAGCGCCATAACTCCGGCGTGCCGACCGTGCGCGTGAACCACAATTCCGAGGCGTCCTGCGTGATGAAAGGCCAGCCCTCGGAGTCCGCCGAATTGACAACGGCAAGATTGACGGGTTCCCGCCACTCGCCGTTCACATTCTGCGAGACCCAAACATCCAATCCGCCGAGTCCGCCGGCGCGCGGCGAGTGGAAGTAGAGTTCCTTCCCGTCGGCGGTGATGTGCAGTTCGCCGACCTCGTATTCGGGTTTGAAATCGGCGTCCTGCCAGTTTTGCCACGTTCCATTCAGGAATTCGGCGGTGAACCAGTTCATGCCCGTGTAGCCCTCGCGCGCCGAGCAGAACCACATTTTGTTTCCCAGCACGAACTCGCAGCCATCCAGCGCGAGCTTGCCGGGGTCTTGCAGGATAATGCGCTCTGCCTCCCCCCAAACGCCGTTGGACTGGCGTAGAACGTAGATGCCGGTTACGCCGTCGAATAATTGCTTTTCCACGGGGACGGCCGGGCTGGGCGTGAACCAGACATACAGCGTTTCTCCATCGGGCGTGACGAAGGCGGAATCTTCCGCGCCGGTTGTGTTGATTGGGTGGGGCAGGGGGATGGGGTCTTCGTATTCGTCAGTTTCCGATTTGACGGGATACACGTCTGTGCCGGGCGTTATCTTGACCGCCTCAGCCGGGATGCTTTCGATGCGGGAAACTGCCGGTGTAACGGTGGCAGGCGGGGGCGGGGAAGGAAGCGTTGTTTCCCCTCCGCAGGCCAATCCCGCGAACAGGAGAATCGTCAACGCAGCCGTAATTGATCGTTTCATGGGGTCATCTTTGTTTTGACAGGAATGCGCCGCCTGTCATGACAAGACCAATCAGCATGATAATTAATCCCTGCCACAGGACAGGTTCGAGCATTTGCTGGATCATGGCCGCGGCCAACTCACCGGCATAATCCAGCAGGATTGCGGGCAGGATGGCCGGCATATTGTTTATCAGGACCCTTTGAAGAATTAAGTTTGTCACCGGCGCGCTGCTGATTCCCATGAGCGACGCAATGGCTCCGGTAATGGTAAACGGAATGCCCCACCACTTCAGCCAACTTTTGAGCGAATTAACCGCCAGTATGGATGTCAGGAACAGGAAGAGGAGCGGCAGGATTGGGCTGAGGCGCATCACAAGTCGTATGGTGTTGAGTTGTTCGCGCGGGTCGCTTTGCTGTGCCGGGTCGTTTGCGTCGATTAAAGTGATTTGGTCCGGGAGCAATGCCGCGGTTGCCTGTAATTGCGCCTGAATGACCGGGGTGAAAAATGGCTGTAGTTCAGCGGGTGGGTTGCAGAATTGAATCTGGCTTTGCTGGAGCAGGGCAAGGGTGATGTCCGCGATCTGTTCGAGTGTGCAATTGGGCTGGCGCGCCAGGAGTGTGTACGTTGCCTGTATGCCGGCGTCTCCAGACATGTTTGCTTTGAGCGGCGCAAGCGAAATCTGCGCCACATCGGATTGCCCGTTGAGATATGCGAAGGCTGAATTCAGGGTTTCGTTGCCGATGGCTTTCAGCGACTCCGCGGGGAGAATGGCGCGCATAAACGCTTCCCAATCCTGCAGGGTCAGGCCTTGCAGGAAGAGGGATAGTCCGCTTTGTGAGGATACCGCGTCGAGGGTCGCTTCCGCCAGCACAATTGGAATGCGGTTGTAGAAATCCTCTTTTGCAAATATCTGCTGATAGGTTTCCGCTTTGAATGCCTTGAGGTCCATGTTGAAAAGGATCAGCGCGATCACAGCCGTCAGGATGAACAGGCTTGCGCAAACAGCGGCCAGGCTCTTTTTTAGCGAATTCATGGCGAAAATTATTTCCCTTTGTGAATAATCTCGATGTAATCCTGGTCCACGATTTTGGCATCCGCCGCGCCGAGCAGGGGAATCAATTCATTGACGAGTTGCGCTTTTCGGTCGGCGTCCTTGCGGCTCCAGGTGCGGCTCTTGACCTCGAGGAAGTGCCCCATCTCCGGGTCTTCCACATGATCGAGATTGAGGAAGAATTCGGTATCCTTGTAACGGATGTGCCAGCGCTGCCGGTCTTTTGTGATGGATACATCCTCCCTGGGTTTGAAGTATTCGCGATAAAAACGCAGGGTGTGGGTGGCCGGAGCGAGGAAGCGGCTGCGCGAAAGCAGGACATCCTCGCCAATCTGCCCCTCGCGTTTTTGCCCAAGCAGGGTCAGGCGTGAACGTACCGAAGCCACCCCGCCTTTTTCATTGATCAAATCATCCTCGCGAAAACGCAGCCGGCCTTGTGACGGGTCTTCGAAGAAGAAATAATTGTCATATTGACGATAATGCTTGAACGCGGTGATTTCGATCTCGGGCCGCTTCACCGCCTGGATCACGCGGCCGGGTTCCGTTATTTTGACCTTGGCCTGCACCTCGAACGATTCCTGCTCCATCGAGCCGCCGAGCGCGATCAACTTCGAGAGCACCGACTTTTCGCGTTCGATCAGGAAGGCATCCATCTTTTTCGCAACTTCGCGCGCCTGCCTGATCAAATCCGCTTCATCGAGCGTGAGCAATTTATGATCCCGCATCAGCCATTTGCCATTGACCATGACATCGCAGACATCCGTGGCTTTGGAAGCGTATACGAGTTGTGCGTAGGCATTGTTGGGGTCGCGGCGGAAGCGCGGCGAGTTGTGCGCGGGGGAAATGTCAACAAGGATCAGGTCGGCGCGTTTGCCTGTTTCGATGGAACCCGTCAGATGTCCCATGTGAAGCGCCTGCGCGCCGAGACGGGTTCCCATCAGCAGGGCAGTCGCCGCAGGGACGACGGTTGGGTCGTTGCTGGATGCCTTTGCGACAAAGGACGCGAGGCGCACTTCCTCGAACATATCCAGGTCGTTGTTCGAGGCGGGGCCGTCCGTCCCGATGCCGACGTTGAGGCCGGTCTCGAGCATCTTTTGGACCGGGGCAAATCCCGAAGCCAGTTTGAGATTGGATGACGGGTTGTGCGATACGCCCGCGCCTGCATGAAGGAGCGTGCGCATTTCGCCGGTGTCGATGTGAACGCAGTGGGCCGCGATCACCTTCGCTTCCAGGATGCCCTGTTTCTTGACATATGGCACAACCGGCATTCCATTTTCGCTGCGCATGGTTTCCACTTCGAAAGAGGTTTCGGAAATATGAATGTGCAGGGGGACATCGAATTCCTTTGCGAGGTCTGCTGTGGCGCGCAGAATTTCCGGTGTGCAGGAATAAGGTGCGTGGGGCGCGACTGACGGAACGATCAACGGATGGCCTTTCCACTTTTGGATGAATTCGCGCGCCATGGCCAGTGAATCTTCGAAGGCGGCGGCATCCGGCGCGGGGAATTTCATCACGGTTTGCCCGCAGACCGCGCGCATGCCGGCCTCCGCAGTTGCGCGGGCAATGTGATCCTCGAAATAATACATGTCATTGAACGTTGTCACCCCGCTTCGGATTTGCTCCGCGCAGGCCAGTTGTGTGCCGAGGCGGACGAATTCAGGCGATACGAATTCGCGCTCGACCGGCAACATATAGCCCATCAACCAGACATCGAGGCGCAGGTCATCGGCAAGCCCGCGCATCAGGGTCATTGGCACGTGGGTATGCGCGTTGACGAGTCCCGGCATCAGGATTTTGCCGTCACAATCCACGGTTTCGTCCGCGGAGTATTCTTTTTTGATGTCAGATTCGGGGCCGACTGCAATGATTGCATCGCCTTTGACAGCGACCGCGCCCGGATCGTATTGGTTCAGTTTCCCGTCCATGGTGAGGACGAGGGCGTTGGTGAAAAGGGTGTCTATTTTTTGGGTCATTCATGCTCCTGATGGGTCGTGTAAAAAGATGGATCGCGGTAAAAAAATCATTCTATGGTTCGAAGTTCAATAATATATCCAGGGCTTTCTTATTTTGTTTCAGGTCGGTTTTTACGTGAGTGGAGAGTTCCATATCCACGGCGACCGCGCCAAGCGACACGGCGTAATCTGCCAGGGTGCCGGTATAAATGCAGCCGGTATCGAGAGGCGGGAAGCCGTAACCGGTCGCCCTGGACAGTTCCTTTGCAAAGCGGATGGAATCCTTCTCCCATGGTTCGCCGCCGGGGAAAATACCCATGGCGGCGCTGTGATAACTGATCAGAACCTCGACCTTATGCGTGGCGAGAAAATTCATCAGGGTGCGCGTCTCCGGCTCCGAACCGGGACCTGTGCCGCCGGTGGATGGGCCGTAATCCCAGCAGCCGTCGCGGTCCCATGTGGCGGCCCAATTGACGGGGAAGTTTCGGTTCAAATCCACGCCATGATCGTTGACGCGGCCGTCGTAGCCGTGATCGCGCGCATCCCCGTCGGGATTCAGGTTCCGCAGGATGTATAACGTCACATCGTCCGGGACGACTTCGGGATTCTCTGAAATGTAGGTGATGAGTTCATCGGCCAGGGCAATTGTATTCCACTCGTAGCCGCCGTGAATCCCTGCCACGATCATACGCTGGTGGTTGCCACTGCCAAAGGTGTAGACTTCTATCGGCCTGCCGGAAACGGAGAATCCAGCCGGCAGCGGCCTCATTCCACTGGCGAGGATAAAGGGGGTTGGGGTCAGTACAACGATCTGGGTCGAGCGCGGATTTGGAGTGACGGTGGGCAGGTAATACACACCGGGCAGGGGTGTATGGGTTGCGCTCAACCCGGCCGCGGCTGGCGCGGTGGACTGGATCGATGATGGCGCGGCAAGGACCGGCTGCAAGGCCCAATACAGGATAAAGACCAGGGCAATGGCCCCCAGCCCGGCAATATTCAACAGCCATGCGAGCGTTACCCAGCCTGAATCGTTGCGGCGTTTTTGCATGTCAGGCTTTTCCTTCGGAAGCCAGGCGCAACATATTCATACCGAGATTCACAGCCCAGCGCGGCAGGTTTCGTGGATGGCCGCCGTATGTGATGTGACGGGTCTCTTCGCCGTGCGGGGTTATGACGACCAGGTCGGCGGACATCTCGTCCACAAATGCGGCGAATGCCAGCCCGCAGGTTGCAGAGTCTTTTGCCATTGCCGCGCGCAATTTGTTCGGGAGCGCGGCGGGCTGAAGGTCCGCGAGAGATGCGATGCCGGGGAGCCGGCGAATGCTCGAGTCGGTAAGTCCGTATCCAAGCAGGGTCAATTTCCAGCCCTGTTTTTTTACAGCCGAGAGGGTCACGTCTTCGAGTGTGTCTTCATCCGCTCCGAAGATGACCTCGCCCAGGCGCTCGCGCAAATCGCTTTCGACCTTCGCGATCATCTGACTGGCTTCCGTTTCGGTCTCAGCCTTGGCCGCGATGCGAATATCCACAACGCCATTGTGCGCGGCGAGGCCGACGGTTGGGTTGGTGAGCATTTCCAGATCGCCAATCTTCTCGTCAATTGCGCCTTCGCCAATGCCCGAGGTGTGGACCAGGCGGACCTTGATGATCTCGCGCAGGTCGAATCGTTTTTGCAGGTATGGGATGACCGAGGCGTGAAGCAGGTATTCCATTTCCTTCGGCACGCCGGGCAGGGAGATGACCGCATTTTTGGGGGTTTCGACGATGAAGGAAGGCGCGGTGCCAACCGGGTTTTCGATCCCGATCGCGCCCTGCGGAACATAGGCCTGCCGCTTTTGATTCTCCGAGGGTGTACGGCCATAACGCGCAATCGTCGCGACGACCTGTTCCCAGAGGTCTGCGCGGAACTCGGTTTGCACGCCCATTGCGCGGGCAACTGCATCACGCGTGGGATCATCCACAGTCGGGCCAAGGCCGCCGGTGGTGATGACGATCTCTGCGCGTTCCATTGATTCGCGGATCGCGGATGCGATGCGGTCCACGTTGTCGCCGATGGTAATCGTGCGGTAAAGGTCGATGCCGAGGCCGCGCAGGGTGAGCGCGATATGGCGGGTGTTCGTGTCAACAATTTCACCGAGCAGGATCTCGGTTCCGATCGTGATGATTTCAGCGGAGGGCATGGGGTTCACTAAATGGTTAATATTTTTATGGATAGATCGCCAGGAATTCTTCATTCACAATCTGGAAAATTTGAATCTCCGGAGTGGCGCAATCGCCGGATGGGGAACAGGTGAGAATGCCGCTCCTGCCCTGCAATCCGCGAATTGCATAGAGCGTGTCGCGCAGGGCCTGCCGGGGAATAAATACAGTTTCGCCGGAAATGGCTCCCACATGTTCAATGGCAGTCAGGAGCATGAGCGCCGCGTCGTACCCGTAGAGATGATAGGATGCAATCGGCGCCTCGCCGTAGCGGGCCGTGTAGGTTCCAATAAACTCCTGCGATTCGCGGACGCTGGATGGGCCGGAAAGATACATGCCCTGTGAAGATTCCGAGGTTTGTGAAATAAAATCACTGCTCAGCAAACCGTCCGAACTGATCAGCGCGGCGTTTGCCAGGCCTGCATCTTTCGCGCCATTTACGATGGCGACTCCGTCGTCCGTGTATACCGGGAAATACACCAAATCCGGGTCGAGGGCGCTTGTCTGTTCAAGGACGCCGGTTACATCTTCGCCGCTGGCGATCTCGAACTGCCCGGTGCAGGTTCCGCCCAGCCGTTCGAAACTGTCACAGGCGGCCTGCTGAAGTTGTTTTGGATACGCCGTGCCATCATGGATGGTGACCATGGTGCGCAGCCCCAGAACGTTTATGGCAAATTCGGCTACAACCTTGCCCTGCACCTTGTCGTTGTAAATCGAACGCAGGAATCCAGCCTGGTGGAACTCGGGATTGGTGAGAGAGGGCGCGGTGCTGGAGGGGGAAATCAGGACCATCCCGGCACGGGTAAGAATTTCCGCCGCAGGCAGGGAGCCGCTCGAGCATGTTGCCCCGATCACGCCCGTCACCTGGGGGTTGGCCGCCAACGCGTTGGCCCCGTCGATGCCGCCCTGTTCCGTGCAAAGATCATCCTGCTGGATGATCGCAAGTTTATGCCCAAAGAGACTGCCTCTCTCCGCCACCGCAATCTCCGCGCCTCGCAGCGCATCGATTCCGTAAGGCATATATGGACCGCTCAAGGTCAGCAGGGCCGCGATCTGGATCTCCTTGTTTGGTTCTATCTTTACACAACCAAGCGGGTCCGTACACGAATAGGGTGCGCCTCCGCATGCGGCAATTAGAAGGCCGCCTGTGAGAAGGATGGGCGCGATTGAAAGGAATCTCTTCATGCTCTGGCCTCTCGAAAATTAAACCACATTGTACTCTTGAATTAACCTTCCTTCCGTGAAGCGTGCCATGTCCAGCATCGAGACATCCAGCGTTTCGAATGCGCCCTTTGTGATGAACTCGGCCATTAGTTTCCCCGCCACCGGCCCATGCATAAAACCGTGCCCGGAGAAGCCGGTCACCACGAACAAACCGTCAACCTCTGTCGCGCCGAAAATCGGGTGCGCGTCGGGCGTCACTTCATATAGACCGGCCCAATGCGAAACCCGGCCTGCTGTTTCCAGCAGGGGCAGGCGTGCGATTGCGGCTTCCATGTTGATCAACTCGAAATCCTCGTCCACACCCTGGTCGTAGCCGGGTTCTTCGTTTGCATTCGACATCCCGATCAAAAGCCCGTCGCCTTCGCGATGGAAATACAGCGATTGCGAAAAATCGATCACAAATGGGAAGTCTGCGGGGATCCCCGGCATTGGTGTCGTCGTATACATTTGCCTGCGGAGGGGGATGACCGGCATCTGGATTCCCGCCATTAAACCGATTTGACTCGACCATGGGCCTGCCGCGTTCAATATCATCCGCGTCTTTATCGCCCCGTGTTCTGTTTCCACTGATTCGACCTTGTCCCCGCTGAGGGTAATTCCCGTTGCCCCCGCGTTCGTGAATGCCCTCACGCCCAATTTCTGCGCCGCGCTGATGTACCCCGCCACCACGCTGTTCGGGTCAACCAGGCCGTCCTTTGGGTTGAACGTGCCGGCGATGGCGTCATCGAACCGCATCATTGGCAGTCGCGCGCGAACTTCATCCCCGCTCAGGAGTTCCGTCGCAACTCCGAGATGATTCTGGAGCTTGACATTATGCGCGAATTCAGACGCATCCTTTTCATTCGTCGCGACGAGCAGATAGCCGCATTGACGATAATCGATATCCTGGCCGGTCTCATCCTTGAAGCGTTCAAGCATGGGCAGGCTTTCAAGCGAGAGGCGCACGTTGATCTCAGTCGAGAATTGTTACCGAACCCCGCCTGCGCAGCGTCCCGTTGCGCCCGTGCCGAAAAATTCCTCCTTCTCGAGCAATACAATATTCTTCATGCCGCGTTGAGACAAATGATAGGCCGCGCTGGCGCCCATCACGCCCCCCCCGATGATGACGATATCTGCTGTTTTTGGTAGGTCCATATCTTTTTCCTCGATTTTTTCTCGGCACGCCAAAACACAGGACAACCGCTGGGTTTGATGGCAGTTCAACGGCCATCCCATCGGTTTGACGCGCCGATAATTTGTCTGGAGTGCAGGCTTCGCACGCCACGCTTTCGGGTTGGTCTGTCGCTTTGCAGGTTCAGTTTTTCAGAATTCAACTTCCTGCCCCAACCCCAATTTCTTTGCGTTCTTCAATGCCAGTTGCGCGGCCATCGCATCCTGCACTGCCACACCCACGGATTTGAAATACGTGATCTCTTCGTCCGATTGCCTGCCCGCCTTTCGTCCCAGCACGATCTCGCCGAGTTCGGCGTAAATGTGACTCTCGGTAATCAACCCCGCCTGGATTGGCTTTACCAGGTCGCCCGTCTCGGCCAGCGTCGCGGAGCGCGAATCGACCACCACGCGGGCGCGCTGGATGGTTTCGGCGGGCACCTCCTGCATCTCAGGCGTGTAGGATCCCATCGCGCTGATGTGCGCACCGCGTTTCAAATTCACATCCGCGAAGACCGGGGATGTGGAGGTCGTTGCTGTGCAGATAATATCAGCGTCTTTCGCCGCCTGCACCGGGGACTCCGCCACGCGCACCTCGCGTTGGATGGGACCCCCCGATATTTCCGCCGCGAATTTTCGGGATTGTCCCGGGTTTGAATCATACACCCAGACTGTTTCGATCTCGCGGACGGTGCAGGCGGCCTCCATTTGTGTGCGCGCCTGTGCGCCCGCGCCGAAGACAGCCAATACGCGGCTGTCACGCCGCGACAAAAAGTCCATGGCTGCGCCGCTCCCCGCACCGGTGCGGATGGCGGTCAGCGAACTGCCCTCCAGCAGGGCCAGCGCGTGTCCTGTGTCTGCTTCGAGGACGAGCACTGCGGCCTGGATGAAGGCTAGTCCGCGCTTCGGGTTTTCAGGGAAGAGGGAAACGATTTTGACGGCCAGCGCCTCGTCCGTTTCGGCCTGGACGTAGGCGGGCATGAAAAGAACCAGCCCCTCATGCGGCGGGACGGAAAGACGCGTCCGAAGCGGCGACTCGGCCCTCCCGTCCGAGAGGGAGGCGTAGGCGCTTTTCATCGCTTCGATCGCATCCTGCATGGGCAGGGCACGGCGAACATCTTCAGCATTCAGGATCAGCATGTGTCCTCCTGGTAATAAAAACGCAGAGGACGGGTAGGCCCTCTGCGTTTCCTGTGCGATTCCCTGGCCTATTCCATGCCGAGATAGGCTTTTTGGACGGTGGGGTTTTTCTTTAACTTTTCTGCGTTGTCGCTGATCACGATCTCGCCTGTTTGCAGGACGTAGCCGCGGTTGGCAATCGAGAGGGCCATCAACGCGTTCTGTTCGACCAGCAACACGGTGGTTCCCTCCTCGTTGATCTGTTTGATCGTACCAAAGATGATTTCCACCAGCACCGGGGCAAGCCCCATCGAAGGTTCGTCCATCAGCAGGAGGCGCGGCCGCGCCATCATCGCGCGGGCGGTCGCCAGCATTTGCTGTTCGCCGCCCGAGAGCGTCCCTGCAAGCTGGGTGTGGCGCTCCTTCAACCTTGGGAATAATGTAAAGACACGTTCCAGATCCTGGGCGATTTCCTGCTTGTTGTTGCGAATGTAGGCGCCCATTTCCAGGTTCTCGACCACTGTCAGGCGTGCAAAGACGCGTCGGCCTTCGGGAACCATCGCGATCCCCTTGTAGACGATCTCGTGTGGTTTATAGGGAGCCAGGTCTTCATTCTCGAGCCGCACATATCCTTCGCGGGCTTTGAGGATACCTGTGATCGAACGAAGGATGGTGGATTTCCCCGCGCCATTTGCGCCAATCAGGGTGACAATCTCTCCCTTGTCCACGGTCAACGAAATGCCTTTAAGGGCATGGATATTGCCGTAATATGAGTGAATGTTCTCGACTTCAAGCATTGCCATGTCGGTTGCTCCTGATTAGGCTGGTACGGCGGCCTGGGATGTATTCTCTCCCAGTCCGCTGGCTGCGCCGCGCCCAAGATAGGCTTCGATCACTTTTGGATTTTTCTGGATCTGCAGGGAAGTTCCTTCTGCGATCTTCACCCCGAAATCCAGCACGGTGATCATATCGGATATGCTCATCACGACGCGCATTTGGTGTTCGATGAGAGCGATGGTGATTTTAAGTTCATCGCGCAACTGGCGGATGAAGTGCACCATCTCCTGGGTTTCGCTCGGATTCATGCCCGCTGTCGGCTCGTCCAGCAGTAATACTTTTGGCCTGCTTGCCAGCGCGCGGGCGATCTCCAAACGCCGTTGATCGCCGTAAGAAAGATTCTTGGACATCATATCGCCTTTGCCGCGCAAACCGACAAACTGAAGCAGGCGCTTTGCCTCCTCGACCGCTTTTTGTTCCTCGCGGCGGGTTGCAGGATCATGCACAATTCCGCCGATCAACCCTGATTTGAGGTGAGGGTGCATTCCCACCAGGATGTTTTCAACGGAAGTCATGTTCTTGAACAGGCGGATATTCTGGTAGGTGCGCGATATGCCCAGTTTTGTGACGCGATCCGGGGAAAGCGCCGTGATGTTTTTTCCATCCAGCAGAATCCCGCCTTCTTCAGGCGTGTAGAAACCGGTGATGCAGTTGAAGAGGGTTGTCTTTCCAGCGCCATTGGGCCCGATGATGCTGTGAATTGACTTTTCCTGGACTTCCAGGTCAATTTTGCTGAGCGCTTCAAGCCCGCTAAAGCGCTTCGTGACTCCTTTTACAAGCAGAACGGCCATTTTATTTTCTCCTCTTATCCGGCTTTTTGCGGCGATTCAATTTCAGCCTTGCTTTTACTGATGGCTGCCAATGCCGGATCTGTTACCTCGTGCAATTCGAGACGCCGCCGTTCTTCAGGCCATAAACCTTCGGGCCTGGTAAGCATCATCACCACCAGCAATGCTCCATACGCCAGGTAGCGAAATTCTGCAAATTCACGCAGGAGTTCAGGTGAACCGATCAGAACCAGCGCTCCCACAAATACACCCGGGATGCTGCCCATCCCGCCGATAATGATCAGGGAGAGTACGTTGATCGACACCAGAAAGTTCATGCTATGCGGGTAGACGGAGGTTAGTTTGGCGGCAAAGATCGTGCCAGCCAGCCCGGAGAAAAGGGCGCCTGTCGCGAAGGCCAGTAACTTGGTGCCTACATGGTTGATGCCCATTGCAACTGCAACATCCTCGTCCTCTCGCAGGGCCATCCAGGCGCGGCCGATACGCGAATCTTTCAACCGCCATGCAATGAAAGCCACGATGCCGATGCCAACCAGGAACATGTAATATAGTTCCTGCTGCGATTCCAACAGATACGGTCCTATCCGCGGCTGGGCGATACGCTGGATACCCTGGGTGCCTCCCAGCCAGGGGCGCAGCCAATCCGAAAGGGCCAGCAGGCGGACAATTTCACCAAAGCCGAGAGTCACGATTGCCAGGTAGTCGCCGCGCATTTTTAGCACAGGCAGGCCCAGGATTGCGCCCGATACCACGCAGGCAATTAGGGCAAAGGGCAACGCCTCCCAGTAGGTCATATTATAGAAGCCCAATTCAGGCGATGTGAGAACTCCCATGGTGTACGCACCTATGGCAAAGAAAGCCACGTACCCTAGGTCAAGCAGGCCCGCAAAGCCGACAACGATGTTGAGTCCCAGTCCCATCAGGATATACATGCCTACATTATCCAGGATCTCGCTAAAGTAGGTTCCCAATACCGGGGGAAGCAGAAGAAGAACGGCGGCGGCGCCTGCCAGGGTAAGCAATCTTTTGAGCGGGGTTTGTTGGGCGGATGGAACCGACGGTTTGGTTTTCCCGCTACGCCAGTAATATAAACCGCCAATCAACAGGGACAAAATTATCGTGCCAGTGAGTGTAAGTCCACTGACGGCAAAGAAATATTTAATGACCGCCGCCAGCGGCCCCCAACGATAGGAGACCGTCACGATCATGTCGCGCAACAAGCCAATCATGAGAATCCATATGGCGGCCTGGACGACGGCATTGCGTATTTTGCTTGGAAGTAAAAAGACGCCACCTGTTATACCGCCAAGCAGCAAACCCAATCCCAGCAGGATCAATATACCCGCCGTGTACTCCTGGCCAAACGTCAGCATTTCGAAGAGTTCGGGGGATGAGTTCACAAACATGATGCGCAGGTTGATCAGGTTTCCCAGGATCGTGAGGATGGCAAGCACAACAGCGCTTGACAGACCGGAAATGGCACCTGCCAGGATGATCTTTGGCGCAGGTTGTGGCGCGATACGGCGGATGGTTGAATTCGCAAATAGCAACGCGGGAGCCAGGAAGAGCACCTGCCCCATCGTAAATAGCCCGCTCACGATGTAGCGTTCGTTAAAGGCCGTGACGATGCCAACCAGTGAAAGCAATACTGCCACGCCGCCGCCAATTAAACCAGCGCTAACAACCTGTTTCCAGGGGAAAGGCGATTGAGTCTGCATATTTCGATCTCCTTATGCCTTTGCCTGTGTCAGTTTCTCGCCCAGGATGCCGGTTGGGCGGAAAATAAGAATGAACACAAGAATGGTGAAAGCGATTGCATCCTTCAACTGGGATGGTGTGGGGATGCCCAGTCCATCCAGGAATAGATTCGGGCCAATCGATTCGAGCAGACCCAGAAGCATCGCTCCCAGGAACGCGCCGGGAACGTTGCCAATGCCTCCCAACACTGCCGCAGTAAAAGCCTTAAGTCCCGGGAAAAAACCCATGAAGAAGTGTGCCACCGGGAAAAGAAGGAGGTAGAGAATTCCTCCCACGCCTGCGGCAACGCCTCCCATTGCAAAGGTGCTGGCAATCGTCTTGTCCACATCGATGCCCATCAATGCGGCAACTTCTTTATCTTCGGACACCGATCGCATGGCTTTTCCCAATTTTGTTTTTTGCACGATCCAGTAGAGGATGAGCATCATGATGACCGCGCCCAGAATTGCCACAGCCTGGGTTTTAAAGATGCGGATAGTTCCGATCATCCAGAAACCTTTGAGTATTTCCTGCGTCGGGAAGGCTTTCAATCCGGAGCCGTACAGCCCGCGGAATGTGTACTGGAGAAAGAAGGACGCCCCGATGGCGGTAATTAATGGAACCAGGCGCGGCGCGGTTCGCAGCGGCCGATAGGCTATGCGTTCGAGCAACAATGCAATTACGGCCGATACCAATGCCGCAACCCCGAGCACAATGACAAAGCTGAGTATGGGATGCGTATCCCACAATCCAAGCGCGATCAGCGCTTCAGCCGCAAAGGTGGCGGTAAATGGGCCGCTCATAAAAACTTCGCTGTGGGCAAAGTTGATCATACGCAGGATGCCGTACACCAGCGTATATCCCAGGGCGATCAAGGCATAAACTCCTCCCAAAGCCAGGCCGCTGATCGTCAGGTCTATCCAATTATCGGCCGAGTATTTGCCAATTTGCAGGGTGGTGATGGACCCTACAACCACGCCAACCAGGATGGCCAAGCCGATTATCCATACAATAATATCGGTTAATGTAATTCGTTGCGTCCAATTTCGAAGCATGGTGCAACTCCTGTCAGGATAAAATGATATCCCAACCTGCCCGTGGATTTGCTGAAGTGGCGAAGCAGGTCAGGTAAATGATTTCGCCGACAATTGCTTGTGCGAGGTCCCGTTTTTTATGCGGGCTACTGCAATTGAAACGATATCCATTTTCTGTGGTATGCGTTCTCTTGAGAGGCTTAGAATTAAGGGGCGAGGAAAACCTCGCCCCTTTTTTGGTATTTCAGATTCTGTTAGGGCCAGATACGTTCGGGCGGATATTCACCGACATGATATTCATAGACCGCGATGACGGGATCGGCGCAGTCGCCGGTCGGAGAGCAGGTCAGGTTGCCAGTCAGGCCCTTGAAGTCCTTTGTGGCATACATGGCGTCTCGAAATGCCTGGCGGCCGATGTGCAGGGTGCCGTCCGCATCCTTCACGGCGACCTTTTCAATGGCGGCAAAGATGATATTGGTCGCGTCGAAAGCGTGGGCGTGGAAGATGGAGATCGGGTCAGTGCCGAACATTTCCATGTACTTGGGCAGGAAGGTGCTGGTGTAATCAGCGGAGAACGCTGACAGGTCCGGGCTGGAAACGAAGAAGCCCTCGACCGCCTCGCCCGCGCCTTCGGTCACATCCGGCGAGAACATGCCGTCCGCGCCCATCAGGTAGACTTCCTCGAGGCCGGGAACTTCCTTCGCCTGGCGGACGATGAGGCTGCCTGCCTTGACGAAGATCGGCATATAGATGAACTCAGGTTCGGTGGCGGCGATGCTGGTCAGCGCGGATTTGAAGTCGGTCCCGTTGGGATCCACGGCTTCGGTGGTGGTGATGGTGCCGCCCAGTTTCACGAATGCCTCTGCAAACACTTCCTGCAGTTTCTCGGCGTAGAGGCTGCCGTCGTGAATGGTGGCGGCTTTTGTGACACCCATCTTCTCATAGGCAAATTTGGCTGCTGCAGCGCCCTGGACCAGGTCGCTGTGGGCAGTTCGCAGATAACCGGGGTGGCTATTTTCGTTGCCTTCCAGTGTCAGGTCGGGAGCGGTGTTCGAAGCCGAAATCATAACCATGCCAGCCTGCGAGATCAGCGGCATGGCGACGCGCGCCGCGCTGGAGCAGGAAGTTCCGATGATGGCGATAATGGTCGGGTCGGCGGCAAGTTTGGTGCCGGCGGCCTGGCCGCCCTCAGCAGAACAGCCGTCATCTTCACCGGTGAACTGGACATCGTGCCCAAGCACTTGCCCCTTCATGGCAATGGCGATTTCAGCACCGTTGCGAGAGTCAATGCCGAGGGTTTCATCGGCGCCTGAGATTACCATGGCGTAAGCGATGTGAATGGGATCGCCAGGGGCAATGTCCACGCAGCCGAGCGCATCGGTGCAAGTAAAGGCGGCAGCCTTCGGGGCGCAGGCCGCAAGCAACATGCTGGCGAGCACCAGGACAGACAAAAGGGCAAACAAACGTTTAGACATTCTTACTCCTCCGAATTTATTGGTGAATTTCTATTTCCCGCAAGCGCGGGTGAACAACAACCCAGCAGACAGGGCTTTCCTTTGTCGGCGTCACCTCCTTTCGGCGAAATTTTCCAATCCCAGATATTAAGATAAAGCCCGAGAAAATTCCCTGCTGTGGAGTTCTCGATGCTGAGATGGCAAAGCGCTGCAAATTAACGTTTTCAATTTGTTAATTGTCAATAATAAGTTGATTCTGGAATATGGTCAAGGACGTATTTGCCGCGCGCGGTTTATTTCTTTTCCTGTGGTTTGTACAATAATTGTTCGCGGATTCTCAAATCCGTATTGCGGATTTTCATCGCCAGATCGGCGGCGAGGTTGTACATCAGGCGATACCCCAACTGTGGATATGTTTCACACAGCATGACGAGTTTGTCCCGCTGGATGATCAAAAGGCGTGTGTCCTTTTGGGCGGCGTGTGCGGACGCGGATCGAAGGCCTTCATCCACCAGGGCCACTTCGCCAAAGGACTGGCCCCGCCGCAGGCGTGCCACCGGGGTTCCACTATGATTCGTCCCGTTCCCTGATGTGCCGGAATTGATCAGGATATCCACTTCACCCTGGGCGATTACATATAATTCCTTGCTTCCGCTGTTCTCGCGAAAAATAACGTCTCCGGCGTTATATGTTGCCTCATGGCAAAGGTTGGCTACCAGTTCCAATTGCGTGGATGTGAACTGGTAGAAAATGTCGCTTTGCTTTAGAAAGTTGACGAGTATGTTCATGCAGGTTTCTCGCTGTTATCGCAACCCGATCCTTGCAGGCCCATATAAATTTCTCTCTTGAAATCCAGGCTGGCGGCTCTGAACGGAAATTTTAACAGTGGAAGTGTAGCATATTCGAGAGCCGAGTGCAATGTGATCGCTATGGATAGGCCAGGGTCAGCCAATCGAGTGGATCGACCTGTACACCATTAACCCATAACTCCCAGTGGAGATGCGGCCCGGTGACACGGCCAGTGCCTCCCACTTCGCCAATCACCTGTCCCTGTTCCACCAGGTCGCCAGCCTGTACATTGATCCTGGATTGGTGCCAGAAGCCGCTGTAAATACCCCAGCCGTGATCTATGATGGTGGTGTTTCCGCGTACCGTCCAGGCGGAGGCAAAAACAACTTTCCCAGCCGCGGGCGCCGTGATTGGCAATCCTGTTCCACCGCCGAAATCAAGCCCGGTGTGCCACCAATCTATTTTCAGGTCTGTGCCCTGGCCAATGTAGGTGCGGCGTGTTCCGTATCGTGAAGTGAAGTAGGTCGAATCTGCGTAGGCAATGGCAGGAGATACGAATCCACCATTCCAATATTTTGTCGGGGTGGACGGTAACGTAATACCTTCCAGTTGTTTTTGTTCAGGTTCTGTAACGGCAGGGTCAATTAGTGATGGGTCTACAGGAAGGCTCTCGTTGGTGGAATAATTTCCCGAGGTAATCAGAATAAACTGCTCATAGGATTGTGTGCTGCCATCGGGGAGTGTTGCGTCAATTCGCAAAGGATAGACGCCCGGATCAAGCAGCCTGTGCGCGCCCTGCAACGCAACCTGTGTGCCGTCCTCCATTGTAAAGAAGTGCAATTCATGGTCAACCAGAATGCCACCCAGCGTTACTCCCGGGGTTGTGACGACCTTTATGACTCCGGTGCCGCCCTGCTTGATCGGCAGGTCGCGGATCTGCGCGCTCACAAAGGCGGAGGGTAGTCCGCTCGCGGTTTGGTCTGTGGACTGACCGGGCGCGTAGAGTGTATCGCCGGGCAGGCCGTCCCAGGTTCCATGCAGGCTGTTGATGTCTGTCAGTGTCCAAACATCGGTATTGTGTTTGACCGCAGTTTCGAGCAATGATTCGCCGGTTTGAGGTGTAATACGCACAGTCAGGTTTGTTTTGCCTTCCTGCGCGGGGATGACCATGCTCACACCCACGTAAAATTCACTGGGGCTCACAATGTGGTTGAGTTTGCGAAACAGGTCAACCGGCACCTGTGTCCGTCGTACGAGGCTTTGATAGGAATCCCCGAAATTGATCACCGAGGTTTCCAGGGTGCCGGTAATCCCTTCCAGGCCGGGGATGACCAGTTGCTGCCCGGCTGCCAGCTGGTTGGGATCACTGATGTTGTTTGCTTCCATTAATTCCGTAATGCTGACGTTGAACCGCGATGCTATCGAGGAAAGGCTGTCGCCGGGCTGGACAATATAAACGGGGCCGACGGCCTGTGCCGCAGCCCGGGTGAACGGAAGTATGGTCGTTGAAAGTAAAAAGAGGATGAGGATGACTCGTTTAGTCATTCGTGAATTCGACCTTGTCGCCAATTTCATAATCTCCCCATCGATCGGGATGCAGTTCGAGTGTGTATTTTGCGCCGGCTTTCGGGACGTAGGCAGGCTTCCACGATTTGGCGATCACCTTGTCAACCACGATGAATGTCGAGTTGATCCAGAAAACTGCAATGTCGAAGGGGACGAAGAGCATGTGGATGGAAGTGTCGAGGCGCGAATCGCGTTTCTCGACGAGGAGCAGGCCTTCGTCCCGCGCGAGCCGGGGGAGGAACATCAGTCCGCGTAAGCGGCAAAGGAAAGTGTCGCAATACCCAACGCGGGCAGGATACCCAATCGGTTTGCTTAAATTCTGTACGAAAACGGGGTTTGGCATCGTCTGATGAAAAATCAGGCGGCTCTGGTTTCAAAGGCCGCCTGCCCAAATTCAGGAGTTAAGGATTTTGTCCACGCTGTTGAGCAATTCCTGCGGGCTGAAAGGTTTGGCGATGTAATCATCCACCTTGGCAATGTGCAGGCCCAATACCTTGTCGATGTTTTGAGCCTTTGCGGTTACAACGATGACGGGGATGTGGCGTGTGGATTCGTCCGCTTTCATTTGCTGGTATACTTCCCACCCGTCCATATCCGGCATCATCAGATCGAGAAGCACAAGATCGGGATGGGTCTCACGCACCAGTTTCAGGCCTTCCGTTCCGCCTGTCGCGCCGTTGACCTCAAACCCGCGCCGCCCAAGGATGAGGCGGATCAGGTCGATCATTTCCTGCTCATCTTCAATGCAAAGAATGTGCTTGATAGTTTTATCGCTCATCTTCTGACTATCCTGAAATAAGTTTACCATAAAAGCGCGGTATGAACTCATGAAGATTATCACATGGAATGTGAACGGCGTTCGCGCCGCGCTGGGTAAAAACGCGCTGGATTGGGCGTTTGCTCAATTGCCAGACGTATTGTGCCTGCAGGAAGTAAAAGCGCGCGAGGAACAATTGAACGCCGACCAGCGCGGCAAATTGAAATTACCTTTTGCCTGGAACGCGGCTGAACGCCCTGGATACAGCGGTGTGGCGACTTTCTTCAACGCCCGGCCGCTGGATGTTCAAATGGGTATGTCAGCCCCGAAATTCGATGTGGAGGGCCGCGTCATTCAGACCCTTTGGCCTGGCTTTCGTTTAATGAACATTTACTTCCCGAATGGCCAGCGCGGCAAAGAACGCGTGGACTACAAACTTGAGTTCTACGCCCGCCTGCTCGATCTATGCAATGCGCTTCATAAAAACGGCGGGAATATCATCCTCACCGGCGACTTCAATACCGCCCACCAGCCGATTGATTTGAAGAATCCAAAAGAGAACGAAAACACATCGGGCTTTCTGCCCGAAGAACGCGCCTGGGTCCAGAGATTTTTGGATCACGGCTTTGTGGACGTTTATCGCCGCCGCTATCCCGAAAAAATCCAATATACCTGGTGGACGTATCGTTTTTCGGCGCGCGCTCGCGGCATCGGCTGGCGCATAGACTATTTCCTGGTTTCGGAAGCGCTGGCATCCCGCGTAAAGGACATTGTCATCCATGAGGATGTGCAAGGCTCGGACCATTGCCCCGTGGAATTAGCGTTGGATTAAAATGCTGGATTGATATTTTTTGACAGTGTTTTTCCCCGATAAATGGGGATTATGTTAGAAAATCATATAAA
>Ga0172369_10002025_pt1 | contig 28491 bp, 26 predicted proteins | sample LakKiv25m_FD_114539 | JGI IMG/M metagenome (GOLD analysis project Ga0172369, IMG submission 114539) | Freshwater microbial communities from Kabuno Bay, South-Kivu, Congo - kab_022012_11.25m | ecosystem: Environmental > Aquatic > Freshwater > Lake | place: Democratic Republic of the Congo...
TGTGTATATACTTCCTGCGTTCGTTCACATTCATGGTTTCCGTTTCGGACATCGTTAGCCTCGGTAACATTTTCTTTTGACCTAACGATACTCCTTCAGTAACATTCTATGTGAACTAACGCGTCACCCTTGACTTTTAATGTCCTAATCCTTAGAATGTAACCACGGTTAATTAGGTCTTTGACCGCGCTACAATTCGACGGGAAACAGGGAAGAGCTCCTCGCCAGAGGACACCGAAGGTGCAAACCCATAGACAGGCAGTCTCGGGTGAAACTCTCAGGTAAAAAGGACCCTGTACCGAACAACTCTGGAAAGTCACATAAGTGACACCGACGGGGCAAGCCCATAAGAACATCCGGGCGAATCTCTCAGGTCATGGACAGAGGACGCATGATTATGATTCGTGCGTCTTTTTTTTGCTAATATAATGACAGGAGATATGCTATGAATATTCCCACCAATTTGAAATACTCAAAAACCGACGAATGGTTTGACCCTTCCTCGGGTGCCATGGGTCTTACAGATTACGCCCAGGAGCAGCTTTCCGATATCGTCTTTGTAGAGATCTTGGTATCTTCAGGCGAATCCGTCAAAGCAGGCCAACCAGTAGCATCCGTCGAATCAGTAAAAGCTGCTGCTGAATCTTACTCACCATCCAGTGGTGAGGTCAGCGAGGTCAACGAAGCCCTGGCAGAAAAACCCGAAGTCCTTAATAGCGATCCCTATGGTGCAGGCTGGATGGTCAAGCTCAAAGGTGGTACTGCTTCAGACTTGATGGATGCAGCCGAATACGAAAAATATTGCTCGGAACGAAGCCATTAATTCCAAAAAAAAAAGGCAAATATGACTTATATACCCCACTCCCCCAAAGAGCGGGATGCGATGTTGGTAACCATTGGTGTCAAATCCCTGGAAGAACTTTTCAAGGATATACCTGCCAAGTTTCGCTTTCCCGACCTTGACCTACCCCCTGCCCTGACCGAAATGGAAGCAGCTGCCGAACTGGCTGGCTATGCCAATGCAAATGAAACTTCCCAAACTTTTGTCTCATTTTTAGGTGCAGGGGTTTACAATCATTATATCCCGGCTGCCATCGATCATATCCTGCGACGTGGTGAATTTTATACAGCCTATACACCTTACCAGCCCGAAATCTCCCAGGGCACGCTTCAAGCGATCTTCGAATATCAATCCCTGATGACATCGTTGACGGGAATGGAAGTTTCGAATGCCTCGCATTATGACGGGGCGACTGCTGTTGCTGAAGCAGCCAATATGGCTTACGCCCAGTTCCGCGGCAAACGTTCCAAAATGGTTATCTCTCCGACAGTCAATCCACAATATAGGGCAACCTTGCGCACTTATACACAGGGAATGAGTTTGACCCTGGTCGGTGATGATGCCGGAGCCAACCTGGATGGCGGACCGGAAACGATCGAAAGATTTATTGATGAAGAAACCGCCCTGGTGGTGGTCCAATACCCTGATTTTTTTGGCAGAATTTACGATTACACCCAACTGGCAGAATCAACCCACGCTGCCGGAGCCCTCTTTTGTGTGGCCGTCAATCCAACTGCACTGGCCATCTTAAAAACACCAGGTGAGATGGGGGCTGATATTGTGGTCGGGGAAGGTCAACCCATGGGAATCCCAATGTCATTCGGGGGTCCATACCTGGGTTTTTTCACCACCCTCAAGAAATATATACATAAAATGGCAGGACGTGTCGTCGGTGAAACCGTTGACAATCGCGGCCAGAGAGCTTTTGTTCTGACCCTGACAGCCCGAGAACAACATATCAAGCGGGAGCGCGCCACATCCAACATTTGCTCAAATCAGGGATTGTTGGCGCTAGCATCTGCAGTGTACCTGTCCCTGCTCGGGCAGACCGGTTTTCACCAGGTAGCCGAATTGTGCTATCACAAAGCCCATTACGCCGCTGAACAGATCAACAAGCTCAAAGGCTATAAATTGTGCTTTGATACACCATTCTTTCATGAATTTTCGGTTTGCTGCCCCAAACCCGTGGCAGAAATCAATGCCCATTTGCTTGAGCATGGCATCATTGGCGGCTACGATCTCGGACAGGATTACCCTGCCCTTAAGGATCACATACTGATCGCAGTTACAGAAATGAACACCAAGGAAGAGATCGATCTCCTGGTCGAAATTTTGGAGGAGGTCAGCCATGACTGAGAAAAACGCCAACCCAGACAGCCCGATCGTGGTTGAGCCAACCATTTTTGAATTATCTTCCCCCGGTCGTACCGGTGTCACCTTCCCTCAACCAGATGTGCCGGTATCCAGCCTGCCAAAATCACTCCTGCGCAAAGAATTGCCTCTCCCAGAACTGGCAGAAGTGGATGTTATTCGCCATTACATGCACCTCTCCAAATTCAATTACAGCGTGGACAGTGGATTCTATCCGCTTGGTTCATGTACAATGAAATACAATCCCAAAATCAATGAAGACACAGCCCGTTTGCCAGGTTTCGCCTTCTCACATCCTCTGCAGCCAATCGAATCGGTGCAGGGCAACCTGGCTTTGTTGTTCACAATGCAGGAGTGGCTCAAGGAGATCAGCGGTTTCTACGCAGTCACCTTGCAACCAGCAGCTGGCGCACATGGTGAGCTGACGGGTGTCCTCATCATGCGTGCATACCATGCGAACCGCGGCGACACAAAGCGCGTTAAGATGCTAATCCCAGATTCAGCCCATGGCACCAATCCGGCTTCCTCAGGCATGTCCGGGTTGCACATCGTACAAATCCCCTCGGATGAAAAGGGAAACGTTGATCTGGCTGCCCTCAAAGCTGAATGTGATGAGACTGTGGTCGGCCTGATGCTCACCAACCCCAACACGCTTGGTCTCTTCGATGAAAACCTCGAAGAAGTGGTCAAAACCATTCATGCCTGTGGTGGTCTTGTTTATGGAGACGGTGCTAATTTGAACGCCCTGCTGGGAATTCTGCGTCCGGGAGACGCAGGTATCGACCTGATGCACTTCAATTTGCACAAGACTTTTTCAACACCACACGGTGGTGGTGGTCCAGGCTCCGGCCCGGTCGGCGTTACTGCAGCCCTGGCAGATTTCCTGCCTGCCCCGATCGTAGCGATCGTAGATGAAGGCAGCGAAGAAATACCGCCTCTATATGGCTTTATCGATCCACCCAATTCCATAGGTCGGATGAAAGCGTTCCATGGGCACTTCGGAGTTATCGTGCGTGCATTTACTTATATCGCCATGCATGGTCCTGAAGGTCTGCGCAAGATCGCTGAATACGCTGTTTTGAATGCCAATTACCTTCAAGCACGACTGCGCAACACCTTCAAAGTTCCTTACGACCGGATCTGCATGCATGAATTTGTCGCCGAGGGTATCGTTGAAGATTCAGATGTACATGCCCTGGATATTGCCAAAAGACTGATGGATTACGACTTCCACCCACCAACCAATTACTTCCCAATGATCGTGCATGAAGCTCTCATGATCGAACCTACTGAGACAGAGAACAAAGATACTTTGGATGCATTCGCAGACGCGCTCATCAAGATCGCAACTGAAGCCAAAAAAGATCCGCAATTACTACACGAAGCCCCTCATAAGACTCTCTTTGGACGAATGGACGAAGTTAAAGCTGCTCGCGAGCTGGTCTTGTGTTGCTGGCTGCCAGAAGATTATGCCAATTCATAGTTCTAAATAGGAGAAACGAATGTCTGATTTTCTCGTACGCGGCAGCCTGGCTGAACTGGATCCGGAAGTCTATGAACTGACCCAGCTCGAAGCTGAGCGCCAATACCGTAAGTTGATCCTGATCCCCAGCGAAAGCCAGGCACCCCTGGCTGTACGTGAAGCTATGGGATCTGCATTTCAAAATATCTATGCCGAGGGCTATCCCGACGAAGAATCCCGGTTTATGTCCGAAGAGGATATCCTGGCATACTCGGAACGCCTGGCACATTACCGCCGGTATTCCGACCCGCGTTATTACAAAGGGGTGGAATATGCCGACACGATCGAAGCCCTGGCTCGCCGACGCTGTTCACAAGCATTTGCTGCCAACGGGGTCAAAGCAGACCAGGTCTACGTAAACATCCAGGCTCTTTCCGGTGCCCCCGCCAACAATGCGGTCTACCACGCCCTCGTTCAGCCTGGAGATACAGTCTTGGGTATGAACCTGCTGCATGGCGGGCACCTATCCCACGGTTCATCTGTCAACCGTTCAGGTGAATATTACAATATCGTTCATTACAATGTCGATCCTGAAACAGAACAGATCGATTATGCAGCCATCAAAACCCTGGCTCATCAGCATAAACCAAAGATGATCATCGCAGGTTATTCCTCTTACTCCTGGATCCCGGATTGGAAGAAATTCCGCCAGATCGCGGATAGTGTAGACGCCTATCTCCTGGCGGATATTTCCCACATTGGTGGATTGGTGGCTTCCGGGGTTGTCCCTTCGCCCATAGGGTATGCCCACGTCGTCACCTCAACAACTCATAAAACCTTGCATGGACCACGCGGCGCCATCATACTTACCACAGACCCATCTCTCGCAAAAAAGATCGACAAAGCAGTATTCCCTGGTGAACAAGGTGGTCCCCATGTTCAAATTTTTGCTGCCCTTGCGCTGACCTTCAAAATCGCCCAAACCAAGGAATTTAAGAAACTGCAAACCCTTACCATTCACAATGCAGTCGCCCTTTCAGAACGTCTTAAAGAACGCGGCTTCCGCATCCCCTTTGGTGGAACCAACTGTCATATGCTCAATGTCGATTGTACTGTTGTCAAAGCACCGGATGGCACCACCCTGAGCGGTGACCAGGCTGCCCGTATCTTAGACCTGGTTGGCATTGTTACCAACCGTAATACGATCCCGGGTGATAAGAATTCTCGCGATCCATCCGGCATCCGCCTGGGCACACCCTGGATCACCCAACGCGGCTTTGACGAGAACAAGACGCGTCAATTGGGAGATATCATCGCAGATGTATTGCTGGCTGCTGTCCCTCATTCTGTGGATACCCCGCACAAGGGTCGTGTCCGCCGTGCCAAGGTGCCATTCAATGTTTTAGAAGATGCCCGCAATCGTGTTCGCCAGCTCGCTGAATCTGCCGGTATCGACTTCGAAGCCAGCCGGCACGGTTACCCGCATTTCTATTATCTGGATGACCAACCCAAACAAAAGGATGGTTTATCCGTATTTGAAATTTCCGGTCAACGTGTCCGCCAGGTTTTGGATTATGCCACTTCTTCCGACCTGTCCGCCCTTGAACCGGGGAGAACTCAACCAACCAGCCTGGTCACACCAAACGCAAACATAAAGGGTACACTAACCTGTCTTTCACACGACAGCTATCTTTTGAGCGTACCAACTGACCAGGCTTCACTGATTGCCACCTGGTTGCGGGATCTGTCAGACGGATTTACATCATTTGATCTGCTCGGAAGACCGGATTACTCTGCCTTGCGAATGCCGGGACCACTGGTTATAAAAGAATCCGATCATAAGCCTGTTCGAGCCAATGGATCGGCTGGTAATAATGAAAAACCCTGGTATATCGGTATCTCATCGGGTACAGGAAAAGCGCTGCCGGATTTCAAATGGCAGGAACCTGCAGATGCACCCACCCGTCGCACACCACTCTACGAAGCCCATAAAGCCCTGGGCGCAAAAATTATCCCCTTCGCTGGCTGGGAAATGCCGGTTTGGTATACCTCCGTTGTTGAAGAACACCTGGCAACGCGGCAGGCCGCAGGTTTGTTTGATGTTGCCCATATGGGAGTTTACCAGGTGGAAGGGACCGATGCAGCTGCTTTCCTCGATACCGTCTGCTCCAATGATGTGGGTGGCTTGCTTCCGGGTGAATCCCTTTACACTCATTTTCTCACTCCCGATGCGGATGTGATCGATGACACCCTGGTGTACCGTCGAACCCAGGACAAATTCCTGGTGGTAGTCAATGCATCCAATGATGACAAGGATCGCACCTGGCTTGAATCCGTGCGGGATGGTAAAGTCAAGATCGATAACGCCCGCCCCTGGGCTCGCACTTATGGTTACAAAGCCGTTATTCGCAACCTGCGAGATCCCAAAGCCGGTGCTGATATGCGTGTTGACATCGCCCTGCAAGGTCCCAAAAGCCGGGACATCCTGCTAGCAATGGGTGTCAGCGCAGCAGACAGAACCAACATCATGGCTCTCGACCGCACCCAGCTTACTGATGCCACTGTTGGAGGTTTTGACCTGATCGTCTCCCGCACCGGTTACACGGGTGAAAAAATGGCGTTTGAGCTGTTCGTTCATCCGGATCGGGCTATGGAATTTTGGAATGCAGTCCTCAAAGTTGGTGAGAGCTACGGGATCAAGCCGATCGGGTTGGGAGCACGAGATTCGTTGCGCACAGAAGCCGGTTTGCCCCTTTACGGGCATGAAATGGGTCTTGGATCCGGTAAGAACCAGGTCGATCTTGGCGTTGCTGAAGGTGGCTTTGGTTCTTATGTGAAAACTTATAAACCCTGGTTCATCGGTCGTGAGGCGTTCTTAGCCCGAGAGCAGGAACGAAAAGGCGTGGTTTGCCGTTTCCGCTTCTGCGAGAAAGGCGTGCGCATGGCCCATAATGGCGACCCGGTACTCGATAAACGAGGTAAGGTCATTGGCTGGGTAACTAGCTGTGCGGTGGATAGCGAAGGTTATCTGACTGGACTGGCGTTTGTGGAGCTCAAATCGGCCGAAGAAGGCACCACCCTGTACATTTTCCAGGGTGCCCCCGACAAACCCGGTCAAGCTCCTGCCGGTATGAAGACCGGTGACAAGACGGTCATGCCCACGGCAGCAGTTGTAATCAAACGCTTCCCAAAACTTTAAGAATTCCTAGAATCAATAAGGGAGTCGGATATCCAAATGAAATCCGACTCCCTTAATTTAATTGGGATTTACCAGCTTTTCAATAAATTTTAATATTATTCCCTTCCAAATCATTATAATAATAATTAATGAAAAAATGATCCCTCAGTACCAGCATACTTATTGGAGAGGAAAGTGTCATTCGAAGGTGTTGTTGTAACAACTGGTATTCTTCTAAAGGGTGCTTTAGTCTTTGCTGTCCTAGATACCGTTTTGATCGGTCTTCTCACCTGGCGAATCTCACCCGATTTCTTCTTTCATTTAAAATGGCTGCTGGTTATTTATTCGGGATTGGTCTGGTTTACGATCTGGAAGTGGGTGCTTTCCACCTTTTGGGACAGTGTCTATGTTTTCGTCTTCCCATTCTGGGGAGAAAATTGGCTCCCCTACCTATTTGGGATCTTTATGGCAAGTGTTGCATTAGGAATCTGGTCAATTGCAGTTAAAATTCGCTTCCACCCATTACCCATTTTCTTAATACTTACCGGTTTTTGGGGTGTCCTGACCCATATCTGGGCAATATACCAGGGGGTATTAACCAAACCAGCCATGCTACGTGGATCATCTCCTTTCGCTGCTCTCCTGATGGCTTTTTTTGAATATATCTTCTACTGGTGCATAATCACCACACTGTCTTCATTGACCTTTTGGATACATTTTCGCAACAGAAAAAAGTAGTTATCCTATATAATTCCTGGAAGGTTAATTTAATTTTTTTTTCAATTAATAAGAAAAATTTACAATGAAATTCCAACTAATAAAATATGCCAGACCTGTTATCAAGGCAGCTTTGCAAGAAGCCATTCGGATCAACATCACATTGCCCATGGCAGCCTGTTCACCTCCAATCACTCAACCCATAATGGATATCCAGGCTACACTTGCCCTGAAAGGAGCTGGAATACCCGCCGCAGAGGCTCCATCCGTGACAAATCCAATACCATCTTTCACATCGTTCTCAACATCCACCGAATTTCATTCCCCAACTGTCAGTTACAATAGTCTTCCAGCTCTGGTGAATGTTTTCAAGATCAATTTGCGAAGTGGATCTTGCACCCAATTCGATAGGATCTCAACATTTCCAGAAGGAAACGAGGTAAATATTATTGAAAGAATTCCAAATTCCGAATGGTTTCAGGTGATCTCACCAATAAAATTCCCGGGGTGGATGGTCTCTCATTTTCCATGCCCTGTTGATCTAAAGGATGTTCATTGATCGAGTTTTCCTCAAGTTTTGCCATCCCCGGCAGGGCACTTGATACAAGCAATCCTGGTGTTGATGGCGTAGATGTCGTGGTTTTTCAAGGCAATGGTGCTGAAAGACAAAGAACCGATACCTTTACCGGATCGGATGGTAGTTTCACCTCTTATCTGACTGACACAAGTCAGGGTATTAGGAATGTCCAAGCAGGAGGTATCAAATCCACGTCCCGTGTATTGGACGCAGATTGTAGATCAACTGGAAGTATAACGATTCCAGGCTTTCCTTTTTCCCCGCCCCAATCAATAACGATTTCGTTTATTAATAGTCCCAAAGTAACCTAAAAAATATGCAAATCTTTGACCCCCAATACAATGCCATTCCCAAGATCGAGCTACATTGTCATCTTGAAGGCTCCATCCGCACCCGGACCATACTGGATATTGCCCTTCAACATCAATTAACTTTACCTGCGTATAATGAAAATGACCTTGACAGGCATGTAAAGGTCCGGACGCAGATGAATGACCTGCAAGCTGTATTGGAAGCATTTGAAATTTTCCAGAACAGCATCATCTCGCAAGAGGCAGTCGAACGTATCACTTATGAACTATGTGAAGATGCCAGCCGCCAGAACATCCGCCTGCTCGAGATCCGTTTCTCACCTGACTGGGCTTTTAGCGGACACGGCCTGGATTGGGATCTCGCCCTGGAATCCATTCGGTCAGCCCAACGACGCGCAAAAGAGGATTTTGGCTTATATACCTGCCTCATCGCGATCACTTCCCGCAGCATGGGTGTTCCTTCCTGTGAGAAAACAGTGAATTGGGCCATAAAAAACAAGGATGCCATTCTTGGGATCGATCTGGCTGACAATGAACAGGGACATCCCATCCATGAATTCATCAACCCAGTCCTTCGAGCCAGGGAGGCCGGGCTCAAAGTGACCATCCATAGTGGAGAAGATACTCCCGCATCTGCCGTTAAGGATACCATTCTGGCGGTCCAACCGGACCGGATTGGTCATGGTATCCACATCATCGAAAATCTGCAAATAGTGGAATTTGTTAAACAAAAGGGTATAACGCTGGAGGTAAATCCCTGGAGTAATTACCTGACCAATTCAGTCCATCGGATTGAAGAACATCCGCTTAAGATATTATTCGACCTGGGAGTGAAGGTCACTATTAATTCGGATGATCCCGAAGTTTTGGATACCAACTTGAACAATGAATACCGGATCGCCCATGAGATCTTGGGGATGGGTTTGGATGAGATCTCCCAATGTAATCGATATGCATTGCAGGCATCATTTCTCCAAGATGATCTGAAGAACCAGCTCATCCATGAGGTTCCGGAATGGAAATAGGTCCTGTCCTACCAAATATCTATTGATAGATGTATGACCCACCTAAAACCTAAGTCTCAGGATCAATGAAGAAAAGGTACTCACAAATTGGTCGATATCGTTTAATACTCTTTCGTCGGATCACTGTTTAATTCTTTTACTACTTTTTACCCCAGTTGTTACCACTAAGCACCCATAACACAACATTGGTGCCAAAAAATCCATACCAGGCGGATCATGATCTAAGAGATATTACCCATCCCCTGGTTAAAGATCTCTCCTGCTATTTCAGAACCAAACCAGCAGGTTGCTGAGATCGCCACCATCCATGAATTTAACAGGGGGTACAATTTATGGCGGACAGTCTCCCAGGCAAACCACATCGTGGTGCAGAAAAAAGCAGTGTAGATGGGTGCAATAACTGAATGACCTACTCTTACAAGGTCAGGCCATAAAGCGATCACGATCCCTCCTGCCAAACCTTAGATCTAAAGAGGCAACCAAACGCCTGACCATTGAAATTTCTTTAAATAAGGCAATCCATGTGAAATTCGCACGATCAAAAAAATGTGGACTATTATCGAAAGGAACCCTCCAATCATAAAAACCCACGACACCACCGACAGGCTGGGACTTATTACGACAACTGATATCAGGATTTCGGTTGGCAACATACAGGAAAACGCACCTACCAGCAACCAATAGCCCCGCTTGCCAAGCCAATTCCTTCTGATCATTATAACCAGGATAGCTGCAGCAAAAGTGATGGCGGGTTTAGCGATCGCCGAGCAAAGCAGATCCGTCCCGGAAAATAGTTAGCCCAATCCACACCAAAGACCGATCCTGCCAGCAAAAATGTACCTGCCAAAACCCCGAACACTCAGTAAAGTTTTGGAGCCTGTATTGGTACGGTCTTGATTTTCATGCTGCCTCCAATAATTCAAGTTATAGATCATTATGGTAGAGGGGATAATAATATGTGTAATAATATGTGTCAAGAGAGGTGTCACGTAATTATTTATTGGTTGGTTAATTGGCATTTTAAAAAAATTCATTGATGCTGGTACTATAATAGACAGGATCAAAATAAAAAATATGGAGTGGATTTATGTCAAGATCAATCAAAAAAGTTCTGTTATTGTTTGCTTCCTTTTCATTATCAATTCTATCCTGCAGTTATTTTGATCAAGTGGTGGAAATATCCAGGCAAGAAGCCATCGATTCCGGACTAACCCAAACTGCTTTGGTCTCCACATCAACTCCAACAGCCACTCCCCTGCCGACAGCCACTGTAACCCCCATCCCTTTGGATATCATACTTTCCTTCGATCCTAACCCAATCGATCCGGTCAAGTCGGAAGATGGCGGTTGGATCTGGTATTACACTTATTCAATTTATAACCCCAACAGCTTCCCGATAATGATCGCTGCTTTTGGCGACACTACTGAAGGTTGCATGGAGAACATGAACTCCTGCAGTCATTCACCAGCCGAATTTAGTAAATGGTTCAATAAATGTGAATATTCTGGTGCGGAGATCTCTGCTGGGGCTACTGCATGCGATACGGGATATTGGTATAAAGACTCACAGACACCAGAAGGTGACAGTAGCCTTCAAAATATTGTATGGTACAGGGATCCCGGTGGAAATATTTTCAAAGTTATTGGAGAACAGATCACTTTGTTAAAACCATCCGATCCGACCGCCACTGTGAACTCTGCAACTTACCTTCGCCAAGGTCCGGGAACTGAATATTTCACGATCTCATCCTATGGAGTTGGAGCAATTTTAACGATTACCGGGAAAGACTTTAATTGTCAATGGTTGCAGGTGCTGGACTCTAATAATCGAACCGGTTGGGTATTCACTTCAAATCTGAATTTCACATTGCCATGTGACGAGATCCCGATTGTCAGTTACCCAACTCCGCCTCCCACCAAGATTCCTGCCACTGTCACACCTGCCTGTTCCCTGAACGGGATTTTAAACCTACAAAATGATACCGGGGCTACGGTCACATTATATCTTTCAGGACCGACGAATTTCACATTCTACCTGTCAACAGGTGCATCTTCTCTTTCGATCTGCCCGGGCACATACAGCTATACTGCCTATGGCTGCGGTGGTGCGACCGACACTGGCACTATGAGCTCGGGAGAAAGTCACACTTTCTTCTGTCAGTAGTCTGAGTAATAAAAAACACAGGCGTTATCGAAAAACGCCTGTGTTTCTAAATTACATTTTTATCAATCAGGCACGTTTGCCCAATTGCTTGTCAAGCATCAACACTGCTGTACCATGGGCATCGATCATTTTCAGTTGGTGAATGATATCTGACGCATTCTTTTCTTCTTCAACCTGTTCGTTGATGAACCACTGTAGGAATATCTGAGTGGCATAATCATTTTCTTTTACTGCCAGTTCATACAATTTATTGATGGAGCCAGTGATCATTTCTTCATGCTCAAGGGCTTGCTGAAAAACTTCAAGTGAAGAAGCCCAATCTGTTTTGGGCTCAGCAAATGCACCAAGGCTGACCCGTCCACCGCGGTCCACCAGGTAATCAAAGAACTTCATGGCATGTTCATTTTCTTCGCGGGTCTGTAAACGCATCCAATGAGCAAATCCGGAAAGATTCTTTTCCTCGAAATAGGCTGACATTGAGAGGTATAAATAAGAAGAGAACATCTCCTTGTTGATCTGATTATTGATGGCATCTTGCATGGATTTTGAAATCATTTTTTTCTCCTGTTTCAAGTTAATCTGATAATTTTTATATTATTATACATATTATTTAATAAAATTCAGTTAACATCTTATTAGAAAGACCTGAATCAGTCTTCGTCCCCTTCTTCATCGGTGCTCATGGAAGGCTGAGCCAATTTGATGACATCTCCATTAATATTTATAACAACTTTGAAACCGAGCATTCCCATATAAGCCCGGCTTTCTTCCGGTATACCCATATCAAGCAGATTATCAAACTGCAGGTCAATGTTCTTTAATTGTTTCTCGATCATTGCACGTGAAAAAATATCATCCGTGCCCAACATTTTGGCGGTTTGCTCACTTAACAGGTCTTCTTTTCCAGCCATCTGCTCCTTCATCATTTCAAGCACCTGGCAATCCACCTGTTCAGCCAAGATGTGTTTACTGAACCCATTATCATCAACCACATAACAAGGATCATCCCCAACATAAGCGGTCGTAACCTGGTTACCGTTTTCATCCTCAACTAAACCTTCAAACAACGCTTTGCGCTTCATAACCTTTGGATTCCTCCGAATGTTATTATTGGTCAGTTAAAATTCAGTTATTCTACCAAGAACCAATTTCTAAATTTATTGATTATCCTACAACGTCAACCCTGGTACCATAATCCAGAAAACGGTATTTAACATCAGGTGGAACTACCGGCAGCGTCCAGCGATAGATCCATTTTGCTGCGCTTGAAGGGATATTTATGCAACCGTGGCTGCGCGGCTTACCAAAATCATTATGCCAGAAAGTACCGTGAAATGCCACACCACTCTCAGTGATATAGCTCACCCAGGGAACTCCCGGCAAGTCAAACCCATTTGACGCCAGATTACCCGCGGCCATATGAGCGCTTGGTCGTTTGTGAAAGATGATCCGTCTGCCATAAGGAGTGGAAAAAATACCCCTGTTGAAACTTCCTCCTGTTGATGCCCGGGTCATAAAAACAGGTTTTTCTGCTTCATAAGCGATCACCAATTGGGAATTTAGATGCACTTCGATCCGCTTTAAATCGGGGGATATCTCAGGAGATAACATTGATAATTCGGAATCCGGGATGATCCTTAAATGCTTGGCTTGCACATATTGATAAGTCTCAAATTTATCATCACTGATCCGATACCAGAGGTTCTTTTCATTGTCTGTTATAACTTCATCCACCCAATGGGTTGTCTCATAATAGAAGCGGTATAGTGCCTCCTCCGTTTTTTGTGGAAATGGGTATGCATCTGTGAACGGCACCGTAACTTCAGCGAGATTATTTATTTTCGGCAATCTTGAGAACGGTTCATTTAAAATTGTTTTTACCGGTTGGATCGATCCGGAATAAGCGTAACCTGCGCCATTCACCTGGTACCACACTCGGTTGTATGCATTAACATCCTCACTAATGGCAATCCCGGTAATATGCAAAACAATATCCCGCCAATAAATGCTGATAACTTCATCGTCAAAACTTGGTGATCGATAAATATTTATCGTCGAATCAGTCACCCGCCCTTGCTGGTCAGCATTTATAACTTGATTTGCAATTGAAAATGAACTTGAGAATTGATGGACCAGCAACCCAATTAACCCCACACTACCAAGCTTAAGAAAATCACGCCTGGAAATTGCCGCTGAACCATTCATATTATGTAAATTGTAACATCTTTGTGGATTTTTACTTGATCACCAGATTTCCACTATTAAGAAGATTAATTGTCGCATGAGAACGGTAGGTTATTGATGGACGTTCACAATTGTCCCAACCGAAGCCCAATTGAACAACCAACCTGCATCCGGTATGCTAAGATTGACGCATCCATGACTCATGGGTACCCCGAAATTATTGTGCCAATAGGTTCCATGCAAAGCATATCCTGAATAGAAATACATTGTATAAGGTACATCCGGAAGATAATATCCCGGACCAGACATATCTGTATAAAGCAACTTGATATATATTTTGAAAGTTCCTGTCACTGTCGGGTGAAGCCAGGTTCCAGTTGAAACGATGAATGTATTTACGATCTTAGAACCTTCGTAGGCATAAACCCGCTGTTCTGAAAGGTCTACATCCACCCACCTCTCACCACCATTTCCCGGTTCATTAATAGGTAAAGGAATTGGAGTGCTGGTAGGATACCTGGTATTGGTCGGTAGAGGTGTATTGGTAGGCGAAGGAGTTAAAGTGAATGTTGGTGTTGGCGTATTGGTTGGGGTCGGAGTAGAGGTAGGCGTAAATGTGGCAGTGTAAGTTGGCTTTAAGACATTCACCGGAGCTGCGGGTAGTGAGGTTGTATCCTTGGCGCGTGAGATATTCTCACGTAAAAAAGCCTGGACTGGCAGCACATTTCCCGGCCAGATTGCCCAACCAAAAGCCAGAAGGCAGGCAATTGCAAGCAATAAAGGCACAATTGAAAACCGCCACCAAGATCGGGGCTTTTTCTGATCCTGATCCTGTTGATTCGATGGTTTTTGGGTTACGTCCTTTGCTTCAGGCGTGGATATAGATCCACTGGAGGGTCGATCGGTATCTGGTAATGATTGTGAAACCGGATAAGAAATCGGATCATCAATTCTTTTAGCAATTGAACTAACTTCTTTAACGGACCCCTGTGGAGATTGCTCTCGAACACGTGCGATCGCCCAATGCATCCCTTTTCGGGCTTGCCTGCTTTGCGGATTGACATTCAAAGCCTTTTTTAAATAACCAATACTCTCCTGCGGATCTGAAAGAGCCGCCAGGATCAACCAGGGCTCCTCAAGTCCAGGTGATTTGGAAGCAACCATCTCTGCCAGACGTTTCGCAGTAACATGGTCGCCGCGTTGAAATGCCCGCTTGGCATCGATCAGGCTTTCATTGATCAGAGATGATTTTGGGATCATAATTTCATTACGGGTTTAGTCCAGGTGTGGCTGTGCTTTCGTATAGTTCATTATTAAGATAACACAAAATTCCTTTCACAATACCTGTTGCGACAATATCGGGATGTATAGTCAGGAGGTCATAATCCACCGGGTTGGAAAGAAACCCTGTCTCTATAATCGCGCCCGTTGTATTTGGGTCAATCTCTCTAAAAGCGTGGTAATCCGTCATATCAGCGGTAATGCTTCCCGGATGGTAAGGCAGGTTCGTTTCCTTTTGATACCTATCGTACAGGCAATCTGCAAGACGCTGGGCACGTTCAGGATATTTTCCATCCGAACTGGGGGCAATTTTAAACCCTGTTGTCATTTCATTGCTGATCACACAAGAATCGTTGTGTAATGACACCAACAAGACACCCTGATATCCATTCAGGCGCGGGTCATATTCCTGCAGCAGGTCTACCTGGTATTTTCTCTGTGCATTCAATTGTTGTTGCACAATGATCGCGATCCCCAGGTTCACTTCGTTTTCCGTAACGCCATTTAAACAGACTGCTCCAGAGTCAAATCCCCAATGACCTGAAATAATCCCGATGCGAAGTTCATCCGGATTGGATGGTCCTCCAAAATTGGTGGCTGGTTGAGGGGTAAGCAAGAGTGACAATCTCTCGTTGAAATCGCTGGTAAGTATGGTTGGAGGGAACGCAGTAAAGATCGTTGCCAGTACCAAGGCAACTCCCAAGGTGGTTTGAAGAATTTGACCAGGACGAAAGCCATTCTTATGACGATTTTCAGGGGGGAGAGTGAATGTATTCATTGTTATTGTAATGTTACCCAACTAGGAAAATTTAAGCAAGCGATTAACTGGGGTCTAAGGATGGTCAATATTGCCCAATTTCGTTATCCATTGAACCCGCTTTCCTGATGCAATCTGTGCCACAAACTATGCCCCTGGATTCCAGGAATCCCAACACATAATAACTTCGACCTTTGTCCACCAAAAAGTCTATCACTGAATACTGATTCGCAAAAACATATTCGAATATTTCCCTGGTTACCTGCCTCCAGGCTTTTGCCAATTGAATGTCCTTTGCCTTAAGAGTTAAGAAATCAAAGGGGATTTCAATCAATAATAAGGTATGGTCCAGAATCGGAAGGCTGGAAGGCGGTCGCAGGTTTCCCGGGATCGATACGAGCTCTATATCGCCATTAATTATTTCATTCCAAATTTTTCCATTTTTACGTGGCAACTCCAGGCTTTTACTCACCCGGCATGAATTCAACCACCAATCAACCTGGAACCGGTCTGAGTCCAGACCGGCATTTATACTATCCTGCATGCGCCCATATTCTGAACGACGATAGGTATTGCAAACAGCTCCCAACTTTGATATGTTCAAATTAGCGTTTCGACTCAGCAAGGGGTCATAGGTCCAGGTGACCAGGTCCAATCCTTGTGAGAGCACAAATTGCCGCTGGATGCACTTCAGTTCATATCCCAGACCTGAATCTCGCCAATCCGGATGAATTCCCAGCATGTGTGAGCAATGCTTTAACTTTTTTTTGCCATTATCATTGAACATTCCGGGAAATCCGAACAGCATCCCAACCATTCGTTCTTTTGAAAAAGCCCCCAATACCAGACCTCCATTGTGGATGGATGCCAGGAACATATGGATCGGAACGATCTCATGCGGATTTCCAGGCCAGATCAATCCCTGAAGGTCCTCGATCGACTGTAAAGATTCTGGGCTCTCAAGTTGGTGAATTTCCCAATCAGGCATGACGTGAGAAGATCCTGTTGAATAATTTCTTATTCCAATTCTCACCCTGCAAATAATCAAGTTTGGTCGCGAAGCGTGCCGGCATTAGATTAAATTTACGGGGCAAGGAATCGATCCCACAAGTCCGGTTCACTGCCAGGTAATCCAACCAGAAAACCGAACTTGGAAAATTACGAATAAAATTTTCTGCGATCACAGTAAATGCCCGCATGTAAGGGTTTGGCCAATAAACCAACCTGCGGTGTTTCCGGGTAACATCCATAATTGTTCTGACGATCTGCTCCAAATTTAAATACTCACCTCCCCCGACTTCCATCACCTTATTGATCGCACCAGGATCGTCAAGCGCCCAAACCAAACAGGTCACCAGATCTTCGATCCATAAAGGTTGTAACAAGGTTTTCCCACCTCCTGGCAATGGAAGGAATCCTGGCGAGATATGCAATAGTAAGGATAATCCAGTTGTGAAACCATCATCCATTCCGTAAATAACCGAAGATCGCAAAATTGTGAAAGGAACTCCACTCTCACGGATGGATTCCTCAGCCATTCCTTTTGCTTTCAATAGGGGGAATCCAGAAGCTCGATCCGACCCCAGATGGCTGAGGTAGAACATCCTGGTGATCCTTGCATTTGCTGCAGCATTTGCAAGGGTTCGCGTGCCATCAATATCGATCAATTCAAGATCTGTCCTGGCACCCTGGTTTTCTCCACCAGCCAGGTGGTAGACTACATCAACACCCCGCAAGGCTGCCCGTAATCCACTTTCATCATTCAAACTTGTAACTGACACCTCAACAGGCACTCCCTTGGGCACATTGGGAGTTTGCGGTGAAGGACGCAATAATAATCGTACTGCATGCCCATTTTTCACCAATTGCCGCACGAGAGAACGCCCAACAAAGCCTGTACCTCCGGTTACCAGTATCATTAAACGGATTATAGCAGGAAAGAGGTCAGGAGATCTCAATTGTTATTCAGCTAATAAACTAACTTAAAATCACAAGGATCCGAGACATCCGCACTTGCAACCTGCTAAAAACCAGGTATGGCTATTATTTATGAAAAAAAACCTTTGGAAATTTCGATTTTATGAATTCACTGTGTAAGCCAATACCCTGCCAAATAAGGATATAATCATCCATGCATATTAATAAATAATATCGATCGGCAACTTCGTCATTTAGACTTTAGAAGCCGCTCAAGTAAATGGAGTTGGATTATTCTTATGAACCTGAATCTTATTGGTGGATTAACTTTTCTGGCTGTATTTGCCGGAATAATCCTTACACACGAACTGGGACATTTTATTGTTGCAAGGTTGGTAGGTATTGAAGTTGAGGAATTCGGAATTGGTTTTCCCCCTCGGATTTTGACTCTTTTCACATGGAAAGGAACCAAATTCACCTTGAATTGGATCCCCATGGGTGGTTTTAACCGGATGAAGGGCGAGGATGATCCCAATTCGACTGATGGATTTTCTTCAGCCAAACCATGGGCACGCATTGTCACCTTGCTGGCTGGCTCTGCCATGAACCTGATCACTGCTTTCCTTGCATTCACGATCCTCTACTCCCAAGTTGGGATCCCGGATAAGTCAAGTGCGCAGATCCTGGATATCTTGCCAAATTCACCTGCGCAAATAGCTGGATTGAAGGCGAATGATATCGTGATCAAGGCGGATAACCAGCAAGTCACAGGTACTGATCAAGTCAAGGCGATCATCTTATCCAACCTGGACCAGCCTATGACTTTAACGATCCAACGCGGTGAACAAATCATGGATATTGTTGTCACTCCGGATAGTAATCGTTCTGCCAGCGAGGGGGCCACTGGTATTCAGCTGGGTAATGTGCTTGTACCAACCACTTCATGGTTTGCCACGATGCCATTCAGTTTGCGAGCCACCTATGATACCGGCCGCGAATTGCTTTCCCTACCCGGGAGAATGATCGCTGGTGTAATCAAACCTTCCGATGCCGAGTTACTTGGTCCGCGCAGCATCTGGAACCTGTTCCAGCAATCTGTCCGGCGCGATGTTGAAAGCCGTCAACCAGTAAGCGGATCATCATCCCAGAGCCCGACCAATTACACCCTGTCTGGAATTATCTCGCTCACCCTCTCCTTGGGGTTGATCAACCTTTTGCCCATCCCGGCGTTGGATGGCGGACGGATCTTTTTCATCCTTCCCGAATTGATCTTGCGAAAACGTATTCCACCAAAATTCGAAAGCATGATCCACGGTGTCAGTTTCTTGATCCTGCTAGCACTGCTAGGGTACTTCTACATTATGGATTTTATCAACCCAGTAAATATTATCCTCCCATAGAACCTGGTACCTTTAATGGCTGAGATAATTCCTTTTTCCTCCATAGTTACCGCTTTGCTCGATGAAAAAATTCCTTTTCCAGCGAAGTTTCTGCACAATTTTTCTGATATCCAGACTGGAGATCTAAACACGCTCAAATCCATCTGGTCTCGCATAAGCCTGTCACGTAAACATAATCTGCTGGAAGATCTGGAAGACCTGGCTGAGAAGGATACACTTCTTTCTTTTGACACTCTAGCTGCAAGCTTGCTTGATGATCCGGATGCAGATATTCGCGCCATCGCGATCCGATTATTATGGGAATGTGAAGATCCCAGCTTGATACCAGTCTTATTAAGAATATTAAATTCAGATCCATCCGTCACTACGTCCGCTGCAGCAGCTACTGCATTGGGTCTTTTCATCTACCTTGGTGAAGTCGACAAGATCCCAGCCGCGTCCCTGGCTACGATCGAGATTGAATTGCTTAAGGCTGCCCGTGCTGGCAGAGATCCCTTGATTCGGCGACGGGCGATCGAATCTCTCGGATTTTCATCCCGTCCGGAAGTCTCCGATCTGCTAACAAATGCAATTTACGATCCGGACCCCGAATGGATAATAAGTGCATTGCTCGCTATGGGTCGCTCGAACAACCAGGAGTGGGAAAAAGAGGTGATCGCCCACATCCTTAACAAGAACGATGAGATCCGTATTGAAGCCATCCAGGCAGCCGGTCACCTTGAACTTGAAGCTGCCCGGGAACTCCTGTTGGAGCAATTGGATGAGGATGAAGATCCGGAGATATGGCATGCCTTACTCTGGTCTCTTTCCCAGATCGGCGGGGAAGGTGTACGGGAACAATTGGAAGAATTCATTAATTCGATCGATGATCCAGATGAGGATGATTTTTTGGACGAGGTGATGGAGAATTTAGACCTGACAGATCAGATGACCTCTTTCAGTCTTTTTGAATTAGATGTCCACGATGGATTTGATGATGAGCTGGATAGCCAGGTATAGTCCTGAAAAATTTATAGAGGGTATTTAGGAAGTAGAAGTTACTTCCGGAAAAAGACCATTTTTTTCTGTGGGTTAAAATTTCAAATTTTTGGAGCGGCATTGACAGAGTTAATTCAACTATTCGCAAACAACCTGCTCCCAATCCTATTGATCGGTGGATCGGGTTTTCTAATTGGAAGAATTTTTCATATCGATCCGCGCGCGCTTGGAAAAATCATCTTTTATATTCTTTACCCCGTCATGGTGCTGGATATTCTCACCCGGAGTCAACTTTCAGTTCTTGATATTTTAAGAACATCCGGGTTTGCCATTAGCACCATGATAATTTCCGGTTTTCTAACTTTATTAGGCGGATATTTACTAAAACTGGATCGTCCCGTCCTGATGGCAGTATTATTGACCAGCGTTTTCGCAAACAGTGGAAATTATGGTCTTCCATTGATCTCATTCGCTTTCGGGCAGGATGCACTGGCCTATGCATCCATTTATTACATCACCTTCGCAATGTTGATTAATACCGTGGGGGTCCTGATCGCATCCATGGGGCGTCTAAAATTTAAGGATGCCATGCTTGGCATGTTAAAACTGCCTACAATTTACGCTATAATTTTTGCCCTGATCATTATACGCATTGGTTGGGTCATGCCGCCTCCTGTTGAGCGTACGGTTAAACTCCTGTCCAATGGAGCCATCCCCAGCATGCTCATTTTGCTTGGATTGGAGCTTGAACGAGCCCAATGGCACCGTAATACCAAAGCCATCTCCTTCAGTGTAATAATGCGTCTCATAATTGGTCCTCTGATCGGATTTGGAGCAAGTTTATTGTTCGGAATGAAAGGACCTTCAAGGCAGGCTGGCATCACTGATACCGCTCTTCCAACAGCCGTAATAACCACAATAATTGCAACGGAATATGATCTTGAACCTTCACTGGTGACAGCCATCGTTTTCATAAGCACGATCCTCAGCCCTCTAACCCTTACTGCGGTATTGTTCCTATTAGGGAAATAACATTATGAAACGATCCACCCTCCTATTTTTTTTTCTTTCAATTGTATTATTACTGGCATACAATCCTGTCAATGCTCAAGCCTCCAACCAAATTACCGATGTCAGGGTAGATCACACCTATGGTCAATCGATCACCTTTACAGCCCGCATAAAGCAGCCGGAAAGCATCAAGGATATCTTTCTATTTTTTGAGGTGGAAGGGGATCAAGATCCTTTCGGTAGCTTGATCATAGCTGATCCGAACGGCTTGCTCAAATATACTTATGATGTTGGGATGAATCCCATCCGACCATTTGCCATAATTACTTATTGGTACATAATAAACCTGCAAAGTGGAGAGACCTTAAAAAGCCAGGAATATAATTTTCAATACATTGACAACCGCTACCCCTGGCAAACCCTGAAAAGTGATTCGGTGGAAGTTAACTGGTATACTGATGAGATGGATATTGGGAAAGACGCTTTCGATGTCTTACATCAAAGTATCTTGCGGATCAGCAACTTGATCTCCATCTCACTGAATGATCCGGTTCAATTATTCCTATACGGATCTCAAGATGCTCTGCAAGAAAGTCTTTCTCTGGGTGGATTAATAACAGCTGGTCCCGATTTGCAAGTATTAATTGTTTCGAAAGCTCCGGAGGCTGACCAGAAAACGCTTATTGAACAGGAAATACCCACCGAATTAGCTCACTTGCTGCTTTATCGGAAAACAGGCATCACATACATTCTTATACCGGTCTGGTTACAGGAGGGAATAGCTGGCCAGGTTGAGGCTTCACCGAATCCCACATTCGATTTTATGCTCGCAGACGCGGTCGAAAAGCAGACCCTGATCCCACTAGGCGATCTGTGCGCCACTTTTCCACAAGGACCTGATGCAAATCTACTGGCATTTTCGCAAGCCCGATCCTTTACCAGGTTCCTATTTAACAAATATGGCCAGGCAGGATTGGATGAACTGATCCTGGCCTATACTAGTGGACTTGATTGTGAGCAAGGAGCAAAAATGGCACTTGGGAAGACTCTTTCCCAATTGGAGTTTGACTGGTTGCAAGCGACTTTCAATAAAAACGCACTTTGGCAGACCTTCTTAGATTTTTTACCCTATTTAACTATATTATTATTGATCTTGTTTATTCCTCTATTGAATAAACCCCAAAAACAAGATGCTGACGATTCAAAATAGATGGCTGAGATAATTCTCGAAACCAAGCGCATCCACAAATTTTTCACAGGGAGAGTCCAAGGGGTTGGATTTCGGGATTTTGTACAACATACAGCCACAAACCTTGGTCTAACAGGTTGGGTTCGTAATGTTGGCTATGACCAGGTTGAAACTGTTGCAGAAGGAAACCCGGAAGCGATAAAAATTCTTATAGAAAATTTGAGAACAGGTCCGCGCAGAAGTCGTGTTGATGTGATCAATTTTACCTGGGAAACCCCACGCAACGAATTTGAACGTTTTTCAGTTCGATTTTAAGATAACAATTCCCATAATTATACAAAGCCTAAACCGCGCTCCTTGAGAGAAACATACCCGTGTCTGGCGATGACAATGTGGTCAAGCACATCCACATCCAATAACTTGCCTGCCTGCACGATGGCACGAGTCATCGCCACATCATCCGGACTTGGAGTGGGATCACCACTGGGGTGATTATGAACAACGATCAAAGATGGGGCATTCCTGCGTACAGCAGACGTAAATATTTCTGCCACCCGCACCTGGGAGGAGTTAACGGATCCCCGATAGACTTCCTGATCTTCAAGGATATGATTTCGGGTGTCTAATAAGATCACCTTCAAAACTTCCTGTTCCAACTCAGCAAGATCATATTTATATATATCAGCTACATCCTGAGGGCTGCCAATGGTTGCCCGGGTTTCAGCCTCCCCTTTGTTCAACCGGCTTCCCAACTCGATCGCTGCCTTAATTTGAGCAGCTTTGGCAGCTCCCACCCCATGTTGATTACATATCTCTGCCAGGGAGGCACGTTGAATACCTTCCAATCCGCCAAATTTGTCCAAAAGGCGCTGGCCAACCTGGATGGCATTCTCACCTGGTACACCGGTTCGTAACAGGATAGCCAGTAGCTCAGCTTTGCTCAAGCTCTTCGCACCTCTTTCAGCCAATCGTTCTCTTGGGCGATCGGATGTTTCCAGATCGGTGATGCGATAATCTGGTCTGGGTTCTTCTCTCATGGTCGCTCCCTGGTCTCCCTGATCATTTTTTTAATATTTATAAAACATTCTACTGGATCCCCTTCAATATACAACGGGATCCATGAAACCACAAGTTGTTTGTAATATGAGTTGATTTGCCAGTGAAAATAGAAGATTATTAATGATCGGAAATTCTACCTGCTTGACAGCCATCAACGGGTCAGATACAATCGGCTCACCTATGGGCCTGTAGCGCAGTTGGGAGCGCGCCTCAATCGCACTGAGGAGGTCAGGGGTTCGAATCCCCTCAGGTCCACTAACCGGGTTGCAGATCGATTGACGAATGACCCGATTGCGGTTAAAATAGCCGACGAATTGTTACAAGTAAAATTTATACATCTGGGCCCATAGCGCAGTTGGGAGCGCGTCTCAATGGCATTGAGAAGGTCGAGGGTTCGAATCCCTCTGGGTCCACAGAATGACCAATAATCAATAGTCAGTCAGGAGTAGTAGGTCATCCTGCCAGCGAGATGGGAGAGAGAGGTGCAAGCCCATCAAGGTGAATGCAGAACACCACATTAAGACCGAACTCGCCTGTCACCCGTAAGGGAGACTGTGTTGGTGAACCCAGTAGTCAACACCGGTAGCAGCCCGTTATAGCGCCCCAGAGTGACCTCTGATCCAATCAGAGGTAACCAGGGTGGTACCACGGAGAATCCAATTAACTATCCTTCGTCCCTGAGTGGATGAAGGTATTTTTTATTTATATCTTGTAAGGAGGTTGCATATGATCGTGGATAATAAAGAAATCCCGTATCAAAATATTGAGAATTCCTGCCTTCTCGCCCACCTCCTAGACCAGACTGACCATTTCCTTTCCACAAAAAAAATACACACCATCGATATTATTGAGGTAGAAATATGAAATCAAATCGAAACTCCAGCGAAAGTTATATACCTTCGAATATTGAAGCAAAATGGCAGGAAAAATGGCAGGCTGATGGACTTTATGATGTCAATATCGACCCCAGTAAACCTAAGCATTATGCTCTGACCATGCTGCCTTATCCCTCCGGTGACCTGCATATAGGTCACTGGTATGCCATGACACCCAGTGATGCCCGAGCCCGATTTATGCGCATGAATGGGTTCAATGTCTTGTTCCCTATTGGCTTTGATGCCTTCGGGCTGCCAGCTGAGAACGCCGCCATCAAGAACAAGGTCCATCCAAAACAATGGACTTATAAAAATATAGAATTTATGCGTGGTCAATTGCGCAGCATGGGAGCCATGTGGGATTGGCGGAGAGAAGCGATTTCCGCTGATCCTGAATATTACCGATGGACCCAATGGTTCTTCATCATGCTCTACAAGAACGGACTGGCGTATCGTAAAATGTCACCGGTTGATTTTTGCCCCAACTGCAATACCACCCTAGCGCGCGAACAGGTCTGGGGAGTGGACCGACACTGTGAGCGTTGTGAAACGCCAGTCATCAAGAAGGACCTAGACCAATGGTTTTTTCGAACGACATCCTACGCCGAAGATCTGCTCGACTATTCAGGTATGGATTGGCCGGATCGTGTGAAGACATTGCAAACGAACTGGATCGGTAAAAGCCAGGGTGCTTCTGTTACCTTTCTGACCGAAAATGAAGAACCTCTCGAAGTTTTCACCACCCGCCCGGACACCCTGTGGGGAGTTACTTTTATGGTCCTCTCCCCTGAACACCCCCTGGTGGATGATCTCACCACGACATCCCAAAGGAAAGTTATCCAGGAATATAAATTACAGGCTACCCGCCAATCGGATATTGAAAGGGAAGCACTCGGCAAGGAAAAGACAGGTGTATTCACAGGCAGTTATGCCATAAATCCGGTCAATGGAGAAAAGATCCCGATCTGGATCGCTGATTATGTTCTAATGAGCTATGGGACGGGTGCCATCATGGCAGTCCCAGCCCATGATCAACGCGATTTCGAATTTGCCCGAAAATATGGTCTCGAAGTTCGGGTTGTCATCCAACCTGACGATGAATCAGCCCTGGATGGAGCAACCATGGCAGAATCAGCATCCGCATCCGGAACGATGGTCAACTCCGGTCCCTTGACAGGCACGCCTGCCGACCTGGCAGTTTCCGCCGCGATCCAATTCCTGAAAGAAAAAGGCTCTGGAAAAGCTTCCACAAATTACAAACTTCGCGATTGGTTGATCTCGCGCCAGAGATACTGGGGCGCTCCGATCCCAATGGTAAACTGCAAACAATGTGGCTGGAATCCGGTACCGGAGGATGAATTACCTGTCCTACTTCCAGATGATGTCGAGTGGAAACCCACTGGGGAATCACCCCTCAAACTGCACCCCACCTGGAAGAATACAACCTGCCCGGTCTGTTCCAAACCTGCTGTGCGCGAGACGGATACAATGGATACGTTCATGTGTTCCTCCTGGTATCACCTGCGCTATTTGAGCCCCCATTATGACAAGGGTCCATTTGATCCGGCTGAATATGATTATTGGATGCCGGTTGATACTTACACGGGCGGTATCGAACATGCCAATATGCACCTCATTTACACAAGATTCTTTCACAAAGCCGGACGGGATATGAGCGTCATGAAAGGGCGTGAACCCATGACCCAATTGCGCAATCAGGGCATGGTCCTGGGAGAAGACCACGAAAAAATGTCGAAGAGTAGAGGCAATGTTGTTGCTCCGGATGTGCTGGTTTCCCGATATGGGGCAGATGCGGTCCGTGCATTCCTTATGTTCTTTGCCCGCTGGGATATGGGCGCTCCCTGGAACCCAAATGGTATTGATGGGACAGTGCGCTGGTTGAGACGTGTCTGGAGTGCGATAATGGAACCGGTTTCACCACAGAATCCCGACCCTGAGACCCTGGTTGCATTGCGCCGCAAAGTTCATCAAACCTTAAAAACGGTTTCCCGTGATTTTGAAAGATTTGAATTTAACACCATCGTCTCAGCCCTGATGGAATTGATGAATGAGATGTACAAGGCCCGCGAATCAGGTGCAGGTGGTACACCAGCCTGGCAGGAAGCTGTTGAAATATTCCTGCTGATGTTGGCTCCAGTCTGTCCGCATATCGCTGAAGAGCTCTGGCAGTCAATCGGCATGCCCTATTCAATCCACACTCAACCCTGGCCAAAAGTCGATCAAGCAGCAGCAGCAGAACAGGTGATCACTCTCATTGTCCAAGTAAATGGAAAATTGCGTGATCGCATTACCGTTCCAGCGGATATAAACGACGAAGCCGCAAAAACCAAAGCACTGGCAAGCCCGGCAATTCAAAAGCTATTGGGCGGTAAAGCTCCCCGCCAGGTGATCGTGGTTCCAAAACGCCTTGTAAATATCGTCCTATAATTTGAAGAGAAAGGGACGCACAAAAAGTGTGTCCCTTTTTCATGTTCTTTTAATTGAAATATAGAGAATTCGTATCGTTCAGGAGAATTACCTATGCGCATCGAAGATCTGAATTGGATGGATGTTGAATCCTATCTCAAGAATGATGACCGCCTGATAATGATTATCGGGGCCACCGAACAACATGGCTATTTGAGTCTCGTTTCGGATGTACGCATTCCCCAGGCAATGGCAGATGCAGCCGCCCAGCAAACCTCGGTTTTGGTGGCACCGCCTCTCAATTTTGGCAGCTCGCCATATTTCCTGGATTATCCCGGTACATTAAGTTTACGGATCAGCACCTTGTTGGATATCATTGAAGATCTCATTCACTCAGCCTACGGGCAGGGTTTCCGCCGCATCCTGTTGCTGAATGGTCACGGAGGGAATGATGGAGCACGTGCCCGTCTGGCTGAGCTAGCCAGCCAGATGCCTGACATACACCTGGTGTGGTATTCCTGGTGGACAGCTCACAGTGTCTTAAACATTGCCGAAAAGCACCAGATCAAACCTGCTCATGCCAATTGGCTGGAAGCTTTTCCTTTCAATGTTGTCGGGGATCTGCCTTCGGAAGAGAAAAATCCACCATCCGTACCCGGGATTCTGAGTTCAAAGCGTGCCCGGCTTATATTTGGGGATGGCTCCTTTGGTGGTAAATACGTGGTGGATTTTAATATCATGCAGGAAATGTTCGATGCAGCCCTGCAGGATATCCTCACCTTGCTGGAGTTTGAGGGTTAAAGGAACGATATCAATATCGGAAGTATTAATCATGTACTGCAAAATTTATATATATAAAATTTAGCAATACAAAGGATATCAAACCCGTTTATGGTAACAATTCATCCGTACCAACCTGATTGGACTCAATTATTCCAGGAAATTGCAGAAAATTTGCGACGAGCACTTGGCAGTTCCGCCTTAAGGATCGACCACATCGGCTCCACCTCAGTGCCAGGATTGGCAGCAAAAAATCGGATTGATATCCAGGTGACCGTGGCGGAATTAAACATTGAATTATTATCAAAATTGCAATCCCTGGATCTGACCCGCTACAAGGATCTCATCCACGATCATGTTCCCCCCGGCGCCAATCCCAGCGAGTGGGAGTGGGAAAAATGGCTTTTTGTAAAGAGGGGCGGGCAATTTGATGCCAATATCCACGTGCGCATCAAGGGACGCCTCAATCAACGCTATCCGCTGCTCTTCAGAGATTACCTGCGCTGCCACCCTGCCACGGCTGAGGCCTATTCCGAGCTCAAAAAGCGCCTGGCTGCGAACCTGGCTGATCCGGAAAAATACCCGGATGTTAAAGACCCAGCCGTGGACCTGATCTACCTTGCTGCAGAAGAATGGGCAATCGTCACTGATTGGGTCTTAAGTGAGTCTGATTTTTGAGCGCTCAACCAAGCACTGCCACAAAAAACCCTGGCAGAATCGTATTTCAATTTCCCACCAGGATTGATCATGCAGAGATTTTTGGGAAAGAGGCTCTTTAGAACAATGGGCATTGTTTCCCTGAAAATCCCTTTCCGATTACCCTGTCAAGTCAAATGATAATGTTACCGAAGACAGATCGTTGGTTCAAATGATAATGTTACCGAAGACAGATCGTTGGTTCAAATGATAATGTTACCGAATGTAGTCCACCTCCTTGAGCATTGTTTCGAAGATATTCACTGTTTCCGAGCGGTCCAGGATCGGTAA